>Ga0308175_100002858_pt1 | contig 11863 bp, 11 predicted proteins | sample PhyCR1_3_FD_203893 | JGI IMG/M metagenome (GOLD analysis project Ga0308175, IMG submission 203893) | Soil microbial communities from UC Gill Tract Community Farm, Albany, California, United States - DLSLS.C.R1 | ecosystem: Environmental > Terrestrial > Soil > Agricultural land | place: USA... | reverse complement strand
ACCACCTCGGCCCGACCGGACTTGTGGGCGCGGAACGACGAACCCATCCGCCGGGCGAGCTCGTCGGTCACCAGGTAGCCGACGTTGTGCCGGGTGTTGGCGTAGGTCGGGCCGGGGTTGCCCAGCCCGACCACCAGCCAGACGTCGTTGTCCGACACTCAGGACTCGGAGGGCTCCTCCGCGGCGCCCTCGCCCTTGTCGGAGGTCTCGCCCTCGCCGGCGGCCTCCTCCTCGGCCTGGGGCTCGGGAGCCTCGTGCTCGATGCCGGCCTCGGCCTCGGCGGACTCGAGCTCGGCCTCGACCTCCTCGGCGGTCGGGGCGTGGGTGACGTTGACGATCAGCGTCTCGGGGTCGAGGTGCAGGGTCGCGCCGCTGGGGAGCGACAGGTCCGAGGCGAAGACCTGGAAGCCGGCCTCGGCGTCCTCGACGGAGACCTCGATGTGCTCGGGGATGTGGGTGGCCTCGGCCTCGATGGTGACGGCGGGGTGCTCGGTCACGACCAGGGCGTCGGACTTCGCCTCGCCGACGACGTGCACCGGCACCTCGACGGTGACCTTGTCGCCCTTCTTCACCTCGACGAAGTCGATGTGCTCGAGGAAGCCCTTGATCGGGTCGGCCTGGACCTGCTTGGTCAGCGCCAGCTTGGTCTTGCCCTCGACCTCGATGTTGAGCACCGCGTTGGTGCCGCCGTGCTTGAGCGCGAGCATGGTGTCGTGGCCGGGAAGGCTCACGTGGATCGGGTCGGTGCCGTGGCCGTAGATGACGGCGGGCACCTTGTCGGCGCGGCGGATGCGGCGGGCGGCCCCCTTGCCGAACTCGGTGCGGGCTTCGGCCTTGATCAGGTCTTCGGACATGGCGCTCTGCTCTCCTCGCGATCCTTCTTCGTCTGCGTCTGTGGGCCGCCCGTGGCCCGGAAGACGGCTGACGCACCGCGCGCGACGGGCACGGTGCATGTGCAGACCGGCCACGTCGATCACGGAGCGGGTGTCTCCCTCGCCGAGGCAACTGCACGATCTTAGCGAACTCGTTGCGGGGAAGGCCAATCGGGTCAGCGCGGCTGGACCACCATCGCCGAGCCGCCGCCGCGGCGCACCGGCTCGGCGGCCGCGAGGAACCGGTCGGGACCCAGCAGCTCGATGCCGGTCGCGGCGCCGATCTCCTTGTCGATCTGCTCCGGCCCGGTGACCAGGCTGAACTGCTGGCCGTACTGCGACTTCAGCACCTGCGCCTCGGGCGAGTCCAGGAACGCCTGCTCGGCGAAGCTGGCCGGGGTGTTGAAGTTGCCGACCCGCGGCGCGGCGATCGCCTGCTCCAGCGGCATGCCGAAGTCGATCCGGTTGAGCAGGATCTGGAGCACCGTGGTGATGATCGTCGCCCCGCCCGGGCTGCCGACCGCGAAGGCGGGCCGGCCGTCGCGCAGCACGATCGTGGGGTTCATGCTCGACCGCGGCCGCTTGCCGGCGTCGGGCAGGTTGACGTCGGGCACGTCGGGGCTGGCCGGCGCGAAGTCGAAGTCGGTCATCTCGTTGTTGAGCAGGAAGCCCGCGTGGGGCACGGTCATGCCGGTGCCGGCGAAGTGCTCGATGGTGTTGGTGTAGGCGACCACGTTGCCCCACCTGTCGGCGGTGACGATGTTGTTGGTCGACTGCTCGTGGTCCGGCGACGAGGCCGCGGTGCTGCTCGCGGGGCAGGAGCCGTACGGCGGGTACGGGTTGCCGGGCGCGACGGGGCTGTCCGCGGCCGTGTCGGTGATCAGGCACCGGCGGGTCGCCGCGTAGGCGGGGTCGAGGAGACCGTGCAGCGGCACGTCGACGTAGGCCGGGTCCCCGACGTAGCGGTTGCGGTCGGCGAAGGAGTAGCGCAGCGCCTCGATGTAGTGGTGCAGCGACTCCGCGCGGGGGTCACCGCCCATGTCGTAGCCGGAGAGGATGTTCAGCGCCTCACCGGTGGTGGACCCGCCCGACGACGGCGGCGGCATGCCGTAGACGTCGTAGCCGCGGTAGTCCACGTGCGTCGGGTCCGGCTCGGGCGCGCGGTAGCCCGCCAGGTCGGCGGTGGTCATGATGCCGGGCCGGACGGTCAGCGGGGTGCCCTGCCAGACGGGCGGGTGCTGCACCGTGTGTGCGATCGCACCGGCGAGCGGGCCGTCGTACAGCCAGGAGGGGCCGTGCTCGGCCAGCATCCGGTAGGTGTGCGCGAGGTCGGGGTTGCGCAGCGTCGAGCCCACCGGCAGCGGCTGACCGTCGCGCAGGAAGAGCTTGCGGCTGGAGGTGAACGCCTGCAGGTCGGCCAGCGACTCCTTCGTCTCCTGCACGAACGTGTCGTCGATCGTGAAGCCCTGCCGGGCGCGGCGGATCGCCGGGCGCAGGTCGGCCGCGAAGCCGCGCGTGCCGTAGCGTCGGGCCGCCCGTGCCCAGGTGGCCACCATGCCCGGGACGCCGACGGCGAGCCCGGAGTGGCGAGCCTCCTCGAAGGGCAGCGGCTTGCCGCCCTCCACGAAGAGGTCCCTGGTGCACGCGGACGGGCAGGTCTCGCGGCCGTCGATGGTGATCACCCGATGCTGGCGGGCGAGGTAGATGACCATGAAGCCGCCACCGCCGGGCCCGGCGACGAACGGCTCGGTGACGCCGAGGGTGGCCGCGGTCGCGACAGCCGCGTCGACGGCGTTGCCGCCCCGGCGCAGCACCTTGATGCCGGCGCGGGTGGCGTCGCGGTCCACCGAGGAGACCGCTCCCCCGCTGCCGGTGGCGACCGGGGTCGCCTGGTCTGTGGTCGCCTGGTCTGTGGTCGCCTGGTCTGTGGTCGCCTGGGCCGTCGCGGCCGGTCCGGCGGCCGCGAGGCCGCCGACGGCCATGACAGCTGCGGTGAGGATGGCGAGACGGCGGTGGGTGGAGTGGCGGGTGGAGTGCTGGTGCGCCCGAGTACGCATGGTGTCCCTTCAGCCCCGAGGCAGGTGGTTCCACCCTGTTACCCCCGCCACCACCGCGCAACCCCTCACGGGCCATGCTGCTTGAATGACGCGATGAGCATCGTGCGAGTCCGGGGTCTCGAGATGCCCGACGGCAGGACCGTCGGCGCCGTGGAGACCGGGGTGCTGGACGGCAGTCCGGTGCTGGTCTTCCATCCGACCCCGTCGTGCTGCCTCTTCGCCCGCCAGCAGGCCGACGCCGCGCTGCGCACGGGATCCCGGCTGGTCGCGTTCAGCCGCCCGGGCTCGGCCGGCTCGACGATGGCCTCCCCCGGCCTGCGGCTGGTCGCCGAGGACGCCGGGCGGGTCGCGGACGCCTACGGCCTGGAGCGCTTCGCGGTGCTGGGCTTCTCCGGCGGCACCCCGTTCGCGGCCGCAACGGCCGCGCTCTTCCCCGACCGGGTGACCGCGCTGGGACTGTGCGCGGCGGTGGCGCCGTGGCAGGGGATCGCCGACCGCGGCGTGGAGTACGACGACACCCGCACCGCTCGGCTCGCCGAGGCCTCCGCCGACCCTGACAGCGCCCTCGACACCCTGCGCCGCCGCTTCGAGGGGGAGCTCGGGCCGCTGCTCGCACTCGACGACGAGGCGCTCGCCCACGCGATCCGCGAGGACGCCGACGCCGTCGACCGCCCGTTCCTCACCCCTGACCTCGCCCGGGCCCAGGCCGTCACGCTGCGCGACACGCTCAGCGATGAGGAGGGCCGACCGAGCTACGACTCCCCCGCCTTCGACCACCTCTCGTTCGGCACCCCCTGGGACGTCGACGTCCAGGACGTCCGGGCGCCGACCTGGGTCTGGCAGGGCACCAGCGACCCGGTGACCCCGCTCGCCCACGCGGAGTGGTGGACCGGGCGAGTGCCCCACGCCCGGCTGGTGCGGCGCGAGGGGCTCGGCCACCTCGGGTCGTTCGAGGGGCACCGCGACGAGATGCTTGCCATCCTGCGCGACGCGGGCTGACCCGGCTGGCTCGGGCGTCCCGCGGGTCCGGCACGCGCTCGACGTAGCCGGCTCCCTCGAGCTGGTCGACGAGCGAGCCCGCGCTCTGCTTGGTGATCTGCGCCGCCGCGGTCAGGCCTCGACCGCCGAGATCCTGGCGCAGTTCGCGAGGTACGACGGGTCCCGACCAGGTGCGCGGGAGTGGCTCGACGCTGCGCGGCCCCATGCAGGAGCTGCTGATGGTGTGCCACGGCCGGGCCCGGGTGGCGGCCGAGCTCGAGGGCGACGGGCTCGCCCTCACGCACTGACCCCGGGGGCTCGTCTCAGGCGCGGCCGTCGAACATCGAGGTCACCGAGCCGTCCTCGAAGACCTCCTTGATCGCCCGGGAGAGCAGCGGCGCGATCGAGAGGCAGCTGAGCTTGTCGAACTCGTGCTCGGGGGCCAGCGGCAGCGTGTCGGTGACCACGATCTCGGTCGCAGCGCAGTTCTTCAGCCGGTCCACGGCCGGGTCGGACAGGATCGCGTGGGTCGCGGCGACGACCACGCCCGCGGCGCCGTCCTTCATCAGCGCCTCGGACGCGTGCACGATCGTGCCGCCGGTGTCGATCATGTCGTCGACCAGCACGCACAGTCGGCCGGCGACCTCGCCGACGACCCGGTTGGCGGCCGTCTCGTTGGGGCGGTCGACGTTGCGGGTCTTGTGGATGAACGCCAGCGGCACCCCACCGAGCCGGGCGGCCCACTGCTCGGCGACCTTGATCCGGCCGGCGTCGGGAGACACGACGGCCAGCTGCTGGTCGCCGTACTTCTCCCGGACGTAGTCCGACAGGATCGGCAGCGCCATCAGGTGGTCGACCGGCCCGTCGAAGAACCCCTGGATCTGCGCCGTGTGCAGGTCGACGCAGATCAGCCGGTCGGCGCCGGCGGTCTTGAACAGGTCGGCCATCAGGCGTGCGGAGATCGGCTCGCGGCCGCGGTGCTTCTTGTCCTGGCGGGCGTAGCCGTAGAACGGCATCACCACCGTGATCCGCTTGGCCGACGCCCGCTTGAGCGCGTCGACCATGATCAGGTGCTCCATGATCCACTCGTTGATCGGCGCGGTGTGGCTCTGGATCACGAAGGCGTCGGAGCCCCGCACCGACTCCTCGTAGCGGATGTAGATCTCGGAGTTCGCGAACTCGTAGGCCTGCGTCGGCACCAGCCCGGTGCCGAGCTGGTCGGCGACCGCGCGGGCCAGCTGGGGGTGGGCCCGTCCGCTGAAGACCATGAGGTTCTTCTCGGTGGTCCGCTTCATTCCGCTCACGAGCCGTGCCCTTCGATCAACGGTGCGGTCAACCTCGATTGTCACCCACCGGCGGGCTGCTCCCCAACACCGGGGGTTGCGTCCCGGGACGCGGACTCGGCCGCGTCCGCCTGCCTGGTGCCGGCACGGCGGCGCTGGGCCCACCCCTCGACGTTGCGCTGGGGTCCGGAGGAGACCGCGAGCGCACCCGGCGGCACGTCTTCTCGTACGACGGTCCCACCGCCGGTGCCCGCGCCGTCCCCGATCGTCACCGGCGCGACGAAGGTGTTGTTCGAGCCGGTGCGGGCGTGCCGGCCTACCGTCGTCCGGTGCTTCTCCACACCGTCGTAGTTGGCGAAGATCGTGCCCGCGCCGATGTTGCTGCCCTCGCCGATCTCGGCGTCGCCGACGTAGGACAGGTGCGGCACCTTCGCGCCCTCGCCGATCCGGGCGTTCTTGGTCTCGACGAACGCGCCGATCTTGCCGCCGGCGCCCAGCTCGGTGCCGGGCCGGAGGTAGGAGAACGGGCCGACGTCGGCACCCGCGCCGACCACGCCCAGCTGGCCATGGGTGCGGACCACCTTCGCACCCCTGCCGATCTCCATGTCCTTGAGCGTGCAGTCGGGCCCGATCACCGCGTCCTCGTCGACGACGGTCGCGCCGAGCAGCTGCACGCCGGGCAGGATCGTGACGTCGGCGGCCAGCTTGACGTCGGCGTCGATCCAGGTGGTCGTCGGGTCCACCACCGTCACCCCGTCCTTCATCCAGCGGTCCAGGATGCGCGCATTCATCTCCTTGGCGAGCGCAGCCAGCTGGGCACGGTCGTTGACGCCCTCGGTCTGCTTGACGTCGTCGAGCAGGAACGCGCCGACGGTGCGCCCGTCCTCGCGGGCGAGGGCGACGGTGTCGGTGAGGTAGTACTCCCCCTTGGCGTTGTCGTTGCCGATCCGCGGCAGGGCGGCATCGAGGAAGTCGGCATCGAAGGCGAGGATGCCGGAGTTGATCTCGTCGACGGTGGCCTGCGCCGGGCTGGCGTCCTTGTCCTCGACGATCGCGGCGACCCCGGACTCGTCGCGGATCACCCGCCCGTAGCCGGACGGGTCGGCCACCCGGCCACTGAGGATGCTCACGACGTGCCGGGAGCCCAGGTGGAAGTCCGTGAAGGCGCGCAGGCTCTCGCCCTGCAGCAGCGGTGTGTCGCCGTACGCCACCAGCACCGTGCCGCGCCGTGCCTCCGCCGGCAGCGCCTCCCAGGCCGCGCGCACCGCGTGCCCGGTGCCCTCCTGCGTGTCCTGGACGGCGATCACCGCCTCGGGCAGCAGCTCCTGCACGTGCTGGGTCACCTGCTCACGCTGGTGGCCGACGACCGTGACCACACGGGCCGGCTGCAGCGAACCCACCGCCGCCAGCACGTGGCCGAGCATGCTGCGCCCGGCGATCGGGTGCAGCACCTTCATGGTCTTCGACTTCATCCGGGTGCCCCCGCCGGCGGCGAGGACGATGACGGTGATGTCGCTCATGGGCTCCCCTGCGTCGAACCGTGGCTGTTGTCGGTGCCGAACCTACCCGGGGGCCGACCGGGGGATCGCGGACCGGTCAGCCGTGCGGGCAGCAGGTAGAAGACGCCCACGGCGGTGCAGACCGCCAACGTCAGGTACGGGCTCAGCACCCCCAGGACGGCTGCCAGCAGATAGACCGGGACGGCCACCGAGCTCCGGAGCAGGAGGGCCCGCTGCCGTGCCGGCGTGAGCGGCTCGGCCAGGAGCGCCGGCCGGCGCAGCACGACCAGGCACTGCAGGGCGAGGAAGACCACCGCCGTCACCAGGAACGAACCGGCGTAGACCGCGGCCGCCAGCCGACCACCCGCGGGGGCGTCGAGGTAGGTCGCGAAGAGCGACGTGGTGAACGGCAGCGGCACGATGCACAGCAGCAACAACAGGTTCACCACCACGACCGAGTGGTCCACGACCCGGAGTCGCCGCAGCATCGCGTGGTGGTTGAGCCACATGATGCCGATGGCCAGGAAGGAGATCACGTAGGCGAGGTAGTTGGGCCACAGCCCACCGAGCTGGTGGGCCAGGCTGCCGCCGTCGGTCGGACGGGGTACGCGCAGGTCGAGCACCAGCAGGGTGATGGCGACGGCGATCACCCCGTCCGAGAACGCCTCGACCCGCCCGAGGCTGTAGCCGTCCGCCGGCGGGCCTTCGCTGCTCATGAGGCATTAGCGCACAACCGGCGCCTGCAGCACCAGCCACCACCAGGTCAGACCGTGTAGGGGTTCCCGGGGGCCGTGGTCGGGTCGGACGAGAGCGGCAGCACCATCGCGACCTCGTCCTCCTCACGCGCCGTGGCGCCGTCGGCGACCCGCATCGGCCGCCGCTCCTCCGTGGGCCGGAAGCCGAAGCTGCTGGCGAAGCCGACGGCCGAGGCGTTGTCCGAACCTGCCCAGAAGTAGAGCAGCCTGCGGCCGTCCTCGGCCGCCTTCCGCGCCGCCACTGCCACCAGTTGCCGCGCAACCCGTTCGCCTCTCGCCTTCGGAGCCGTCCACAGCCCGAACACCTCGCCGGCCTGGGGATCCTCGTCGTGCAGACCCAGGCAGACCAGGCCGACTGGCTCGTCGCCGCGCTCGGCGATGATGCGGTGCGCGCGGTCCATCCGCTCGTGCCAGAAGTCGTCGCCGTAGGAGGCCTCGTCCTCGAAGTGGGCGACGAACGCCTCCGGCGCGTCCTTCAACGCGGCCAGCCGGACTTCGCGGTAGAGCTGCCACTCGGCTTCGCCGAGGATGCGAACCTTGATCTGCTCCATGTCTGATCCTAGGACCAGGCGACCAGCAGAAGTGACTGGGTTGCGTTTCTGGCGCCAGTGCTCCCAGCCCGTCTCGGGCTAGGCTCTGCCGCTGTGACGGACGCCTTAGATCCCGTGGCCTACAACCGTGCCGCCTGGGACCGCGAGGTGGAGAACGGCAACGAGTGGACCCGGCCGGCGGGGCCGGAGGTCATCGCCCGGGCACGGGCCGGCGATTGGTCCGTCGTCCTGGTCGGCTACCAGCCGGTGCCGCGCGGCTGGTTTCCCGCTGAGCTGGCCGGCGCCGAGGTGCTCTGCCTGGCTTCCGGCGGAGGGCAGCAGGGACCGGTGCTCGCCGCAGCGGGAGCGGCCGTGACCGTGCTGGACAACTCGCCGCGGCAGCTGGGCCGGGACCAGGAGGTGGCCACCCGCGAGGGCCTGTCCGTCCGGACAGTGCTCGGCGACATGCGCGACCTGAGCGTGTTCCCCGACGCCAGCTTCGATGTCGTCTTCAATCCGGTGTCCAACGTGTTCTGCCCCGACCTTGCACCGGTCTGGCGGGAGTCCTTCCGCGTGCTGCGCCCGGGCGGGATCCTGATGGTCGGGTTCCTGAACCCTGACCTCTTCATCTTCGACATCACGGCGCTGGACGAGCGGGGTGAGCTCATCGTGCGCCACCCGCTCCCGTTCAGCAGCCTTGATCTCCCGGACGCCGAGCGGCAGCGCTCGTACGGGACCGGGCCGATCGAGTACAGCCACTCGCTCACCGGGCAGATCGGCGGCCAGCTCGCGGCAGGCTTCACCTTGACCCACCTGGACGAAGCCCCGCACCACGGGGATGCCACCGCCCGGTACCTGCCTGGTTACTTCACCACCCGAGCCACGAAGCCGTCGTGAGCGAAGCAGGCTCGGACTGATCAGCTTCTTGCTCCCCGGGCAGGAGTCGAACCTGCGTCGCTAGTCCTGATTCAAAGTCAGGCGGGCCCTGCCGACAGACCAACCGGGGACTGTCTGTGGCAGAGGCTACCGACCCTCAGAGCTGCTGGCGGACCCCCGCCTCGCGGACCAGGTTCGGCGCCTGCTCGTCGAGGTCGACGTGGGCGGCGTCGGTGCGGGCCGACCCGATCCGCGGCACCGGGAGCACCGCCTTGTGCGCGACCCCCTCGAGCTCGAAGGCGAAGGCCGCGTACATCGCCACGGCGGCCAGCGCGATGCCGATCCAACCGGCGGCGTCGGCCCAGCCCGTGGCGCCCGCCCAGTGGTACGACGAGGCCAGCCCGGCGGTCGCTGTCACGGCGAACCGGGTCGCGGTCAGCAGCATCACCAGCCCGGCGACGGGCTTGCCGAAGGAGGCCACCACGGGCACGAGCAGGATCCCGGCCAGGCTGTAGAGGATCACCGACTCGCCCGGCGAGGGCATCGGCAGGTGGGTCGTCATCGTCGCCAGCGCGATCGACCCCCAGCCGATCGCGAGCATGCCCATGCCGGTGCCGGCCACCGGGTCCCGGGAGAGGAACCCGAAGACGCAGGCGAGCAGGAAGACCGGGACGCACAGGATCAGCACCACCCGCGCGGCGATCGCACCCTCGACCGGGCTGATCCAGCCGAGCTGGATGCTGGCGTAGACGGTGGTGGCGACCACCAGCGACAGGAAGCCCATGGGGAGCGGTGTCGCCAGCGGCCGGAGGAAGACCCGGGCCAGCGGCTCGGGCATGCTCGCCGTCAGGTTGCCGGGCGCACGGCGCTGGTCGTGATGCGGCTCTGGTCCGGATTGCGTCATGGCCGGCGGGGTACCCGGACCCCAGGCGCGGAAAACGAGCCTTGGGCACCTACGGCGCCGTAGGTTACGGTTTCGTAGGTCGGGCGACACGAGTCGTCCAGCGACAGCGACAACAGCACGAGGACCCCGGATGACTCCACCCAGCACCGCCACCGCAACTGCTCCCCCCGTCGCCCCGGCGACCGAGTCCGATCGGGCCACGCTCGGCGGTGACCTGCAGTCCCGCAAGGAGCAGGTCGCGCTGGCGGTCTTCATCGCGGTGCCGTTCCTCGCCCTGGTGGCGGCGATCCCGGTCGCGTGGGGCGGCTGGCTGAGCTGGACCGACGTCGCGATCGCCCTGGTGATGTATGCGATCACCGGCCACGGCGTGACCGTCGGCTACCACCGGCTCTTCACCCACAAGGCGTTCAAGCCGCAGCGCTGGCTCAAGAACGTGCTCGCCATCTGCGGGTCGATGGCGGTCCAGGGCCCGGTGGTCCGGTGGGTGGCCGACCACCGCAAGCACCACAAGTTCTCCGACCGTGACGGCGACCCGCACAGCCCGTGGAAGTACGGCAACGACCTCAGGGCGCTCACCAAGGGCCTCCTGCACGCGCACCTGATGTGGCTGTTCGACGCCGAGCAGACCCCGCAACGCAAGTACGCCCCGGACCTGATGAAGGACCGTGACCTGGTCCGGATCTCCAAGACCTTCCCGATGTGGGTGTTCGTCTCGCTGGCGGCCCCCGCGATCGCCGGTGGGCTGATCACCTGGTCGTGGCAGGGCGCGCTGACCGCGTTCTTCTGGGGCTCGCTGGTGCGAGTGGCCCTGCTGCACCACGTCACCTGGTCGATCAACTCGATCTGCCACACGATCGGCGCCCGCCCCTTCGTCTCGCGCGACAAGTCCGCCAACGTCTGGTGGCTGGCGATCCCGTCGATGGGCGAGTCGTGGCACAACCTGCACCACGCCGACCCGACCTGCGCCCGGCACGGCGTGCTGCGCGGCCAGCTCGACACGTCCGCGCGGATCATCTGGGTGCTGGAGAAGGCCGGCTGGATCCACGACGTGCGCTGGCCGGTCAAGGAGCGCGTGCAGTCCAAGCTGGTGGCGAACCGCGCAGCGTGAGGTCGTCGTACACCTGACACAATCACGGGCGTGACGTCCGCCTCCGAGAAGCGGCCCGCCCGTGGCCGGATGACCGCGGCCGAGCGCCGCGAGCAGCTGATCGAGATCGCCCGGGGGGCGTTCTCCGAGCGCGGCTTCGACGGGGCTTCCGTCGAGGAGATCGCGACGCGGGCCGAGGTGTCCAAGCCGGTGGTCTACGAGCACTTCGGCGGCAAGGAGGGGCTCTACGCCGTCGTCGTGGACCGCGAGGTCCAGCAGCTGCTCGGGATGATGCGAGACGCCCTCACGGCCGGGCAGCCGCGCGTGCTGCTCGAGCAGGCGGCGTTCGCGCTGCTCGACTACGTCGAGCAGTCCTCGGACGGCTTCCGGATCCTGGTGCGGGACAGCCCGCTGGGCTCGGAGTCGGGCTCCTACGTCTCGATCATCAGCGATGTCGCCTCGCGGGTCGAGCACATCCTCGTCGACGCGTTCAAGAGGCGCGGGTTCGACGCGAGGTTCGCGCCGATGTATGCCCAGATGCTCGTCGGCATGGTCGGCACCACGGGCCAGTGGTGGCTGAACGCGCGCAAGCCGGCCAAGGAGGTCGTCGCCGCGCACCTGGTCAACCTGGCGTGGAACGGGCTCTCCGGGCTCGAGCGCACGCCGGGGCTGCGCAGCCGCTGAGACGAGCGGGAGGCGACCCTCACCGGCGGTCGCCGAGCAGCACGTCCTGCACCACGTGGCGGGCCATGCCGAGCGCCGTCAGCAACCACGCGGTCGCCGCGACCCAGATCCAGGCCGATCCGAGGCCGCCCAGCCAGGGCAGCCCCTCGACGTGGGCGAGCTCGTGGCTGCAGACGGCGTACATCCCGAGCGGGAAGATGATGCTCCACAGGTTGGCGTCGTAGACCAGCGGGATGCGGTGCGTGACGTGCCGCCACCAGCCCATCGCGAAGAGTCCGGGCAGCAGCCAGCTTGCGACGGCCCACAGCAGCAGCCCGACGCCGCGCACCAGCTCGCGG
>Ga0308175_100002857_pt1 | contig 11864 bp, 16 predicted proteins | sample PhyCR1_3_FD_203893 | JGI IMG/M metagenome (GOLD analysis project Ga0308175, IMG submission 203893) | Soil microbial communities from UC Gill Tract Community Farm, Albany, California, United States - DLSLS.C.R1 | ecosystem: Environmental > Terrestrial > Soil > Agricultural land | place: USA... | reverse complement strand
TACCTGTTCTTCAGGACGCTGCGCGACGACGGGGCGCGGCTGTTCGTCGAGCCGCAGGCGCGCAGCGCGCACCTCAACGTCACCGACCGCCGCGCCTGGCTCACCGAGCGCTTCGGCGCCGCGCGGATCTTCGCCACCGACCGGTCGCTGGCCTGGCCGCGGTGGCGCCGGCTGCTGTACATCGCCGGGTCGCCGGGGATCCCGTTGCTGCGTCTGCGCCGCGCGCTGCGCGACCTGCGGCGCGGCGGCGCGCCGCTGCGCGCGATCCCGCCGCTTGCCGCCGGGCTGCTCACCAGCGGGGTGGGGGAGGCCGTCGGCTACGCGATCGGCTGCGGCGAGGCCGAGCCGCGGATCTTCCTGGTCGAGCTCGACCGCGAGGCCTACGCGCCGCGATGAGCTGCTCGGTCGTGGTGGCGACGTCCGGCCGACGGCCGCGCCAGCTCGACGCGCTGCGGGCGGCGCTCGCCGCGCAGCAGGAGCCGCCCGGCGGTTTTGAGGTCGTCGTGGTCGAGGACGCGAGCCGCCGCGGGCCGTCCGCCGCGCGCAACGAGGGTCTCGCGCGCGCGGCGGGGGAGCTCGTCGCCTTCACCGACGACGACTGCGTCCCCGAGGCCGGCTGGCTGGTCGCGCTGCACCGGCGCTGGGCCGGCCGCGACGGCCTGGGCGTCGGCGGGACCGTCGTCAACGCGCTGCGCGACGACCGCTTCGCCACGGCCAGCCAGCTCGTCCACGACGCCGCGCACAGGTGGGCCAACCGGCTCGTCACGCGCTTCTTCTCGAGCAACAACCTCGCGCTGCCGCGTGCGGTGCTGCTCGAGCTCGGCGGGTTCGACGAGCGGCTGCGCTACTCCGAGGACCGCGAGCTGTGCGACCGCTGGGTGTCGGCCGGGCTGCGCCTGGAGCACGAGCCGGCCGCCGTGGTGTGCCACGCCCATCGCATGCGGGCGCCCGGCTTCCTCGCGCAGCATCTCGGCTACGGCACCGGCGCGTGGCGCTTCCGGGTCGCGCAGGCCGCGGCCGGGCGCCCGCGGGCGCCGATCGAGCCGGCCTTCTACGACCGCCTGGCGCGCGACGCCGCCCGCGCCCCGGCGAGCGTGGCGGCGCTCGTCGCCGCCGCGCAGCTGGCCAACGCGGTCGGCTTCGCGTCGGCCGCGCTCGCGGATCGCGGTAGGTTGGCGCGGCTGTGAGCCAGGCGACGATCACGCGCGGCGACGACGGCGTCGTGACCCTCACGGCCGACCGGCCGCCCGCCAACGCGATGGACGTGACGCTGCTGCGCGACGTCGTGGCGGCGGTCGAGGAGGTCGCCGCGGACCCGCCGGCGGCACTCGTGCTGGCCGGGCGGCCGGGGTTCTTCTCGGCGGGCGCGGACCTCAAGGCCGTGCCGTCCTACGGCCAGGAGGAGCAGCGCGCGATGGTCGACGGCATCAACCGCATGGCGCTCGGCGTGTACGCGCTGCCGTGCCCGGTCGTCGGCGCGATCACCGGTCACGCGATCGCCGGCGGCCTCGTGCTCGCCGTCTGCAGCGACCTGCGCGTGGCCTCGCGCGAGGGGAAGTACGGCCTGACGGAGGTCAAGGTCGGCGTGCCCTACCCGCAGGCCGCGATCGGCATCGTCCAGGCTGAGCTGCCGCCGGCGACCACCCGGCAGCTGGCGTTCGGCAACGCGCTGCACGACGCGGACACGTGCCTGCGCCTGGGCGTGTTCGACGAGGTCGTCGCGCCCGAGGAGGTCCTGCCGCGTGCGCACGAGCTCGCCCGCGAGCTCGCCGCCATGCCGGCCGAGGTCTACGCGCGCACGAAGCACGACCTGCGCGGCGCGACGATCGAGCGCCTGCGCGCCGCCGCGGCGGACGACCCGCTGCTCGGCCGCTGGGTCTGAACCCCGACCGGACTGGGGGGAGTCCCCGGACTCGTCTTGACTCGCGGGCGCAGGTAGAGTGGAAAGTGACACTTCCCACTGCCTACTGAGGGACCTCATGGCGCTCGACGATCCCGTCGTCATCACCTGCTCCATCTCCGGATCGCTGGCCAATCGCGACCAGTGCCCGGCGATCCCGTACACGCCCGAGGAGTATGCCGCCGAGGCGCGGCGGATCGTCGACGAGGGCGGCGTCCACATCCACATCCACGCGCGCACGCCCGACGGCAGGCCCAGCTACGAGATCGAGGACTTCCAGGCGATCTCGGACGCGATCCGCGCCGAGGTCGGCGACGCCGTGATCGTGAACTTCTCGACCGGGGCGATGGGCGTCACCGTCGAGAAGCGGATCGCGTACCTGCGCGCGGTCCGCCCCGAGGTCGCCGCGCTGAACATGGGCTCGATGAACTACGCGAAGTACTCCGAGCGGCGCAAGAGCTTCGTCTTCAGCGCGGTCTTCGCGAACCCGTTCGACGAGATCATCGAGTTCCTCAACGTGATGCGGGAGCTCGGGATCAAGCCCGAGCACGAGTGCTTCGACGTCGGCCACGTGGGGTCGCTGGCGCCGCTGATCGACATGGGCGTCCTCGAGCCGCCGCTGCACGTCGACTTCGTGATGGGCGTGACCGGCGGCGTGCCGCCGACCGCGCGCAACCTGGCCGTGATGGCCGACAACCTGCCGGAGGGCGTGCACGCCCACTGGGGCGTTATCGGGATCTCGCGCGTGCAGTGGCCGATGGTCGCCGCCGCGCTGACGCTCGGCGGCTCGATCCGCGTCGGCCTCGAGGACAACTTCTATCTGCCCGACGGCGAGATGGCGCGCTCCAACGGCGATCTGATCGCGAAGGCGCGCCAGATGGCCATCGACGCCGGCCGCCGGCCCGCGACGGTCGAGGAGGCGCGCGCGCTGCTCGGCGTCGGGCCGGCGCCACTGACGCGCCGCGAGATGCTGACCGGCGGCGCCGAATGACCGCGCTGGCGCTCGACGGCGTCCGCGTCCTCGACCTCAGCCGCCTGCTCCCGGGCGGCTTCTGCTCGCTCCTGCTCGCCGACTTCGGCGCCGACGTGGTCAAGGTCGAGGACACCGGCATGGGCGATTACGTGCGCTGGTCGCCGCCCTACTACGAGGGCGCCGACGACAGTGCCAAGGGCGCGCTGTTCCTGGCGCTGAACCGCAACAAGCGCTCGATCCGCATCGACCTGAAGACCGAGCAGGGGCGCGACGTCCTGCTGCGCCTGGCAAAGGACGCCGACGTCCTGCTCGAGTCGTTCCGGCCGGGCGTGCTCGACCGCCTCGGCGTCGGCTACGACGCGCTGCGCGCGGCGAACCCCGGGCTCGTCATCTGCGCGATCACCGGCTATGGGCAGGACGGCCCGCTGCGCGACCGCTCCGGCCACGACATGAACTACCTGGGCCTGATCGGCCTGCTGGGCCTGACCGGCGAGGCGGATGGCCCGCCGATCCAGGCCGCGGGCCAGATCGCCGACATCGGCGGTGGCGCGCTGATGGCCGCGTTCGGGATCATGGCCGCGCTGCGCCATCGCGACGTCACGGGGGAGGGGCAGGTCGTCGACGTCTCGATGGCCGACGGCGCGCTGTCGTGGCTTGCGATGGTCGCCGCGCGCCACTTCGCCGACGGCGCCGTGCCGCAGCGCGGCGGGCTGGAGCTCGCGGGCTCGCTCGTCTGCTACCGGCCCTACCAGTGCGCCGACGGGTGGGTCACGCTCGGCGCGCTGGAGCCGAAGTTCTGGCAGGCGTGGTGTCGCGGCGTGGGCCGCGATGACCTGATCCCCCGGCAGTTCGACGCTCCGGGTTCCGACGCCCATGTGGCGGTCCAGGCGATCTTCATGGAGCGCACGCGCGCCCAGTGGGAGGCGTTCGCGGGCGAGCACGACTGCTGCCTGGAGCCGGTGCTCGACCTCGACGAGGCGCTGAGCTCGGAGCTCGTGCGCGCACGGGAGATGGTGGTCGAGCACGAGCAGCCCGGGGCGACGGAGACCGTCCGCCTGCTCGGCGTCCCGATCAAGCTCAGCCAGACGCCGGGCGACGCCGGGCAGCGGCCCGGCCCGGCGCTCGGCGAGCACACCGCCGAGGTGCTCGCGGCCGCGGGCTACAGCGCGCAGGAGATCGCCGCGCTCCAGGAGGCCGGCGCGGTCGCGGGCCCGGCGGGCGAAGGAGCGCGCGGGAGCTTCCTGGCCTGATGGCCCGCGGTGACCTGCTCAAGATGTCAGAGCTCGCCGAGCGCTCTGGCGTGTCGGCCGGGACGATCAAGCACTACCTGCGCGAGGGGCTGCTCGGCCAGGGCGACGACGTGATTCGCACGTCGCGCAACATGGCCTACTACCCGCCCGACTACGTCGAGCGCATCCGCACCATCAAGCGCATGCAGGAGGAGCGCTACATGCCGCTGCGGGCGATCAAGGACGCGCTGGAGCGCGCCGCCGCCAGCCGCGACGACGAGCGCGTCAGCGTGGCCGAGGCGCGCCGGCGCTACGACATCCCCCAGAACGTCCTCGACCGGCTGCGCGACATCGGCGTGCTCACGCCGACCGGACGGGGCTATGACGGCGACGACATCAAGATCGTCGAGGCGATCAGCCGCTTCCGCGCGGGCGGCTACGACGAGGCGCTCGGCTTCACGGTGTACGACACGCTGCGCTACCAGGAGGCGCTCTCGCCGCTCGTGACCGAGGAGGTGCGCGTGCTGCTCGAACGCGTCGCCGGCGAGGTCACCGTCGACCGCGCCGTCGAGATCATCGCCTCGGGCGCCGAGCCGCTGCGCGACCTCATCGGCGCGATGCACTCCAAGCTGCTGCTCGCCGAGCTTCGGCGTCAGCGCAACGGCGACTGACGGCGCCTACCAGCGGGCGCGGTGGCGTTCCATCACGCCCGTGCCGGAAACGAGCTCGATGCCGCCCGGCAGCGTGCCCGACGCGCTCCCGAACGGCTGGCGGTAGTCGCTGGCGAAGATGCCGAGGTTGTCGCTGCGCGCGCGCTCGGCGCGCGCTGCGAAGCGCAGCGCACCGCCCTCGGCGAACCGCACCTCGTCGAGCGCCGCGGAGAAGCTGACCGGGCCGACCTCGTGAGGCTCGCCGTCGACCCACACGTGGCGCTCCGAGCCGGTCGCGCCGTCGTGAACGCCGGTCACGAGGTTCCAGCGCACGTCGCGCCCGTCGGCGGACAGGCCGGCGCCCGCCGCCCATTCCCACTCGGTCACGCGCGCGTGGTGGCCGGCCGAGTCGTCGATCAGCGCCGGCAGGTCGACGTCGACGCCGGCCAGCGTCCCGCGCACGCGCGCGGGCGTCTTGCGCGTCCAGATCCGCTGTGCGCCGTGCGGGCTGGTCACCTCGATCGCGCGGCCCGACGGCTCGACCGCCAGATCCGCCACGCCCGCGACCCGCACGCGGCCGTCCGCGAGGTCGACCGCGGAGCTGCGAAAGCGCGTGCGCTCGCGCAGCCCGTCGCCGTCGAGCACGGCCCAGAAGGCCTGCGGCAGCAGCCCGATCCGCACGACGCCGAAGCACGCCATCACGTCGGCGCCGAAGACGCCCACGTAGCGCCAGCGCTTGAGCGGGCGCCCGCCCTTCAGCGGCGCGCGGAACGCATGCGGAACGCCCATCCAGGGGTATGCTGCCAGCTCACGATTGACTCGTCAGTCAATGCGCGCTGCCGCGATCCAGATCAACTCGGCCAACGACGCCGAACGCAACCTGTCAACCGCGGACCGGCTCGTCCGCGCGGCCGCGGCGGACGGCGCGCAGCTGATCGTCCTGCCGGAGAAGTGGTCGGTGCTCGGCACCGGCGAGGACCTTCGCGCGGGCGCCCAGACGCTGGACGGCGAGGCGATCACGTGGGCGCGCGCGACCGCGCGCGAGCTCGGCGTCGATCTCATCGCCGGCTCGATCTCCGAGCGCGTCGAGGGCGAGCCGAAGCTGCGCAACACGTCGGTGCACGTCGGTCCCGACGGCGAGATCGCCGCGGTCTACCGCAAGCTGCACCTCTTCGACGTGGAGGTCGAGGGCACGCGCTACGCGGAGTCCGAGCACGAGGACCCCGGCGACGAGCCCGTCCTCACGACGACCGCCGACGGCGTCGAGGTCGGGATGAGCGTCTGCTACGACGTCCGCTTCCCCGAGCTGTACCGCGGACTCGCGCTGCGCGGCGCGCGGATCCTCACGGTCCCCGCCGCCTTCACGCTCGCGACAACGCGCGACCACTGGGAGGTCCTGCTGCGGGCGCGCGCGATCGAGAACCAGGCCTTCGTCATCGCCCCCAACCAGATCGGCGAGCACCCTCCGGGAAACCGGTCCGGCGGACGCAGCATGATCATCGACCCGTGGGGGCTGGTCCTCGCGGTCGCCCCCGACAAGGAGACGCACGTGATCGCCGACCTCGACATGGAGCTGCTCGCCGGCGTCCGCAGGCGCCTGCCGGCGCTCAGGCACGCCCGGCCGGAGCTGCTCGCCTGATGGCGACGCCCACGGACAAGCGCCGCATCATCCTCGACGCCGCGATTCGCGTGTTCGCGCGGCAGGGCTTCAACGGCTGTCGCGTGTCGGACATCGCCGACGAGGCCGGCGTCGCCTACGGGCTCGTCTATCACTACTTCCGCTCGAAGGACGAGGTGCTCGACACGCTCTTCCTCGAGCGCTGGAACGTGCTGCTGGAGGCGATCCGCGAGACCGACCGCCAGGACATCTCGCCGCGCGAGAAGCTGCACCAGATCGCCTCGTTCATCGTGGACTCCTACCGCCACGACCCCGAGCTGATGAAGGTCATCATCGTCGAGGTCACGCGGGCGGCGAACTCGTTCGGCCAGACCCACCTGGGGAAGATCCGCGAGGCCTACGAGCTGATCGCCGACATCGTCGCGAAGGCCCAGGAGGAGGGCGCGTTCAAGGACACGATCACTCCGCAGTTCGCTGCGATGGCGTTCTACGGCGCGATCGAGCAGGTGCTCACCGGCTGGATCTTCGAGCTGCTGCCCCAGAGCGACGCCGAGTACGAGCAGGCCAAGGAGTTCGTCGTCGAGACGATCTGCGCCGGGCTCGACGCGGGCGCACCGGCGGTGTGAGCTTCGCCCGTCTGAGGTAGGTTGCGGCTGATGGACAACGAGATCGTCAAGCGACTCATGTACTCGGCGCTGCTCGCCGGGCTCGGCGCGCTCGCATCCGTCGCAACGACGAAGGCAGCGGCGATGATTTGGCGCCGTGCCTTCGGGGAAGATCCGCCCGAGTGAGCGGCGACCCGCACAGCCCCACCGCGGCTGGCCCGGAGCCGTCTGCCCACACGTCGCCTGCGGGGAGCGCCATGTTCGGCGGCGCGCAGGCGGCGGCCCCATCCACCGAGCGGCCGGAGATCGTCGTCGGCGCAGCATTCGCCGGCGGCCTCGTCGCCGCCCTGATCCTCAAGCGCTTTGGCAGCCACGACTGACAGCAACTCACAGGCGAACATCGTCGCCGCCATCAACGAGGTCTCCGACAAGGCCCAGCTGCTCGTCCGCGAGGAGATCGAGCTGGCCAAGGCGGAGATCACGGACAAGCTCACCAAGCTCGCGAAGGGCGCCGCCGTGGGGCTTGCGGCCGGCATCTTCGTCATCACCGGCCTGCTGTTCCTGCTGCACGGCCTGGCCTGGCTGGCCTACTGGGTGATCCCGTTCCCGGACGGCACGTTCTTCTGGGGGTTCTTCGTCGTCGCGGGGATCCTGTTCCTCGTCGGCGGTCTCGCAGGGTTCCTGGCAGCCCGCTGGCTCAAGAAGGGCTCCTCGCCCACGCCGCAGATGGCGATCGAGGAGGCCAAGCTGATCCGCGAGACGGTGAAGTCCTCCGCGCCGGAGACGACGATCTAGATGGCGACCCGCACCCCGGAGGAGATCCGGCGCTCGATCGAGACCAACCGCGCCGAGCTCGCGCTGTCGCTGTCGCGGCTGCGCGGCGAGGTCGCCGAGGTCACCGACTGGCGCAAGCAGATCGCGAGCCATCGCAAGCAGGTCGTGATCGGCGCTGCGGTCGCGGGCTTCATCATCGGCGGCGGCATCGCCGCCGTCGGCGGCATCCTGCGCCGCCGCCGCTAGGCGTCCGCACCCGCGCGTAGCTTGGGGGGCGTGCAGCCGGTTGCCCCCGTGTGGACCACGCGGCAGATCGCGCGCGTGTTCTTCACCGTCGCCGCGCTCGCGATCTTCCTCTACGTCCTCTACGTCGTGCGCGACGTCGTCGTGCTGGTGTTCGTCGCGGGCTTCCTGGCGGTCGCGCTCGGCCCGCCCGTGGACTTCCTCGCGCGCCACGGCGTCAAGCGCAGCTTCGCGATCCTGGTCGTCTACCTCGGCATGGCGGCCGCGATCTTCGGCGTCGGGCTGCTCATCGTCCCGCCCGTCGTCGACCAGGTGAACGGGCTGTCGAAGGACATCCCCGGCTACGTCAAGGACCTGCGCAAGAGCAAGACGTTCCGCAAGTACGACGACAAGTACGACATCTCCAAGAAGATCAACGAGCAGGCGGCGAAGCTACCCTCGAAGCTCGGCTCGGCGGCCAGCACGCTGCAGGACATCACCGTGGGGGTCTTCGGGGCGCTCGTGAAGCTCGTCACCGTGCTGACGATGACGTTCTTCCTGCTGCTCGACGGCGGCAAGCTCCTCGGCTTCCTGCTGCGAATACGGGGGCCCACCGAGGAGGAGCGCCTGCGCACGGTGTTCGAGGAGATCTACAGCTCGACCGCCGGTTACGTGGCGGGCAACCTGCTGATCAGCCTCATCGCCGGCGTCACGACCTACCTCACGCTGACGCTCCTCAACGTGCCGTTCGCGGCGCCGCTGGCGGTGCTCATGGCCTTCCTCGACCTCATCCCACTGGTCGGCGCCACGATCGGCGGGATCGTCATCGGGATCGTCACGGCGTTCAACGACTTCCCGACGGCGACGATCGTGTGGGTGGTCGTGCTGCTCGTCTATCAGCAGGCCGAGAACAACCTGCTGCAGCCGCTGATCTACCGGCGCACGGTCGACGTCTCGCCGCTGCTGGTGATCGTCTCGATCCTGATCGGCTCGACGCTGCTCGGCGTGCTGGGTGCGCTCGTCGCGATCCCCGTGGCGGCCGCCGCGCAGATCGTCGTCCGCGACATCTGGGCGCGGCGGGCGCCGGCCATGACGGTTGTCGAGACGCCGGGCGGCGCCGGGCCGTAGCGCTCAGGCCAGCAGGCTCTTCGGGACTCCGCCGACGCCCAGCAGCCCGGGGCCCACGTGCGTGCCGATCACGGGCCCGATCTCGCTCACGAACATCGGCTCGGTGCCGAAGATCGTGCGCCCGCGCTCGGCGAGCGCCTCGGCCTGCTCGGGCGCCTGGATGTGCTGGACGACCCACGCGTCGCAGCCGTCGTCGTGGCGCGAGCGCAGGAAGTCGACCATCCGCTCGAACGCCCGGCCCGAGGTGCGGACGCGCTCGATGGGCGTGATCTCGCCGTCGACGGTCAGGATCGGCTTGATCTTCAGCGCGCCGCCGAGCCACGCCTGCGCGGTCCCGATCCGGCCGCCGCGGCGCAGGAACTCCAGCGTGTCGACGGCGAACCAGATCTTCGCCGCGTCCACCGCCGTGCGAACGCGGGAGGTCACGGCGTCGATGTCCCCGCCGGCGCCCGCGGCGGCGGCGCCCGCCAGCGCGGCGAGCCCGATCATCCCGCACGCGCTGTGCGTGTCGACCACCTCGATGCGCCGCTGCGGCTTGCGGCCCGCCAGGTCGGTTGCCGCCTGGCGCGCGGACTCGACGGTCCCGGAGATGCCGCCCGAGATGTGAATCGAGACGATGTCGCGCCCCTCCTCGACCAGCGGCTCGTAGACCGCGAGGAAGTCGCCGATCGACGGCTGCGAGGTCGTCGGCAGCTGGGGCGAGGAGCGCAGTCCCTCGTAGAAGGCGTCGAAGTCCGGCATGTCGCTCTCGCGCTCATGCCGGTCGGAGGCGTTGACGTAGAGCGAGACCTCGTGCATGCCGTTGGACTCGACGAGCTCGCGCGGCATGTAGTGGGTCGTGTCGACGACGATGGCGACCTCGGGCATCGGCGCAAGCCTAGTCCTGCGGGCGTCGACCTACACTCCCGCCCGTGGGGGTCACCCTCGTCACCGGGGCCACGGGGCTCGTGGGCTCGCATGTCGCTCGGCTGCTCGTCGAGCGCGGCGACCGGGTTCGCGTCACGACGCGGCCGCGCTCGCGGCTGGGCAACCTGGATGGCCTCGACGTCGAGCGGGTTCCATGCGACGTCCTCGACCGCCGCGCCGTGCGACGCGCCATGCGCGGCGTCGAACGCGTCTTCCACGTCGCCGGCCTGACGAACCTGCGCGCCGACGCCGACACGCTGTTCCGGATCAACGTGCAGGGCACGACGACCGTCCTCGAGGAGGCGCTGGCGGCCGGTGTCGAGCGCTGCGTCCACACGTCGTCGGTCGCCGCGGTCGGCCCCGCGCCGCGCGGGTCGACGGCCGACGAGCGCCAGATCTTCCGCGCCGGCCGCTACGGCATCCCGTACATCAACTCCAAGCACGAGTCCGAGAAGGAGGCGCTGCGCATCGCAGGGCTCGGGCTGCCGGTCGTGATCGTCAACCCCGGCCACGTGTTCGGCGCCGGCGACGTCTACCACTCCTCGACCGAGTTCGTGCGCCGCTTCCTGCGCCGCGAGATCCCCGCCTACGTCGACGGCGCGCTGAACATCGTCGATGCCGACGACGTCGCGCGCGGCCATCTGCTCGCCGACGAGCGCGGCAGCCCCGGCGAGCGGTACATCATCGGGAACCGCAACTTCACCCTCGACCGCCTCTTCGCCGATCTCGGCCGGCTGAGCGGCGTCGAGCCGCCGGCGCTGAAGCTGCCGCTCACCGCCGCGGTGGCGCTGGCACGCGGGCTGGAGCTCAACCCGCTGCCGCCCGAGCGACCGCCGATCACGGTCGGCGAGGTGCGCGCGGCGTCGTTGTGGTGGGCGTTCCGCTCGACGAAGGCCAAGCGCGAGCTGGGCTACAAGCCCGCCCACCACGAGGACACGCTGCAGACCACGATCGACTGGTACCGCGAGCGCGAGCCGTCGCGGCTGCGCCGCCCGGGCACGCGCCAGCCGCTGCCGCTGCGGATGGCCGGGTTCGGCGTCAGGTCGGCCACCGGCGTCGCGGGCTGGCTGGACTGATGGCCACGACGCTCTACCGGTGCCGCACGCCGACCGACTGGCTGTGCCCGTGCGGCCGCATCGCGCGTGAGCTGCGCAGGGACGGCGAGGACGTGGACACCGTCAGGGTGCCGTGGCGCCGGCGCGACCGGCCCGAGGTCCAGGCGCTCTCAGGCCAGCGCTCGGTGCCGCTCGTCGTCCTCGACGGCGAGGCGATCTGCGACTCCAAGCGGATCGTCGAGCACCTCAGGTGGCGCCGGTCGGAAGCTCGCTGAACGGTGGCACGACCGATCGCTGCGCGCGCACCGGCCGCGCGCGCGACGACGGCGCTCCGGCCGGCGGCGCGAGCAGCGCGTTTGCGACCAGCCGCTCCGTGCCCTCCACGTAGCCGCGAAAGACCGGGTCGAACGCGAACAGCACGGTCCGGCCCGCGCCCAGCGGCTCGTCGACGATCGCCGCGGTGCCGCGCAGGGGGCCGGTGCCGCCCGCGTAGCCGCCGGCGAAGAACGAGTCGCCCGACGGATACCGCGCGACGACGGTTCCGCCCCCGGCATGCAGGATCGGGTCGCCGGTGGCGAACGCGAAACCGGCCGGGCGCTCGCCCCAGGCGACGGGGTCGGCGGTGTCGAGCGTCACGCCCAGCGAGACGCCGGGCATCCCGATGTCGGCCGGCGGCACGGCGGTCGCGGTCGTGATCGCCGCCGACCTGGCCATCGCGATCCCCTCGCCGCGGACGCCGACGTAGGTCCCGCCGTTGCGCACCCACGCCTGGATCGCCGTCAGCGCACCCGGCGTCTGCGTCGG
>Ga0308175_100002856_pt1 | contig 11865 bp, 11 predicted proteins | sample PhyCR1_3_FD_203893 | JGI IMG/M metagenome (GOLD analysis project Ga0308175, IMG submission 203893) | Soil microbial communities from UC Gill Tract Community Farm, Albany, California, United States - DLSLS.C.R1 | ecosystem: Environmental > Terrestrial > Soil > Agricultural land | place: USA... | reverse complement strand
CGGTAGGCGGCGCAGGTGAGGCGGACCCGCACGCCGCGTGAACGCCGGGTGAACTCTTCACCAACGTGCCGGGTGGCCGCCGGTCGAGGCCGCGCTGCGCGTCTCGGCGGGCCGTACGATCGGTGCCGTGAACCCCCTGCTGTTCGCGCTGCTCGGCGCCGTGCTCGGTGCGGGCGTGGTGCTCGCCTGGCGGGTCAGCGAGCGGCAGCTGCGCCGTCCGGTGACGCCGCAGCCGTCGGTGCTGCCGCCCGGTGTGGCGACCGTGCTCGGCGTGCTGCGGTCGAGCGCGCTGGTGGTCGGCGAGGACGACACCGTGCTGAAGGCGTCGGCTCCGGCGTACGCCCTGGACCTGGTCCGCGGTCAGGAGCTGGCCGTGCCGGAGCTCGCCGAGCTGGTTCGGGCGGTACGACGGGACGGCCAGATCCGTGATGCGGAGCTGGAGATCGGCTCCACGCACGTGGACGCACGGGTCGCCCCGCTGAGCAGCCGGCTGGTGCTCGCGCTGGTCGAGGACCGGACCCGGGAGCGGCGGGTGGAGGCGATCCGCCGTGACTTCGTGGCCAACGTCTCCCATGAGCTGAAGACCCCGGTGGGGGCGATCGGGCTGCTCGCCGAGGCCGTCCGGGAGGCCGCCGACGACCCGGAGGCGGTGGCCAGGTTCGCCGGGCGGATGGAGACCGAGGGCGGCCGGCTGACGCGGCTGGTGCAGCAGATCATCGAGCTGTCCCGGCTGCAGATCGACGATCCGCTCGAGGACCCGGCGCCGGTGGACGTCGACGAGGTGGTCGCCCGCGCGGTGGACCAGAGCACCATCGACGCGCAGGCCAAGGACATCACGCTGGTCCGCGACGGCGACGACGGGCTGGTGGCGCTCGGCGGCGCGGACGAGATCGCGCTGGCGCTCGGCAACCTGGTGGCCAACGCGGTCGGCTACTCCCCCGAGCACAGCACGGTGGTGGTCGCCGCGCGGGCGGATGGGCCGATGGTGGAGCTCACCGTGACCGACCAGGGCATCGGCATCCCGGCCGGCGAGCTGGAGCGGATCTTCGAGAGGTTCTACCGGGTCGACCCGGCGCGGCACCGGTCCACCGGGGGCACGGGTCTGGGGCTGTCCATCGTCAAGCACGTCGCGGCCTCCCATGGTGGTGAGGTGCGGGTCTGGTCGGAGCAGGGGCAGGGGTCGACCTTCACGTTGCGGCTCCCCCGTCGTACCGCTTCCGTGGCCGCCAAGGAGGCGCTGTGACCCGGGTGCTCGTGGTGGAGGACGAGGAGAGCTACAGCGACGCGCTGGAGTACGTGCTGCGCAAGGAGGGCTTCGAGGTCGCGGTGGCGGCGACCGGACCGGAAGCGCTGGCGGAGTTCTCGCGCGGCGGGGCCGACATCGTGCTGCTGGACCTGATGCTGCCCGGGCTGCCGGGCACCGAGGTGTGCCGCCGGATTCGCGCGACGTCGAGCGTGCCGGTGATCATGGTCAGCGCCAAGGACACCGAGATCGACAAGGTGGTCGGGCTGGAGCTGGGCGCGGACGACTACGTGACCAAGCCGTACTCGCCGCGCGAGCTGGTCGCCCGGATCCGCGCGGTGCTGCGCCGGGGCATGGACTCCGCGCCGTCCTCCTCGGCGCTGGAGGGCGGGCAGGTGCGGATGGACGTGGATCGGCACAGCGTCACGATCCGCGGCGAGGACGTGCGGCTGCCTTTGAAGGAGTTCGAGCTGCTGGAGATGTTCCTGCGCAACCCGGGGCGGGTGCTGACCCGCGGCCAGCTCATCGACCGGGTCTGGGGCTCGGACTACGTCGGGGACACCAAGACGCTCGACGTGCACGTGAAACGGCTGCGCGCCAAGATCGAGCCGGACCCGTCGACCCCGTCGTACCTTGTCACCGTCCGGGGCCTCGGTTACCGCTTCGACCCCGCCCCTCGTTGACACGACATTGGTATGCCCACCGCGACGTATAGGTCGCGGTAGCGACACGACATCGGTACGCCAAGCGCGACGTATAGGTCGCGGTAGCGACACGATATCGGTAAGGATGGTTCGGGGAAGGCCGAACCGTGCATGTCGTAGCGTGAGCCCATGACCTCCCGTGACTGGCGCCCCCTGGCCGCGATCGCGACGACCCTGATCTTCTGGTCCTCGGCGTTCGTGGCCATCCGCCACCTGGGGCATGTGTTCACGCCGGGTGCGCTGTCGCTGGGCAGACTGGTCGTCGGCTCGATCGGGCTCGGCGTCGTACTCCTCAAGCGCGGCGGTCCCGTCCCCGGACGGCGCGACTGGGCGCCGCTGATCGCGATCGGCGTGCTGTGGTACGGCGTGTACAACCTCACGCTCAACGCCGGAGAGCTGCGCATCGACGCGGGCACCGCCTCGATGCTGATCCAGCTCTCGCCGGTGCTGATCGCGGTGCTGGCGACCGTGTTCCTGCGCGAGCGACCCACCCTGGCGCTCGGCGTCGGCCTGCTGCTCGCCTTCGGTGGCGTCGTGGTGATCGCGTTCTCCGACTCACCGGGTGGCGGGGACCTGCTCGGGGTGCTGCTGTGCGTGACCGCGGCCGCGGCGTACTCGATCAGCCTGATCGTGCAGAAGCCGCTGGTCGGCCGGCTGCCCGCGATCGAGGTGACCTGGTTCGCCTGCACGATCGGAGCCGTGGTCTGCCTGCCGTTCGTCGGGCAGCTCGCGCAAGGGCTGGTCACGGCGAGCACAGGTGACGTGCTCTGGCTGGTGTACCTCGGGCTGTTCCCGACGGCGATCGCGTTCACGACGTACGCCTACGCGCTCACCCACATGAGCGCGAGCAGCCTGGGCGTCACCACCTACGTCGTGCCGCCGCTGACCATCGCGATGGGCTGGATCTTCCTGGGCGAGGTGCCACCGCCGCTGGCGTACCTCGGCGGTGCGCTGTGCCTGGTCGGAGTCGCGGTGGCGCGGCGCCGGCCGCGGCCCCGGTCCCTGGTCACCGAGGAGGCGGGAGTGTGAACGAGGCGGAGGCGCTGGCCGCGATCGGGCGCGGGCTGGCCGACCGGAGCAGGGCGGCGATGTGCCTGGCCCTGCTCGACGGGGAGCCGTGGACGGTGTCCGCGCTGGCCGCGGAGGCCGGGATCCGGTTGCCGACCGCGAGCGAGCACGTGGCGCGGCTGGCGGACTGCGGCCTGGTGCGGACGTCGTCGTCGGGCCGGCACAAGTACGTGCGGCTGGCCGGTCCGCAGGTCGCCGAGGTGCTCGAGGCCCTGGGTGGGTTGGCGGAGCCGCCGCGGCCGCAGTCGCTGTCAGCGGTACGACGGACGCGACACCTCGCCGCGGCCCGTACCTGCTACGACCACCTCGCGGGGCGGCTCGGTGTCGCCGTCCTCGACGGGCTGCTGGACGCCGGTGTGCTGCGGAGGCGGGGCGGGCTGGTCGTGACTCGGGCGGGCCGGTCCTGGTTCGACGAGCTCGACATCTCGGTGTCCTCGCTCGAGGCCGGGCGGCGGCCCCTGCTCCGCGACTGCCTCGACCTCACCGAGCGACGCCCGCATCTGGCCGGTTCGCTGGGGGCGGGGCTGTGCTCGGCGTTCCTGACGCGGGAGTGGGTCCGTCGTACCCCGACCTCTCGAGCGCTCCGGGTGACCCCGGCCGGCGAGCGGGCGGTCGGCGAACTGCTCGGCATCGCGCCTCGATCGCTGGTGGTCGCATGAGCGCGGACGCCGGCTCGGCTGGATGGGCGCAGGTCAGCGCGTGAGCCAGCCGCGGAATGCCTCGAGGTTCTTCGTCGACTCGCCGCGGGACGTGCGCCACTCCCACTCACGGCGGATGGAGGTGGCGAAGCCGAGCTCCAGGATGGTGTTGAACGACTCGTCGGAGTAGGTCAGCACCGCGCCGAGCAGCCGGTCGATCTCCTCGGGTGTGACCGCGGACAGCGGCAGCCGGCCGTCGAGGTAGATGTCCCCGGAGGAGTCGAGCGCGAACGCGACGCCGAACAGCCGAAGGTTGCGCTCGAGCAGCCAGCGGTACACCCGCTCGTGCTTCTCGTCGGGCTGCCGGCACACGAACGCGTGCACGCCCAGCGCATGCGGCCCGACGTCGAGCCGGACCGGGGTCTGCAGCTTCCGCTCCCCCGGCAGGACCACCGTGAACACACCCTCGGAGATCTCCTGCCAGTCCAGCTCGCTGTCGCCGAGCACCTTGCGCAGCGTCGCGATCGCCTCGTCCCGGTCGGTCATCGGGACTCCCCGTGGAACGGGTCGGTCACGGGCGCACCCCTTCGAGGTCGTCGCGCATGGCCCGGGCGGCCATCCGGTACACCTCGAGGGTACGGTCCGCGGTCACCTCCCACGCGAACCGGGCGGCCTGCGCGCGGGCGGCCATCGACATCGACGAGTGCAGCCCCGGCTGGGAGATCACCCGGTCGATCGCGCGGGCCCAGTTCTCCGGGTCGTGCCCCTCCACGAGCAGCCCGGACACCCCGTCGCGGACCACCGTGGTCAGCCCGCCGACGGCCGCGGCCACCACCGGAGTCCCGGTCGCCTGGGCCTCCACGGCGACCAGCCCGAAGCTCTCGTTGTACGACGGGACGCAGACGAGCGTTGCCGCGGAGTACCAGTCGACGAGCTCGGACTGTGCCACCGGCGGGACGAACCGCACCACGTCGGAGATGCCGAGAGCCGCGGCCAGCTGGGCCAGCGACTCCGGGTGCTCCAGACCGGTGCCGGACGGGCCGCCCACGACGGGCACCACCAACCGCGACCGCAGCGAGGGGTCCCGGTCGAGGAGCACGGCCACCGCGCGGAGCAGCACGTCCGGAGCCTTGAGCGGCTGGATCCTGCCGGCGAACATCAGCACGACCGCGTCCGCGGGCAGGTGCAGTCGGGCGCGGGCGTCACGCCGACCCTGAGACCGGAACACGTCCAGGTCCACGCCAGGGTGCACGACCTCCACCCGCGCCGGGTCCGCGTCGTACAGCTCGATGAGCTGCTTGGCCTCCAGGTCGGTGCTGGCGATGAGCATGTCGGACGCTTCGACGACCTGCTCCTCCCCGATCAGCCGCTGGGCGGGCTCCGGGGAGTCGCCGCGGGCGAGGGAAGCGTTCTTGACCTTGGCCATGGTGTGCATCGAGTGCACGAGAGGCACGCCCCACCGGTCGCGGACCAGCGCGCCGACCTGTCCGGACAGCCAGTAGTGGGAGTGCACCAGGTCGTACCAGCCCTGGTCGTGGCGCGCCTCGGCACGCAGCACCTCTCGGGCGAACACGCACAGCTGGCCGGGCAGCTCACCCTTGGTGAGCCCCTCGAACGGGCCCGCGTGCACGTGGTGCACGGTCACCCCGGCGAACGCCTCCATGGTCGGCGGCTGCGAGGAGGAGGTGGCGCGGGTGTAGATCTCGACCGCGATGTCGCGCTCGGCGAGCCGCTTGGCGAGCTCGATGACGTAGACGTTCATGCCGCCGGCATCCCCGGTGCCGGGCTGGTCCAGCGGCGACGTGTGCAGGCTGACCATGGCGATCCGCCCGTGGCGGGCGCGGGGCGCCGGGGCCGGTGTCAGCGGCTGCGCCGACCAGGCAAGCGGCTGTGGAGCTGTGGTCACGTGGGCATACCTCCGTGGGCCGAACCAGGTCCCTCCCTCAGGTATTCCCCCACCAACCGGGGACAATCGGACCATGACTACCAAGACAGCCGTCGTGACCGGGGCGAGCAGCGGGATCGGGGCGGCCACCGCCCGCCGGCTGGCCCAGGAGGGTTTCCACGTGTACTGCGCCGCCCGCCGCGAGGAGCGGGTCCGGTCCGTGGCGGAGGAGATCGGCGGCACGCCGGTGCGCTGCGACGTGACCGACGAGGATCAGGTCGCCGCGCTCGCGGCCACGGTGGGCGCAAGCCTCGACGTACTCGTCAACAACGCCGGGATGGCCCTCGGCGCGGACCCGGTCTCCGAGGCCGACCTCGGGCAGTGGCGGGCGATGTACGAGGTGAACGTGCTCGGCCTCGTCCTGGTCACCAAGGCGCTGCTGCCCGCGCTGGTCGCCAGCGGCGCCGGGGTGATCGTGAACATGGGGTCGACGGCCGGCCGGATCGCCTACGAGGGCGGCGCCGGGTACACCGCCGCCAAGCACGGCACCCAGGTGGTCAGCGAGACGCTGCGGCTCGAGCTCTACGACCAGCCGGTGCGCATCTGCGAGATCGCGCCTGGGATGGTGCGCACCGACGAGTTCAGCGTGAACCGGTTCGGCGGGGACTCCTCGAAGGCCGACAAGGTGTACGACGGAGTGGCCGAGCCGCTCGTCGCGGAGGACATCGCCGACGCGGTCGGCTGGGTGGTGACCCGCCCGCCGCACGTGAACATCGACGAACTGGTGATCCGGCCGCGGGCCCAGGCCGCCCAGCACAAGGTGCACCGCGTCTTCGACTGATCCTTTACCGATAACGTGTCGGAAACGCGACCCATACGTCGCGGTAGCCGTACCGACATCGTGTCGGCAACGCGACCCATACGTCGCGGTAGCCGTACCAATATCGGTGTCCGGCGGAGGGGTCAGTCGGCGAGAAGGAGGCCGGCGAGTCGTTCGAGGTCGGGGGTGAGCTGGTCCTCCCCGAGACTCACCTCGGTGTCGCGCAGCGTGAAGACGTACACGAACCGGTCCGGCTGTGGCCGGAGCGGCCCGAGCGCGGCCACGTCGATCCGGTCCAGGAGCTCGCGGACCTCGTCGGTGCGCGGGTCCTCGCCCAGCCGGATCGCGCCGCTGCGCTCGACGCCGGCGAAGCCGCCGGTACGACGTACCTCCACCAGCCCGTCCTCGAAGCCGGACGACCCGGCACCCGCCGCCTCGAAGCCCGACGACCCGGCACCCGCCGACTCGGCACCCGCCGACTCGGTGCCGGACGACACCGGCCCAGCCGAAGCGGCCCCGGCAGCAGCAGGCGCCCCCGCCGCGGCCGGTGCGGCGGTCACCCCGACCTGCGCCCAGGCGGACCGCACCACGGAGGCGGCATCGGCCGAGACCGAGCGAGCGGCGGTGACCGTCGCGGAGGCGAAGCCGGCGAAGTCGGTGTCCGCGCCGATGCCGGAGGTCAGCGCGGCGTACCAGATCGGCAGGGCGGTCTCCCAGGCGTTCCCGCCGAGCGCGACGGCGGCGAGGTAGAAGGCGCGGTTCGGGATGCCGGAGTTGACGTGCACCCCGCCGTTGTCGCTGTCGGTGTGCACGTAGTCGGCCATGGACCCGACCTGCGGGTCCTTGCCGAGCACCGGGTCGTCGTACGCGGTGCCGGGATCCTTCATCGACCGCAGCGCCCGGCCGTGCACCGAAGGCAGGAAGATGCCTTCCCCGATCAGCCAGTCGGCCTGCTCGGCGCTCTGCCCGAGCACCCGCTGCTTGACGCAGATTCCGAAGCAGTCCGACATCGACTCGTTGAGTGCGCCGGACTGGCCGGCGTAGGCGAGGTTGGCGGTGTACTGCGTGACGGCGTGGGTGAACTCGTGCGCGCCCACGTCGATCGGCGTGGTGAACCGGCCGAACACCTGCCCGTCCCCGTCCCCGAAGACGAGCTGAGTGCCGTTCCAGAAAGCGTTGTCGTAGTCGGTGCCGTAGTGCACAGTGGCGAGCACACGAGCGCCCCCTCCGTCGTACGACGAACGTCGCAGCACCTCGTCGTACATCGCCAACGTGGCCGCCACGGAGACGGCGGCCTCGTCGACCGCGGCGTCACCGGACTGTGTCTGGCCGGCCTCCCGCACCTCCGTGCCCGGAAGGGCGGTGCCGTTGCTGTCGGTGTACACCGCCCACGCGGGCGGTCCGGCCTCGGTGGCCGGCCGCTCGGCATGGACGGCGTGAGAGAGCCGCGCCCGCCGCATCTCCTCGTCGACTGCGAGCGTGTCGCGTCCGCTGCGGCTGACGTCCGGGTGGGCGTCGGCCCCGGCGAGTCGTTCGAGGACGTACGGCGGGACAAAATGGCATCGGCTCATGTTCCAGTCATATACCGCGGAACCGACATCACCCGCCGAACAGGGGCCATCACCCGCCCGGCAGCGAGTAGCCGAGCGCGATGTTGAGCACCGTGCTGAAGGTCAGGTACATCAGCCAGATCCCGGTCACCACGTGGAAGAACCCCAGCGCGCGCTCACCGACCTCGACGCCGACGGCGACGAAGAAGTCCGAGACGTAGACCCCGGTCAGGCCGATGAACAAGATCCCCACCGGCCAGGCGCCCGCGGCGAAGAACACCACGACGCCGAGCACGGACAGGATCGTGTAGGCCACCGACATCCCGCCGTTGGGGCGGAAGTCGTGGTGGGAGAAGCGGTTCCAGCCGAGCGCGAACCAGTGGATGCCGTACGCCGAGAAGGCCAGCGCGGCCATGTACAGCGGCGGGTCCTTGAACACCTGGAACCAGGTCATCCCGACGAACAAGATGATGCCGGTGACCAGCTGGCAGAGCCCGGGCAGGAAGATGCCCCAGACCCCCGACGCCTTGTCCACCGAGATGTCCCGGGCGGGCCACTTGAACAGCTCCTGCGGCCCCCAGATGAGGTAGCCGGTGCCCAGGCCGAAGAACCCGAGCGCCACCGGTGCGAAGTCCGAGGTCGTGAAATTGACCATCATGCTGCACCTCCGTTCGGTGCTCCTACTACCCAAGTGGTTGCCGATCAACCATCGCCGGACCGCGCGGATTCGGATGCTGCGCGCGGCGCCGGTAGACTGAGGTGTTGCTCCCCGCACCCCGTTCGCCGGCATCTGCCCCGGTTCGAAGGGGTACGACGCGGGGCCGATCCCCTTCTACACCGAGACGAACGCTGATGCCTGAAGTACGCAATGACCTGAGGAACGTGGCCATCGTGGCGCACGTCGACCACGGCAAGACCACTCTCGTGGACGCCATGCTGCGCCAGTCGGGTGCATTCGGCGAGCACCAGCACGTCGACGAGCGGGCCATGGACACCGGTGAGCTCGAGCGCGAGAAGGGCATCACGATCCTCGCCAAGAACACCGCGGTGCACTACACCGGGCCGTCCGCTCCGGACGGCATGACCATCAACATCATCGACACCCCCGGGCACGCCGACTTCGGCGGCGAGGTGGAGCGCGGTCTCTCGATGGTGGACGGGATCGTGCTGCTCGTGGACGCGTCCGAGGGGCCGTTGCCGCAGACCCGGTTCGTGCTCCGGAAGGCGCTGAACGCCGACCTGCCCGTCGTACTCGTGGTCAACAAGGTGGACCGCTCCGACGCCCGGATCTCCGAGGTCGTCGACGAGACCTATGAGCTGTTCCTGGACCTGCTCGACGACAGCCACGGGCAGGACGCGCTGGACTTCCCGGTCGTCTACGCGAGCGCGAAGGCGGGGCGGGCGTCGCTGAAGCAGCCGGACAACGGCGGGCTGCCGGAGGCGCCGGACCTCGAGGACCTGTTCGCGACGATCATCGAGACCATCCCCGCTCCGACGTACACCAAGGACGCGCCGCTGCAGGCGCACGTCACCAACCTGGACGCCTCGCCGTTCCTCGGCCGGCTGGCGCTGGTGCGGGTGCACCAGGGCGAGCTGCGCAAGGGCCAGCAGGTCACCTGGCTCAAGCGCGACGGCTCCCAGCAGAACGTCAAGATCACCGAGCTGCTGGTGACCGAGGCGCTGGAACGCAAGCCCGGGGAGTACGCCGGCCCCGGCGACATCGTCGCCATCGCCGGCATCCCCGACATCATGATCGGCGAGACGCTGGCCTCCGTGGAAGATCCGGTCGCGCTGCCGCTGATCACCGTCGACGAGCCGGCGATCTCGATGACCATCGGCACCAACACCTCCCCGCTCGCCGGCCGCGTCAAGGGCGCGAAGGTGACTGCCCGGCTGGTCAAGGACCGGCTGGACCGCGAGCTGGTCGGCAACGTGTCCATCAAGGTGCTGGCCACCGACCGTCCCGACGCCTGGGAGGTGCAGGGCCGCGGCGAGCTCGCGCTGGCGATCCTGGTCGAGCAGATGCGCCGGGAGGGCTACGAGCTCACTGTGGGTAAGCCACAGGTAGTCACGCGTGAGGTCGACGGCAAGGTGCACGAGCCGGTGGAGCGGCTGACCATCGACGCCCCGGAGGAGTATCTCGGCGCGATCACCCAGCTGCTCGCGGTCCGCAAGGGCCGTATGGAGCAGATGACCAACCACGGCACCGGCTGGGTGCGCATGGAGTTCCTCATTCCGGCGCGCGGGCTGATCGGCTTCCGGACCGAGTTCCTCACCGACACCCGCGGCACCGGCATCGCGCACCACGTGTTCGAGGGGTACGAGCCGTGGGCCGGCGAGATCCGGTCGCGCGCCACCGGTTCCCTGATGGCCGACCGCGCCGGCGCGGCCACGTCGTACGCCATGACGAACCTGCAGGAGCGCGGCGTGCTGTTCGTGGAGCCGACCACCGAGGTCTACGAGGGCATGATCGTCGGCGAGAACTCCCGCGCCGACGACATGGATGTGAATATCACCAAGGAGAAGCAGCAGACCAACATCCGCTCCTCCACGGCCGACAACTTCGAGAAGCTGGTGCCGCCCCGTCGTTTGTCGCTGGAGCAGTGCCTGGAGTTCTGCCGCGAGGACGAGTGCGTCGAGGTGACGCCGGAGGCGGTCCGGATCCGCAAGGTGGTGCTGGACCAGAACGAGCGCGCGAAGCTGGCCGCTCGGGCTCGGCGTTCCTGACTCATCCGGTGGTTGAGGCGCGCCCTCGGTGGTTGAGGGGGCCGGGCTTACGAGGCCGTCTCAACCACCGAGGGACCGGCAGCCTGCTCAGGGAACGATCTCGAAGCCGTCCGGGCAGACGATGAACGTGGTCTCGCCGACGTGCTCGATGCAGCGGGTCCAGTCCCTCTCGGTGCCGTACTCCCCTTCGGCCAGCGCGTCGGACATCGGCGAGCTGACCCGCTTCCACCCGCGGAAGTACGTGAACGGGTACTGGCAGACGCGCGGCTCCGGCTGGCTCGAGTCGTAGTGGCACCTGTCATAGCGCGGATGCCAGCCGGCTTCCCAGTCCCACTCGTAGTCCAGGTAGTGCACGTGCCCGCGCCGGTCACGCCAGAACGACGCGCCCTGCCCGTTGCCGCGCAAGCCGGCGTCCCAGACACACGGGCCGGGCGCGTCCTCCGTGGCGCAGGGACGAGTGGGCAGGGTGATGTGCCGGTAGCGCGGCCGGTCCTTCGGGGTCTGGGCTGTGGCGGTTGGTGTGCCGACCACCGTGGCCGTGACGGCACAGGCGGAGACGACGAGTACGGCGGTGGCCGCTGATGCCTTGCGCATGGGTGCTCCCTCGTGATGGTGCGGCCGCCCCACTCCAACACCTGGAGGCCCGCATCCGAGGAGCCTGCCCGAAGCCACTGCTGCTCGCATTCGGCCATCCACAGGGCCACCGACCGGGCACCACGAGCGTGGGCTGGGCTCAGGCCGAGGTGCACTTGGCGGGCGGGATGAACGGCGGCCGGCCGGAGAGCAGCCGCACCATTCGGGTGAGCACGTCCCGCACGTAGTCGGCCTCGAACATCACGTGCTCCCAGGAGAACCGGATCACCCACCAGCCCTTCATGGCGAAGGCGTTGTACCGCTCGGAGTCCTGGTACAACGCATGACGCTTGCCGTGGAACTCGAATGACTCGGCCTCGATGACCAGCCGGAGCCGCGTGTCGACCAGGTCCGGGTAGCCGACGTCGTCGGTCCATTCCTGGGGTACGACGTGCAGACCCGGGACGTCGAGGGCGATGGCCCGCAGCACCGACTCGAACGGGTTCGCCGCCCGCCGGTCTGCGGCCTTGATGACACGGAGGCACTCCGTCCGACCGGTGCTGGCGAGCTGCTGGGCGAGCCGCAGGAGCTCGGCCTTGGTCACATCGCCGTTGCGGAGCGCCGAGTCCGCGATGGCTAGTGCCTCGTCGAACGGCA
>Ga0308175_100002855_pt1 | contig 11866 bp, 6 predicted proteins | sample PhyCR1_3_FD_203893 | JGI IMG/M metagenome (GOLD analysis project Ga0308175, IMG submission 203893) | Soil microbial communities from UC Gill Tract Community Farm, Albany, California, United States - DLSLS.C.R1 | ecosystem: Environmental > Terrestrial > Soil > Agricultural land | place: USA... | reverse complement strand
GGGTGAGGTCGCCGTCAAGGTCTTCTCGGCGGACGCGGCCGAAGAGGGCTTCGACGCGATGGCCGAGCGGCTCCACGCCTTCGCCGACCTGGCCTCCCCCCGCCTCGTCCACCTCCACGAGGCGGGCCTCGAGGGGCGGAACGCGTTCTGCTCCATGCGGTTCGAGCCCTCGGGCTCCCTCGCCTCCCCGACCCGGGAGGTGGGCCGACCTGAGCGGCTGGAGGCTGTGGGCCGGGCGGCCCGAGCGGTCCACGAGCTCCACGAAGCCGGCATCGTGCACCGCGGCGTGCGCCCGGCGAACATCCTCCTCGCGCCTGGGGCGGCTCTGCTGGCAGAGCCGGCCGTGGCGCAGCTTCTCTCCAGGGGGGAGCACCTGACCGGGCTGGGGACGCGGGGCGACGCCCGCGACCTCGAGTTCGTGGACCCCGCCCTGATGCGGGGCGGGGTCGCCGGGCGCCCGAGCGACATCTGGGCGCTCGGCGTCACCCTGCACATCGCCATGACGGGGTTCGGCCTCTACCCGGCCCTGACCTCCGCAGACCCGATGGTCGCAGCCCGGATGTTCCTGCGGAGCCGGCCCGAACCCGATGCGGAGCTGAGCCCCCGCGAGCGCGCGGTGGTGAGCCGGGCGATCCACCCCGACCCGAGTGAGCGCTACCCGACGGCCGCCGCCCTGGCCGACGACATCGACGGGGTTGCCCGCGTGAGGACGGGGGCGTCGGGCGCATGAGCAGCCGCGGCGACTCGGGGCGGACGCTGGCCATGTTCCGAAGGTTCGCCATGGGCGAGCGGCGGCGGTTCGTCGGCGCCTTGTTCCTCATGGTGGTGGAGGCGGTCACCGTCATCGCGGTCCCCAAGCTGATCGGGTCCGTCGTCAACCTGCTCAAGGACGACCACGCGCGGATCCTGTTCGGGCTCAGGGCCCCGCGCGGTCTGGGCATCCCCGTGCTGGCCGTGGCCATCGTCCTCGTGACCGCGGTCAGCAGCCTGGCCGAGTCACTCTCCGACGTCTCCCTGGCCAAGACCGGACGGGCGCTGGGCTACAACGTTCGCGCTGCGCTCTACGCGCACCTGCAGCGGCTCTCCCTCGCCTACCACGTCCGACGCAGCACGGGCGACGTCCTGACCCGCATCACCAACGACGTCCAGGTCCTCGAGGAGTTCGTCGTCGACTCCGTCAAGGACCTGATCGAGAGTGGGATGCTCCTCGTCGGCAGCGTGGTCTTCCTCTTCACGCTGTCCTGGCACATCGCGCTGCTCGCCGTGGCCATCGTGCCGCTGCTGGCGGTCGTGTCGCGGTACTTCGCTCGACGGATCAAGGCGTCCACGAAGGAGCTTCGTGCCCGGGAGGGTGACCTCGCCTCCACCGCGCAGGAGATGCTCACCACGATCAGCCTCGTCCAGACCTACGGCAGGGCCGGGCGGGAGCAGGAGAAGTTCGCCCGGGAGAGCAGGTCGGCCAGGGACGCCATCTTGCGCACCGCCCGCCTCGAGGCGGTCTTCGGTTTCACCGTTGCGATCCTCGAGGCCGCGATCATCGCCCTGGTCATCGTGTTCGGTGCTCGGCTGGTGAGGGCGGACTCGATCAGCCCCGGTGACCTCGTGACCTTCATCCTCCTCATCCAGGGGATGTTCAAGCCGACGCGACGGATCATCAAGGAGTGGAACAGCGTCGCCAAGGTCTATGCCAGCGTCGACCGCGTGAGCGAGGTCCTCGACCGCGAGCCGGCGGTCCAGGACCTTCCCGGCGCCCAGGAGGCACCCCTCCTGACCGGCGCCGTGGAGTTCCGGGACGTGAGCTTCGCCTACCAACAGCAGACGGAGGGCGGCGGCGAGGACGACGAGGAGGGCAGCTCCCCCCGGCTCTCCCTGCACTCGGTGAGCTTCACCATGGCCGCAGGCGAGGCCGTTGCGCTCGTGGGGCACAGCGGCGCAGGCAAGAGCACGATCGCCCAGCTGCTGCCCAGGCTCTACGACCCCCAGGCCGGTGCGGTCCTGCTGGACGGCGACGACATCCGCACGTTCACCATCGACTCCCTGCGCGCGCAGATCGGCATGGTGCTCCAGGAGACCATGCTGCTCCGGGGCACGGTGGCCGAGAACATCGCCTACGGCCGGGAGGGTGCGACCAGGCGGGACGTCGTGCGTGCCGCCGTCCAGGCGCAGGCCGACGACTTCATCAAGGCGCTCCCCCAGGGCTACGACACGATCCTGGGTGAGCGGGCAGCGACGCTGTCGGGAGGACAGCGTCAGCGGTTGGCGATCGCCCGTGCCTTCATCAGGGACACGCCGATCCTCGTCCTCGACGAACCGACGACGGGGCTGGACGCCAAGGCGTCTGCCGGCGTGGCCGAGGCGCTCAACACGCTGCTCACCGGCCGTTCCGCGCTGATCGTGTCCCACGACCTCAACCTGATCCGCGGGGTCGACCGGATCATCGTGCTCTCCGGCGGCCGCGTCCTGGAGGAGGGCACCCCAGCGGACCTGCTCGCGGGTGGCGGTCTCTACGCCGAGCTCTACGCCAGCCAGTTCGGGGTGGCCATGGCCGAGGTCGTGCCAGATCGTGCAGCACCCTCGTCGGCGCCTCTTGTGCCGGCCGTCGAAGGTCCTCGGGAGGTCCTGGCCGGCCGCTGGGAGGCGGCGAGTGCAGGCCGGGACGGCGCCGAGCTGCCGTTCGAGTCGGCGCTGCTCGACGCCGTGCCGCTGCCGGCGTCCGACCGCGAGTACCAGGAGCTCACCGGCTGGCACCGCCCCGTCCACGCCCTGGTGCGTCCCACCGACCCCGAGCTGGACCCGTTGGGGACGCCCGCACTCGTCGAGCACTTCCCCGGGCTCCAGGAGGCGGTGGACCCCGCGGCCGTGGCCCACCACCTCCGGCCCATGCTGCGCGACGACTGCGTCCTCCACTCGTGCGTGGTCGACAAGGTCGTGCTGGACCTCGCGGGGAGTGCCACGCTTCGATACCGCGCAAGGGTCCGGGCAGCGGGCTCGGCCACCATCGAGGAGGTGCTGGTCGGCGGTCGCCTCTTCGCGTCTCGCGACGAGGCGCAGGAGTACGCCGATCGGGCGGCCGCCCTGGCCCAGTCGACGTCCCCGCACGGTCACCTCGCGTCGTTCACACGGGTGGTGGAGGTCGTGCGACCCCTCGGGATGGTCCTGCACGCCTTCCCCGTCGACCCGTCACTGCCGGGGCTCCTGACGGCGGCAGACGACCTCCAGCTGAGCGGGATCCTCGCCTCCGTGCTCCCCAGGTCGTTGGCCGGCCTGGAGATGGCGGCGCTGCGCACCGAGGTGGTCAAGTACGTCGTGGGTGAGCACGCCGTCCTCCGGTACGAGCTGTGGTGGCGGGTGCAGCCGAGCGGCCGCACGGTGCGGCAGGTGGTCTACGGCAAGGTGTTCGGAGACGACCGCGGCGCGGGCGTCGGCGCGACGGTGGCAGCGCTGCACCGGAGCCTCTCGGGCGACGGGAGGATGCGGACGCAGCCGTTCCTCCTCCCCCGCGTGCTCGGATACCTGCCGAAAAGCCGGCTGCTCCTGTCTGAAGCCCTGCCCGGCAGCCCCCAGGTCCCCGGACTGGTCCAGGCGCACGTATCCGCCGGGGCCGCCACCATCCCGAGGGCACCCAGCGCGGTGGCAGCACTGCAGGGACTGGCCCGCGTCACTGCGGCGCTGCACCGCCCGGTGCCCGAGACCCTCGACGTGCGGGACACCGGCATCACCGGCCGGCCCAGGACGCCCGAGCTGGAGATCGACCGGCTGCTCGCCAGTGCCGAAGAGCTCGCGCGGGTCGCGCCGGCGCTGGGAGGGGCCCTGGCGTCACACTTCCGAGCGCTCCGACCGCTGGCCGAGTCGTCGGTCATGCCGATGGCCCTCGCCCATGGCGACCTCACGCCGTCGGAGGTCCTCGTGGACGGACCCATCCACAGCGTGTTCGACCTCGACTCGGCGTGCGTCGCCGAGCCCGCCCTGGACCTGGGCCACTTCACCGCCCGCCTCGGCCTGTCGGCTCGCCGGGCCGCCGACACTGCCGGGCTCGAAGGCGACCGGCGGGTCAGGGACCTCACCCGAGGCTTCCTCGGCAACTACTCCGAGGCGCGGCCCGATCTCGACAAGGAAGCCCTGGCGAGACGGGTCGACGTCTACCACGTCGCTTCGCTGGCCGACCTTGCCCTGCGCAGCTGGCTGCAGCTCAAGCCCGACCGTGTCGCGCTGTCCCTGAGGTTGCTCGACGAGGCCGTGCGCGAGTCGGCACGCGGCACGGATCAGACCGGGGCAAAAGGAATTTCGACCGGTCGACATGCGCTCACAGGCGATTGACAGGCGCCGACGGGGAGGTCTTCCATGGATGGCAACGGGGTTGCCGCGCACAACGACTGCCCGTCGTCTCGGTCGTGCGGAGAAATCATGTCTGGACACCAGCGTCACCACCTGCTGCCACTGGCCCTCGCCACGTCCGTGGGCGCCATGGCCCTCGGGATCTCGACGGCCCAGGCACACAGCCACCCGACTCCCATCGAGCGCGCGGCCCCTGCGGTGGTGTTCATCGAGGCCAGGGCCCACGTCGAGGTGACCCTCATCGAGCACGACCTCTTCCCGGACAAGCACGGGATCCACGTCCACGTCTTCCCCTACACGTCAGACCCGCTGCTCGACACGGCGAGTGGCTTCTTCGTCAACCCCAGCGGGACGGTGGTGACCACTGGCGCGCTGCTGCGGCAGAACCTCGACAAGGGCGAGGTCTGGGCCATCAACCAGGCCTTCGCCAAGCGCTACCCCAAGCAGGCACGGCTCCCGGCGGACCCGTTCGTCCGCCAGCACATCGGGCCCAGGACCGACCGCATCGAGCAGCGCCTGCAGGCGTGCTACCCACCCCACCTGAGCCTCCAGGACGCCGGGGGCTGCGTGGTGAGGAGGTCGGCCACCTACGTGGTGCACCCGGGTGTGACCGACCAGCGCACGTACGGGAACCTGCTGGCCGAGCCCGACACGAAACACTCGACGACCGACGTCGGGCTGCTGCGGGTCCGCTCCAACGGGGTGCCCTCGGTGATCATCGCGCCGCCACTTCCCACCGACCGTCCCATGGACGTGCTGGGGTACGTGGGCATCCCGGGTCCTGTCCCCACAGTCCCTGATCCCAAGAACACCAACCCGCACGGCATGCTTGACATCGCGCAGCACTTCATCAAGGGCCACGTCCCGCTCCTGCAGTACACCGGCCTGACGGCGGATGAGGCGGACGGCTCTGCGATGCTCAAGCAGCAGCTCGGGAAGGGCGTCGAGGGGGGGCCCGTGGTCGACGGTGGCAAGGACGCCAACTCCGGCGGCCAGGTCATCGGTCTCTTCCCGGGGCCGGCCCCCAGCGGTCAACCGGTGCCGACCCTGGTCAGCGCCACGGCGATCCTCGGCGTCCTCAAGAGTGCCGGCGTACCGAACCAGACCAGCCTGACGGATACGCAGTTCGAGGAGGCCATGCACCACTTCAAGAACAAGGAGTATGCGGCCTCCATCCCGTTCCTGGAGGCCACCCTCAGACAGTTCCGCGGGCACGCCCTGGCGGCTGCGGACCTGGCCACGGCGAAGGCACAGGTCGCCAAGGGCCTCGGCAGCCCGACGATGACGCCTGCCACCGCCACCCGTCCGGTCGCGTCGCAGAGCTCGTCCGGCACGGGACTCCTAGTCGGCGGGCTCGTCGTCGCCGTGGTGGCCGCGCTCGTGGCGCTCGGCCTCGCCCTGCGGCAGCGGAGGCGAGGACGCCATGACGCCGGCAAGGCTGCGCCCAAACCGGCGACCGGGCCTCCTGCCGCGCCACCCGGCGGCCGCTCGGCGACCGGATCCGCCCCGAGTGACCGAGGAACCCCGGCCCGGGCCCACAGCTCCGCCGGAGCACCGCCGTCCGGCGCGCCAGGCGCGTCCACGGGAGCTGCCTCGGGGGCTGCTCCGTCCCGCGTCCGAGAGCGCCCCAACGTGCTCCACCGGGCACCTTCGACCGTATCCGGCCCGGACGTCCAGCCGTCCGCCACGCGGCGACCGGCCAACAACAACCCCTCTACCGGCCACCAACCCACGGCCGGGGCCCGGTCAGCTGCCCCCGCACCTGCACCCACCGCGACGAGGTTCTGCACGTCCTGTGGAGGAAGGCTCGCCGCCGGACACCGCTTCTGCGGCCGGTGTGGTGCAGCTGCCGGCGACTAGGGGGAACCGATGATGGAGTTCAGTCCAGGGGCCGAGATCGCCGGCTACCGGATCGAGTCGGTGATCGGCCGCGGAGGCATGGCCGTCGTCTACCGCGCCGAGGACAGCCGACTGGGGCGGAAGGTGGCGCTCAAGCTGCTCGCCCCGGTCCTGGCGCAGAACTCCCACTTCCAGCAGCGGTTCATCCGCGAGTCGCGCTTGGCAGCCTCCCTCGACCACCCCAACATCGTCCCCATCTACGAGGCCGGCGAGTCGGATGGGCACCTCTTCATCGCGATGCGCTACGTGCCGGGCAGCGACCTGAAGGCGGTGCTGGCCCAGGAGAAGCGCCTCTCCCCTGCTCGCCTGTTACGGCTGTTCGTGCAGATCGGGGATGCCCTCGACGCGGCCCACCTCCTCGGCCTGGTCCACCGCGACGTCAAGCCCGGCAACATCCTGGTGAGCTCGGTGGTGGAGCACTCCGGGCACGCGCACCCCGACCACGTGTACCTGACCGACTTCGGCCTGACGAAGAGGACGTCGTCGCTGTCGGGGTCGCTCACTGACACCGGTCACTTCCTGGGCACCGTCGACTACGTCTCACCGGAGCAGATCCAGGGTGGGCCGCTCAGCCCGGCCACCGACACCTACGCCTTCGGCTGCGTGTTGTACGAGAGCCTCACCGGGCAGCTCCCCTTCAACCGCGACGACGACGCAGCGGTGCTGTGGGCACACCTCGTGGAGATGCCGCCCCCCGTCACCGCCGCCCGACCGGACCTCTCCCCCGCTGTCGACGACGTGGTGAGCAGGGCCATGGCGAAGTCGCCGGAGGACCGCTACGACACCTGCAGCGACCTGATGCGCGACCTCGAGCAGGCCTTGGACGTCCCGGCTGAGGTGTCGAGCCTGCACAGCGCCTCCACGCGTCCGGCAGCACGGCACCGGCGGACGTCTGGTGCCGACTCGGCAGCGCTGCCCGAGGAGGTCGCCGGCTCCCTGAGCCCGATCGAGGCCACGCCGCCGCCCGAGGACCCCGAGGCGACGCGTGCCTGGGTGTCCCACCCCTCGCTGCCACCGGGGGCGATGGAACCCCCGCGGTGGCCGGTCCCCCCGCTCGACAGCACCTCGGCGTCGTCGGAGGACGCGCTTCTCGGCGAGGACGAGCTCGTGTACGAAGATGCGGGGGCGGATGACGGCACGGACTACGGCGATCCCGGGCTTGAGGAGGACGACGAGGAGGCGCAGCAACTCTCTCCCGAGGCCGAGGCCGAGCTGTCGGCGGAGCCGGGCCGGGGGCGTCGGACGTGGCTGCTCCCGGTCGCCGCGCTGGCCCTGTTGGCCCTGGCGGCCACACTGGCGCTGTTCTTCGTCCAGTCGAGGAAGGCCGTGTCGTTCACTGGGTACTCCGCCTCCAGCCAGGACTCGGTCGTCGCGGTCTCGGTCCGCTACCCGCAGAACTGGGAGGTGCTGAAGAGCAGCAACGCGTTCGTCCTGGCGGCCGATCCCCGGGTCGTCGGTGTGTTCACCGGCCAGGACGGCTGGGCCGGGGTCCGCGATGTCGTGCGGTCCTCTTCCAACGCGGCCGTCGGCATGTACTTCACCTCGCTCCGCTCCCCGCCCGACACCTCGCAGGAAGATGCCCTGAAGAAGTGGATCGTGACGGGATTCACCCACTCGACCGTGACCGGTCTGGGCACACCGACGCCGTTGACGATCGGGGGTCGCCGCGGCTATGAGCTGGGGGGCACCCTGGAGGACCCGAGCTCGCCCGGCAGCAACCTCCGTGCGAGGTTCGACGTGGTCGTCCTTCCGCAGGGGACGGCCCTCATGACGTTCTTCGCGGCCCCAAGTCGTTTCGGGGACGAGCAGCAGCTCTTCGACCAGATACGTACGAGCGTCACGTTCGGGAGCTGAGCACCCGCGCGGGGCGCCCCCGAACCACTCGCGTGGTGTGCTGACCGGACGCCTAGGTCCGGATCGGTTCCGCGCTCGCGGCCAGGCACGCGGCGACCTCCCCGAGCAGCGCACGGACCTCCCCCGGGCGGGCGCTGTGCAGTCGGTTGGGTCGCCGTGCTGCGATCTTGAGCAGCAGGGCTGCCTCATAGACGTGGCTGCGGAGCCGGACGCCGGCGAGCTCGTCGTCCCCCATCCCGCGCGCCTGCGCCGCATCTGCGTAGGCCGCGAGGAACGCGGCCGAAGCCTCTTCGAACCACGCGCGGGTCCCGGCACGGTGGTACCAGATCCCGGGCGGCCGCAGGTAGGCCAGGAAGTAGCCGAGGTCCAGGGCCGGGTCGGCCAGGCAGAACTGGTCGAAGTCCACCAGGAGCACCGCCCCCTCACGGTAGAGGAGCTGGCTGGGCTTGAAGGAGCCGTGGGCGGGTCGGGACCTGAGCGGGCGCGACGCCTCGAGGGCTTCTCCCAAGGCGCTGGCCAAGGAGCTCACCTCGCCTGCCAGCTCGGGCACGTACCTGGAGATGGTGACGGCCCGGTTGGCGCTCTTGACCGCCTCCTGCGCGCCGGTCCGATCGGACGTGCCGTCGGGCGCGACGGCCCTCAGGTGGAGGTCGGCAAGGGCCGTGGCCGCCGCTCGCAACGCGGCGGAGGACGCGTCACCGCCCATCCGGATGACCTCGGTGCCGACGACCGTGGCGGGGGTGTCTGCGGCGCTGCCGAGGTCCTCCGTCAGCGCCAACGGCAGGGGGTCGACGACCCCCAGCGGCCGCGGCGCCCACGGCTCGGCGCGCTGCAGCGCCCAGAGCCGCTCAGCCAGGGCCGTGGCGTGGCGGGCCTGTTCCGCGCTGCGATAGAGCTTGCCGATGACCGAGGTCGACACGCTCCTTCCCGAGGCGGTCCGCCCCTGAAGGTGGTACCGGATGACACACCGGTCCCCCGGCTTGTACCGCAACGGTGCGGCCGACACCGAGTCGAGGACGAGGTCACCCTGTCCGGACTGCCCTGCCGCCACGGCAGCCAGCGCCAGCCACACGGCGCCCCCCTGCGGTGGGTGCATGGCGGCCACCAGGTCCGGGAGGCGCTCGTCATGGGGGAAGCGCTGGATCGTCGCACCCAGCCGCGCGATGTGGACGGTGCCGGACTCCGGGTCGCCGTCGGCGTCGTCCCGGTCGCCGGCGAGGTGGGCCGAGGACTGCGCCCCGGTCGCCTCCGCCTCGTCGACCGTGACCGTGTACATCTCGTCGGCACCGTCGCCGTACACGGCCACGAGTCCCCGCCCGGGCTTGCGCCGGAGGTAGCGGAGTGCGGGCCGGGGGTGGCTGTGGTCGGTGTGCAGCACGTCGTCGAGGAGGGCGGCGACACCGACTGGGTCGGGCCACGGTGTGGTGGTGGGGCTGCTCATGACAGGGCCGTCCTTGTCGTGTCGAAGGATTCGAGGTAAGTGACCATGCTCTCCACGGGGTTGTGGGCCCCTTGGAAGCCTGGGAAGGCGTTGACGTCGATGACCCAGGGCTGTCCGTCGCGGACGACGAGGTCGGCGCCGAAGAGGTCGAGCCCGAGAGCCGATCCGGCCGCCCATGCGGCGTCCGACCAGGCCGGGGGAAGGTCACCGGCGTCGATGGCGACGTCCTGTGACTTGTCGCAGACCTCCAGCGCGGCAGCGCGCCGGGCCGCGGAGAGTTGCCGGCCGACGACCCAGACCTTGATGTCGAAGCCGTCGTTGGCGATGTACTCCTGGGCGATGACAGGCTCCCGGCCCCACTCGGGCAGGAGCGCGCGCAGCTCCTCCTGGCTGTGCACGAGGCGCACGAGGTCACCACGGCGGCTGGTGCGGCTCTTGATGACCAGCGGCCACGGCAGGCTGCCGAACTCGGCCCCGTCAGACATCCCTTCCAGCGTGGCACAGCACCACGTCCTTGGGGAGGGGACATCATGGCGGCTCAGGTTCCGGGCCATGGCCCAGCGGTCCAGGGCGCCAGCGGTCGCGTCGGGGGTGTTGACGACCACCGCTCCGTGGCGCTGGGCCCGGCGGGCGACGGTGCGAGCCTGTGCCGATCGCGACTTGAGGAGGTAGAGGTCCGCGAACCCGGTGGGGTCGGCGTGCGCAGCTGCGTGGGACGACTGGACGTCGTCCACCGTGACGGAGTGGCGCTCGGCGAGCGCGGCCACCACCGAGGCAAGGACCGGGTTGGGGTTGGGCTCCGCCAACAGGCAGATCTTCATGCTGAGGCCTCCATCAGGCTCGAAACGGATGTGGGTGCGAATGCGGCGGATGCGGACCGGTCGGCCCCGGTAGCCGCCCGGCGAGCCAGCCGCAGGACGGTGCGCGCGAGCTTCCTGGCGACGTCCGGGACGCCTCCGAAGCTCGGGAAGTCGTTGACGTCGAGGACCACCCAGCCCGCGGGTGTCTCCACGACGTCGATGCCGTAGATGTCCAGGCCGAAGACGCGGCCGACGGCCAGCGTCAGGGCCCGCAGCTCGGGTGTCACCGGGATGAGCTCCTCGACCACGTCGTTCGACCGGTGCAGGGGTGACTGGCGCACGGCCGCGAAGACCTCGTCGCCCGTGTTGTACAGCTTGACGTCGTACCCCGGGTTGGGAAGGTACGGCTGGACGAGCAGGTACCCGCTGTCATCGAGGTCGACCTGGTCGAGCTCGTCGGGGCTGTCGACCCGCACGATCCGTTCGCAGGAGCTCCCGTTGTTCGGCTTCACCACGAGCGGGTACAGCCCCCGGGGCGCCTGTTCGAGCAGCGCGGACCGGGAGGCGAAGAAGGTGGTGGGGAAGGGAATGCCAGCGGCCCTGGCGACGCTCGCCGCCACCACCTTGTCGCGAGCGAGCCGGATGGCGCGGTAGTCGTTGACCGTCGGAAGTCCTGCAGCACCAACGGCGTCCAGGATGCTGAGGCCCGGACCCGAGGAGACCGTCTTGAGCACGTACGCGTCGTAGGCGCGGCTCGCGCCGGTCAGGGCCGAGATGTCGGTGAGCACCGCGTGCGGACGCAGGACGTCCACGTCGTGTCCCCACCGGGAGAGGACGTCCACGACGACGGACGGCATCACGTCGTTCTCGTACTTCTCCTCGACGATGAAGCAGAGCCGGGCCGGCGACGTGAGCGCGGGCCCTTCGATGGTCTGCATCACCGAGGACACACTGCTTCCCCTTGTCGCGCTGCTTCTGCCTGAACCAGACATTCCGAGCCTCTTCCGTTCCGCATCCGTGTCGGTGACCCAGGCCTTGGTGGCCTGTGCTTCGACTCTGGACCGGGAGGCGCCGGTGGCGTAGACACCCAAGGTCTGGCCAGGGACTCCTGCAGGTGTGGGCCACGACCCCCTTGGTGGGACGGGGCAGCTCGGGCCGGGTCGAATGCGGCCGGGACACGGTCCGAGCCTGTCCCTCCGTGCACCTAGGGGTGGATGCTCTCCACCTGCGAGGCGCTGGCCCCACCCCTGTGGTGGCTTACGTGGGCCCTCTGGCGGCGCCAAGGTTTGGTGTGCGGTCAAGGCCGCCAGTCGAAGGGAAGGGGTGAGCGTCGTGGACACAGTTCCGCGAAGGCCGGGTCTCAGCGTCATCACGACGAGGCGGCCGACTTCTGCGCCGTCCCCGGGGTCCCGTGGGCGGAGGTCGACGGGAACCACCTGGTCGGTCCGACTGCGTTCGCCGGGGTCACCCGTGGGCAAGGGCACCGCCGCGCACGTTCGGGCAAGGTACGCGGCTGGACCGCTCGTCCTCGGGCACC
>Ga0308175_100002854_pt1 | contig 11868 bp, 11 predicted proteins | sample PhyCR1_3_FD_203893 | JGI IMG/M metagenome (GOLD analysis project Ga0308175, IMG submission 203893) | Soil microbial communities from UC Gill Tract Community Farm, Albany, California, United States - DLSLS.C.R1 | ecosystem: Environmental > Terrestrial > Soil > Agricultural land | place: USA... | reverse complement strand
AACGGGCACTTCGAGGTCGACCCGTCGACCGTGAACGAGTCGCTCGCCGTCCCGGTTCCGCTCGCTGCCGGCGACATGATCGTCTTCGACCCCTACCTGCTGCACTTCTCCGACCTGAACCGGGGGAACGTGCCCCGGCGGGCGATCATCTACACCTACTACCCGGCCCGGCTCGGGTCGGTGAACCAGGACCGGTTCCCTAGCCTGGCCGGCCGGCTAGGCTAGACAGGTATCAGACAGGTCTTCCCAGGGGCTCGCCACCTGTATACGGTCCGTGGGCATGACCGACACGACGTCCCACCGCGGGGCGGAGCGACCGCTCTGGGAGCGGGTGAGCGATCGGCTGCACGTCGACATCGAGCAGGGAGCTCCCGATCGTGGTGCCCGGCTGCCCAGCGAGGCGGAGCTGTCCCGCCGTTACGACGTCAGCCGAGTCACCCTCCGGATGGCGCTCGCCCACCTCGAGAAGCGCGGCATCGTGCACCCGCAGGCAGGTCGCGGCTGGTTCGTGGGCCGGGTCCATGATCGGGAGCGCCCGTCAGACGAGCGCCCAGTCTCCGAGGACCCCGGGGTGCTGCAGTCGTTCACCGAGATGGCCCGGAGCCGAGGACTCACCGCGGGTGCCGTCGTGCTGCACTGCCGACGGCGCCCGGCCGAGCTGGACGAGGCGGAGGACCTCGGCATCGCACCGGGAGCGCCGGTGCTGTCCCTGCGACGCCTCCGCCAGCTCGACGGGATCGCCGTGGCCGTTGACCACAGCCTGGTGCCGTCCGCACTCCTGCCCGGCGTGGACGCGGAGGACTTCCGGGACGCCTCGCTCTACTCCGCGTTGAGGCGCCACGGGGTGAATCCCTACCGCGCCGACTACGAGGTCCAGGCCATTGCGGCGGACGCCGAGGACGCGCGTCTCCTCGGGGTGGAGCCGGGCGCTCCGCTGCTCTCCGCTCGTCAGGTGTGCCTCGACGACCAGGGTCGCCGCATCGAGCGAGGCCACATCACCTACCGCGGTGACCGCTACCGGTTCCGGGCCGTGCTACAGGTTTGATCCACCCACCGCGCAGCGCGACGTCTCCACCACCAGGAAAGAGGTACCGCACATGTTTGGTCAGGGTTCACGCCGGACGGCAGGCATCGCCATCGCGGCGGCGGTCGCCGTCGCGGCTGCCGGCTGCACCGCGTCGTCGCCGAGCGGGGGTGGCGGCGCCTCGGGAGGGGCGGGCAACGCCGAGAAGGCCAACCTCACCTACTGGTACTGGGGGGAGAGCGACGCGCCGGGCGCCAACAACTGGATGAAGGCGCGCATCGCCGACTATCAGAAGCTTCACCCGGGCGTGAAGATCAAGCTCGTGCCGCAGTCGACCGACACCCTGATCGGCGCCTTCACGACGGCCGCACAGACCAAGAGCGGTCCGGACATCGCCACGCAGTGGGCCACCATCCCCGTGCTGTCACAGGCTTGGTCCGGTGCCGTCGCCCCCGTGTCCGACTACGTCCCCGAGAACCAGCGCTCGCAGTGGATCGGCACGCAGGAGAACACCGACAAGGGCAAGCTGTACGCGGTGCCGCTCTACGTCATCGGTGTCCCGCTGGCGTACAACAAGGCGTTGTTCGCCAAGGCGAACATCACCGACCCGCCGCGGACCTTCGACGACCTGCTCGGTGACTGCCGCAAGCTCAAGGCAGCCGGCGTCACGCCGATCGGCATGGGGAACAAGGACGGCTACTTCGGAGCCTGGTTCTTCTCCAACTTCGGCAAGCAGAACCTCGACTCGACCGAGGAGCTGAAGAAGGCAATCATCGGCAAGGCCGACATCACCGATCCGAAGTACACCGGTTTCTACGAGCCCATGCATCAGCTGAAGTCCAACGGCTGCCTCAACGACGACATCGCGTCGCTCACCCTCGACCAGGGGATGGCGAAGTTCGGCAGTGGCCAGGCCGCCATGGCCTGGGGCACGGACGGGATCGTGAACGGCTGGGCCCAGAAGCTGGGTGCGGACAAGGTCGGCATCACCAGAACCCCGAAGTGGGGCACCGGCAAGCTGGCCGACGTCTACAACACCACCCAGTCCTCCTCGGCGTTCATCACGTCGTGGTCGCAGAACAAGAAGGCGGCCGCGCAGTTCCTGTTGTTCCTCCACGAGCCGAAGAACCTCAAGAGCTGGTACGAAGCCACGGGGATCTTCCCGGCGGACAAGCAGTTCCAGCCCTCCAGCATCAAGGACGACCTGGGCAGGCAGATGTGGGACCTCGACTCCTCCGACGGCGCCGTCTGGCTGGAGAACTACCTGCCCCCGTCGGTCGACGGTGACGGCAACCTGGCCGCGGGTCAGGTCATCACCAGCGGCGGCTCTGTCGCGGAGGCGGTGGACACCTTCCGCAAGGCCGTCGAGAAGTGGCGCTCGCAGAACCCGGTCGAGGTGAAGAACTACACCGCCTGGGCCGCGCAGTGACGCACACGTCCTCCGTCCCCCCGGCTGCCGCGACGGCTGCCGGGCGGGCGACGCCCCGAGCTCACACCTCCCTCCGACGTCCCATGTGGCCGTACCTGTTCGTCCTTCCTGCCGTGGTGGCGATGGGCTTCGGGTTCGTCTTCCCGCTCGTCTCGGTCGTGCGGAACAGCTTGTACGCGGGCACGTTCTACCAGATTCAGTACGTGGGCCTGGGAAACTTCCGCGCGCTGGTCGACGACGACGTCTTCGTGCACTCGCTGACCAACAACCTGCGGCTGTTGCTGACCGTGCCCGTCATGACGGTGCTCGCGCTGCTCATCGCAGTCGTGCTGCACGACGGCGTGCGCGCCTGGCGTGTGCACCGCAGCGCCGTCTTCCTGCCCTACATCCTCCCCGCCGCGGGGATCGGACTCGCCTTCGGTGCGCTCCTGCAGTTCAACGGTGCCCTCAACCAGGCTTTACGTGTGCTCCATCTCGGCTTCCTCGCCCAGGACTGGCTCGGCTCACCGCGTCTGGCGATCTGGTCGGTCGGTGGCGTGGTGGTCTGGCAGCAGCTCGGCTTCGGGGTGGTCGTGTTCCTGGCGGCACTCCTGTCGTTGCCGAACGAGGTCGTCGAAGCGGCTCGGGTCGACGGCGCGTCCTGGTGGCAGATTCAGACCCAGGTGCAGATCCCTCAGCTGCGGAGCACCATCGAGTTCTTTGTGGTGACCGAGGCGATCACCGTGCTGTCCTGGGTGTTCACCTACGTCTACGTCGTCACCGGCGGCGGGCCGGCCAACTCCTCCTCGGTGATGGAGTTCTACATCTGGCGCAACGGTTTTGCGCAGGGTTCGGTCGGTCTAGCCAACGCGGCGGCCGTCGTCGTCCTGGTGTTGGCCGCTGTGCTGATCGTCGTCTACCTGAGGCTGCGTCGGGCGCCCGAGAACCCGGGGGGAGTGTTGTGAGGCTCTCCAGCGTGTGGCGCCAGGTCCTGCTCATCGCGGTCACCATCGCGGCACTCGCGCCGCTCAGCTTCATGCTCCTCACGAGCCTGAAGACTCCTCAGGACTACGCCGAACACCCCCTTGGGCTGCCCAGCTCTCCGACCCTGAGCAATTACGTCAGTGCTCTGACGGAGGTGCCCACCCTGCGCTGGGCTGTCAACAGCCTCGCGGTGACGGTCGTGGCGGTGCTCGTCTCGAGTACGATCGCCGCGCTCGCGGCGTACGCTGTCGCCTTCGGTCGCTTCCGCGGACGTTCGATCGTGCTCAGCAGTGCCATCGGGTTCATCATGGTGCCGCCGGTGGTGCTGCTGCTGCCCATGTTCGTGGTGATGGTGAACCTGCACCTGGTCAACCGGCTGTGGTCGGTGATGCTCTTCTACTCGTGCCTGCTGGTGCCGTTCGCCATGTTCTTCCTGGTGAACTTCTTCCAGTCCGTGCCGCGGGAGCTGATCGAGGCCTCCGTCATGGACGGGGCCGGCCCGCTGCGGACGCTGCGCTCCGTAGTCCTGCCGCTGTCCCGCCCGGCCTTGGTGACCATCGCCGTCGTCAACGCCGTCTGGGCGTGGAACGAGCTGCTCGTCGCCCTGGTCTTCCTGCAGGACGAGTCGCAGCGCACGCTCATGGCGGGGCTGACCCTCCTGCAGGGGCGGTACGTCAGCAACCAGCCGCTGGTCCTCTCGGTCGCGGTGCTTTCGATCGTGCCGGTGGCGGTGTTCTACCTGTTCACCCAGCGGTCGTTCGTCCGGGGGCTCACGGCCGGGATGGGCAAATGAGGTCGGACCGAGCCCGGGTCGACGTCGTGCTGATGGGCGAGCTCAATCCCGACATCGTCGTTACCGGGGTCCCTCAGCTGTCGTTCAACCAGCGCGAGGACGTCACCGGGCCGACGTCCATGACGATCGGGAGTTCGGTGGCCATCAGTGCCTCGGGCCTGGCCCGTCTCGGCACGACGACGGCCCTCGTGGGCGTGGTCGGCGACGACGCCTTCGGTGACTTCATGCTCGCCAGCCTGCTGCGGCGAGGCGTCGACGTGAGCCTCGTCCGCACCGTCCCCGGTGGCCGGACCGGCTCGTCTGTGATCCTGGTGCGGCGCGACGACGCGAACGACCGGCAGATCCTGACGGACACCGGCGTCATGGGGGATCTCCGGGCCGCGGATCTGCCTGTGAGTGAGCTGCGGCGGGCGCGACACCTGCACATCGGCTCGTGGTTCCTGCATAGCGGTGCCGTCCGCGACCTCCCCGCGTTGCTCGCCGAGGCCAGGAGGCTCGGTCTGTCGACCTCTGTCGACCCGAACGACGACCCGGCGCAGCGGTGGGACTCGCACCTGCCCAACGCGCTGCCGCACGTGGAGACGCTGTTCTGCAACGAGGCCGAGGCACGCGGCGTCGCCCGGGCAGCCGGTTGGGACGGGGAGGGGTCCCGCCACCGGGCCGCCCGTTATCTGCTCGGGCGGCTCGCCCCGGGCGGCACGGTGGTGCTCAAGTGCGGGGCCGAGGGCGCGTTCGCGCACACCTCAGATCAGACGTTCCACGTCGCCGCGCCACCTACAGAGGTCGTCGACACCGTCGGTGCCGGCGACAGCTTGGCGGCGGGGTTCCTCTACGCCCGCCTCGAGAGTGGCGACGTGTCGGAGGCGCTGTGCGTCGGTGTTGCGAGCGGCACGCTGTCCACGCGCCGCAGCGGCGGCGTGGAAGCGCAGCCGACGGCCGACGAGGCGCTTGGGCTCGCTCGTGCGCTGACCTGCCTCACCCAAACGATCGCTGACGAGCCGCTCGCCGACTCGTCGACCAACGACCCGAGGAACGCAAAGTGACGAACACGCAGGAGCCCCTGGCTGGACGGAACAGAGCAGCGGACCCGCTGCGCGACATGGTCCGCCGACACAAGTGCGGCGCGCACGTCGGCATCACCTCGGTGTGCAGTGCGCACCCCCTGGTGCTGCGCGCCGCCCTCGAGCACGCGCGCGAGACCCGCGGGGTCGTCCTGATCGAGGCCACCTCGAACCAGGTCGACCAGGCAGGTGGGTATACCGGCATGCGCCCCCAGGACTTTCGCAAGCTGGTTCTCGGCCTCGCCGAGGAGGTCGGTCTCCCCCACGACGACGTGATCCTCGGGGGCGACCACCTCGGACCGAACCGCTGGCGTGGAATGCCGGCGCACGAGGCGATGCGGCACGCCGACGACCTGGTGGAAGCGTACGTAGCCGCCGGCTTCACCAAGATCCACCTCGACTGCAGCTTCGTCTGCTCGGGAGACCCGGAGCCCCTGACCGATGAGCTCGTCGCGACCCGGAGCGCACGACTCGTCGAAGTGGCCGAGCGGTGCGCCGGGGCGGACGCCGATCGGCTCACGTACGTGATCGGCACCGAGGTACCGGTTCCGGGCGGAGCGCACCACGCCCTCGAGAGCGTCCCACCGACCTCGCCTCGCGCCGCGCGCGAGACGTTGCAGGCCCACCGGGATGCCTTCGACGCGGCCGGCGTCGCGCACGTCTGGCCGCGAGTGGCTGCGCTGGTGGTGCAGCCGGGAGTCGAGTTCGACCACCAGCAGGTGTTCGCCTACCAGCCCGGGGCCGCGCGTGAGCTCAGCCTGGTCCTGGAGGACGAACCGTCGATGGTGTTCGAGGCCCACTCCACCGACTACCAGACACGGGAGTCCCTGGGCGCGCTCGTGCGCGACCACTGGGCGGTCCTCAAGGTGGGACCGCAGCTGACGTTCGCGCTGCGGGAGGCCCTGTTCGGCTTGGCGTGGATAGAGGACGAGCTGTTCCCCGAGGAGCAGCGGTCCCACCTCGCGGACGTGGTCGAGCAGCGCATGCTCGCCGACCCGTCGCAGTGGGAGGGCTACTACACCGGGGCGCAGGCCGAGCAGCGTGTGCACCGGCGATACAGCTACAGCGACCGAATGCGTTACTACTGGCCTGACCCGGAGGTCCACGCGGCGCAGCAGCGTCTGCTGGCCAACCTCTCCGGCGTGGTCATCCCGCTGCCGTTGCTGAGCCAGTACCTGCCAGCGCAGTACGAACGCGTGCGGGACGGCCAGATCGACGCTGCGCCCGAGGCGTTGGTGTTAGACCACGTCAAGGACGTCCTTCGGACCTATGCCGCTGCCTGCTCGGCTGGACCTACCTCTGCGGAGACATGTCAATGACGGACCAGTTCGACATCGACCACCTCCGTCGCGGCGCCGCCCACACGACCGCCGAGATCGCCCAGCAGCCTGAGGTCTGGCGGCAGGTCGGTCAGCGCATCGACGGGTCGGTGCGTGACCTCGCCGCCCCGCTTCTGGCCGAGCCGGGCACGCGGGTGATGCTGACCGGCGCGGGCACGTCAGCCTTCGCCGGCGAGGTGCTGGCCCCCGCTCTGCGCCTTGCCTCGGGCCGGCGGGTCGAGGCCGTGGCTACCACCGACCTGGTCGCCGCCCCCCGGGCGTACCTGGCGGAGAACGTGCCGACCCTGCTCGTGTCGTTCGCGCGGTCCGGAGACAGCCCGGAGAGCGTGGCCGCAGTCGAGCTGGCCGACGAGCTGCTCGGCGATGTGCACCACGTGGTGCTCACCTGCAACGCCGCTGGCCGGCTGGCGCAGCGATTCACCGGGCGCGAGGACGCGCGGGTCCTGCTCATGCCCGAGCAGGCCAACGACCAGGGCTTCGCCATGACGTCAAGCTTCACGGGTATGACGCTCGCCGCCCTGCTGACGCTCGACCCTTCTGCGCAGACCGAGCTCCCCGAGCACCTGGCCAGGATCGCAGAGCAGGTGCTGTCCCCGTGGGACGAGCGCGGCCGGGAGCTGGCCGCCCGCGGCTACCGCCGCATGGTCTACCTCGGCAGCGGCTCGATGAAGGGGCTGGCCCGCGAGTCGGCCCTCAAGGTGCTGGAGCTAACGGCTGGACGGGTCGTGGCCATGGGGGACTCGCCGTTGGCCTTCCGGCACGGACCCAAGTCCGTGCTCGACGACAGCACGCTCGTCGTCATGTACCTGTCCAACGACTCCCACACCCGGGCCTACGACCTCGACCTTCTCAGGGAGCTGCGCCAGTCACAGGGCGACGAGAACGTGCTGGCGGTCTCGGCCGACCGGGGCGACCACGCTGTGGGTGACCGGTCGTGGCAGCTGCCGGACGCGGCCGACCTCGCCGACGCAGCGCTGGCCATCCCGGCGGTCCTTTGCGCCCAGCTGCTGGCCTTGCACTCCTCCCTCGCGCTCGGCCTGACCGCCGACAACCCGTTCCCGTCGGGGGAGGTGAACCGGGTCGTGCAGGGCGTGCGGATCCACCCCTTGCACAGCGGGCGCTGACACACCGTGCGTTGCGGCGCTCTAGGGCTCTCCGGGCCCGCCCGGTCCCTGGGTGTGGCTCGATTTCGGTTTGCGTGTCCGCCGGGTGCCGTGGTGGGGCGTGGCCCAAGGAAGGTGTGCCCGGCTCGTAGCAGCAATGCCCGCTTCGTCGTCCTGTCCCTTCGGAACAGCGACGGGTGGGGCATGAAGATCGTCATCGGGGTCGATCCCCACAAGCTGTCGGTGACCATCGAGGTCGTCGATGACCGCGAGCGGGTGCTTGCCACCGGTCGGTGCGCCACCGACAACGCCGGCTACGTCGCGATGCGCAAGCACCTGGCTGCCTGGCCCGAGCGGACGTGGGCGGTCGAGGGGCAGCAACGGCGCGGGCCGCGCGCTGGCGCAGCGGCTGCTGCCGACGGGGGAGCCCGTGGTCGACGTGCCCGCGAAGCTTAGGTGAGGCAGCCGACGCAGTCGTAGTTGCCGCTCGGGTCCGGATGCTCGACACCGGGCACGGCGAGAGACCGACGCCCATGACGCGCACTCGTCGCGGTCGCCGCAATCCGTGCCAAGGAGCTCCGCGTGTTGGCCCTGGACCCGGGGCGGGAGGCGCTGCGGATACTGGTCGACCGCCGCGCCGAGCTCGCCCGGGCAACGGACCTAGACGCCCGACCGGCTCCAACGCCTGCTCGCCGAACTCACCCCCGCGAGGGCGAAGAAGGACTCACAACCCCGCAGACAAAGGCGATCCTCGCCTCGGTGCGTCCCCGAGACCTGTTCGGGAAGCCCCGCCGTCAGCCCGCGGCCGAGCAGCTCGCCGACCTGCCCGACACCGGACAGATCCATCAAGGTTAACCCGCTGTCCTCGACCAGCGCCTTTCAACGCCTTGCTGAGGGCCTTGACTTTCTTCTCGACCGCGACCAACGTGGCCGCCCGCGTGCTGGCTGACGTGGGCGAGGTGACCCGGTTCGCCGACCGCAATCGTTTCGCGCGTCCTGGACCGGGACCGCGCCGATCGAGGCGTCCTCGGGGGAGACGGTGCGTCATCGCCTCTGCCGGGGGAAACCGGCGGATGAACCACATGATCCACATCGCGGCGGCCACCCAGATCCGCCTCGACACCGAACGCCGCGCCCACTACCGATGCAAGCTCGCCGCGGGCAGACCCGCAAAGAGGCGATGCGGTGTCTCAAGCGTCGGATCTCCGACGCCATCTACCGGCAGCTCCTTGCTGACGCCAGACGAGGAGCAGTCACACCGGCAGACGGCACGGGCCCGGGAGGGCACTGCGGGGCGTCCTATCAATCCAACGCGGTCGACCTACCCCCGCACATCGACACTTCGGATCAACCACTTCCCGGACCCGCGAAACCACCGACCTCGCGGCCCCGTAAGGCCAGCACCAAAAGGGACTGAAGAGAGCGGGTAGACAACAGAGGGGAGCCTGCTAGACGCCGCCTTGGCGGCGGGGGCGCCGTCGCCGTCGGGCACTCGGGCGCGTACTACGACGTGGCCGTCGCCGCGTTCGGCCGCGGCGCCAGCATCGCCACCCATCTCTTCAACTCTCTTCAACGGCATGCACCGGCTGCACCATCGCGAGCCCGGGGCGGCACTGGCGACGCTAGACGCCGGAGCGGCCTGCGAGGTGATCGCGGACGGCATCAACTTCACCCGGCGATGGTGAGGCTTGTCGCGTCTGCCGCGCGACGGCTGGTGCTGGTGACCGACGCGATGGCAGCCGCCGGGCAGCCGGACGACCATTACGAGGTCGTGGGTCGACAGGTGGTCCTACGGGGCCGCGAGTTCCGGCAGCCGGAGACGGGCTCGCTGGCCGGCAGGACGCTTACGACGGACGCCCTCCGGCGCTGTGTCTAGGGGTGGATCTGTCCGTCGAGAAGGTCGTCGCGGCCGCAGCGACCAACCCGACCACTGTGCTGGGCGCGGCCTCCTGGGGGGCCTGACGCCTGGGAAGTTCGCCGACATCGTCCACATGGACCACGACTTCCGAGTGGTGCAGGTCATGCGCCACGGGAGTTTCGGTCAGCTGACCCAGACTCCCGTCTCACAGGCTCCTCCAGAAGAGGCCGAGTCATCGTCCGACGTACGTCGAGAGGTTGCAGACCTCGGACTCTAGCGGTCCGCGGACCTGCACCGATTCCGCGGCCACGACGCAGCCTATGCGGGCGGCGACCTCTGGAATGTGTCCCAGCAGTGTGGCGGCGACGTACCCAGCCGCAAAGACGTCCCCGGCCCCGTCCGGGTCGACCTCTGATACTACGGGAGCGTCGACGTGTGTCGAGCCCGACGAGGTGGTCACGTCCGCGCCGTCGGCGCCGTTCTTGCGGACCAGTACAGCTCCTCGGGCGGTAATCACGGATTCGGCCACTCCAAGGGTCTCGAGCTCGCCCTGCGACGCGAAGACGACAGCTGCATGCTCTAGCAAGACATCGAACCGATCCTGGAAGTCACCGTGCAGAACTTCCTTGCGGACGTTCGGGTCCAGGGATATCGGCGTGCCCCGCTCTCGGGCTCGCTCCACAGCGAGCCACACGGTCTCGGCGGTGTGGCCGCCGAAGGCCAGAGCGCTGCCTGAGATATGGAGCCAGTCCGGCACCCCGGAGATCCGCTCCAGTACTGCCGGTTCCGCGCTCTGTGCGGCCGTCCCTTCGACGTAGAAGACGAAATCCCGGGAGCCGTCTTGGTTGTAGGTCACGAACGTTGCAGCCGTCGGTCGTGACGGGTCGACTGTTACCAGGTTCGTCGAGACGCCGTGTCGGATGAGTCGGTCGTACAGTTGAACGCCGAAGGGATCGGCTCCCACACCGGCCGCGAGCTCCACCCGAACCCCGAGTCGGGCCGCGGCACTGGCGAAGATGACTGGCGCCCCGCTCGGGAAGGGTCCATGGAAGAACAGCTCCGTCTCACCGGGGTAGCGCATGAAAGCGGTGATCGCTTCGCCAACGACCAGCACGCTCGGCGTCCTGACCAGACCCAACTCTTGTCACCGCTCCTTGATATCCACTCGTTCCTGGGTCCCCGAGTCAGTCACCCATAATGCCGTGGAGTAGTTCAGGCTCGAGGGGGATCCACGTTCCGACATGATTTGGGCGGACCCGGGCGCGACATCGTGTCCGGCGGTCGCGGATTCGACCCCTGCTCAACGGCTGGGGCGGCGCGGACGTGCTGCGCGGCGACAACGGCCTAGATTCGATCCGCGGTAGTGCAGGCGCCGACAGCATCTACGGCGGTGCCGGAATGGACGAGTTGATCGGGCGCCGCGGCGCGGACGACCTGCACAGCCTGGACACTTACCGCGACAAGGTCCGGTGTGGGGCTGGTTACGACTCGGTTCACCGCGACCGGCGCGATGCCATCGACACACATTGCCAAAAGCGGTACTGAGGCGCCGTCACACCGCCGCCGCTGGCCTTGCCCAAGCGACACTCATCCGCCCCGAACCGGAGCCGGCTGCCGTCGATCCTTGGCCTGGCGGCGCATCCTTCTGGGCGGATGGACGCGGGTAGCCGGGTAGGCACCAGAGCACGGGCGACAGAATCGGACAGGTGATCCGATGACCAACGCTGAGGGCGCAGTCGATGCGTGGACGGTGCGCGGGGCACGACTCTCGAGGTCTTTGCACGATGGGCCGCATGCGGGACGAACGGTGATCTGCCTTCGGTCGCCGGAGGTTCCTGATGCCAGCCGAGCCCTTCCTGACCTCAGCCGGGGTGCCCGACTGACACGCGCGAACCTGGCCTCACGTGGCTTGGCCGCCGCCCACCCCGCCGTCGGGGATGACCCCCTTGTAGGGCTTCGGCTGGAGGTCGATCGGTTGGTTGCGGCCACACCGTGCGCACGTCCGGAGCGCCCCGTTCACGTCACCCTCCAGATGGCCCCACGCGTGACCGCGAAAGGTGCAGACGAGTCGCTGGATCACACCCATACGACAAAGGTCTGCGCACCGGTTCGCCACCGCAATGGCCTTCTCGGGCCAGCCGCCGACCCGCACGCCCGTTCGATGGGTCCACGCCGAAGCTCCTCTGCGTCACCTGACCACCGATCGAGCTGCCACAGGTCGGGATAGTCTGGCTGATCGCTGTCGTCGGAACCCAGCTGGTCGTAGTAGTCGTAGTAGTCGTACTCAACCCCGGCCG
>Ga0308175_100002853_pt1 | contig 11869 bp, 12 predicted proteins | sample PhyCR1_3_FD_203893 | JGI IMG/M metagenome (GOLD analysis project Ga0308175, IMG submission 203893) | Soil microbial communities from UC Gill Tract Community Farm, Albany, California, United States - DLSLS.C.R1 | ecosystem: Environmental > Terrestrial > Soil > Agricultural land | place: USA... | reverse complement strand
GGCCGGTCGGCCACCCGCACCTGATCGCCCGCACCACCCGGCTGATCGAGGACACGATGATCGGCCTCGGCTACCGGGTGGCCGAGGGACCCGAGATCGAGCACGACTACTACAACTTCACGGCGCTGAACCACCCGCCCGGCCACCCGGCGCGGATGCTCCAGGACACCTTCTACGTGCAGTCGCACCCCGACGTGCTGCTGCGGACCCACACCTCGCCTATGCAGGTGCGCTCGATGGAGGTGCAGCCGCCGCCGATCTTCGTGATCGTCCCCGGCAAGGTCTACCGGCGCGACTCCGACGCCACCCACAGCCCCATGTTCCACCAGATGGAGGGCCTGGCGATCGCCGAGGGAATCACCCTCGCCGACCTGCAGGGGACGCTGCTCGAGCTCTGCCGGGCGATCTTCGGCCCCGATCGCGAGGTGCGGCTGCGGCCCCACTTCTTCCCCTTCACCGAGCCGAGCGTCGAGGTCGACGTCTCCTGCTTCCAGTGCGGCGGCACCGGCGAGCTGGCCGGCGGCGAGCGCTGCAACCTCTGCAAGGGACAGGGCTGGATCGAGATCCTCGGCGCCGGCATGGTCGATCCGAACGTCCTTGGCTTCGTCGAGCACCGCGGCTACGACCCCGAGCGGGTGCAGGGCTTCGCCTTCGGGATCGGCGTCGAGCGGGTGGCGATGCTGCGCCACGGGGTCCCCGACCTGCGCCGCTTCTTCGACAACGACGTACGGATGCTGGAGCAGTTCGCATGAGGGTGCCCTACAGCTGGCTGCGCGAGCACTGCGACCCCGGGATCTCGGCCGAGGATCTGGCCCAGCGGCTGGTGATGACCGGCACCGAGGTCGAGCGCCTCGACCTGGTCGGGCCACCGAAGGCCGACGGGTTCGTCGTCGGCAAGGTGCTGGCGGCCGAGCGGCACCCCGACGCCGACCGGCTCAGCGTCTGCTCGGTCGACACCGGCGAGGGAGAGCGGACGATCGTCTGCGGCGCCCCCAACGTCGCCGCGGGCCAGACGGTCGCCGTGGCCCTGCCCGGGGCGCGGATGCCGGGCGGCGAGAAGCTGCGCAAGGCCAAGCTCCGCGGGGTTGCCTCGGAAGGGATGATCCTCGCCGCAGACGAGCTGGAGATCGGCGAGGACCACGAGGGCATCCTCGTCCTCGACGAGGCCCTCGCCGCGGGCTCACCGCTGGCCGAGGTGATCCCGCTGGCCGAGCCGGTGCTGGAGATCGAGGTGACCCCGAACCGGGTCGACTGCTTCGGGGTCCACGGCGTCGCCCGCGAGGTCCACGCGATCACCGGAGCCCCTCTAGGCGCCGACCCATGGGCCGAGGACGCCCCCGCCGAGGGGGAGGGAAAGGCCGGCGACTATGCCTCCGTCACGGTCGAGGTGCCGGAGCTCTGCCCGCGCTTCACCGCGCGCGTCTTCACCGACGTGCGGGTCGGCCCCTCGCCGCTGTGGCTGCAGGCGCGCCTGGCCGCGGCCGGCCAGCGGCCGATCAACAACGTCGTCGACATCACCAACTACGTGATGCTTCTGACCGCCCAGCCGCTGCACGCCTTCGACCTCGACCGGGTCCCGGACGGGGCCCTCAGCGTCCGCGCCGCCCGCGAGGGAGAGACGATGACGACCCTCGACGGCGTCGAGCGCACTTTTGACGCAGAGACCGTCCTGGTCTGCGACCGCAACGGGCCCTCGGGGGTGGCCGGGATCATGGGCGGGCAGCTGAGCGAGGTCTCGGCGGAGACGACCCGGGTCCTGCTCGAGGTGGCGAACTGGAACGGCACCAACATCCTCCGCACCTCGCGCCTGCTGGGGCTGCGCTCGGAGGCCTCTTCACGCTTCGAGAAGCAGCTGCACCCGGAGCTGGCGATGCGGGCGCAGCGGGTCGCCTCGCGCCTGCTGGTCCAGCTCTGCGGGGCGAAGCTGGTGCCGGGGACGATCGACGTCGCCGCCGTGCCGCCGCCGCCGCGCCGGCTGTTGCTCCGCTCGCAGCGGGTCGAGGGCCTGCTCGGGATGCACGTCTCCCAAGCCGACCAGAAGGCCTACCTGGAGCGGCTCGGCTTCGATGTCGCCGCGGCGGGCGAGGACCTCGAGGTCGTGGTGCCGCCGGAGCGCTACTACGACGTCACCCGCGAGGTCGACCTGATCGAGGAGGTGGCGCGGGTCCACGGCATCGACGAGCACCTGCCGACGACGCTGCCGGCGGTTCCCACCCCGCTCGGCGGCCTCAGCCGCGAGCAGCGGCTGCGCCGGCGGGCCGAGGACGCGATGTGCGCGCTCGGCTTCGACCAGGTGGTGGGGTGGAGCTTCACCGACCCCGGCGAGCCCGGGCGGCTGCGGATCCCGCCCGACGACCACCGCGGGAACCCGATCGTGATCGCCAACCCGCTTTCGGAGGAGCAGTCGACGATGCGGACCACCCTGCTCGGATCGCTGCTCGACGTCGCCGCCCGCAACCTGGCGCGGGGGGAGGAGAGGCTCGCCTTGTTCGAGGCCGGCGCCGCCTACCTGAACCAGTCCGCGGGAGAGGGTGAATTCGCCGGCGAGCGGGCGGCGCCGTTCGCCGAGCCTCTCTACCTGGCGGCGATTGCGGTCGGCTCGCTGGGAGAGCGCTCGTGGCGGGGCGCCGCCGACCCCGCCGACTTCTTCGCTCTGAAGGGTGTCCTCGAGGCGCTCGTGCGCCAGCTCGGCGCCCAGCCCGCGTTCGCGCCGGTGGAGGAGCCGTTCCTGCACCCGGGGCGCGGCGCGGCGGTTTCCGTGGGCGCCGCCGGGCTCGGCTGGCTCGGCGAGGTGCACCCGTTGGTCTGTCGCGCTTGGGACGTTCCCGCCGCGGTCGCCTTCGAACTCGACCTGGCGCCGCTTCTGGCCGCCGCCACCGCGGGCGAGGAGACCTTCGAGGACGTCACCACCTTCCCGGCCGTCTACCAGGACCTCGCCGTCGTCGTCCCGGCCCCGGTGTCGGCGGACGAGGTCCGCGGCGCCGTCCTCGCCGGCGGCGGCGAGCTGTTGCGGGCCGCACGCGTCTTCGACCTCTACGAGGGGGAGCAGCTGGGGCAGGGCCGCAAGAGCCTCGCCCTCAGCCTCGAGTTCCGCGCCTCCGACCGCACGCTCACCGACGACGAGGTGGCAGAGGTGCGGGAGGCGATCAAGGCGAAGCTGGGTGAGATCGGGGGTGCGCTCCGTGAGTGACCTCGCCTCCCAGCCGCTCTCGGGTAAACCGGCCGCCCGGGTGCTCGTCGCCGGCGCCTCCGGCTACACCGGGGCCCTCGCGGCGCAGATCGTCTGGAACCACCCGCGCCTGGAGCTGGTCGCCGCCACCTCGCGCAGCGATGCCGGCAAGCGACTCGACCGGCTCTACCCGCGCTACCGGGTGCCGATCGAGCTGACCGAGCTCGACCCCGCGGCCGTCGAGGGAGTCGACGCGGCGATCGTCGCCTACCCGCACGGGGCCGCGGCGCCGACCGACGCGGCGCTGCGCGAGCAGGGCATCCTCGTCGTCGACCTCTCGGCCGACTTCCGCCTGCGCGACCCCGAGACCTACGCCCGGTGGTACGGCGAGCACGGCGCGCCCGAGCTGTTCGGCACCGGCGTCTACGGACTCAGCGAGATCTATCGCGAGGAGTTGCGCGAGGCGAAGCTGGTAGCGACCCCCGGCTGCTACCCGACCGCCAGCGTGCTGGCTCTGGCGCCGCTGGCGGAGAAGGGCCTGCTGGAGGAGGTCTACGTGGCCGCGATGCAGGGCACCTCCGGGTACGGGCGCAGCAGCGACGACCTCGTCCACTTCTCGGCGATGACCGAGAACGCCTTCCCTTACAAGACCGAGGGACACCGCCACCGGCCGGAGATCGAGCAGGAGCTGGCGGCGCTGGGCCGCGAGGTTCCGGTGACCTTCGTCCCGCACCTGCTGCCGCTCGACCAGGGCGAGCTGGCGACCTGCTTCGCGCAGATCGCCGAGCCGATCTCGAAGGAGGCGCTGCACTCCCTCTACCGCGACCGCTACGCGGGGGAGCCGTTCGTCCGCGTCCTCGACCGGCCGCCGAACTTGCGGGCGCTGCGCGACACCAACGAGTGCCACCTCTACGTCACGGTCGCGGAGCGCGGCCGGGTGATGGCCTTCTCGGCGATCGACAACATCTGGAAGGGCGCCTCCGGGCAGGGCGTGCAGAACCTCAACCTGATGCTCGGGCTCGACGAGACGGAGGGGCTGGCATGAGCTTCTTCCGCTCCCGCTGGGTGCAGGCGCCGGCGGGCGTCGAGGAGTTGGATCCTGCCCAGCTTGCCCCCGGCTTTCGCGCCGGTGGCGCCCATTGCGGATTGAAGGGGGGCGGCAGGACCGACGTGGGCCTGGTCGTCTGCGACACCGAGGAGGTCTCCTCGGCGATGGTGCTGACCCGCAACGCCTCGGCGGCGGCCCCGATCCGCGTCTGCAGGAACGAGGTGGACGGCGCGCGGGTGCGCGCCGCGGTCGTCAACAGCGGCAACGCCAATGCCGAGACCGGCGAGAAGGGCTACGAGGACGCGCGGGCGATGTGCGCGGTGGCGGCGCGGCAGCTAGACGTCCCACCTGCGCAGGTAGCGGTCGCGGAGACCGGCACCATCGGCGTGCCGCTGCCGATCGACGCCGTCCTCGCCGGCATCGCCGAGGCGGCCTCCGGCCTCCGCGCCGACGGCGGCACCGCCTTCTCAGACGCCATTCTCACCACCGACCGCTGGCCCAAGCGGTGCACCCTGCGCGCCGGCGGCGTGACGCTCTCCGCCCAGGCGAAGGGGGCGGGGATGATCGAGCCGAACATGGCGACGATGCTCTGCTTCGTCCAAACCGACGCTGTCGTCGACCACCCACAGGGCCTGCTCTCCGGCGCCGTCGAGGGCTCCTTCAACCGCATCACGGTCGACGGGCAGATGAGCACCAACGACATGGTCCTGCTGCAGGCCTCCGGCACGGCCGGGCGGCCGCTGCCCGACGGGCTGCTCGAGGCGGTGCTGATGCAGCTGGCGATCGAGATCGTCCGCGACGGCGAGGGCGCCGCCCGCGCCGCCCGCATCGAGGTCTCCGAGGCCGCCTCCGCGGCGGAGGCCGAGCGGGTCGCGCGGGCGATCGCCAACTCGCCGCTGGTGAAGACCGCCCTCTTCGGCCGCGACCCGAACTGGGGGAGGATCGCCCAGGCCGCGGGAGCGGCACTCGTCGGCGAGGATCTGGAGGAGATCGGGGCCGAGCGGATCGACGCCGCCGATCTCGGCGGCGAGGCCGAGGAGGCCGAGATCGGCTTGCGGCTCGGGCGCGGCGAGCACGCCGCACACGTCTGGTTCTCCGACCTCGGCCACGACTACGTGCGCCTGAACGCGGAATACACGACGTGAGCACCCAGCACGACACCAGCGTCGCCACCCTTCTCGAGGCGCTCCCCTACATCCGCGAGTTCCACGGCCGCACCGTGGTCATCAAGTATGGCGGCGCGGCGATGCTCGACGAGGGTCTGCGCGAAGCCTTCGCAACCGACGTCGTCCTGCTCAAGTACGTCGGCCTCAACCCGGTGATCGTCCACGGCGGCGGGCCGGAGATCAGCCGCTACATGGAGCGGCTCGACCTCGAGGTCCGCTTCCACGAGGGGCTGCGGGTCTCCGACTCAGAGACGGTCGAGGTGGCGAAGATGGTCCTCGTCGGCAAGCTCAACTCGGAAATCGTGCAGCGGCTGAACCGCCACGGGCAGCCGGCGGTCGGCCTCTCCGGCGAGGACGGGACGTTGTTCGAGGTATCGCCGGTCGCCAACGCCGAGCAGGTTGGCTTCGTCGGCTCGATCGACCGGGTCGACGTCAACGTCCTGCGCCACATCGCCGCCGACTACATCCCCGTGATCGCCTCCTCGGCCTCCGACCGCGAGGGCCAGTCCTACAACGTCAACGCCGACGAGGCCGCGGGCAAGGTCGCCGCCGCGCTCGGCGCCCACAAGGCGATCTTCCTCACCGACGTCGTCGGCTGGCTCGCCGACCCGGAGGACGAGGCCTCGCTGATCTCGCGGGCCCCGGTGGGCGAGGTCGAGGAGCGGCTGGCGACGATCTCCGGCGGCATGCGCCCGAAGCTGCAGGCCTGCGTCGACGCGATCCGCGGCGGCACCCAGTCGGCGGCGATCATCGACGGCCGCCGCCCGCACAGCCTGCTGCTCGAGCTCTTCACCGACGCCGGCATCGGAACCATGGTCACCCCATGACGGCGCAGCTCGGGCTGGGGGAGGTGCGGGCGCTCGAGGAGCGCTACCTGATGAGCACCTACCGGCGGGGCAAGGTCGACTTCGTGCGCGGCGAGGGGCCGCTGCTGTGGGATGCCGAGGGGCGCGAGTACCTCGACTTCCTGGGCGGGATCTCGGTCTCCTCGCTCGGCCACTGCCACCCCGCCGTGGTCGAGGCGGTGCGCGAGCAGGCGGGCCGGCTGCTGCACGTCTCCAACCTCTTCTACACCGAGCCGATGGCACGGCTCGCCCAGCGGCTGGCGGACTCCAGCCTCGGCGGCCGCGTCTTCTTCTCCAACTCGGGCACCGAGGCGGTGGAGTGCGCGATCAAGGTCGCCCGCAAGCACGCCCATGGCCGCGGCGTCCGCGAGCCGGAGATCGTCAGCTTCGAGGGCGACTTCCACGGCCGCAGCTACGGAGCGCTCTCGGCGACCCCGGGGCTCGCCCGCAACGAGGCCCTGGGGCCGATGCTGCGCGGCTTTCGCTCGGTCCCGCACAACGACGCCGCGGCGCTGCGCGAGGCTGTCGGGGAGCGCACCGCCGCGGTTCTGATCGAGCCGATCCAGGGGGAGTCCGGGATCCACCCGACCAGCGACGAGGCGCTGCTTGCGGCCCGCGAGGCCTGCGACGAGGCAGGCGCGCTGCTGATCTTCGACGAGATCCAGACCGGGATCGGACGCACCGGCTCGCTGTGGGCTTACGAGCAGACGCCGGTCCGCCCCGATCTGATCACCACGGCCAAGGCGCTCGGGGGCGGCGTCCCGATCGGCGCCTGCATCACGGGCCCGGTGGCCGCCGACGTCTTGGAGCCGGGCGACCACGGCTCCACCTTCGCCGGCGCCCCGCTGGCGACGGCGGCCGCCCTCGCCGTCCTGGAGATCGTCGACGACTCCGTGCTGCTGCGACGGGTGCGCGAGTTGGGCGCCTACCTGCGCGAGCGCCTGGAGGGGCTCGAGGGCGTCCGGGAGACGCGCGGCCGGGGCCTCATGATCGGCGTCGGACTCGGCGAAGGGCTCGACGCCGGCACGGTCGGCGCGGACCTGCTCGAGCGTGGGCTTGTCGTCAACGTCCCCAATCCGCAGACGGTGCGGTTGCTTCCACCGCTCCTGATCGATCCCCACCACGTCGACCGCGCTGTTGCGCTGATCGGGGAATCGCTTCTAGGCTTGGCGCCTCGATGAGTTCCCGCGAAGAGCCATCCTCCCGTCAGAAACCGCTTCGCGCCAGCACCGCCGATCGCCTCGAGGCGATCGTCGAGGCGGCCGAGCGGGCGGCGGAAGCCGTGATCGACGACGCCGAAGCGCAGGCTCGCAGCTACCTCGGCGAGGCGCGAGAGCGCGCCGACCGCGAGGTCGAAGAGCGCCTGGCGCCGCTGGCCGGGGTGGTCGATGAGCTGCTCACGCACGCCGCGGCCCTTGGCGCGCAGGCCGGGCGTCTGCAGGCGGCGCTCGAAGAAGTCAAGGAGCGGGTGGAGCGGGCCCCGGGCGCGGATTCCGGCCCCGGCGAGCGTCCGCGCCACCTTGCCGCGGTCGTCGCGCTCGACGGCGGCGGCGAGGCGGAGGCAGACCCCGGGCCGGCGGCAGACGCCGAACGCGGAGGAGCCCCCTCCGGCGCCCGCCTGCTCGCCACGCAGATGGCGGTTTCCGGCAGCAGCAGGGAGGAGATCGACCAGCGGCTGCGAAACGGGTTCGGGATCGAGGACACCACCGCGATCCTCGACGCGATCATGGGGCCCGAGGAGTCCTGATCCAGCCATGCATGAGGATCCAACCAGGTTGATGGGGCCCGAAGACCGCGGTCCGGGAGGACGCGGCCCCGCCGGAGGGGATTCCGGCGGGAACATGCGCCTGCTGGTGGCGGGGCTGATCGCCGTCATCGTCGGGCTCCTGATCGCGGTGATCGTGATCGCCTCCAACGACAACGGCGGCAGCGACACCTCCAGCACCGAAACCTCCTCGACCCTCCCGACGACGACCGAAAGCCCGACCACCACGACGACGACCGAACCGACCACGACCACGACCACCGAAACGACGGCCGAAGAAGAAACGACCACGCCGCCCGAAGAAGAAGAAGCACCCGAAGAAGAAGTCGCGCCGCCCGAAGAAGAAGGCGGCAGCGGCGGCATCGAAGTGCCCTGAGGGTCAGGCGGCCTCAGGCGCGCGGCGCATGCGAGACTGCGCCTCCGTGAGCGCCCAGCAACCCGATTCCCAGCCCACCGCGAGCTTCGGGGTGGATCCCGCGACTGTCCACCGCGTGCTGCTGCTCTACTCGGGCGGCCTCGACACGAGCGTGATGCTGAAGTGGATCCAGGACGCCTACGAGGCGGAGGTCGTCTGCCTCACCGTCAACCTCGGCCAGCCGGGGGAGGACTACGGGGTGATCGAAGCCAAGGCGCGGCAGCTCGGGGCCGTCGATTGCCACGTGGTCGACGCGCGTGAGCGGTTCGCCTCAGACTTCGTCGCCCCGGCGATCAAGGCGAACGCCGTCTACGGCAACGGCTACCCGCTCTTCACCGCTCTCGGCCGGCCGCTGATCGCGCAGCTCGCCGTCGAGCACGCGCGCCTCAGCGGCTGCGACACGATCGCCCACGGCTGCACCGGCAAGGGCAACGACCAGGTGAGGATCGAGGCCACGGTCGCGACCCTGGCGCCCGAGCTGAAGACGATCGCGCCTGTCCGCTCCTGGGCGATGGGGCGCGAGGAGGAGATCGCCTACGCCCGCGAGCACGGGATCCCGGTCAAGGGCGGCACCGAGGTCGCCCCCTACTCGATCGACGACAACCTCTGGGGGCGCTCCTCCGAGGGCCGCTGGATCGAGGATCTCGACCACGCTCCGGAGGACGACGTCTTCCAGCTCGTCACCCGCCCCGAGGAGGCTCCCGACGAGGCCCAGATCCTGACGGTGGGCTTCGAGAAGGGCCTGCCGGTGTCCCTCGACGGCGAGCGCATGGAGCTGGTCGCGCTGCTCGAACGGGTCGCCGAGATCGGCTGTCGCCACGGCGTCGGCATCGTCGACCACATCGAGGACCGGATCGTCGGCCTCAAGGTTCGCGACATCTACGAGGTCCCCGCCGCGGCGATCGTCCTCACCGCGCACGAGGAGCTCGAGCGGCTGGTCGGGACCATCCACCAGAACCAGTTCAAGCCGGCGCTCGACCAGAAGTGGGGATACCTCGTCTACGCTGGCCTCTGGTGGGAGCCGCTCCGCACCGACCTCGACGCCTATATGGACGCGGTGAACGAGCAGGTCACGGGTGAGATCGGCCTGCGGCTGTTCAAGGGGAGCGTCCGCGTCGTCACCCGCTCCTCCCCCAACGCCGTCTACGACGCCCAGCTGGCGACCTTCGCCGAGTCCGGCGGCCTGTTCGACCAGAACGCCTCACCCGGCTTCATCGAGCTCTGGTCGCTGCAGTCGCGGATGGCGCACCAAATCCGCAGCCGGGCCAAGGAGGGGGGAGAGGGATGATCTACGAGCGCCTCGGCCCCGCTGCCCTGCGCTTCGCGGTCCGCTACATGCGCAGGCGCTACCGACGCCAGATCCGGATCGGGCTTGGCGTCGGCGCCGCCGCCGTCGGGATCGGGGTCGCGGCCTATGTCGCCAGCCGCGGCGTTCCGGAGGGCTGAAACATCGCTTGCGGGTTATCGGAAAGCAGCTGGAGCGCCGCTGATCTGACGCTAGCCTCAGCCGCCTCGTGCCGGCCCGGCTCAGAAAGAACCTCGCGGCGCTCTGTGCCGCGGCGCTTCTAGGCGCCCTCGTCACGCTGCTGGCCGGCGGCGCCGGCCAGGCGGGGGCCGCCGACGCGGGGGCGCTCGAAGCCAAGCTCGCCGTGGCGCGGGAAGAAGCCGGCTCGATCTCGGCCGAGCTGCGCTCCACCCACGAACGGCTGGCCTCTGCGGAAGCCGAATCCGCGGCCGCGCAAGCACACGAGGAACGCCTCGCCGGCCTGCTGGCCGAAGGGCGGCAGCGGGCCGCCGCGCTGAGCCGCAAGCTTGCCGCGACGCGCCACCGGCTCACGGTGGAGAAGGCTCGGCTGCGCCGCTCGCGGCGCGTCCTCGCCGCCCGACTCGTCGCGATCTACGAGAGTGGAACTCCGAACACGGCCAGCGTCATCATCGGTGCCGGCGACTACGAAGACCTTCTCACCCAGGCCGACTACCTGCGGGAGATCTCCGAATCCGACAGCGCCCTCGCCGATCGGGTGGCGGCGGTGCGAGCCGCCGTCCACCGCGAGGTGGGCAAGGTCGCCGAGCTGAGGGCTCGAGCCGTCGCTTATGACGAGCGTTTGGCCGCGGCCCGGGCGCGGATCGGCGCTGTTCACGAAGAGGCGGAGGCCGCCGCGGCACGGCTGCAGTCGATCGAAGCGGGGCGCCAGGCTTCCCTCGTCAAGCTGAAAACCGACATCTCCAGGTGGATCGAGGAGGTCCAGGCGGCGCGCGCCGCCGAAGCGCGGGCGGCCAGCGCAGCCGAAGCCGAAGAAGAAGTGGGCCGCTGGCTCGGCGGCCCCTACTCGATCCCCACCTACATCGTGATGTGCGAGTCGGGCGGCAACTACGGCGCCGTCAACCCTTCGAGCGGCGCCGGCGGCGCCTACCAGATCTTGCCCTCGACTTGGGATCTGTACGGCGGCAGGGGCGCGCCGCAGGATGCGCCGAAGGCCGAACAGGACAGGATTGCGGGCGAAATATGGGCGGACTCGGGGTCGAGCGCTTGGGTTTGCGGGTGAGGGAGGGTCCCGGGAGGGGTTCCGCTTAACTTTTTTGAGAGGCGGCTCCAGCTTCCGCCCGAAACGCGGCGGCAAAAAAGTACAAGACGCTCCACCCCTCCCGGGACCCTCCCTCGAGCGTCTACCGAAGGTCGGGTGCTCGACCTCTCGCGGCCCTAGCTGCTGTTCCTCGTATGGAATTTTCGTTTTGGGCGTCATTGCAGACAGAACGCCGCGTAGGATGGCATCATGAACGCCGTGAGGGAAGCCTGGACTGACGAGCGACTCGACGACCTCAACGGGCGCATGGACAAGGGGTTCGATCGCGTGGACACCGACATCCGCGAACTGCGGTCGCAGATGGACGCCAGGTTCGAGCGAGTCGATGCCGACCTCCGTGAACTGCGGTCTGAAATGAGAAGCGGCTTCGACCGCGTCGATTCGAACTTCGACCGCGTCGACGCGCGATTCGACGCCCTGCAGCGGACCCTGATCATCGGCTGCATCGGCTTCGCCGCAAGCCTTGCCGCCAGCGTCCTCGCCACCGCTCTCACCTGATACCGGTGGCATCATGGACGCAGTGAGGGAAGCCTGGACCGACGAGCGACTCGACGACCTCAGCAAGCGCGTGGATCAAGGGTTCGAACGCGTCGATGCGGACATTCGTGCGCTGCGATCTGAAGTAAGAACCGGCTTCGACCGCGTCGACGCCCGCTTCGACAGTCTCCAACGGACGCTGATCATCGGCTGCATCGGCTTCGCCGCCAGTCTCGCCGCCAGCGTAGTAGCCGCCGCCGCCCTCACCTGAGACAGGGGGCCTTGACCCGTCATCCCTCGGGGGCTCATATCCGGATTCGACGGCGCGCGTCGTCGTAATTCGGCCCGGTGCGGCCGTTCGGGTCGGTCCCGGGAGGGGTGGAGCGTCTTGTACTTTTT
>Ga0308175_100002852_pt1 | contig 11871 bp, 10 predicted proteins | sample PhyCR1_3_FD_203893 | JGI IMG/M metagenome (GOLD analysis project Ga0308175, IMG submission 203893) | Soil microbial communities from UC Gill Tract Community Farm, Albany, California, United States - DLSLS.C.R1 | ecosystem: Environmental > Terrestrial > Soil > Agricultural land | place: USA... | reverse complement strand
GCTTTCCGTCAGCTCACGATTTTTTCAGCACCTGCAGCGCCACCTGCGTCACCCGCTCTGCGGGAATTCGTGTCATACAGCGGTGATCGATGGGGCATTCGCGCAGCAAACAGGGGCTGCACTCGACCGGCTCGCAAACCACTTTGCTGTGCGAGCCGGTGGGGCCGGTGGCCATCGCATCGGTCGCCCCGAACACCGCTACGGTAGGGACGCCCAATGCCGAAGCGATATGCATAGGCCCTGAATCATTCGTCAGATACACGTCGCACGCGGCCGCCATCGCAATGAACTGTGTCAATGTTGTTCTCCCGGCGAAATTCATACAGGTCACGCCGCTGGCCTCCGCCGCTGAGCCCACCTCCTCGCAAATGGCCCGCTCTTGTTCCGAACCAAAGACCGCCACCGATGCTCTTCGATTGCGCGATACCTGCACCGCCGCCGCGGCAAACCGTTCGGGTATCCAGCGCTTCGCGCCCCCGTACGCTGCGCCAGGGCTAACGCCAATTACCGGCCCATCGATGCCAAAGTCCGAGAACAACTGCCTTCCTTCTTCCGCCGCCTCACTCGCACCGAACAGTCGGACGCTTGCATCGGGTGCGTAACCTGGAATCAGCTTTGCGCGCTTCAATAGCTCCAGATAATAGAACCGTTGGTGCGTGGGCGTTTCTCCCACTTTCGGCACCGGAATGGGATGCGTCAGCAGCGAGCCACGAGCATCCCGGTTGTACCCAATCCGCCGGGGAATGCCAGCCAGATAAGCAATCGCCGCCGCTTCAAACGCATTTTGCAAAAGCACGGCACAATCGAACTTACGCCGCCGTAAGTCCTGCGCAATCGCCCACCGCTCGCCCCACCCTTTCCAGCCCTTAGTCGGCCCGTACGGGATCAATTCATCACAGAACGGTTCGCGACGGTACAAGCCGGCCACCCACGGCTTCGCCAAAATCGAGATGTGAGCCCGTGGAAACTGCTCGCGCAATGCTTGCAACGCCGGCAGAGACATCACCGCGTCTCCCACCCAGTTCGTCGCGCGAACTAAAATCCTGCTCAACTCCATCTAATTGAATCGTAAAATGAAGGCATAGAATGAGTCAGTTTTACACGCGAGGCGATCTCCTCGCCCAGCGCGAACGGTGGCGGCGGGAGGACAAAAAGGTCGTCTTCACTAACGGCTGCTACGATATCTTGCATCCCGGTCACGTCCGCTTTCTCGAACAGGCGCGCACTTTGGGCGACCTCCTGGTACTGGCGCTGAATACCGACGAAAGTGTACGGCGCATGAAAGGTCCTTCCCGTCCCTTTTTCTCTGAAACGGCGCGCATCAGCCTCGCCAGGCGCTTGGCTGCAGTGGACGCCGTCACCCTCTTCGACGAAGACACGCCCCGCGAACTCATCTCCGTACTGCTGCCCGACGTGCTCGTGAAGGGCGCGGACTGGAATCACTTCATTGCAGGGCGCGAAGAAGTGGAAGCCGCCGGTGGTACAGTTTGCACCATTCCCATGGAAGCTGGCTTTTCCACTACAAATATCGCTGAAAGAATCGCCGCGCTGCCAACCGCCGGAACGGCAGGCGCGCCCTCCAAGCTGTGATTCATCCCGCTACACGAGAACTGTTTCACTCTGCCGTCAAGCAGCCTGCTTTCCAGTCCCTTATCCAACAGCTTACACGCGGCGAAGAAGGACCCTTTTCCGTCTCCGGGCTGGTCAACACCGCTAAAGCACTCTATCTCGTTCTCCTCTACGAGCAAACCGAAAAGCCGCTTCTGGTTCTCGTCGACGGAAACAAGGAAGCGGAAACGCTCGGCGATTCCGTCGAAGTTTTCTTCGATCTCCTGTTAAAGGGCCGCGACCTGGCGCCCCCCCAAATCGTCCCGGCCCTCGACGTTCTGCCGCACCAGCGCCTCTCGCCTCACAACGAAATCGCCGAAAAACGCGCCGTGGCTCTGTGGCGCTTGTCCTCTCAGAAGATTCCCATCACCATTGCTCCCGTTGCCTCCGCCTTGCTCAAAACCGAAGCGGCGGATTTCTATCGGCAACTAGCGCTCACGCTCCGCGTCGGCGAAGAAATCGCCCTCGACGATCTTGTTCAGCATCTGGAGAGCATCGGCTACGAAAAGCGTGAACCCGTCGAAATGGTCGGCGAATACTCGCTGCGCGGAGGCATCTTCGACGTCTTTCCCGCCGAAGCCTCTCATCCGGTTCGTGTTGAGTTCTTTGGTGACGAGATCGAATCGATTCGCCAGTTCGATGTGGAATCGCAGCGGTCCGTCCTCAAGGTCTCATCGGTCACGCTGCTGCCGCTCGAGGAATATCCGCGCTCCCGTTCTCTGCTCCGTCAGTTAGCGGACGCCGCCGAGCAGGCCGAACTCGACCTCTCCAATCCCGGCGAGGTCTTCCCCGGTTGGGAATTCCTCGTTCCCCTGGTCCGTCCCCGCACACACGATTTAATCTCTCTCAGCCGCGATTCGCTGATCGTACTCGATGAACCCGACGCCATCGCCTCCGCTGCGGAACGTCTCTGGCATCGCCTGGAAAATCCCGACCGCCCGGCTCCCATTGAGCCCGAGAAGAACTTTCTTCGCTGGGAGGAACTAACGGCCGCATTGCAGTCTCGCACCTCCATCAACTTTCAAGAACTGGAACTTATCACCGGAGGTTCGAGCGCTGGCGAATCAAAGAACCTTCACATCAATACGCGGCCTTCTCTCAGCTTCAAAGGAAACATGCCGGCCGCAATCGCGGAGGCTCGCAGTCTCATTGAAGCCGGTCACCATATCGCATTTTTCGCTCCCTCCACCGGCGAAGTCGAACGCCTCGCCGATATCCTGCAAGAGTATGGGATCGGCTATCAGTTAGGCCTCGAATCGGCCTCCGGCACCCGGCCGGCCATTGCCGAACGTCCCTACCATGGCGCGGTATCCAGCGCCTTCCTGATCAAAGGCAACATTCGCCGCGGTGGCGTGCTCAGCGATTCCCAACTGGCCATCATCGGTTCCGAGGACCTGTTCGAGACCTCCGACCTGGTGGCTCAGCAGCCCACTAAGTCGCAACTGGCGGCCTTTGCCGCTGACATCGCCGATCTCAAGCCAGGCGATTTCGTCGTCCACACAACCCATGGAGTGGGCCAGTTTCTCGGGATCCGCGAAATCGCGCAAGGAGATCAAAAAGGCGACTTCATGGTGCTGGAGTACGCCGGGGAATCGAAGCTCTACGTCCCCCTCACCCGCCTCGATTTGGTGCAGAAGTACCGCGGCGCGGGCGAGGCCAAACCGCACCTCGATCGCATGGGCGGCGTTACGTGGGCGAAAACAAAGTCGCGCGTCAAAGCCAAAATGCGCGACATGGCCGACGAGCTACTGAAGCTCTATGCGAAGCGACGCATGGCCCAGGGGTTTTCTTTTTCCTCCGATAGCAACTGGCAGCGCGAGTTTGAGGACGCCTTCGCTTACACGCCCACCAAAGACCAGCTAAAGGCCGTATCACAGATCAAGAACGACATGGAAGGCGAGCAACCGATGGATCGCCTGCTCTGCGGCGATGTCGGGTTCGGCAAAACCGAAGTGGCCATGCGGACCGCCTTCAAAGCGCTCGGCGACGGCAAACAGGTGGCGGTTCTTGCCCCCACCACCGTCCTCGCCTTCCAGCACTTTGAAACGTTCAAGCGCCGGTTTGCCTCGTTCCCGGTTCGTGTTGAATTGATCAGCAGATTTCGAACTCCCAAGGAAATCAAAGGCGTCCTCGAAGAGGCCGCGGCCGGAAAAGTGGACATTCTCATCGGGACACACCGCCTGCTTTCGAAAGACGTGGAATTCAGTGACCTGGGCCTGCTCATCGTGGATGAAGAGCAGCGCTTTGGCGTGAAGCACAAGGAACGCCTGAAGGAGATGCGGCACAACGTGGATGTGCTCACCATGAGTGCAACGCCCATTCCCCGCACCCTGCACATGTCGCTGCTCGGCCTCCGCGACATGTCGGTCATCGAAACGCCGCCCAAGGACAGGCTGTCCATCAATACGGTGGTCGCACACTTCAACCCCGACCTCATCAAATCGGCCATCGAGCAGGAGATCGCCCGCCAAGGCCAGGTCTATTTTATTCACAACCGCGTCGATACCATCTTTATGCGGGCCGCCTTTATCAAGGAACTCATTCCCGATATCCGTATCGGAGTGGGGCACGGCCAGATGGGCGAAGCGGAGCTCGAAAAGGTCTTGCTTGGGTTCATGCGCCACGAATTTGACGTGTTTGTCTCTACAACCATCGTCGAAAACGGCCTGGACATTCCTTTAGCCAACACCATCATTATTGAAAACGCCGAACGCTATGGCTTAAGCGAGCTGTACCAGCTTCGGGGACGTGTGGGCCGCTCCAACCGGCGCGCTTACGCGTACTTGTTAATCCCCGCCGATACGCAGCTCAGCGAAATAGCGCGCAAGCGCTTGGCCGCGCTAAAAGAATTTAGTGATCTGGGCGCTGGCTTCAAAATCGCCGCTCTTGACCTGGAGCTTCGCGGCGCGGGCAACCTGCTCGGTGGTGAACAGCACGGCCATATCGAAGCGGTCGGCTACGACACCTACGTCCGGCTTTTGGAAGAGACCGTTCGTGAGTTGAAGGGCGAGGAAGTTCCGCTAGAGATTCACGCGACGCTGAACCTGGGCCTCGACATTCGAATTCCTTCCACCTACATCACAGAGGAAGCGCAGCGCCTCCGGTCTTACAAGCGCATCGCCGACGTGACCGACGAGGAAAGTGCAAAACGCATCACCGAGGAACTGGCCGACCGCTATGGCCCGGTTCCCGAGGAGGTTCAAAACCTGGTTCGCTTTGCCCTCCTTAAAAGCCTCGCCGAGCGCACCGGCGTCGAATCCATTGATCGCCGCCAGGGATTCGCCAATATCAAATTTCATCAGCAATCCAAGGTGGATCCGTTCAAACTGATGGCTCTGGTTCGCGGCACCCCCAACGCCAACTTCAGTCCGGCCGGTGTCCTGAAGATTCCTCTCACGAGCACCAACCCTGCCGATCTGCTTTCGGAAATTCGGGACAGCCTGCTTACGCTCAGTGTCGAGGAAACAGCCCCAGCCATCAAACGTTAGGTTGGAATGGCATTGCCTTCACCTCTCCATTTGTTGTCATAATGGATAAAAAGTTATGAAGCTCCAGTGCGTTGCGGCCGGCCTGCTATTTGCCGGATCCTTGTCAGCTGCCGATAGGCCCACCACCACCACGGATCATTTCACGATCGTCGATGAAATCGTTGCCAAGGTGAATGGCGATATCGTGAGCCGTGATGAACTGCAACGTTTGACCCGTGAAGCGGAACAGGAATTGAAGGCCCAGGGCGATTCGGGGCCCAAGCTTGATCAAGACCTCCAGACAGCCCAAAAAAATCTCCTCCGGGACCGCATCGATCAACTTTTGCTCGTCCAAAAAGGAAAAGAGCTGAACATCAATGTGAATACTGAGGTCGCCAAGTACTTCGCGGACCTGCAGCGCCGCTCAAAAATCAGCGATCCTGAGAAGTTTCACGAATATATACGGCAGCAATCCGGGATGTCGTTCGAGGACTTTCAGCAGGAAACCAAGAATCAGATGCTGACCCGGAATGTGATCGGCCAGGAAGTCGGTAGACACATCAACATCAGCCCGCAAGAGGTCCAGGCTTACTACAACGCGCACAAGAGTGAGTTCGTCCGGGACGAAAAGGTATATCTCAGCGAGATTCTGATCTCCACACAGGGCAAAGATGAAAAGGGCGTTGCGGCTGCGGAAAAGAAGGCGAACCTGGTTGCCGCCGAGGCCGCAAAGGGCGAACGGTTCTCCGACTTGGCTCGCGACAACTCCGACGCCAACACTGCGCAACAGGGCGGCGACCTCGGTGTTGGCTATAAAAAGGGTGACCTCGACAAGCCCTTGGAAGACGCGGTTTGGAATCTGCCGAAGGGCGGTGTCACAAAGCCCATTCGTATCCCCAGCGGTTTCGAAATTTTGAAGGTGAACGACCACACGAAAGCGGGGCTTGCGTCTCTCGATGAAGTCCGCAGCGAAATCGAAAACACACTTTACGGGCCTAAAATGCAGCCCAAAGTGCGCCAGTACCTGACGGACCTCAGGCAGACCGCCTTCTTGCAAATCCGGCCTGGCTACGTCGATACGGGCGCGGCACCCGGGCAGAACACAAAGTGGCAGGATCCGGCGCAGCTAAAGCCCGAAACAATCACAAAGGCGGAAGTCCAGGAAAAGACGAAGCATAAACGCCTGTTTGGGGTTGTTCCCATTCCCGGAACACAGACCACTGTCACCGGAAAGAGCAGTTCTCGCTAATTTATGAAATCGCCGTATGTCGGAGACCTCGTTCCCAACGAGATTGTTACTGCTCAATTTTTAGTGATTTCCAAGGAGGTTCGCCAGAAGAAAAGCGGCGAACCCTACCTTTCCCTTCAGTTCTGCGACCGTACCGGTGAGATTGAAGCGAAGATGTGGGACAACGTCGCCGAAGTAATGAATAGCTTCGACCGCGACGACTTTGTGAAAGTCAAAGGCCTCGCCCAGCTATATCAGAATCGCTCGCAGTTCACGGTCCATCGCCTGCGCCGTCTGGAAGAGCACGAAGTGGAACCGGAGGACTACTTTCCCTGTTCGGACCGCGATCCCGATGAGATGTTCCTGGAACTGTGGGACATCATCGCCGGGTTGAAAAACGAACATCTGCGGGCATTGCTGCATGCGGTGTTCAATGACAGCCAGCTCGCCGCGTTTTTCAAAATTGCACCCGCTGCGAAATCCATCCACCATGCCTGCCGGGGCGGCTTGCTGGAGCATGTGCTGTCCCTTTGCCAGCTCTGCCGCATAACAGCATCGCACTACAAGGACATCGACCTTGACCTGCTGCTGACCGGCGCCATCCTCCACGACATCGGCAAGCTCGAGGAGTTGTCTTACTCGCGCAGCTTCAGCTATACCGCTCCCGGCCAGTTGCTCGGGCATATTGTGATCGGGTTGCGCATGGTCGGAGAAAAGATGGACAAGCTCCCCGATTTCCCGCCCAAACTGCGCGTTCTGGTTGAGCACATGATTATCAGCCACCACGGCCTACTGGAGTTCGGTTCACCGAAGGTCCCGTTGTTTCTCGAAGCGCTCCTCCTGCACCATCTCGATAACCTCGATTCCAAAATGGAGTCCATGCGTGCTGCCGTCGGTCGTGATCAGGGAGATGGCGAATTCACCGGATGGATCGGGCCGCTGGAGCGTGTTGTTCTAAAAAAAGACCGCTTCTTGGACGGCTCCGTCCCGCGGGTGAAAGACGGCGCCCCGTCGAATGGTGCCCCGGTTTCCACTCCCGAACCGCGCAAGGAAGCGCACCCGTCCACGCCCCAGACTCTGCTCGGTGAAAAGCTCCAGGCGGTGCTCGGCGACTGGAAGTAGACAAGTGGTACGATTGTGAATTGTCAGGCCCCGGGCTTCGTGCAATGGGCGGTCGTAAACCCCGCCAGGTCCGGAAGGAAGCAACGGTAGCGATTTAGCTCGTGTGCCGCGGATCACCCGGGGTCTGGCAAGGTATTTCTTCATTCTTCGGCTCATCTCACCAGCGTGTATCAGGTAATCGCAAGAAAGTATCGTCCTCAGAATTTCAGCGAACTCATTGGCCAGGAGCACGTCCAAAAGACCCTCACCAATGCCATTGAGACGGGGCGCCTGGCGCACGGCTACATCTTCTCTGGTCAACGGGGAACCGGAAAGACAACGGTAGCCCGCATCCTTGCCCGATGTCTGAACTGCGTACAAGGGCCGACGGCGACGCCCTGCGGCGTTTGCTCAAGCTGCCTGGAGATCGCGGCAGGCAACTCTCCCGACGTTATCGAAATTGATGCTGCTTCCAATCGCGGCATTAACGAAATGCGGGAGGTGCGCGAAAACGTCCGCTACCGGCCGGCCCGCGACCGCTACAAAGTTTTCATCGTCGACGAAGCTCACCAGATCACGAAAGAAGCATTTAACGCTCTCTTGAAGACTTTGGAAGAGCCGCCCGAGTGGGTTGTCTTCGTCCTCTGTACGACGGAAGCTTACGAAATCCCGAATACGATCGCGTCCCGGTGCCAGCACTTCACCTTTCGCTCGGTGGACTTCACCGAGTTGGTGAATCGCATGAAGTACATCGCCGCGCAAGAGGGTATCGAGGCCGACGACGAAGTGCTTTCCGTGATTGCACAGGCCGGCGAAGGAAGCGTCCGGGACTCGCTGTCGGCCATGGATCAGGCGATCGCCTGTTGCGGCAAAATACTGCGCGTCGAAGACGTCCGGAGCCTGCTTGGCATGTTCGGCGCCGATTCCCTTCGGGCTGTCGCCGAAGCGGTACAAACCCAGAACGGGTACCGCATGCTCGAAATCGTGCAGGAGCTGGAGCGAAACGGCCAAAGCCTCCAGCACTTCTGCCGCGAACTTTCCCGGTATTGGCGCAATCTCCTGGTAGCGAAGATCACCGGGCAAACCACTCATCTCATCGCCGCTTCCGAGCCCGAGCAAAAGGCCTTTCTGGAGACGGCGAGCTCGTTCAGCGAAGAAGACCTCACGCGTTATCTGAACCTTACGCTCGATCTGTACAAGACACTCCAATACTCGCTGCAGCCGCGCCTGCATCTTGAGCTTGGACTGGTGAAGCTGGTACAGGCAGGCAGGCTGCAATCCATCGAAGAGGCCATCGCACAGCTCGGGAATGGTCAGTTAACCGCGCCCCCGAAGCCTGTAGCGGTGCCCGTTCCACCACCGGTTCCCACCGCTCAAAAAAAAACTGAAGTCATAGCAACTCCTCCCCCGCCCCCGGAACCAGCCACTCCGTCGCAAGCGGCTACAGGCGATCTCAAACAGGATTTACAGGCAGCTTTAACGGCGGGTGGCATGAAGTTCAGCGCGGATGCCATCGCCCAAGCTGAGGTGACTCTGCAGGGGAACGATTTGGTCGTCCGTGCTCCGAAGGCGATGACGTTGGCGCTGCGCGATCCGAGCGTGCAACGCGTGGCCGCGCAGGTAGTCGGCAAGCCGGTACGGTTACGCGTGGAAGCCGACGCCAACATGAAGGCAGCGGCGGCGCCCGTGCGGGCGGAAAGCTCCGCGGACGATTCCGAAGTCCGCCAGCGCGCATTGTCGCATCCCGGCGTGAAGCGGTTTCAGGAACTTTTCCCTGATGCGCACATACGCGCTGTGCGAAATTTGAGCGAGTAAGATAGGGTTAACTTACGGATAATTTATGAAGATGCCCGGCAACATGCAGTCCATGATGAAGCAAGCCCAGCAGATGCAGCAAAAGATGCAGGAAGAGGTTGCTGCCATCCGCGTGGAGGCCTCGGCCGGCGGTGGAATGATCAGCGTCAAAATGGACGGCCAAAAAAATGTTCTTGCGGTAAAAATCGACCCCGAAGTAGCGGGTGATATCGAGATGCTGCAGGACATGGTAATGGCGGCCGTTAACGAAGCCGTCAAGAAGGTAGACGACGAAGCACAGTCGAAGATGGGCGGCATGTTGGGCGGTCTCGGTCTGCCTCCCGGCCTGTTCTAGGCTCTATGCCAGAGTTCGCTGAGCCGCTTGCCCGGCTCATTCAAGAGTGCAAACGCCTTCCTGGCATTGGGCAGAAGTCCGCGCAGCGAATTGCATTCCACCTGCTGCGATCCCCGCGCGAGGATGCCGAACAGCTTGCCCAGGCGATTCTCGACATCAAGGACAAGCTCGGGCTCTGCGTGCAATGCAATAACATCAGCGACGGGGAACTGTGTATTTACTGCCGCGACCCGCATCGGGATCATTCGCAGATCTGCGTCGTGGAGGAGCCGCACAATATCGTTGCCATCGAAACCACGCACGCGTTTCGCGGGGTTTATCATGTCCTGCAAGGCGCGATCTCCCCGTTGCGCGGCATCGGTCCTGAGCAGCTTCGCATCAAGGGGCTGGTCGACCGGCTGCACGCCAACGACGTTCAAGAAATCATCGTGGCCACAAACCCGAACGTGGAGGGCGAGGCGACGGCGGTTTATCTGTCCCGCTTGCTGAAGCCTTTGGGCCCGAGAGTGACGCGCATCGCCATGGGCATTCCCGTCGGCAGCGACCTGGACTACGCCGATGAGGTGACGATGTCGCGGTCCCTGGAAAACCGGCGTGAAATGTAGGTATGAACCCTGAACTTGACGCATTTTTGAACGACGCATTCCAGGCGGTGCAGCCGACTTCATCCGAAATCGGCCGCGTGGTCGTTACGCCCGACTTTGAAGCCACTGCCAACCAGGAGGACAAGGACCAACTGACCGACGAGTTGACCCGCCTTCTGGGCGAGCAGAAGCCCGATCACGCCGCGCTCGCCACAGCCGACGGCTTCGGTGTTCCTATTTCAAACAACTACCGCCTTCTTGCGAAGTACGTCCGCTCCATTACGCTTCACCGGGACCCGCCCGCGGAAGGACCCTGGGTGGAAGTGGCTCCCCCTGGGAACTGGATTTAAACTGGAACAAGTGCTGGTCACCATCTCTTCCCAGCCGGAGCGGCCCAAGTGGCTGCGGGCTCCGGCGCCTGTGGGCGACAACTATCGCGAGCTCAAAAACCTGGTTACGCGCCTCAACTTACACACGGTTTGCGAAAGCGCCGCGTGCCCGAATGTCGGCGAATGCTGGAACCGGCGCACGGCCACGTTTATGATTCTCGGTAACGTGTGCACGCGCCGCTGCGGTTTTTGCGCCGTGCAAAAAGGCGCGCCGCTGACAGTCGATTTCGATGAGCCGCGCCGCGTAGCCGAGGCCTGTGCCGCGCTGGGGCTGCGGTACGCCGTGATCACCAGCGTGAACCGCGATGACCGCAAGGACGGTGGCGCCGAACTGTTTGCACTGACCATCGAGGCCATTCGCGAGGCGATTCCCGGCTGCAAGGTGGAGGTCCTGGTGCCTGATTTCCAGGGCTCACATCCTGCGATGGACGTTGTCATGAACGCGCATCCCGATGTGCTCAACCACAACACCGAGACCGTTCCGCGCCTATACCGGCAGGTCCGGTTGGGAGCGCGCTACGAACGCTCGCTCGACATGCTGCGCTACGCCAAGCAGATCCGCCCGCATATTCCCACCAAATCCGGCCTGATGCTCGGGCTGGGCGAGACGCAGGCGGAGGTATTAAAGGTAATGCGCGATCTGCGCGATCACCACGTGGACATTCTGACGCTCGGCCAGTATCTGCGGCCTTCGCAAAAGCATCTGCCAATCCTCCGATACATTCCACAATCCGAGTTCGACGAATACAAACAAGCCGGCCGTGAGATGGGCTTCGCACACGTGGAAGCCGGACCGCTGGTGCGCAGTTCGTATCATGCCGACGCTTCCGAAGAAAGCGCCGCGGCTGTCCACTCCTGCACGCATTAGAGTGGCAGGATTAACCTCGCTTCGCACCCCTTTCCATTCGCTACGTTCCCCAGCGTAAGCGAGCCGCTGTGGGCCTCGGCGATCTTTCGGCTCAAGACCAAGCCAATCCCGGAGCCTCCGCGCTTCGTGGTGAAGAACGGCACAAACAGGTTGGCCGTGTTCGCCAGTCCGGGACCTTCATCCCGCACCAGAATTTCGACAGATGTGGCGTTTCGCTCGTGGCGGACGAAAACGCGTCCACTTGTCTCCAGCGACGCGTCAACGGCGTTCCGAACCAGATTGATCAGTACCTGTTCCAACTGATCGGCGTCCCCTTGAATGGTCAGCGGCGGACATTCTTCGAAGAACACAGGCATGCGCGTCTCCAGGCTTGTCACCCGGCGCAACAGTACGTTCATTTCGACGGGCGCAAAGCGCGGCGGCGGCAACTTGGCGAGCCGCGCATAGGAGCTCAGGAAGCGGCTTAGCGATTCTGAA
>Ga0308175_100002851_pt1 | contig 11872 bp, 8 predicted proteins | sample PhyCR1_3_FD_203893 | JGI IMG/M metagenome (GOLD analysis project Ga0308175, IMG submission 203893) | Soil microbial communities from UC Gill Tract Community Farm, Albany, California, United States - DLSLS.C.R1 | ecosystem: Environmental > Terrestrial > Soil > Agricultural land | place: USA... | reverse complement strand
TGGGCGCAAACCACGCGCTGGGCGTGGGCGCTACGGACAACAGCGATAATTGGGCGACGTTTTCCAATTACGGCAATCGGATCGCCGTGGGAGCGCCCGGCACAGGAATCCTTTCTACAGTTCCCACCTACCCCACGACTGACGGTTTGCAGAACTATGGCTCGCTCTCCGGCACTTCGATGGCGACCCCGTTCGTCGCCGCGCTCGGCGGCATGATCTTCACGGCATCGCCCGGAATTACGGCCGTCGAGGCGAGAATGCAGGTGGAAGCTTCGGCGGACAACAGCAATCCCGGCGGGGCGTCGGGGCAGTATCTCGGGTACGGCCGCGTTAATTTCGCGCGGGCAATCAGCGGCAATCTTCGGACAGCCACGCAGGGCGGCATTGTCGGCCAGGTGGTGGACGCCTTCAGCCAGATGCCGGTCGGGAACGCGACCATCAGCGTCGCGGGCCAGACAATTACTACCGATTTCACCGGGCTTTACCGGTTCAATGGAGTTCCGACGGGCTCCTGGCCCATGACCGTCAGCCAGGCGAGTTACCCGGTTCTGAATATGACCGTCAGTGTGAGTGCCGGAGCGGACACCGAATGCCTCGCGGTGCTCGGCGGCTCGCCTGCCCGGTTTACGGGAACCATTACCGATCACGGCGTCCCCGTGGCCGGAGCCGTCATCGAGGCGCTCTCGAACGGGCTGATTACCTCTTCGGCCGTAAGTGACGCGAACGGTTCGTACAACCTCTATGTGCAGGCCGGGACTTACACAATCATGGCATCGGCGATGTACCATGTGACCTCGACAACCGGCCCGCTGAGCGTTGCGGTGAATAGCGCTGCGACGGCGAATCTGACGCTGCCCGCCATGGGCGCGTTGAGCGGCACGGTTTTATTGCCCTCCGGGGCCAAAGCCGCAGGCGCCAGGCTCACCATCACAGGACCGCAGACCACTCTCGTTACCGCAGATATCAACGGAGTGTTTTCGACAATCGGACTCGCGGCCGGTACCTACGCTATTGATGCGGCATACACGGGACTCACGAATGTGAAAACCACCGCCACGGTTTCGGTGGACGCGAGAACGGCAGTAAACCTTCAATTCGGTTCGGTCGAAGGCGGCAGCGGTTCAGGCGCGAGCACCGGCTTCACGCCCATCCGCGTGCGCGCCGGCGGCGGAGCCGTCACGGACGCAACCGGAAACGTCTGGGCAGCCGATACGGGATTCATCGGCGGCTATACCTATTCCGATTCGAACTCGATTTCGAACACGAACACGCCTGCGCTCTATCAGGCGCAGCGCTATAACGTGGGAGCGCCGCTCGAATACCGGTTTCCGGTTCCCAATGGCTCGTATTCCATAACCCTGAAATTCGCCGAGACTTTTTTCACGAGGACGGGCCAGCGGGTCGCCAATATTCTGATCAACGGCCAGATGGTGCAGCGGAATTTCGATATCATCGCCGCCGCCGGGGGGCCGAATGTGGCAATTGATAAAACGTATGCCGTCACCGTCACGAACGGAGCGATCGACATTCAGCTCACGTCGGTGGTTGAGAATCCGGAGATTAACGCGCTGCAGATCCTGGCTTCGGCTACGGGGGGCGCCTCGGGAAACGAATCAGGCGGCTCCGGGTTTACCCCAATCCGAGTCCGCGCGGGCGGCGGGGCGATCACTGACGCGAACGGGAACGTCTGGGCGGCCGACACCGGTTTTATCGGCGGCTATACCTATTCCGATTCGAACTCGATCCCGAATACGAATACGCCTGGGCTCTATCAGGCGCAACGCTATAACATCGGAGCGCCGGTCGAATACCGGTTCACGGTTCCCAATGGAACCTATTTCGTTACTCTCAAATTCGCCGAGACCTATTTCACGAATGCCGGCCAGCGCGTCGCGAATATTCTGATCAACGGCCAGATGGTACAGCAAAATTTCGATATCGTGGCCGCCGCCGGCGGACCGAACCTGGCGATCGATCAAACATATTCCATCTCCGTCACGAATGGAATGATTGATATTCAGATCGCGTCCGTAGTGCAGAATCCGGAGATCAATGCCATTCAGATCACCGCGGCCGTGGAATCGACTTCGACCGGTGGATCCGCTTTCGCAGTGGCCGACAGCAATGCGGGACGCTCAGCGCCGGTTCGTACTCGCGTTCGGCCCGTGGCGAAACCGTGATCGACGACGGGTCGGCGCTGTCGAATTTCGGCAGCGCCGAGCCCGTCCGGAACGCAATGGGGTTGCGATAACGAACTGATGCCTGTTTGATATTCTGAAATTCCAGGGCGGCAAGCTGGCGTAGCTCAGTCGGTAGAGCGGCAGTTTTGTAAACTGCGGGTCGGGGGTTCAAGTCCCTCCGCCAGCTCCAGAATCCCCTATTTCTGCTTCGACGTCCCCTTCAGAGCCGCCGTCCCCGCATAGCGAAACGAGTTCAGTGAAAGCGAAATGAGATTCGCCACCTGCTGCTCGCCTGCGGAATTCAGGTGCACCCCCAGGCCATCGCCAACCAGGTATTGCGGCTGTATATCCCAGCAGTTCCCCGCCGGACCGCTCGCCCGCTGCTGACCCACGACGCATCGGTGATCGATTACCGTTGCCCCGTACGCCGGCGCGACCGCAATCGTGTTGGCGTTAATCGTTTCGATCGAAACCATCTGCGCATTGGTCGCGTCCGAACCGTTCCCGGTCCAGGGCCCGATAAGCATCACGAACGTTTTCACGCCCGCCGATTGCGCCGCCGACATCATCGCCCCAAGCGAGTTCTCGATCGCCGTAATCTGCCCGCCCGAGCATCCGGTCGTGGTCGAGCAGTTCACATAAACGTCGTTCACGCCACCATCGAGAAGGATGTAACTCGGCTTCAGAGCCAGCGCATCCTGCGCGAACCGGGCCTGAATCTGCGCTGTGGTTTGCCCACCCCAGCCCATATTCTGATAAGTCAGCCCGGAATACTTTGACGTGATGTAGTACGGAATCGAAAGCCCGCTCTGGCCTGCGCCCGCCGATAACGGTCGGGTCAGCACCACGCCGCCATCGGCGTTCGAATCGTCTTTCTGAAGAATCGAATCACCGATCGCGACGATATCCGGCCGCGTCATCCACGCCTCCATTACCGGACACCCGTTGCCCGGAATCAGCGTCATCGAACCCGTCGTGAGCGAAGAAGGCTTCGCCGCGTTCAACTGGTAATAACAGTTTTCCGCCTGAACGGTATTGCCATTGCCCGTGATGGAAGGCAGCAGAATGGAGGACAGCGCCGCGAGGTTCTGCGTATGCGGCGTGCTCCATTCAATCCTTCCGCACATCACGTCGTATTTCTGCGCGGCGAGCGGCGTGGCGAGCGTAAAGGTGTTCACCTCATTTGCGAAGAACGGCCCCGTAATCGCCGCGCTCCACTGCGCCACATTCCACGTGCTTCCGGCCGACCAGCGGCAGACCCCGAAATACAGATTCGAAATCGCCGCCCGGTCCCCGACATACAGACGGACCTGGGTGATCGATCCCGTGCGCGGGATCATCATCCGGTCCGTCTGTCCGGCCGCGATCCAGTTGAGGCTGGTATCCGTCGCAGCCGTCGTCGTGAGCTGCGCGGCTCCCGCCCCGGCGCTGTACCAGGGCGCAACCTTAACTGTCTGGCAAAAGGCCGTAGCCGCGACAAGCGCGAGCAGGATGGTCTTCATTTAGAAGCCTCCGCAGCGCCAGGTGAGTTTGTCGGTAGATCCGAACGCGCCGTTCAGCGTCAACGTTGTCGCCGACGCCACAGCCTGCACCAGAACCGCCGTGCTCTCATCGTTCGCGACGCATGCCGGCGCGCCGGTATACGCCGTGCCAAAAGTAATCACGACCGAAGTCTGCCCCGCGCCCAAAAGCGACACGCGGCCCGCTTCATCGGACCCCACGATGCTTCCAGTGCCCGTGGTCAAACTCGGAGGCCCGCCGCTTGCAACTGTGTGCCGCAGTTTCAGATCGCGTATCGAGGCCGCCGCCGCGGGCCCCGAAACTCCGCTGTTGATCTCGAATACGCCCGCCGCATTCCGCGCGAGCGCGATGTCGATCGAACCCGTCGCCGCGGAGGTCCCGCTGGTAATCGCGAACATACCCGCGTTACGCGCCACATGCTGGCCCGTGTTGTTGATATAAGCGCCGCCGATGCTGCCGGATGACGAGGAACCCGTCGAAAGACCGCTGTTCAGCCAGAGGTTGCCGCCCTGAAGCGACGCCTGCCATGCGCCATTGTTCGACATCCGCAGATACTCTGCATTGCCGCCGCCGCTCGGCAGATTCATGGTCATCATCACGCCGAAGCTGTTACCGGTGGTGCTTCCGCCGAGCGCCAGCAGAGGCGGAGCGCTCGCGCCCGAAGTCACCATATTGGTGCTCGGAACCACGACCGTGCCCGTTCCCTTCGGCGCAAGCGTCAGGTTGATGTTGGTATCGCCGCCGCTGCTCTGGAGCTGAGGCGCAGTCGCGGTCGGCGCATTAGCCACGGTCAGATAATTGACGATCGTACCCGAGCCCTGCGTCACAGTAAGAGCGTTGTTCGCGGCCCCATCCACCAGGGAAGTGGCCGCTCCGCCGCTGCCACCGGCAACCTGCTGGCTCCATGTATTCGCGGCCGTGCAGAAATACCAGTTCTGGCCCGGCGTCGCATCCGTTGCGAAATAGATTTCGCCCACCGCGCACGCCGCGGGTTTGTTGGCCGCCGCGCCGTTCTTCGCCACCAGGTGAGAAGCCGAGGTGAAATCCTGGGTCCCGGTCGTATAGGCGTTGCTTTGATTCGTCTGCACGGTGGTGGCCGGCATGGAGGCCGCCGGCAGGCAGTTCGCGCCCGCGCTGTTGTGGCAGGTCAGCGTGCCCGTACTCGAATCCGCGTAAAGCAGCGCGTTTCCGGAGGCCGGATTGGCCGGCGCCGTCCCGAACTGCATCGTCAGATTCCCCGTGCCTGTAGCGGTGGATGAAATCGAATTCGCTGTAATGTTGCCCAAACTGTCCACCGTCGCGCTCGCCCCCGGAGTGCTCACCGAGGATGCGGTCGTCGCCGCTACAATCGCTCCCGGCGTTAATCCGCTGAACGAGCCGGCGGGACCTGCAGGTCCTGTTGCTCCCGCCGATCCCGCCGGCCCCGCGGGTCCGGTTTGTCCACTTGCCCCCGCAGGTCCCACCAGAGATTGGCACGTTCCCGGCCACGCGCCGGAAGCCCTGGGGCCATACAAACAGCTCGTATCTGTTCGCAGGTAGAAATCGCCGTCGTTCCCGAGCGTGGAAGCCGGAGCGCCCGCGCCGTTCAGAACCGAGCTGCCGGCCGGGCCCTGCGGACCGCGCTGGCCGCTCCCGCCCGACGACGATCCGCCGGCCGCCGGCCCGATCTGCGCGAACGCGCTGGCGGCGAAAATGATGAAGGCGACGACAACGTTAGATCTGATCGACCGCACCGTAGATGCCCTCATTCGCGTTATCGGCGTCCACATACATCCGCTCGAGGCGATACGTGTTGTCAGCCTGATTGTTGGTAATCTGCCACGCGGTGTTGGCGGAAGAAAAGACGTAAAGCACACCGGAAAGCGTGGCCTTGTTCATGCCCGCCACTCCGATATAGACGTTGCCCGTATTCGACGGCAGCGATATGAGGCTGACCTTGTTGACCGGGATCGCGTCCGTGGCGGCGCACAGACCTGCCGCGACCAGAGCGGTATTCAGCGGCACTGGAGTTCCGGGCGACGGAACCTTGACAGCTCCAATAGGCTGGGGATTCGACTTGGGTGAGTACACCTGTTTTATTTCTCCTGTCGATTGCTGACGGCGCTCTGCCGGGTCCGAAAACGCGGGCGCGTTTCAGACTGAGGTCGGGCGCGTTCGGCCCATTGGCAGCGTATTGCGCCGTCGCGACTTCACTGTAACTTCGCCCCGCGCAAAAACCTGGGCGAAAAGGCCGTTTTCAGCGCTTCCGAGGGATCCGGAGAAGAATGTAAGCTGTTGTGGCGATAAGACTTGTGCTGCAAGTCTTTATGCGTGAAAAAAGGTGTCAATCGCGTGTGACTGACCTTTGAGCCACCCGCAAAATACCGATCTGGCCAGCCCACAACACCGCGCAATAGCCATCAAAAAATGCTTTTGCCGGAGCCTTACAAAGCCGCGCGAGGATCATGCTTCATCACTGGGTGGTTCGCCAGGCGCGGCGCAATGCTCATCGATGCCGGATCGAGACGGACAACCGGGAAGACGCGCTCGCAAAATGAGGTTATAGCGCTGGCAAAATTTTCAGGATTTGGTGGACCTGGAGAGATTCGAACTCTCGACCTCTTCCATGCCATGGAAGCGCGCTCCCAACTGCGCCACAGGCCCACTCAGGAAGGAACTTCCCAATCATAACACCGGCCTCGTTTCCGCCACCGCCGGCCTGCGGATGCTGCGGCAAGTCATTATGCCCCTAGGGCTTATGGTCGTCCATACGGACGAACTCGAACACAATCCCGTCGTTGCGCAACTGCCCGCATCCTAAAATGAGTTGATGCGCAATTTGCGCCGGCTGGTTCCGGCGACGCTTGCCCTCTCCTTCGGCCTCCTCTCCGTTTCGTGCCGCCTCATCACCCATCGGACCATCCGAAGGAACGGTAAAATCGCTACTCCGGCGCAGATCCTCGTTACCGCCAGCCGCGACGACCTTGTGGCCCGGATCAGCCGCATTTACAACGCAATCCAGTCCTTTCAGGCCACCGTCGCCATGACGCCGTCCGTCGGTAGCGTCTACAAAGGCCAGATCACCGAAATCCACGATGTCCGCGCCTACGTTCTGTTTCGCAAGCCGGCCGACATCCGGATCATCGCGCAGCTTCCCGTCGTGGGCACTCGCGCCTTCGACATGGTGTCCAACGGCCGGAATTTCAAATTTTTCCTCGTGTCGAAAAATCTCTTCGTCGAAGGCTCGAATTCCGCCCCGGCCACCTCAAAAAATAAGCTCGAAAACCTTCGTCCCAGCGCTTTTCTTTCGTCCATGCTGATTCGCCCGCCCGAACCCGACGAGCACTCGTTCCTTGAAGACCAGACCGATGAGGAAAATGCGCTCTACATCCTCCAGTTCATCCGCCTGACTCCGGACGGCAGGCCCAGCGCCAGCCGAAGCGTCTGGTTCGATCGTCTGGATCTCAGCATCACCCGCCAGGTCGTTTACGACGGGGGCGGAGATATCATCAGCGATACGCGTTACGCCAAATGGCAGGCGTATAGCGGGGTTACCTTCCCCGCCCATATCGATATCAACCGGCCGAAAGACGGTTACGGGGTCGTCATGGATATCACGCAAATGCAGATGAACACGCCGCTCACCGACGATAAATTCGTCCTGAACAAGCCAGAGGGCGCGCAATTGCAGGTTATCGGTGCGGCGCCCTCGCCAACTACAGACCGGCAGGCCCCGCGTTGATACAGAAACTCGTTTGGGAGAATGTTCGCTTCCGGCCCGTCCGCACGCTGCTCAGCATCCTGCTGATTGCGGTGCCGGTGACCCTTATCCTCACACTCATCGGGCTTTCAAATGGTTTTCTGGACGACTCGAGAAGACGTGCCGAAGGCGTCGGGGCCGATATCATTGTGCGTCCGCCTGGCTCGTCGCTGGCCTCTTTCAGTGGCGCGCCGCTACCGGATAAGCTCGTACCGCTGCTTTCAAGGCAACCGCACGTGACTCAGGCGACGGGAACCGTGGTTCAGCCGGTCGGCGGCTTCGACACCCTCACGGGAATCAATCTGGCCGCATTCGACAAAATGAGCGGCGGCTTCACTTTTGTGGAAGGACACGCCTTTCAGGCGCCGAACGATATCATCATCGATACCTACTACGCTCAGCAGCGCGGCGCAAAAGCAGGCTCCACCATCAATATCTGGAACCACAACTGGAAGGTGGCGGGAATCGTCGAGCCAGGAAAGCTGTCTCACATGTTCGTTCCCATCGGCGTATTGCAGGATCTCACGAATAACCCGGGGAAGGTCAGTCAGATCTATCTGAAGCTCGATGATCAGCGCAATTCCGGGACTGTGGTCGCAGAACTGAAAAAGATTCTTCCGAACTACACAATCTACACGGTTCGGGAATGGGAATCGCTGATCTCCGTCAACAACATCCCGATGCTCAGCACGTTTATCCACGTCATCATCGGCATTGGCGTCGTGATCGGCTTCGCGGTGGTTTCACTCTCCATGTACATGGCCGTTCTCCAGCGAACACGTGAGATTGGCATCTTAAAATCGCTGGGCGCCACGAAAGCCTTCGTCATGGGACTCATTCTTTGGGAGGCGCTTGTTCTTGGCCTCGGTGGAACCGTGTTCGGCATCCTCCTGAGTTTCGTCAGCCGGGCGGTGATGAGAATGATCGTGCCTGCTTCCCTGCCTCAGGCGATTGTTCCCACATGGTGGCCCATTGCGGGCGCCATCGCAGTGGGAGCGGCGCTGCTCGGCGCTCTCTACCCGGGATGGCTGGCCGTTCGCCAGGATCCGATCGAGGCTCTTGCTTATGAGTGAAGCGCTGTCCCCCACCGCCAGATCGCTCGGATCCGACTCATCCGGCGCCGAATCGATCATCAGCGTCCGCGATTTGCGCAAGACCTACCAGACCGGCAAGGTCTCCGTCGAGGCGCTGCGAGGGGTCAATCTCGAAATCAGGCCGGGCGAGTTCGTCTCCATTGTCGGGCCCTCCGGCTCCGGAAAGTCCACGCTGTTCCACGTCATCGGCGGCCTCACGCCGTCTACCGCCGGCCAGGTGATCGTCGCCGGGCGTGACGTATCGAAGGTCGGCGACGCCGGCCGAACCAGACTCCGCCGGGATTGCGTCAGCTTTGTCTTTCAGAAATTCAACCTGCTGCCCAACCTGACCGCCGCCGACAACATCCGCACAGCGCTCTTCATCTCGGGCCGGAATCAGAGCGGGTTCGAGCAGGATTTCCGCGAGATTCTCGATCTGCTCGGCATCGCCGGGCGTCTGAATCACAAGCCTTCGGAGCTTTCCGGAGGCGAGCAGCAGCGGGTCGCCATCGCGCGCGCTCTCGCCACCAGACCCGCCATCCTGCTGGCCGACGAGCCGACCGGGAATCTCGATTCCAGAAATTCGCTCGCCGTTCTGGGTATTCTCCGGAATTTGAATGACCGCCTCGGCCAGACCATCCTGATGATCACGCACAGCAGCGAGGCGGCCGAGTTCGGGCACCGCATCGTTTACATGAGCGACGGTCGTATTGTCGACCGCTCGGCTCTGCAGAAACCGGAAGCGATCTGAGCAGGCCGGCTATCTCGGAATCCTGAACTGAAACCGCCCGGAGCCACGGCCAGGTTTTTCGCCGGAAACCTGGCCACCATCGCTCGTCTCACTTACATTGGCGCAGCGCGAATAGAAGTCCAGCCTCACTGGTCATCATCGGGATCTGCAGCCCGCCGTTTGTCGTTGAGAAAAAATGCCGCGCTTTTCGGGGCAGCGATGCTTTGGAATGCCCGCGGCGATTGAGCCAGGTTGAAGAACTCGGTCATGTCGGTGCTGGCCCTGGCGTCGGCGAAATTCAAAGCGCCCTCCTGAATGTAGAAATTATGCTCGATGAACCTCAAAATGCTGCCGAAGTCATAGCGCGTGTTGCTGATGTAACCCTTCTGTGTATATGCGGAGACAACCACTAGCGGCACGCGAAAGCCTAGCTGGTAAGCGCCTTGCGCGCCCGGCAGAAAGGGAGGCGGCTCATGGTCATACCAGCCGCCCCAATCGTCCCACGTAATAAAGATGGCCGTGTCGTTCCAGTAGCCGGCGCCGCTGTCGCAGGACGTGCTCTTGCCGATTGCATTGACGATTGATGCCACCCACGAAGGCCCTCCGTCATCGCTCACGTTTGCGTGATCCGAATTCTGTCCCGTGGGCATAACCCAGGTGATCGACCGGAGTTTGCAGTTGCCGATATCGGTCAGGACGTCAGCCGGATTGGTGTCCACGTTATTGGCCCAGGCTGGCCCTGCGCATTGGCCGCCCGGTCCGGTTGACTGGCAGATGTGCTGAATGGAGTTCGGCGCTATCCAGATGGAGTCAAGGCCGGTCTTGTTCGGCGCATAGTATCGCCAGGAGATCTGGCCTGACAATATGTCAGGCACGGTCATATGCTCGAAGCAGGGATACACGGACCGATTTTCTGCGCCGGTAGCATCGATCAGGGCAACCGTGGTAGCCGACCCTGCGGTGCATCCTCCAGGGCCGTTCACCGGGTTCTCCGCCACGAACACTCCGGCGGCATCATCGCCTGCGCTCGGCGCCGATGTTCCACTGAAGATGTATTGGTGCGCGGGAAAGCTGGGTCCCTGATTGGTCTGGAACATCAGGTTCCCCCAGCCGTACTGTGTAGCCATATCCAGGTAAGGATTCAGCACTCCGGTCGAGTTATCGACATACTTGAATGCTGTAGTCGCGGAGTTGCACTGATTGGCGCAAGCTACCTTCGCGGCTCCGTCCATGCGGCACGCTTTTGTGACAGGGTCCCGATCGCACTGGACGACGAACGCGTTGTGGGCATGACTCAGATCGTAATGGTTGGTCAGCGGCACGGTTCCAGGTTCGGTGACTCCAGTCGGGGAAGTGGAGTCCTTCCAGTGCTGCGTCTGAATATCGTATTTACCGCTCGTTGCCGTATCGCTGCAACTCTGCGCGGAGCCATAAGGCGGGCCGCACAGGCCGAAGAAGAGATTGTCCGGCGTGCGGTTCTCCTGAAAAATCACCACGACATGCTTGAATGACACTCCGGTGCTGGAGACTGTGAGCATTACCGAATTGCTCTTCTGCCCGCCGATGGCGATCGTCAGCGGGTAATCGCCGTAAGGAAGATTCGGAACCTGGATATTGGCCTGCGACAAACCCACGGTGGTAGGCGTCAATCCGAGAAATGCGATGGGGGCATTTTGTCCGCCGATCGTGGCGGTCGCGGCGGCAGTGGCTCGTGAGAGAGGGCTCGAAGACGCCGCAGTTCCTGTGGCCACCGGGTGGTCCAGTGTCCCCTGCCCGGTCAGATAAGTCGTGATGAGGCTTCCCGATGCGGCAGGATTGTTGGTGGCATTCAGGTACCCGTTGGTATTGACGGTGGCGCTGCGATCCGAGCCTTCCGGGAAAATTCCGGGCGCGGCCGGCGCCACGTTCACTGTGACGGCCGCGCTCGTGGACGAGCCCGCGGTGACAACGACTGAAGCCGTCCCCGTCTGCGTCTCGAATGGGAGTTGAGCATTGATCTGGTTCGGACTGACGTAGTAGAGCGGCGCGGGCAGCCCGTTCACCTGGACCGACGTGCCGGCCAGATTCGTGGGCAGCGGCGTGGTCGTCGCGTTTCCGGTTCCGCTCGCGAGATTGTTCCCAAAAATGGCGATGATGGAGCCGGGGGCCACTGGACCTCCGGCTGAAAAGCTCGCTGCATTCACTACGCCGCCGGGATTGATGGAAGGCGCTTGCGCGTGAACGTTTGCTGCAATCAACAGCGCCAGACACAGAAACCGTGTGGCTGGCTCGAAGATCGGCAGGCCTGCCTTTGTGCTCATGATCGAGTCCCTTCTACACACTCAAATCGGTGCTGATGTGGCCTCTCCCAACGCACACTTTCCGCCGGCAGGGCCTTCAGCATACCGGTTGCAGACTTGAGGTTATCGCTTTCTTCGACTATCGAAACAGGGTGGAAGCGCGCTTCGGGTCAGAATCTTCCATTCGCGCGGTCCTGATCCGTCCTTCAGGCCTCCGGAGTCTGTATTGCAGGACCCGAAAACTGCCTCCCGGAGTTGCGTCGCTGTTGAGACCCGAGGGCCCGGAGTTCCCCGGCGATTAAGTCAGTGCCGCGAGCGCCTGCCGGATATGCTCTTCCGGCTGCAACTGC
>Ga0308175_100002849_pt1 | contig 11875 bp, 8 predicted proteins | sample PhyCR1_3_FD_203893 | JGI IMG/M metagenome (GOLD analysis project Ga0308175, IMG submission 203893) | Soil microbial communities from UC Gill Tract Community Farm, Albany, California, United States - DLSLS.C.R1 | ecosystem: Environmental > Terrestrial > Soil > Agricultural land | place: USA... | reverse complement strand
TGTACCGGCCCAACGACAAGCTCATCGCGCTGATGTTTGCAGCGGAAGCTTTGCGGCGAGGTGGCGCAAAGCGCCTCGTGCTGGTCGCACCGTACCTGTGCTACATGCGGCAGGACGCTGTCTTTCACCCGGGCGAAGCGATCAGCCAGAAAGTCATCGGTCCGCTGCTGGCGCGATGCTTCGACCGCATTGTCACCGTCGACGCGCATCTGCATCGCACGCCGGACCTCGCGGCGGTATTTCCCGGCATCCAATCCGACAATCTCTCGGCCATGCCTGTTATAGCGGACGCGGTGGGCAACACCGGCCTCGATCGGGGGACGATCGTGGTGGGACCGGATGCGGAATCGCTGCCCTGGGTCAGTGACCTCGCCGGCCGGCTCGGCCTGCCCCATACCCTTGCCAAGAAGAGCCGTCGTGACGACCGCTCGGTCGCGATCGAATTCAACGAAACGGCATTCATCACCGGTCGCCCCGCTTTGATCACCGACGACATCGTGTCGTCAGGCGGAACCATCATCGCCTGCGCCGGGGCGCTGACCGCCGCCGGCGCGACGGCCATCGACGTCGTGGTGACGCACGCGCTGTTTTCCAGAGCGGCCTGCGACGAGATGGCAGCATCGGGCATTCGCTCGATCCGTTCGACAAACAGCGTCCCGCATTTCACCAATGCCATCGGACTCGATGAATTGTTCTTCGAGGCGCTGAAGGGCGAACTGTCGGAGCCGTCTCGATGACCGTCACCATCCGGTTTTGCGGCGCATCCCGCACCGTCACAGGTTCCTGTTATCTCTTCGAGACGAGCACCGGGCGCTTTCTGATCGACTGCGGACTGTTTCAGGGCCAGAAGACGCTGAAGGCGCTCAACTACGGCGATTTTCCATTTCGGCCCGGCGACATCGATGCCGTGCTCCTGACCCACGCGCACATCGATCACAGCGGCCTGTTGCCAAAACTGGTGCGACACGGCTTTGCCGGCCGTATCCTAGCGACACGCGGAACCATCGATCTCTGTTCCTACATGCTGCCCGACGCCGGCAACATCCAGGAATCGGAAGTCGCGACGCTGAACCGTCGCAACGCCGCGCGGGGACGCGACGCGGTCACCCCGATCTATACGCAGGCCGACGCCATCGCGACCCTGCAATCGTTTGCTCCAGTCGAATACGAAAAATGGGTCGACGTCATTCCCGGCGTTCGCGCGCGCTACTGGAATGCCGGACACCTGCTCGGCTCGGCCTCGATCGAGATCGAGTGCACCGGCCATGAGAAGTCGGAAAAGCCGCTGCGCATCCTCGCTTCGGGAGATATCGGGCCCGACGCCAAATTGCTGCAGCCCGCCCCCGAGGCGCCCTCCGGTTTCGATTACGTCCTTTCGGAATCGACCTATGGTAACCGCGACCGTGCTCCGACGTCACCGGAAGCGCGCCGCGAACGGCTCGCTGGCGAGATACGCGATGCGGCAGGCCGCAAGGGTGCGCTGATCATTCCGGCCTTTGCGGTGGAGCGCACTCAGGAATTAATCGTCGATCTGATCGAACTGATGGAGCGCGGCGCGATCCCGGTCGCCCCGATTTTTCTCGATTCGCCATTGGCGATCCGAGCGACCGAGGTGTTCCGCAAGCACGCGGAAAGCCTCGATCCTGCGGTGGACGTAGGCCGGCTGTTGAACTCCCCGCAATTGCGGTTCACCGAGACGGTCGATGAGAGCAAGCGGATCGCAAAACTGACCGGCTTTCATATCATCATCGCCGCCAGCGGCATGTGCGATGCCGGGCGTATCCGGCACCACCTGCGAAACTGGCTGTGGAACGCGAGGGCCACCGTCTTGCTGGTCGGCTTTCAGGCGCGGGGGACACTCGGCCGGTTTCTCGCCGATGGCGCCAAGGCCGTCCGTATCCAGGGCAACGAGATCAAGGTGGCAGCCACCATCCACAACATCGACGACTATTCCGGGCATGCCGACGGCTCCGAACTGGCGCGATGGATCGCCGCGCGCCGTCCCATTCAGCGTGGGCTCTTTCTGGTCCACGGCGAGCAGCCGGCGATTGCCGGTCTCGCCGAACGCATCTCCGAACGTATCATTCCGGCGCCGCGGGTGTTTCAGCCGCTGCTCGACGACGTCTACGAACTCTCTTCAACTGTGCCAACCCCGCTCGACACTGGCCATCGCCGGCGGCTGGCGCCGGAGGCGGTGGTCGCGCTCGACTGGCACAACGAAATGTCAAAACTGGTGCTTGATATCAACGATCGCATCGAGGCTGCGGCCGATGATCGCGGGCGCGGCGTCATCATCCGGCGCCTGCGGCGGGCGCTTGAGGAATAGCGTAATCGATCAAGACATCAGAGCGTCAGCCTGACGTTGCAGATATCGTGTTCCTGCGGGTCCGATTTCACCTCGAAGCCGAGGCTGCGACACATCGCCAGCATCACGGTATTGTCGGCCAGCACGTCGCCCGAAATGGCCTTCAGTCCTTCGGCTTTCGCATATTCGATGATCATCTGCATCAGCGCCCAGCCGAGCCCCCTGCCCTTGAGATCCGAGCGCAACAGGATGGCATATTCGCCGCTCTCATAGATCGAGTCGGAATGAATCCGGACCACGCCGACCAGTTCATTGGTCGCCTCGTCGAACGCGACAAAGGCCATCGCCCTTGCATAGTCGAGCTGGGTCAGGCGGGCGATGAACTCGTGGGAAAATTCCTTCATCGGCGCAAAGAACCGCAGCCGCAAATCATGCATGGTGACGTGTTTCAGCATTTCGTGGATCAGCGGCTCGTCTTCCGGTCGGATCGGACGGACGTAGACGCGCCAGCCGTCCTTGACATCGATATGGCGCTGCCATTGCGAGGGATACGGCCGCACCGCGAAGTTCGCCGGGCCCGAACCGCGAAACTTCCGCTCCACGCGCCCGATCACGACGCGGGCATCGACCGCCAGCACACCGGCCTCATCGGCCAGCAGCGGATTGATATCGAGGCCGCGGATGTCGGGAATATCGGCGGCCATCTGCGCCAGCTTGACCAGAACCATCGCTACCGCGTCCTGCTTCACGGCCGGCACGTCGCGGTAGGCGCGCAACAGCCGGGAGACCCGGGTGCGCTCGATCAGGCCCCGCGCCAGTTGCAGGTCGAGCGGCGGCAGCGCCAGCGCCTTGTCGTTGATGATCTCGTCCGCGGTGCCGCCGCGGCCGAACACGTCGACCGTGCCGAAGGTCGGATCGTCGGCGAGGCCGAGAATAAGTTCGCGCGCCTTCGCCCGCAGCACCATCGTCTGCACCATCACGCCCGCAATCCGGGCCTCCGGCCGCAGCGATCGGGCCCGCGCCAGGATGTCGGCGGTCGCACGGCGCACGGCATCGGCATTGGTGAGATTGAGTACGACGCCACCGACATCGGATTTGTGCACGATGTCGCGCGACATGATCTTGAGCACGACGGTCGAGCCCTGCGCAAAGATGGTATTGGCATGGGCGACGGCTTCCTCTGCGTCGGCGGCGGCAAAAGTCGGCGCGACGGGAATGTCGTAGGCGTCGAACAGCCGCTTGACCTCGATCGGATCGAGCCAGGAGCGGCCATCGGCCAGCGCCGCGGCCACAATCTGGCGCGCGGTATCGACATCGGGGGCGAACTCGCTCGGCATCGCCGGAGGTACCTGCGCCAGCGCCGCCACCACCTCGCGATGGCGAACCAGATGCATGAATCCGAGAACGGCATCGCCCCCGGTCTGATAGTTCGGAATGCCGGCGCCGCTCAGCATATCGCTGATCGACTGATCCGCCCCGACCCACACCGCCAGCACGGGCTTTGGCGACATGCGACGTTCCGCGCGATACTTCCCGACCACGCCGATGACGGCGGTTGCGATATCGTCGGCGCGCGCGAGCGCGGTCTGGACGTTCATGACCAGCACAGCATCGTTGCCGGGGTCGGCCAGCAGCACCTCCAGCGCCGCGGCATAGCGCGCGAGATCGGCGTCGCCGACGATATCGACCGGGTTCGATTTCGACCATGTCGGCGGCAGCAGTGCATCCAGCTTTTCGCGGGTCGCGGGCGAGATCTCGGCGGGAATGCCATCGAGTTCGACCAGCCGGTCAACGGCCAGCACGCCGATGCCGCCGCCGTTGGTCAGGATCGCCAGCCGCTTTCCGGGCGGCGATTTCAGCCGCCCGAGCGTTTCGGCGCAGTCGAACAGTTCGCGCAGATCAGAAACCCGCAGGATACCCGCGCGCCGAAACGCGGCGTCGTAGACGGCATCCGCGCCGGCGAGCGCGCCGGTGTGCGTCGCGGCCGCCCGCGCGCCTTGCGCCATGCGGCCCGACTTGACAACCACGACAGGCTTGATGCGGGCGGCGGCGCGCGCCGCCGACATGAACTTGCGGGCATCCATGATCGCCTCGATGTAGAGCAGGATCGCCTGGGTCTTTTCGTCGAGCGCGAAGTAATCCAGCAGATCAGCAAGATCGACATCGAGCTGGTCGCCGATCGAGACGATGCCAGAGAAGCCGACGGAGCGTTGCGCCGCCCAATCCACCATGCCGGCGGCAATGGCGCCGGACTGCGAGATCAGCGCCAGATTGCCCGCTGCAGGCATATGCGCGGAGAAGCTCGCATTGAGACTGACGCCCGGCATCATGATGCCGAGGCAATTCGGACCGATCAGCCGCATGCCATATTTCTGCGCGGCCCGCTCGGCGGCATCCGCCAGCGAACCGGCGCCATGGCCGAGCCCGGCGCTCACAATCACCGCTCCGGCCGCGCCGCGTTGACCCGCCTCATCGATCAGGCCGGGAATGGTGCGGGCGGGCGCCGTGAGCACGGCGAGTTCCGGCGCAAATGCCAGTTCTGCAATGCGGTCGACCGTCGCGACACCGTCGATCTCGCGATAGCGCGGATTGACGAGGCCGAACTGGCCCTTGAATTGCGCCCTGCGAATATTGTCGAGAATGGCGCGGCCGACTGAACCATGGCGCGGACTACCCCCGATCAGCGCGACTGAACGCGGGGCGAGCAGGTTTTTCAGGCGATAGGTCGACATCGATTGCTTTTATCCGGTGAATCGCGACGCCCTGTGAACAGGTATGGCGCGCAATGTGTTCTTGGCGGGGCATTTTAACCCGGACGTGGCCTCATCCCGATGACAACTCTGCCGGCGCCCTCCTTTAACTTTCGCAAGCCAACTTATTGTTGAGACAGATCAAAGCCGATGACGGCATCGTATGAGAGGCTGGCGCGGGCTCATTCGTTCAGGGGTCTGCAATGCCTGTCAATATCGGAACGTTGGATCAATATGTACGGATCGTGCTGGGATTGGCGTTGATCGCCTACGCTTTCCAGGATGGCCTCGCCATCCAGGGCTGGCACTGGATCGGACTGTTCGGCCTGGTGCCCCTGGTGACGGCGTTCTTCAGGAGCTGCCCGCTGTATGTTGCCTTGGGCATTTCAAGCTCCCCCGCCCGCCAGTAGACCGCGCGAAACCACCGGATCAGTGGCGCACGTAATCGCCGGGCGCATCGGGCAGAGTGCTGCTCGCATCAACCACAGTTCCCATCCGCGGCGGCGCGGATGGTTCGCCGGATCGCGCGGTGAGCCATTTCGTCCATTCCGGCCACCATGATCCCTCGACTGATGGAACCGTGTTCAGCCATTCGTCAGGACCGGTATAGGTGGCGTGCGCCGCCTCGGTCTTGATCCGATAAGTATGTCCAGCTTCGCCCGGAGGCGCCACGATTCCCGCATTGTGGCCGCCGCTGGCGAGCACGAAGGTGACATCGGCATCGACCTGATAGTGGACCTTGTAGACGGATTTCCACGGCGCGACGTGATCGCGCACGGTGCCCACCACAAACATCGGCGTATGGATATCCGACAGCGAGATCGGCTTGCCCTCGACGAGATATCGGCCGCCGGCAAGGTCATTGTTGAGGAACAGCTTGCGCAGATACTCCGAATGCATCCGGTACGGCAGCCGGGTGGCATCGGCATTCCAGGCCATCAGATCGCTCGGCGCCGCGCGCTCCCCCATCAGATAGTCGCGCGTCAGCCGCGACCAGATCAAGTCGTTGGAGCGCAGCAACTGGAACGCGCCCGCCATCTGCGTGGTGTCGAGCACGCCCCGCTCCCACATCATGTCTTCGAGGAACGCGACCTGGCTTTCGTTGATGAACAGCGTCAGTTCGCCGGCTTCGGTGAAATCGGTCTGCGCCGCCAGCAGGCTGACCGACTTCAGGCGCTGGTCGCCGTCGCGCGCCATGGTGGCGGCCGCGATCGACAGCAGCGTGCCGCCCAGGCAATAGCCCAGCGCGTGTACCTGACGGCCCGGCGTAACCACACCGATCGTATCGAGCGCGGCCACGACGCCGAGCTTCCGATAATCGTCAAAGGCGATCTCGCGGTCGGCGGCATCGGGATTGCGCCACGAAATCATGAAGACGGTAAAACCTTCGCCGGTGAGATACTTCACCAGCGAGTTATGCGGCGACAAGTCGAGGATGTAATATTTCATGATCCAGGCCGGCACGATCAAGATCGGTTCCGGATGCACCTTTTCAGTGGTCGGCGCGTACTGGATCAGCTCGATCAGTTCGTTGCGGAACACGAGCTTGCCGCGCGACGTGGCGACGGTCTTGCCGACCTCGAAGTCACCTGTCGGCGCCGGGCCGAGGCCGGCCGACACCAGACGGGTCCAGTCGCTGCAGAAATTCCGCCAGCCGCGCACGAAATTGTCGCCGCCGCTATCGAGGGTTTTCCGCAGTACCTCCGGGTTGGTCGCGGCAAAATTGGAGGGCGACATCACGTCGAGCATCTGCCGGATCGAGAACTCGACGATCGACTCGTTCTGCTTCGCCACGCCCCGCACGCCCGTGGTCGCGTTGTGCCACCATTGTTCGCCAAGCAGGAACGCCTGCGCCATCAAATTGAACGGTGGCTGTTCCCACTCCGGCCGTCCGAAGCGCCTGTCCTGCGGCTGCGGCTTGATCAGCGACCACGGTCCCTGCCCGGGCGAAAAGAACTGCTGCGCCGCTTCGAAGAAACGCTTGCTGTCAAGCAGGCCTTCCTGTGCGATCTCGAGCTGCCGTTGCGGCGAGGCCGCCAGATGCGACAGCCAGTCGGTATAGGCCAGCAACAGCGCGGTCGGCGAAATGCCGCCACTGAAGTGGGCCAGCATGGCATGCAGGACCCGGTCGGCCTGGTATGGCTCGACACTTTCTCTGTTCTCGGTTCGAGGTACAGCCAGCGGTTCGATCGGGACGACCCGCCGCTCTTCGCCGTGACCCGTGACAGACCCCGGGATAGGCGCGACGGCAGCGACCGCCGAAGGCTGGGTCGATTTCCTCGGCATGTTGCTCAGCCGCTCAATTTGCGCGGCCATTAATCAGGCTCGACGTGGCTGCGATCATCCGCTCGCCATGCCGGAACAGCCGTTCGGTATCACGGCGGATGAAGTCGAGCTGATGCTGGCCGCATTCCTGGCACATCGTCTTGACGTCCTGGACGGAATGCGCGCCTGCCATTTTCGTTGCGAACTCCGAGAACAGGTGCGTTTCGGTCCGCATTCGCTCCAAGACCTCGTCGTTGAAGAAAATCATTTCCTCAAACAGCATCTTCTGGGCGCCGAGCATGAACTCCAGCGCGCCCTGGTTCAGTTTGGTGGCATTGACGACCGCCGGAAACGGATCGGAAGCCGCCCGCTCGGACATTCCTGACATGACAATCTCCATTTCTGAGTTCCCGCCGGAAGCATATGAAACGGCCGCACACAAAACATTGAGGTGCGTCAAACCCGCGTCGCGAAGACCGTGGCCGACCACCCCCTGGATCAATGCGACATCAGCACCGGCACGGTCATGCTGTCGAACATGCTGCGGGTGACGCCGCCCAGGATTCGTTCGTGCAGCCGCGAATGGCCGTAGCCTCCCATCACCAGCAGGCCCATGTTGCTTTCGGCCGCGATCGACAGGATGGCGCCCTGAACGTTGCCGCGATCAGCCTTCAGCCGCTGCACCCGCGCGGCGATGCTCCGACGTCCGAGATGCGCGGCAAGCTGGTCGGACGACGCTTCACTGGCCTCCTCGTTGATCGTAATGATCGTCACGGCGTTCGCATTCTTCAGGAAAGGTATCGCATCGTGCACCGCGCGCGCCGCCAGCCGGCTACCGTCCCAGGCGATTCCGATATGATGCGCATCGAGCGGCCCCTTGTGGATGTAAGGAACCATCAGCACCGGCCCGCCGCTATTGAACAGGATTTGCTGAGGGATCTCGTTGTCGTAGCTGCCATCCGCGGCATCCGGCTGCAGTACGACCGTCATGTCGTAAAGTCGGGAGAGCGCTGCGATGGTCTGCCCGGCCTCGGCGGGAATCGCCGCGAGCGTCCTGGTGCCGTAGGCGATCTTGGCCAGCCTGGCCTCTGTCTCGAACACAGCGATCGCGGCGTCGGCCCTCTCCTGGGCGCGCTCCTGTTCGGCGCCCATCACGGCGACGATGGCAGCGCCCCCGCCCTCGGCGATCAAGCCGGCGGGGCCCATCGATTCATAGCCGATGGCGAAAGCGTCAAGATGCGCCTGCCGCGCAACGGTCAGCGCCACTGCGACATCCACGACCGGCCTTGCCGGCCGCTCGGAGGGAATATGAACCAGAATGTTCCTGCACATTGCCCGTCTCCCACCTGTTTGCCGGGGACTTGCGTTCCCCGCATCGGGTTGCTGGAAGCACGGTAACCGGCTGTTAGACGGGTGAGGTTGACGTAGGTCAAGTTCAAGCGGTTCCCGAACGCGGCCTATCAGGATGGCCGTCAGCGGGCTTCGGCCTGCTTGAGCTCGCGGTGCGCCGCCGTGGCGGCGTCGAACAGTTTTTTCTTTCGACGGCGATAGCCGGGCGGACGCTTGTCGCCTCGCTTGCCATCCCCGCTCGGTGGCAGTTCGCCCGCGAGGTCGGCAAGGCGCTTGAGATCGCGCATGTCGCCCAACGCGCGCTGCAAACGCTTTGCTGGCCGATGCAGATGATTGAATTTGCCGCGCCCCCATAACGGGACGGTTTCCGTCAACGCTTCAAGCATGTAGCGGAAGCGTTTTGTTCGGATCCGCAGCCGGTGAAGGCGTGCCGTTCCCAATTCCTTCAGCCGCTTTCCCTTGCGGACGATCCGCGCGTGCCAGCGGTCGAGTTCGCCCGCACAATAGGATGGCAGAGCTTCCGTGTCCTCGTGCCGCTTCTGACGCGCCAGCCACGCCCCCTGTCTGGCCCAGCGGGCGATGGCCTCGATCAAACGTTGCGTCCGGGCGGAGCGCAGGCAGCGCACCAGGCGGCGATGATCCCGCGTCCGTCGCTGCTCGAGCCGCTCGCCGATCGTATCCTGCGCCCAGACTCGGTATGGCTTGCGGCGTGCATATTCAACGACGACATCGCTGTCGCGGGCGGCGCCGAGCGGCCCGTTCAGCCAGGCGATCTCGCGTTTCAGCCGCAGCCATTCGCTACCGGCCACAACAGGCGCGAAAAAGGCGGCTGCGGCGCGCAAGCGCGTGATCGCAACCCGGATCTGGTGCACGGCCTCGGCATCGCCGGCGCAGGCCCCCGTGTGATGCGCCTTGATGGCCTTGACAGCGTCGAGCGCAATTTTCTGGAATGCGGCCGCGCCATCCAGCTCCGCCGTTTCAGCGGGCTTGCGCCGTCGCACAACGCCGGTTCGATGGACGCTCATCGTCTCCCCTCATCCGGCGCCGCAGCCAGGCAAGAACGCGCGCGGCTGAGCGACTGCTCCGGCGACCCCGAAGCATCGATGATGCGCCAGTCTATCGCGCCGATCTCGAACGTCTCCTGCTTGATCGCCACATTCCGGGTGGCGTCAGACGCATCGTCCCGGCGCTGTTCGATCCGCGCCAGCCGCGTCGCGAGATCCGCAGTGAGGAACAGACCGGCGAAGCGAATGCGGCAATTTTCCGCAAGGCGAGCGATCTCCGTCCGTTCCGCCTCCTGCAGATAGGCGGCATCGATCACCACCGAACAACCCTGCGCGAGGACACGCTGCGCGGTATCCGAAAGCCTTTCATAGATGCGCGCCGTGACATCAGCGCCATAGGCGGATTCCGGCAACGCCGTGGTTTCAGCCACGCCGAACAGGTGCTTGCGGACGACATCCGAGCGGATGATGACCGCGCCGGGCGGTGGCCCGATCAGCCCCGCAAGCCCGCGCGCGAGCATCGACTTTCCGGTCCCCGACAGGCCGCCGATCGTCACCAGCAGCGGCCGTTCCGGCGTGATCAACCGTCCCGCCAGATCGAAATAGCGTCTGGCTTGCTGCCAGACCGTCTCACTCCCCTCGGACTGTTCGCTTTTCATGAACAGGACATGCGCGCGGATCGCCGCCCGTACCGAGAGAAACAGCGGCAGCAAACGGAGGCCGTCGAGACCTTCATCGCCTGCCCGTGCAAGATAGCGGTTGAACACCTCGTTCGCCGCCGCAGCCTGATCGAAATGGATCAGATCCATCAGCGTAAAGGCGAGATCGTAGAGCACATCGGTCGTGGCGATGACCGGATCGAATTCGATGGCGTCGAACAACAGCGGCCGGCCTTCGACCACGGCAATATTGGCGAGATGCAGGTCGCCATGGCAACGGCGCACGAAGCCCGCGCTGGCGCGCCGCTTCAGCAGCGGCTGCACGTTCGTCGCGGCATGGCGACTGGCGGCATCGAGCCGGTCGATGGTACTGGCATCGAGACCGCGCACGGTACGAAATTTTGCGGTATTGCGTTCGATGATAGGTGAAATGGAAGCAAGCCAGCTTTCACCGTTGGCACGCGCGGCCCCGTCGTGGGATCGCCAGATCGCATCGGCCACGGCGGTCGCCAGCGACGGATCGATCGTCTTCGCCGCCGCGACACGGTCCAACGCCTGGCTGTCGTCGAACCGCGTCATCTCGACCGCCCATTCGGCCGGCGTTCCCGCGCCGTCGATTTCAAAGCCGCCATGAGGCTTGCGTGTGATGGCGACGACGCGCCGGTAGATTTCCGGTGCGTTGCCGGAATTCACCTTCAACTCTTCCTCACAGGCACGCCTGCGCTTCTCCAAGGTCGAATAGTCGAGGAACGGCAGTCGGCAGGCCCGCTTGATCTTGAGTACCCGATCGGCGCCGAGAAACACCATCGAGGCATGGGTGTCGATCCGCTTGCCACCGCCGGCCGGGCCGAAACTCGAACCGTCGAGGAAATCGAGCACCTGCCGCTGCAGGTCCGCCTCGGTTACGTCGGCACTGGCGGGCGGTCGTCTACTCATGGCAGCAGCACCGCGGCGCCGGTGATCTGCCCGGCGCGCAGTTTTGCGAGGACTTCATTTGCCTCCCGCAATGGAAACGCGCTGGTGTGTGTCCTGATGCCCGCTTGCGTCGCGGCCTTGAAAAATTCGATTCCGTCGTCGCGCGTCAAATTGGCGACTGACACGAGTTGTCGTTCTTCCCACAGGATGCGGTAAGGGAACGAAGGAATGTCCGACATGTGAATCCCGGCGCAGACCACGCGCCCGCCTTTGCGTACGGCACGCAATGCCAGCGGAACGAGATCGCCGACCGGCGCGAAAATAATCGCTGCGTCGAGCAGCGCCGGAGGCTGATCCTCCGATCCACCTGCCCATTCCGCGCCAAGCGACCTTGCGAGACGCTGCGCCTCGACGTCGCCGCTGCGGGTGAAGGCATAGACCGAACGACCCTGCCAGCGGGCCACCTGCGCGATGATGTGTCCGGCCGCACCGAAGCCGAAGATGCCGAGATGCTTCCCATCGCCCGCCATCACCAGCGAGCGCCAGCCGATCAGGCCGGCGCATAATAACGGCGCAATGGCGACATCGCCGCCGGCCTCGCCGAGCGGAAAGCAAAAGCGGGCGTCC
>Ga0308175_100002847_pt1 | contig 11877 bp, 11 predicted proteins | sample PhyCR1_3_FD_203893 | JGI IMG/M metagenome (GOLD analysis project Ga0308175, IMG submission 203893) | Soil microbial communities from UC Gill Tract Community Farm, Albany, California, United States - DLSLS.C.R1 | ecosystem: Environmental > Terrestrial > Soil > Agricultural land | place: USA... | reverse complement strand
AATCCGGCGGTCACGTCCAGCGCTCGGAGGCGGGTACGAAGTCCAGCGTCCGGTCGCCGGTGTAGATCTGCTTGGGGCGGGCGATCTTCTGCTCCTTGTCCTGCACCAGCTCGAGCCACTGCGCCAGCCAGCCGGGGGTGCGCCCGATCGCGAACAGCACCGTGAACATCTCCGGCGGGAACGACAGCGCCTCGTAGATCAGGCCGCTGTAGAAGTCGACGTTGGGGTAGAGCTTGCGCTGCACGAAGTACTCGTCCTCCAGCGCGATCTTCTCCAGCTCCTGCGCGATCTCGAGCAGCGGGTTCACCCCGGTGACGTCGAAGACGTCGTCGCACGCCTTCTTGATGATCTTGGCGCGCGGGTCGTAGTTCTTGTACACCCGGTGCCCGAAGCCCATCAGGCGTTCCTTGCCGTTCTTGACCCCGTCGACGTACTCCGCGACCTTGTCCTTGCTCCCGATCCGGCGCAGCATCCGCAGCACGGCCTCGTTGGCGCCGCCGTGCAGCGGCCCGTAGAGGGCGGCGATGCCCGCAGCGGTCGCGGAGTAGGGGTCGACCTGGCTCGACCCGACCGAGCGGACCGCGTTGGTCGAGCAGTTCTGCTCGTGGTCGGCGTGCAGGATGAACAGCACGTCGAGCGCCTTGACGAGCCGCTCGTCGGCCTCGAAGCGCTTCTCGCTCATCCTGAACAGCATCGCGAGGAAGTTGGCGGTGTAGGACAGGTCGTTGTCCGGGTAGACGTAGGGCTTGCCCTGCGCGTGCCGGAACGACCACGCCCCCAGGGTCGGCATCTTGGCGATCAGCCGGACGATCTGCATGTGCCGGTTGTCGGCGTCGGAGATGTTGCGGGACTCCGGGTAGAACGTCGACAGCGCACCGACCGAGGCCAGCAGCATGCCCATCGGGTGGGCGTCGTAGCGGAAGCCCTCCATGAAGTTGCGGACGTTCTCGTGCACGAACGTGTGGTAGGTGATCTCGTGCACCCACGACTCGTACTGCTCCTTGGTCGGGAGCTCGCCGTGGATCAGCAGGTAGGTCACCTCGAGGAAGGACGACTTCTCCGCCAGCTGCTCGATCGGGTAGCCGCGGTACTCCAGGATGCCCTTCTCGCCGTCGATGAAGGTGACCGCGCTCTTGCACGAGGCGGTGTTCACGAAACCCGGGTCGTAGAGCGCGAGGCCGGGCTCGCCCTCCGACACCTTGATCCGGCCGATGTCGGCGGCCTTGATCGCGTTCGAGGAGATCTCCACGTCGTACGACGCGCCCGTCCGGTTGTCCCGGATGGTCAGGGACGACTCGCCCGAGCCGGTTCCCTCCGAGCTCCCGGGCTGGTCGGCGGACTGGTCGGTGCTGGTCTGGTTCGAAGCAGTGGCCGTGCTGTCGGTCACGTCGGCTCCTCGTCGTGATGCCCGGCCGGACGGGGGTGCGCCGGAACCAGGGGTGGGAACGTGCGGGGCACCAGCCGGCCCGGGTTCGGGCCGTGCTGCTGGCCCCTGACTTACCCACCAACCTATGCCTGGTACACCTGGGTCCGGAAACCGACCCCGTCGCCGGGAGCCGCCGGCGCCGTTTTGACCTGGGTGAGGCGCCGCCGGTATTCTCGAGGGTCGCGGCTGCCCCCGTGCTGCCCGAGCGTGTCCCGGGTCCTGCTCCCCGGTCGGCCGTGTGCGAACGGGCCGCCGGACAGCCCGACAGCCTGACAGATCGCCTGACAAACCGTTCTCGACAAAAGTGAGCCATCACCGTGCGTACGTACAGCCCGAAGCCTGCTGACATCCAGCGCCAGTGGCACGTCATCGACGCCACCGACGTGGTGCTCGGACGTCTCGCCGTCCAGACCGCGACGCTGCTGCGGGGCAAGCACAAGCCGACGTTCGCGCCGCACGTCGACGGTGGGGACTTCGTGATCATCGTCAACGCGGGCAAGGTCGCGCTCACCGGCGACAAGGCCACCAAGAAGCTCGCCTACCGGCACTCCGGCTACCCGGGCGGCCTGTCGTCGACCCCCTTCGGCGAGCTGCTCGACAAGGACCCACGTCGCGCCATCGAGAAGGCCGTGTGGGGCATGCTCCCCAAGAACCGCCTCGGTCGCCAGATGCTCAAGAAGCTCAAGGTGTACGCCGGCCCGGAGCACCCGCACCAGGCCCAGAAGGCCACGCCGTTCGAGATCGTCCAGGTCTCGCAGTAGTCGTCAGCGAAACCCCAGCAGCGCACCCCCAGCAGCGAACCCCACCAGCGAAACCCAGCAGCGAGGAACACCCGTGACTGACACGACCACCGGCCCGACGACCGGCAGCGAGGTCGAGGAGACCTACGAGACCAACGAGCAGGGCGTTGCCTACAGCTCGGAGAGCGCTCCTTCCGAGGACGCGCCCGCCCGCCCTGCGACGATCGGCCCTGCGTCGGCCACCGGTCGCCGCAAGGAGGCCGTGGCTCGGGTGCGCCTCGTTCCGGGCACCGGTCAGTGGACCGTCAACGGCCGCGCGCTCGACTCCTACTTCCCCAACAAGCTCCACCAGCAGGTCGTCAACGAGCCGTTCGCGACCACCGACCTGGTCGGCCGCTTCGACGTGATCGCCCGCATCCACGGTGGCGGCATCACCGGCCAGGCCGGCGCGTTGCGGCTCGGCGTCGCCCGCGCGTTGAACGCGTTGGACCTCGAGGCCAACCGTCCGTCGCTGAAGAAGGCCGGGCTGCTCACGCGTGACGCCCGCGTCATCGAGCGCAAGAAGGCCGGTCTGAAGAAGGCCCGCAAGGCTCCGCAGTACTCCAAGCGCTGATCGGCGCTGGTCCCCTCGTGGGTCGTCTCTTCGGCACGGACGGGGTCCGTGGGCTGGCGAACTCCTCGCTGACCGCCGAGCTCGCGCTCGACCTCGCCGTCGCCGCGGCACACGTGCTCGCGGAGACCGGTGCCTTCTCCGAGGCTGCCAGGGAGGGTCACCGACCGCGCGCCGTCGTGGGTCGCGACCCCCGGATCTCAGGTCAGTTCCTCGAGGCGGCCGTCGTCGCCGGGTTGGCCTCCGCCGGTGTCGACGTGCAGCTGCTGGGCGTGCTGCCGACGCCGGGCGTCGCCTACCTGACCGACCACCTCGACGTCGACCTCGGTGTGATGCTGTCGGCGAGCCACAACCCGATGCCGGACAACGGCATCAAGTTCCTCTCCCGCGGCGGCGTGAAGCTCGACGACGCCATCGAGCTGGCGATCGAGAAGCGGCTCCGCGAGCCCTGGGACCGCCCGACCGGCGGTGACGTCGGGAGGGTGACGACGTACGACGCGGCCGGCGTCGACTACGCCGCGCACCTCGACGCCACCGTCTCGCGCCCGCTCGACGGGATCAAGGTGGTCCTCGACTGCGCCCACGGGGCTGCCTCGGTGGTGGGGCCACTGGCCCTGCGTGAAGCCGGCGCCGACGTCGTCGCGATCTGTGCGGAGCCGGACGGACTCAACATCAACGACGGCTGTGGCTCCACCCACCTCGACGTCCTTCAGCGCGCGGTGCTCGAGCACGGCGCCGACGTCGGCTTCGCGCTCGACGGCGACGCGGACCGCTGCCTCGCGGTCGACGACGAGGGCATCGTGGTCGACGGTGACCAGCTCTTGGCGGTGCTCGCCCTGGCCATGCGCGACGCGGGCACGCTGAAGTCGGACACCGTGGTGTCCACGGTGATGAGCAACCTCGGCTTCGTGCAGGCCATGCGGCGCGAGGGCGTGGGCGTCCGGCAGACCAAGGTCGGCGACCGGTACGTCCTCGAGGCCATGAAGGCGTTCGGCTACACGCTCGGCGGTGAGCAGTCCGGGCACGTGATCATGAGCGACCACGCGACCACCGGCGACGGGATCCTGACCGCCCTGCAGGTGCTCGCCCGGATGTCGGAGAAGCGCTCGTCGCTCAAGGAGCTCGCCGCGGTGATGTCGCGCCTTCCGCAGGTGCTGCTCAACGTGGACGACGTGGACAAGGCGCGCACCGACGACGACGCGGTCGTCGCCGCCGCCGTCGCCGAGGCGGAGGCGGAGCTCGGCGACGACGGACGGGTCCTGCTGCGTCCTTCCGGCACCGAACCCGTGGTGCGTGTGATGGTCGAGGCGGCTTCGGCCGCCACTGCCCAGCAGGTGGCCGACCGGCTGGCCGACGTCGTGCGCGAGCGGCTCGCACTGCACCCCTCGCCGCTGCACGACTAATTCACCTGCGCAGCCCCTCCCCGCTCCCTACGCTGGTGTGTCGTGGAGATCCGAGACATCGACGTGGGCGACAAGGACGCCGTCCACCGGCACTGGGAGATAGGGCTGCTCGCTGAGCGCGACTCCCGGCCCTACGACTTCTACCCGCCGTTCGAGACTGTGTGGCTGACGTACCAGACGGGTCGCGAGGACTTCCGGTTCGTGCCGTTCGGGGCGTTCGAGGCAGGTGCCATGGTCGGCGCCGGTCGCGTCGAGCTGCCGGTCCTCGACAACCTGCACTCCGCCTACGCGTCGGTGTGCGTCGACCCGGCGCACCGGCGGCGAGGGGTCGGTCGGGCCCTGGACGAGCGCAGCGTCGAGGTCGCCAGGTCCGAGGGTCGCCGGGTGCTGATGTCCGAGGCCTACGCGCCGCTCGAGGACGACTCGCCCGGCACGCTGTTCGCGGCGTCGCTGGGCTACACCAAGGGGCTCGAGGACGCGATGAAGGTCGTCGACCTGTTCGAGACCGAGGACAGCTGGCCGGAGCTGGAGGCGAGGGCGGCGGCCAAGCGGGGCGACTACCGGATCGTCACGTGGCAGGAGCACATGCCGGAGGAGCTCGTCGAGGACTACTGCCGGCTCAACGAGATGTTCTTCGACGAGGCGCCGACCGGTGACATGCAGATCGAGAACGAGGTGTGGGACGCGCAACGCGTGGCCGACCGGGAGAAGCGCAACAAGGCCACCGGTCGGCACGAGCTGGTCGCCGGCGCTGTGGCGCCGGACGGGACACTCGTGGGCGCCACCGAGATCTTCGTCAACACCTTGGCCCCCCAGCGGGGCTTCCAGAGCGGGACCCTCGTCGCACCCGATCACCGGGGTCACGCACTCGGCCTGGCGATCAAGCTGGCCAACCACCGACAGGTGCGCGCCACCTTCCCGCAGTGCCGGGTGCTGATGACCGGCAACGCCGACGTCAACGCGCCGATGAACGCGGTCAACCAGCAGCTCGGCTACCGCGACGTCGAGCGCTGCGTCGAGCTCCAGAAGAGCGTCGGCTGAGAGCCTGCGATGGGGAGCAGACTGGAGATCAGCCGCCTCGACGCGGCCGATGACGCGGAGATGACGCTCTGGCACGCGACGTACGCCCGAGCGCACTCGTACGGCCTGACGCATCCTTCGCCCTGGTTGAAGGAGGAGATGCGGGCCACCTTCCTCGGGGAGCAGGTCGGCGAACGGTCCGAGCCGTTCGCCGGGTGCGTCGAGGGACGACTGGTCGCGACGGGGATCCTCACCTCACCCCTGAAGGACAACAGGCACCTGGCCTTCGTGGACGTGGCGACCGATCCCGACCACCGCCGAGCAGGGCACGGCACCGCCATGCTCGACCACCTCGGTGAGCTGGCTTCGCTGGACGGGCGGGACACCCTGATGGCCGATGCGGCGTGGCCCTTCGACGGCGCACCCGACGGCGCCGGCACGGGCAACGCCGAGTTCCTGACCCGCCTCGGCTTCGCCTTCTCCCTCGGGGACATCAAGCGCGCGCTGCACCTCCCGGTCGATCCCGCCCTGCTCGACCGGTTGGTGGCGGAGGCCGAGCCGCGTCACACCGGCTACGAGCTGCGGTCCTTCCGAGGGCCGGTGCCCGACGACATCATCGACTCGCTCGGCGACCTGATCGGCACGCTGGTCACCGAGGCGCCGATGGGCGACCTCGACGTCGAGCCGGAGGTCTTCGACGCCGAGCGCCTGCGCGCCGACGAGAAGGTGGTCGAGGCCGCCGGTCGCCGGGCGTACCTGACGGTGGCGATCGGACCGGACGGCGACGTCGTCGCCTACTCCGAGCTGCGGGTGCCCGGCCACGAGCCGGACCGGGTGTACCAGCTCGGCACGCTCGTGCGTCCCGAGCACCGCGGCCGCGCACTGGGGCTGGCCACCAAGGTGCACAACCTGCGCCAGCTGCAGGCGGCCGAGCCCGACCGGCGCACGGTCTACACCTACAACGCAGAGGTCAACGCGCACATGGTGCGGCTCAACGACGCCCTGGGGTTCCGACCGGTGGAGCGTCTCGGCGAGTTCCAGAAGAAGCTCTGAGCTCAGCCGCGGAAGCCGGCGAGCCGTGACGAGCCGTTGACGCGCGACCAGATCATGCGCTGGACAAGCAGGGTGAGCGTGCCCGCCAGGACCATGCCGACCAGGTTCACGCCGAGCTGGGCGAACGCGCTCGAGATCTCCGACCAGACACCGGTGCCGATGCAGAGGGCCGCCGTCCCGACCGAAGGCACGGTCGTCACGGAGATGAACACCCCGACCAGCGGACCGGACTTCGACGTCGTCAGGGCCAGGACGCCCGCGACCCCGGCCAGGACGGCGATCAGGAACGACCAGATGTCCGGCTGCACGATGAAGTCGGTCTGCGGTCCGACGGCCGCGTCGTGCGCGGTGGCCAGCCCGAGCACGTGGGCCAGGAACCACAACGGCGCGGCGATGAGGACCGCGATGGCGAACCCGGCGACCAGGGTCCGCAGACCGCGAGGCAGCAGCGAGGGTCGGGGCCTGGCCAACGCGACGCAGATCGCGGCGACGGGGGAGAACTCGGGACCGACGACCATCGCGCCGATGATGAGGATCGGCTGGTCCAGCAGGCGCCCGGCCCCCGCGATCAGCGTGGCGAGCGTGAGGAAGGCGCAGTACGCCAACGACAGGTGGCTCTCGGTGCGGACGCGGTTCTCGACCACGTCCCAGACCACGCCGTCGTCGGGGGAGCCGGGCGCCGCGCGTTCCGCGTCGTCGGCGGCATCGGACAGCAGCGTGCCCGGCTCGGAGATCATGATGGAGCCGGCGTGGTGCAGGTCGAGCTGGCGCAGTGCGGCAACCACGGGGTTGGCGCCCTCCCTGGCCACGTCGGCGATCACCAGGGCCCCTGGTGGCTTGGCGTAGCCGTCGGCGAACACCGCCACGTTGGTGACCGTGTCGTCGGAGCAGAGGATCTCGACGACCCGGTCGCTCAGGTCGGCCGGGACCCGCAGCTGGAGGTGCAGCACGCTCGCATCCTCGCAGAAGCCCGGCGGCGGGAGCCCCTGCACGAAACTCGGGTGACCGTGTCGCACGGCGCCCCTAGTGTCGGGGCATGCAGATCCGTCCGCTCGCCGTCGACGACACGGACGAGCTGCGTGCCTTCTACGACGTGACCTGGCGTGCCGAGATGGACGACGGGCGGGACTGGAACGGGCACTGGACCTTCGACGAGGTCGCCTCCATGCTGCGTGACCAGACCCCTGGCAACAGGTGGTTCCCGCTGGCGACGTACGACGGACCTGCCCTGGTCGGCGCCGGACTGGTCCGGGTCTCCGAGCTCGACAACCTCGACAAGGCCTACGTGTTCCCGATGGTCGACCCGTCGGCGCGGGGCCGGGGCGTCGGCGGGGCGCTCCTGGAGGCGATGGTCGACCGCTGCCGTGAGCTGGGCCGGACGGTGGTGACGTCGAACGCTGCGTACGCCGGCCCCGAGCGCGAGGACGCCCAGCAGGTGCGGTTCGCACGCCGGCACGGGTTCCACGTGGCCAACACCGAGATCGCGCGTCACCTGCGGCTGCCGGTGGACGAGGCGCTGCTCGACGAGGTCGAGGCCGAGGGTGCCCACCTGCGCGAGGGCTACTCGGTGCAGACGTTCGTCGACGAGCTCCCAGACGACCTGCTGCCCTCCTACGCCGCTCTGGTGAACCAGCTGCAGGTGGACGCCCCGAGCGGCGAGGTGGACTACGAGGAAGGGCGTCTCACGCCCGAGGGCCTCCACCAGCTGATGGAGTCGCACCGCCGCATCGGTCAGCGGGTCTTCTACTCGGTCGCGCTCCGCGAAGGGCAGGTCGTCGCCCAGTCGGACCTCGGTGTCCAGACCTCGGGATCCACCGCCGTGCAGTGGGGCACCTTCGTCCACCGTGAGCACCGGGGCAGGCGGCTCGGGGCCGCGGTCAAGGTGGCGAACCTGCGAGTCCTGCGCAGCGACCGCCCGGACGTCACGCGTATCGACACCTCGAACGCCGAGACCAACTCCTACATGGTCTCCATCAACGAACGGCTCGGGTTCCAGGTGGCCGCCGTGATGCCGTCGTTCGTGCGTCGGCTGGAGGGCTAGGGGCTCAGAGCTTGCGCAGCCGCACCCAGCGCACCGAGTGGTCGGCGGACTTGCGGAGCACGAGGGTCGCGCGACCGCGGGTCGGCTGGATGTTCTGCTTGAGGTTCGGCCCGTTGATGGAGTCCCAGATCCGGTCGGCCTCGTCGACCGCCTCCTGCTCGGTCAGGCTGCCATAGCGCGCGAAGTACGACGCCGGGTCGCGGAACGCCGTCTTGCGCAACCGCAGGAACCGGTCGACGTACCAGCGCCGGATGTCGGCGGTCGCGGCATCGACGTAGACCGAGAAGTCGAAGAAGTCGCTGATGGCCAGGCCCACCCTCCCGTCGTCGCGGGCGCGTGCAGGCTGGAGGACGTTGAGCCCCTCGACGATCACGATGTCGGGATGGCTGACCAGCACCGGCTGGTCCGGGACGACGTCGTAGACCAGGTGGGAGTACGTCGGTGCCTCGACCTCGTCCTTGCCGGACTTGATGTCCATGACGAAGCGCAGCAGCGCCTTGCGGTCGTAGGACTCGGGGAAGCCCTTGCGGGCCAGGAGGCCGCGCCGCTCGAGCTCGGCGTTGGGGAGGAGGAAGCCGTCCGTGGTGACCAGAGCGACCGACGGGTGCTCCGGCCAGTGCGCGAGCATCTGCTGCAGCACCCGTGCCGTCGTCGACTTTCCGACGGCCACCGAGCCGGCGAGCCCGATGACGAACGGTGTCCGAGGCGGTTGCGGCTGGTTGAGGAACTCCTCCTGGGCGCGGTGCAGGGCGCCTGCGCTCCCGACGTACAGGCTCAGCAGGCGCGAGAGCGGGAGGTAGACCTGCTGGACCTCGTCGAGGTCGAGCTCGTCGCCGAGGCCCCGGACCCGGTCGATCTCGTCGGTGCTCAACGGCTGCTCGGTCGCCGCTCCCAGCGCGGCCCAGGCGTCGCGGGAGAGCTCGACGTAGGGCCCTGCCTCACGCTCGGTCCCGGTGCCCGCAGCGGTGGCCATGTGCGGCATTCTGGCAGGCGGCTGGCGGGAACCCGGCAGGTGTGGCCGCCGGGGCGGCGCGTCACCCGCCGGTAGAGTTCCGCCCATGTGCGGAATCGTCGGGTACGTCGGGCCTCAGCAGGCCGAAGGCGTGGTGGTCGAGGGCCTGCGCCGCATGGAGTACCGCGGCTACGACTCGGCCGGCATCGCGCTCGTGCACGACGGCGCCATCGCGTGGGACAAGAAGGCCGGCAAGCTCGCCAACCTCGACAAGTCGCTCGCCGACTCACCGCTGCCCGAGGCGACGACGGGCATCGGGCACACCCGGTGGGCGACTCACGGTGCCCCCAACGACGTGAACGCCCATCCGCACCTCGGTGAGCACGGACGCGTCGCCCTGGTGCACAACGGGATCATCGAGAACTTCGCGGCGCTCCGGGCCGAGCTCGAGGCCGCCGGGCACGACCTGGTCTCGGAGACCGACACCGAGATCGCGGCGCACCTCGTCGAGGCGGCCCTGGAGGACGGCACGACGCTGACCGAGGCGATGCAGCACGTCTGTCGGCGGCTGCACGGTGCGTTCACCCTGGTGGCCGTCGACGCCCTGGACCCCGAGCGGGTGGTCGCGGCTCGTCGCAACTCGCCGCTGGTCGTCGGAGTGGGCGACGGGGAGAACTTCGTGGCCTCGGACGTCGCCGCCTTCATCGAGCACACGCGCGACGCCCTCGAGCTCGCCCAGGACCAGGTCGTCACGATCACGCGGGACGCGGTCGAGGTCAGCGACTTCGACGGCAACCCGGCCCAGGGCCGGCCCTACCACGTCGACTGGGACCTCTCGGCGGCCGAGAAGGGCGGCTACGACTGGTTCATGCGCAAGGAGATCCACGAGCAGCCGACCGCGATCGCCGACTCGATGCTGGGCCGCCACGACGCGAGTGGAGCCCTCCAGCTCGACGAGCTGCGGATCAGCGAGGACGAGCTCCGCTCCGTCGACAAGATCATCCTCGTGGGCTGCGGCACCGCCTACTACGCAGGACTGGTCGCGAAGTACGCCATCGAGCACTGGACCCGCATCCCGTGCGAGGTCGAGCTCGCCCACGAGTTCCGCTACCGCGACCCGATCCTCACGCGCGACACCCTGGTCGTCGCGATCAGCCAGTCCGGCGAGACCGCCGACACGCTGATGGCCGTGCGGCACGCGCGCGAGCAGCGCTCCAAGGTGCTGGCGGTCTGCAACACCAACGGCTCGACCATCCCCCGCGAGTCCGACGCCGTGATCTACACGCACGCCGGTCCGGAGATCGGCGTCGCGTCGACGAAGGGCTTCATGACCCAGCTGGTGGCCTGCTACCTGCTGGGTCTCTACCTGGCCCAGGTGCGCGGCACCCGGTGGGGCGACGAGATCGCCTCGGTCGTCCGCGAGCTCGAGCAGATGCCCGCCCACGTGCAAGGCCTCCTGGACCGGTCCGAGGAGGTGCACGCCCTCGCCCGCGAGCTCGCAGGTTCCACGTCGGTGCTCTTCCTCGGCCGGCACACCGGCTTCCCGATCGCTCTCGAGGGCGCCCTCAAGCTCAAGGAGCTCGCCTACATCCATGCCGAGGGATTCGCCGCCGGGGAGCTCAAGCACGGCCCGATCGCGCTGGTCGAGCAGGACCTGCCGGTCTTCTGCGTGGTTCCGCCGCGAGGCCGCGACTTCCTGCACGACAAGATGGTCAGCGGCATCCAGGAGGTCCGTGCCCGCGGTGCCCGCACGATCGTGCTGGCCGAGGAGGGCGACGACGAGGTCGAGCCGTACGCCGACCGGCTGATCCGGCTGCCGCAGGTGCCGACCCTGCTGCAGCCGATGGTGGCCGTCGTCCCCCTGCAGCTGTTCGCCTGCGAGCTGGCCACCCAGATGGGTCACGACGTCGACCAACCGCGGAACCTCGCCAAGTCGGTCACCGTCGAGTGACCCGGCGAATGCCCCGGCGGACGGTGGCCGCATGATCTTGGGCGTCGGCATCGACGTGGTCGACATCGCGCGGTTCGGTGAGACCCTCGAACGCACCCCCGCCATGCTCGATCGCCTGTTCACCGACCAGGAACGCACGCGACCACTGGCGTCCTTGGCCGCCCGCTTCGCCGCCAAGGAGGCGCTCGCGAAGGCGCTCGGGGCCCCGAAGGGGATGGGGTGGCGGGACGCCGAGATCGTCAACGCGGACAGCGGCGACCCCCGGTTCGAGCTGCGCGACTCCGTCCGCGAACGCGCCGACGAGATCGGGGTCGGCACCGTGCACGTGTCGATGTCCCACGACGCGGGCATCGCCTCGGCCGTCGTCGTCCTCGAGTCGTGACGGCACCGGTTGCCTAGGCTGCCCGTATGCGTCACGCCCACACCGTCGACCAGGTCAGGTCCGCCGAGCAGGAGCTGATGACCCGCCTGCCGCCAGGGACGTTGATGCAGCGCGCGGCCGCCGGCCTGGCGCAGGCAGTGGTCGACCTCCTCGGCCGTGCGTACGGCACGAGGGCGCTGCTCCTGGTGGGTTCCGGCGACAACGGCGGCGACGCGCTGTGGGCGGGCGCGATGCTGGCCCGTCGCGGGGTCGGCGTGCAGGCGGTGCTCCTCAGCCCCGACAAGACCCACCCGGCGGGG
>Ga0308175_100002846_pt1 | contig 11878 bp, 13 predicted proteins | sample PhyCR1_3_FD_203893 | JGI IMG/M metagenome (GOLD analysis project Ga0308175, IMG submission 203893) | Soil microbial communities from UC Gill Tract Community Farm, Albany, California, United States - DLSLS.C.R1 | ecosystem: Environmental > Terrestrial > Soil > Agricultural land | place: USA... | reverse complement strand
TCGAGTTCGAGGCGAAGGTAAAACAGATCATTAAGGACCGTGAGGCCTTGATTAAGGACCGGATTCGTACGATCATAGCGCAGAGCGACCCGGAGAAGCTGGGGGGTGGGTCGGAGCCCGGTCTGGAGACGTTCCGGCGGCAGGTGAAGTATCAGCTCGATGAGATCGTTGGGGAGGGAATGATCGACGAGGTGCTGGTGCCGCGGTGCATTCCGTTTCGGGCGGATTACTAGTCCAGGATGGACGAAAACCTGCGTGCGGCGGGGGGCGTCGACGGGTTGGTTTCGCCAAGGATGGTGAATCATGGCCGAAGATCCCGCTGCGACGGGCGGTCCTGCCCAGCAAATCCCTGATCCCGTATTGGACCCGAATCAACCAGCCGGTTCCGCGCCGGCGGATGACGGCGGGGGGATGGGGATCGACCAGGCATCCATCGATGAGCTGTTGAAGCAGGCGAACTTTGAGGACCCGGCGGTGGGGGCGGTGGGGATCGGGACGGCGGCGGTTGCCGCGCCGGATGCGGGCGGCGGGCCGGCGGTGGACGCGGCGTCGTTCGACCTTCCGAATTTCCAGCAGGTGATGCGGGACGCGCAGGTGTCGTCGATCGACCTGCTGCGCGACGTCGATCTGAACGTGAAGATCGAGCTGGGGCGCTCGCGCATGATGGTCGAGGACGTGCTGAAGCTGTCCGAAGGGTCGGTGGTGGAGCTGGACAAGCTGGCCGGCGACCCGGTGGACGTGTTCGTGAACGACCGGCTGGTGGCGCGCGGGGAGGTGCTGGTGCTGAACGACAACTTCTGCGTGCGCATCAATGAGATCGTCGCGGGGGTGAAGGAAGAGGGGATGTGAGGCGGGCGCTGGGCGCGAAGTTGCGGCGGAATTGTGCGGCGATGTTTGTTGTCGTCGCGGCACTTACGTGCGCGGGGGCGGAGGGGGCGGAGGGGAAGTACGAGGGGCGGGCGATCCGGTCACAACACGTCGAGCCGGCGGCGCGCGGGCAGGGTGAGGCGCCGCAGCCTTCGGGAGAAGGTGAGAAGCCGACGGCGAAGTACGACGTGCGTCAGGTGGCGGTGGGTCTGGCGATCGTCATCGGCGCGATCCTGGCCCTTCGGGTGTTTGGGAAGCGGGTGCTTTCGTTTCCGGGGGCGAACCGGTTGTCGCAGGCGGTGCGAGTGGTGATGCGGACGCCGGTGGGCCCGCGGCAGCAGTTGATGCTGGTGCAGGTGGGCAAGCGCCTGGTGCTGGTGGGGAATAGCGGGACGCAGATGAGCGCGCTGTGCGAGATCGGGGACCCGGACGAGGTGGCGGCACTGCTCGGGCAAGCGGGGGCTGAGAAGAGCGATTCGCGCGGGGCGGCGTTTGCCGGGGTGTTCAGGCGCGAGGAGAGGAAGTTTGATCACCCGGCTGAAGAGGACGAGCAGGAACTGCCGCGCGAAGCGGACGGATTGGGGTTGGACCCGGACGGCGGCGTGGGGCGGGAAGAGATCGGGGAATTGCTGGAGCGTGTGAGGGGCATGTCGAAGCAGTTCGGATCGAAGTGAGCCAGGGACGTGCGACGAGAAAGGATGCTCTCGTGAGTCCTGATGCGCGAAAGCTTGGCGGATTTCTGGTATTCATGGTGCTGGCGTGGGCCGCGGCGCCAAATGCGCTGGCGCAGGAGGAGGCGGGGGGGCGGCTGAAGGAATTCCCGGCGTTCGTGCCGACGCGCGACGGCGGGGGGGCGCCCGGCGCGCTGTCGCCGCAAACGCCGGCGGTGCTGGGGCCGGCGGCGCCGGGGGCGACGGTGTCGAATACAACCAGTCCGCTCCTGAGCGACGTTGCGAAGATTCCGGACCTGACCAAGCGCGAGAACTTTACGGCGGCGATGCAGATCATCGTGCTGCTGACGGTGCTGTCGCTCGCTCCGGCGATCCTGATCATGATGACGAGCTTTACGCGAATTGTCATCGTGTTGTCGCTGCTGCGGCAGGCGCTGGGGACGCAGCAACTTCCGCCGAACCAGGTGCTGGTGGGGCTGTCGCTGTTCATGACGTTCGTCATCATGGGGCCGACGTGGCAGCGGGTGAACGACGGCGCGCTTCAGCCGTACATGGATGGGAAGATCGAGCAGAAGGAGGCGCTGAGCAGGGCGCAGGACCCGGTGCGGGAGTTCATGATCCGGCAGATCGTGAACGCGGGGAACGAGGAGGACGTGTACCTGTTCGCCAAGGCGGCGGGGAAGGGGGAGCCGGCGCAGTGGAAGGACGTGGGGACGATGACGCTGATCCCGGCGTTCGTGTTGAGCGAGTTGAAGACGGCGTTCCTGCTGGGGTTCAAAGTTTACCTGCCGTTTTTGATCGTGGACATGGTCATTTCCGCGGTGCTGATCAGTATGGGGATGATGATGCTGCCGCCGGTTTTGATCTCGCTGCCGTTCAAGATCCTTTTATTCGTGCTGGTGGACGGGTGGCGCTTGATTACGGGGAGCCTCATCGGTAGTTTTAGCTGACGGACAGAAGGAGAAGCTCGCGGCCATTCACGGATGGATGGCGTGCGGGCGGCGGAACGTGGCAGACAGGCGCGTCCGCGACGGGCAGCCGGTGTTTTCGCGACCGCGGAAATAGCCGGCGACACTCAGGGAAGGGTGTGGGAGATGACTCTCGACCTCGAGCAGGCCACGGAGCTGATTCGCTCGACGCTCATCCTGGCGCTGATCATCTCGGCGCCGATGCTGCTGATCGGGCTGGTGGTGGGGATCCTCATTTCATTGTTCCAGGCGGTCACGCAGATCCAGGAGCAGACGCTGACGTTCGTGCCGAAGATTGCGGCGATGAGCGCGGCGGCGGTGATGCTCATGCCGTGGATCGGTCACCGGCTGCTGGAGTACGCGGCGGCGATGTTCGCGAACGGAAGGTTGCCTTAGGTGCCGCAGTTCCCGTAACGCTCGGGCGGTCTCATGTCGGTCGAAGAGCTGCTCCAAAGAGTGCCGGCGTTCGTCCTGGTGCTGTTCCGCGTAGCCGGACTCATGGCGTACGCGCCATTGCTGGGAAGCGCGAAGATTCCCAAGCGCATTAAGGTGCTGCTGGCGGTGGTGATGGCGATGGGGCTGACGCCGGCGGTGCATACGCCCGTTCGGCTGCCCGACAGCGCGTGGCAGGCGGCGGTCGGGATCGGCGGCGAGCTGGTGTTCGGCGTGGCGATGGGGCTGGTGCTCAGCCTCGTGTTCATCGCGGCTCAGTGGGCCGGCGAAATAATGGGACAGCAGATGGGCCTGAACCTGAGCGAAACCTTCGACCCACAGTTCGGCCAGCAGGGGTCGCTGGTCGGGGACCTCTATTTCATGGGGACGCTTGTCGTCTTTCTGACGCTCCGCGGGCACCACGCGCTGCTGAACGGCGTGCGCGCGAGTTTCGATTCGCTGCCGCTGCTGTCGGTCGGGATGGACCGGCCGCTGCTGGACACGCTCATGGGGCTGCTCGACGCGGCGACGGGTTTGGCAGCGCGGCTGGCGGCGCCGATGCTCGTGACGATGCTCGTCGTCGATCTGGCGCTGGGGTTTGTGAGCAAGACGGTGCCGCAGATCAACGTGATGTCGGCGGGGCTGTCGCTGCGGTCGGCGATCGGGATGGCGGTGTTGATCGCGGGATTGACGTTGACCAGCGACGTGCTCCGCGGGGCGGTGGCGGATTCGATGGACGCGGTGCAGGTGGCGTGGACGGCGAGGGCGAAATAACTACCCAGGGCTGAAGCCTTGGGCTTAGCAACGTTGCGGTTGTGCTATGGCGGAAGACCTGGGCGACAAGACGGAGGCACCGACGCCGCGGAGGCGCGCCGAGGCGCGCGAGGAGGGGAACATCGCGCGGAGCGCGGACCTGACGGCGGCGACGCTGCTGCTGGGGGCCATGATACTATTGAGCCAGTACGGCGGGGGGCTGGTCAAGGCGCTGCGGGTGCTCGTGGGGGAAATGCTCAGCCCGCGGTCGCTGGGAAATTTCGACGTGCACGGCGTCGGCGGACGGCTGGTGTGGGCGGCGGCGCTGGTGGCGCGGGCGATCGCGCCGGTGCTGGTGGGGATTGTGGTCATTGCCGTCCTGGTGAACCTGCTCCAGGTAGGGTTGTTCTTCAGCCCCAAGCGGTTGCAGCCGAATTTCGGGGCGCTCAACCCGACGCGCGGGCTGGGGAAGCTCCTCTCGGGCGGCGGCGGGGTGATGTCGCTGGTGATGAACGTGGCGAAGCTGCTGCTGGTGGCCGCGGTCGCGTACTCGGCGGTGCACGGGCGGATCGCGCAGATCGTCGGCGTGCAGCACCTGACGTTCCTGCAGATCTTCGGGCTCGGCGGGTCGATCGTGTACTCGATTGCGTTGCGGATCGGGCTGCTGCTGCTGGTGCTGGCGCTGATCGACTACGGCTGGCAGCGGTACCGCATCGAGCAGGACCTGAAGATGACCAAGCAGGAGGTGAAGGAGGAGATGAAGCGGATGGAGGGGGACCCGAAGATCAAGCAGCGGCGGCGGCAGGTGGCGCAGCAGGTGGCGATGCAGCGGATGAAAAAGGCGGTGCCGACGGCGGACGTGGTCGTCACCAACCCGACGGAATTTGCGGTGGCGCTGAAGTACGACCAGGCCACCATGCACGCGCCGCGCGTGGTTGCGAAGGGGCAGGGGTACATCGCGGCGAAGATCAGGGAACTGGCGATCGCGGCGGGGGTGCCGATCGTCGAGCGAAAGCCGCTGGCGCGCGCGCTGTATGCGCTGTGCGAAGTGGGGCAGGAGATCCCGGAAGAGTGGTATTCGACGGTCGCGGAGATTCTTGCGTACGTGTACGAGCTGAGTGGGAAGGCGAAGCGGATGCAGACGGTGTGAACATAGGAAAAGCAAGACACGGCCGGGCCGCCCGTGCCACTGTGTAGAGCGTGTAGAAGCCCCATGGCGTTAGCGATCGCGTCCAATCCGTTCATTCAGAAGGTTCATGCCAACCGGGGCATGATCTTTCCGATGGCGTTCATCAGCCTGCTGCTGGTGATCCTGGTGCCGCTGCCGCCGTCGATCCTGGATTTGCTGCTGGTGTGCAACATCACGCTGTCGGTGATCATCCTGGTGACGACGATCTACGTGCAAAGCCCGCTGGAATTCGCCGTGTTTCCGTCGTTGCTGCTGGCGGTGACGCTGTTCCGGCTGGTGCTGAACGTCGCGACGACGCGGCTGATCCTGACCGCCACCGGGGGCAGCGCCGCGTCGGCGTCGCACTCGGCCGGCGAGGTCGTGCTGGCCTTCAGCGGGTTCGTCACCGGGGGGTCGATCGTCGTCGGCGTCATCATCTTCGTCATCATCGTCGTCATTCAGTTCGTCGTGATCACCAAGGGCGCGACGCGCATCTCGGAAGTGGCCGCCCGGTTCACCCTCGACGCGATGCCGGGCAAGCAGATGGCGATCGACGCCGACCTCAACTCCGGCAACATCAACGAATCCGAGGCGCGGCGGCGGCGCGAGAACATCGCGCAGGAGGCGGACTTCTACGGGGCGATGGACGGTGCGTCGAAGTTCGTCCGCGGTGACGCCATCGCGGGCATCGTCATCACGGTCGTGAACATCCTCGGCGGGCTGTACATCGGCATGGTCGAGCACGGCTGGCCGGTCATGGAGTGCATGAAGGTCTACACGAAGCTGACGATCGGCGACGGGCTGGTCAGCCAGGTGCCGGCGTTCATCGTGTCGCTGGGGGCCGGCCTGATCGTCACGCGGACAAGCAGCAAGAGCAACCTCGGCGACGAGATGCTGGGGCAGATCTTCGCCAAGCCCAAGGCGCTGATCATCGCGGCGGCGTTCCTGTCGCTGATGTCGCTGACGCGCCTGCCCAAGCCGCCGCTGCTGATCCTGGGGGCATGCTGTGCGGGGCTGGCGTACGTCATCAACCGCAACGAGCAGGACGCGCTCAAGGCGACCGTGGCGAAGGAGAGGCAGAAGGCATCGGTCAAGGAGCCGGAGAAGGTCGAGAAGCTGCTCGACCTGGACACGATGGAGCTGGAGGTTGGGTACGGCCTGGTGAAGCTCGTGGACGCCAGCAAGGGCGGGGACCTGCTGGAGCGGATCAGCCTGATCCGCCGGCAGATCGCGATGGACCTGGGGATCATCGTCCCGCCGATCCGCATCCGCGACAACATGCAGCTTCAGGCCAACGACTACGTCGTGAAGATCAAGGGGCAGGCGGTCGGGAGGGGCGTGACGTATCCGGAGCAGTTCCTGGCGATGGACAACGGGGCGACTTCGGGTCCGATCCCCGGCGGCAGCCCGACGACCGAGCCAGCGTTCGGGCTGCCGGCGTACTGGATCACCGAGCCGCAGCGGGCGCAGGCGGAGTTGCTCAATTACACGGTCGTCGAGGCGACCAGCGTCCTGGCGACGCACCTCACGGAGGTGATCAAGTCGCACGCATGGGAGCTGCTGTCGCGGCAGGAGGTGAAGAACCTGCTGGACAACCTCAAGGCGCGGCTGCCGGCGGTGGTGGAAGAGGTGGTGCCGACGCAGATCAAGCCCGGCGAGCTGCAGAAGGTCATGCAGAACCTGCTGCGCGAGCGCGTGCCGGTGCGGGATTTGGAAACGATCCTTGAGACGCTCGGCGACTGGGCCGCGCGGACCAAGGACCTGGACGTGCTGACGGAGTACGTGCGGAATTCGCTGGCCCGCGCCATTTGCAAGCAATACGTGGACGACCGGGATCGGCTGTGGTGCCTGACGCTCGATCCCGCGCTGGAGGAGCTGATCAACGGGCACCTGGAGCGGAGCGAGCGCGGGACGACCAACACGATGCCGCCGCAGACGGCCCAGCAGATCGTGGCTCAGATCGCGAGCAAGGCCGGGGAATTGACGCAAAGCGGGCGGACGGCGGTGGTGCTGTGCAGCCCGCAGATCCGCTCGGCACTGAGGCGAATGATCGAGACGAGCCTGCCGCTGGTCGCGGTCCTGTCCTACAACGAGGTCGTGCCGGAGGTGACGGTGGAGGCGGTGGCGCTGGTCGGGATGAATGGGTGAGGAGCAATAGGCGGCAGGCAGTAGGCAGAGAGTGATGGAGGGGGAGGTTTTGAGGAGCGTATGCAACTGCAAACGTTCAAGGCGGCGACGATGGCGGAGGCGCTGGCCCAGGTGAAAACCACCATGGGCCACGACGCGCTGATCCTGCACACGCGGACGTACCGGCACCGCAAGTGGTACGCCCTGCGCGGGCGGGAGGTGGTGGAGATCACGGCCGGCAAGGGTCAGAACGCCGGCACCCGCCAGCTACGGCGGCAGCCCGGGGCGGCGGCACGCGCGGGGTTGCCGGGCAAGGCGGTTGCGGCGGCGCACCCGGGGACGCTGGTGAGCCGGTCGCTGCAGGCACCGACCACGGCGGAGCCGGGGCGGCAGCTCCTGGAGTCGCCGGCGGCGGGCAACGCGATGATGCTGGGGCTGTCGCAGGAGATGACGGCGCTGAAGTCGATGGTGAAGGACCTGCTGACGCAGAGCCGCCACAGCAAGGCGCCGCAGGTCCCGGAGGAGCTGTTCGACTATTACCTCCAGCTCATTCAGAACCAGGTAGCCGACGAGCTGGCGATGGACGTGATCCGGACGCTCCAGACGAGCGTGCGGCCGGAGCATTTCGGGCAGCCCGAATTCGTGCGAGAGCGGCTGGCGGACCAGATCGAGAAGATGCTACCGACCGCGGGGCCGATCGTGCGGACCAAGGCGCGCGGCCCGCACGTGGTGGCGCTGATCGGGCCGACGGGGGTCGGCAAGACGACGACCCTGGCGAAGCTCGCGGCCCACCTGAAGCTGCGGGAGCGGCACCGCGTCGGGCTGATTACGCTCGATACCTACCGCATCGCGGCGGTGGACCAGCTGCGGAAGTACGCCGACATCATCGGGTCGCCGCTGCGCGTGGTGGGGACGCCGGAAGACTTGCAGGAAGCCGTCGCGTCGATGTCCGATTGCGAGTTCGTCCTGATCGACACCGCCGGCCGCAGCCCCAACGACGCGATGAAGCTGAACGAGCTGAAGAATCTGCTGGCCGCCGTCGCGCCCGACGAGGTGCACCTGGTGCTTTCGACGACCGCCAGCGAGGCGTGCGTGGAGATGGCGGTGACGAAGTTCGGCGACGTGCGGGTGGACAAGATCATCTTCACGAAGGTGGACGAGGCGGCGCACGTCGGCGTGGTGCTGAACGTGGTGCGGAAGGTGAACAAGTCGCTGTCGTACATCACGACGGGGCAGAACGTGCCGGACGACATCGAAGTCGGCCAGGGGCGGAGGCTGGCGCAACTTATCCTTGGGAAAAACCTATGACGGTGCAGCCGAAAATGGCACATCCCGGGAGTTTGCCGCGTTCGCTACCCGTCCGGCTGGAGCTGCCGGGGGAGGATGCGGCGGCCGAGCCGGCGGGCATCGACGACCAGGCCGAGCAACTGCGGCTGCTGGCGCAGGCGCGGCCGCGGGCGACGGTGATCGCGATCACCAGCGGCAAGGGCGGCGTCGGCAAGAGCAACGTCGCGGTCAACCTGGCGATCAAGTTCGCCTCGGCCGGCAAGGGCGTGGTCTTGCTGGATGCCGACCTGGGTCTGGCCAATGCGGACGTGCTCTGCAACGTGGACCTGCCGTTTAACCTGGCACACGTGATCGCGCGCAAGAAGGAGCTGCGCGACGTGATCGTCGAGGCGCCCGGCGGATTCAGGCTCATCGGAGGGGCGTCGGGGCTGGCGCGGATGGCCGACCTGACCGACCACGACCGCCAGCGCGTGGTGGACATGATGCAGGCCTTGGAGGAGCAGGCGGACATCATCATCGTGGACACGGGGGCGGGCATCAGCCCCAACGTGCTGTCGTTCACGCGGGCGGCGGACCACGTGCTGGTCGTGACGACGCCGGAGCCGACGGCGATCACGGACGCGTACGCGGTCGTAAAGGTGATCTCGAAAGAGGGGACGGCCAGGCGAGTCAGCCTGTTGGTGAATCAGGCCCGCTCCGCCAACGAGGGGCGCCTGGTGTACGAGCGGATCGCCAAGGTCGCGAGGCAGTTTCTCGGCGTGGCGCTGCTGGATGCGGGGTTCGTTTATGCCGACGAGCAGGTGTCGCAGGCGGTGCGCCGCCGGACGCCGTTCGTGCTGGGCAGCCCGCGCTCCGCGGCGGCGCAATGCATCGGGCAGCTCGCGATGCGGCTGGAGAAAGGCGTGGCCCACAAGGATGACAAGGGCGGCTTTTTCGACCGGATGGGCCGGTGGTTTCGAAGGTAAGCGGCGGCGAGGCGACTTTGGCGGATCGGGTGATGGCGTATGGCGCAGCGGTTGGCGGGAGCGATGTCGCTGGTGGTCTTCGCGATCTGCCTGACGGTCGGCGCGATGGAGACGGCCAACCCGTTCAGCACTGTGGTCGGCCGGGCGCTGGTGGCGATGGCGGGGACGTTCGCGATCGGGCTGGTGGTGGGGGCGATGGTGCAGAAGATGCTGGCGGAGAACCAAGCGGCAGTCGGGAAAGTGGAACCGGTGGAGCAAGCGGTGATCGGAGTTGCCGGCAAGGAAGCCGGCAGCCGGCCGCCGGCGGCGGGCAAGGCGCCCGCTCGGGCCGGGGCAAAAAAATAGTTCGGTGAAATCGGTCAGACAGACCGATAAACGGAAGTGGCGTCGTGTGCCCTTTGCCGTTCGCGTCCGACGTGGAATTGAACAACCCCCTCGGTCCGGACCCAAGGAGCTCAAGGCGAGCGAGCCCAACCCATGGATCGGGAGTACATATGGCCAAGTCGCCCAAGCGGGACATCAAGGACGTGTGGGTCGAATTCAAGAAGACCAAGACCGAGGCGTTGAGGAATGTGCTGATGGAGCACTACCTGCACCTGGTGCGGTACAACGCCGAGCGGATCCACGTGAAGCTGCCGGACGAGGTGGAGCTGGACGACCTGATGTCGGCCGGCATTTTCGGCCTGATGGACGCGATCAACGCGTTCGACCTGGACCGCGGCGTTAAATTCGAGACGTACTGCGCCCCGCGCATCCGCGGGGCTATCCTGGACGAGCTGCGGTCGATGGACTGGGTGCCGCGGCTGGTGCGTTCGCGGGCGCACAAGCTGGACGGGGCGAGCAAGCAGCTGGAGGTGGAGCTGGGGCGCGTGCCGACCAACGAGGAAGTGGCCAAGCGGCTGAAGGTCTCGATGGGCGAGTTCGAGAAGATGGCCAAGGACGCCAGCGCGGTCGGCCTGGTGTCGCTGTCGCGCAAGTGGTTCGAGACCGACAGCAACAAGGACGTCCGCGAGATCGACGTGCTGGAGGACAAGCGCGGCACCGACCCGATCCGCGAGATCCAGCGTAAGGACCTCAAGGAGCTCATCACCAAGGGCCTCTCGCGTGCGGAGCGGCTGATCATCATCCTCTACTACTTTGAGGAGATGACCATGAAGGAGATCGGCGCGACGCTGGACCTGTCCGAGTCGCGCGTGAGTCAGATGCACAGCTCGATCCTGGCGCGGCTGAAGGCGCAGATGGCGGACCGGCGGAAGGAATTCCAGCAGGCGACGGCGGTTTGACGTAAGCCGCACGGGAATGACACGTGAACGACCTGTTGACCGCACCGATCCCGGCGAACCAGATGCTGTTGCGGCTGGGGCTGGCCGTGCTGGCCGGCATTGTGGTGGGGTACGAGCGCGAAAGTCACGGCCGGGCGGCCGGGCTGCGCACGACAATGCTCACGTGCGTCGCGGCGGCGGCCGCGATGATCCTTTCCACGTCGATCTACGAAGGGGCGTCGAAGGAAATCAGTTGGCGACCGGACCCCACGCGCATCGCCGCGGGGATCCTGACCGGGATCGGATTCCTCGGCGCGGGAGCGATCGTTCGCGAGGGCAAGAGCGTTCGCGGCGTGACGACCGCGGCCGTGCTCTGGTTCGTCACGATCCTGGGGCTGGCGTTCGGGGCGGGGCATATCGTGCTCGGGTTGTTGGGGCTTTGCGTGGCGATGGGCACGTTGTTCCTGCTGCCGTCGGTTGAGGCGGGGATCAAGAACGACTGGTACGGCGTCGTGCAGGTGACGGTGACGCTGGATGGGATGCAGGAGCAGGAGGTCATCCGCCGGATCGGGACGCTGGACGTGAGCGTCAAGAAAATGGATTTCGACCTGGACCTGGAGGAACGGCGCAAAACGATTCGCTGCGAGGTGAAGTATAAGAAAGGGGACCTGATCGCGGTGTCGCAGAGGGTGGTGCAGGAGCTGATGCGGGGGCAGGGGGTGCTGCGGGTGAGCTGGAGTTAGCGCGCGGGATCCGGTGGCCGCAGGACGACCCAGGCGCTGCGGTCGCGCTTGGCGCAGGGGATCGGACGCAGAGAAAGCACGTTTTTGACCCGGAGAAAGCTCGCGTAGTTCCTTGCGGCGGCTTGGCGCCAGAAGGCGGTAGTCTCCGCACAGAGTGCCGCCGCGAATCGCGATTGCAGGCGGGGCACGGCGTCCGGCGTGAGGCGGTAGAACCACGCCTCGGCGATCTCGCAGACGCCGACGACGGGGCCGCCGGATTGCTTGAGCGCGAGCACGTCGCCGGGGCGCACCTGCTGAAACGGCGGGCGGCGGTAATTCGAAAAGCGCGATTCCACCGTCTTTCGCCCGTCGAGCAGGAGGCGGAGGTACGGCTCGACCAGGATGGCGACGTGGACGGAGTTGGCGTCGGCAGAACTGCCGAATTGGGCGAGGCGGGAGGCCCAGCCGGCGTCCGCCCGGACCGCCGATCGCAGGTCGGCGAGCAACTGCCCCTGCCAGTCGCCGCACCGCCGCTCCGCGAACGCGGAGGGTGCGAATGGGAGCATGTCGCCCGACGGATGGGCGGTTAAACGATCCACCGCTGGCCCGCCGCTTGAATGATTTCGATCGACGGGCGTGGGTTCCCCGGCACGAGC
>Ga0308175_100002844_pt1 | contig 11880 bp, 9 predicted proteins | sample PhyCR1_3_FD_203893 | JGI IMG/M metagenome (GOLD analysis project Ga0308175, IMG submission 203893) | Soil microbial communities from UC Gill Tract Community Farm, Albany, California, United States - DLSLS.C.R1 | ecosystem: Environmental > Terrestrial > Soil > Agricultural land | place: USA... | reverse complement strand
TGCTGGTGTTCATCATCAATTGGACCGCCAAGAAGGAGCTCCACATCGAGAACGGCGACGAGGAGGCGGACGCGAACTAGGCGTCCTGCAGGAACTTGCGGCCGGTTCGCGCTTGCCTCGATCCCGCCCCCGGGCGACCTTTCGCGTATGGATCCCGACCTCCTGCTCGCGGGCCTCCAGGGCGGCAATACTGCGGCCCTGGCGCGGGCGATTTCGGTGGTCGAGAACGGCCGTCCCGGCTTCGAGGAGCTTCTGGCCCGGGTTCACCGGTCCGTGGGCCGGGCGCGCCGGATCGGCATTACGGGCCCGCCTGGGGCGGGCAAATCGACGCTGGTGGAGCGCCTGATCACCGGCTACCGGCAAACCGGCCACCGGGTGGCGGTCGTGGCCGTGGATCCCACCAGTCCCTTCACCGGCGGTGCCCTGCTGGGCGACCGCATCCGCATGGAATCCGTCGCCCTCGACCAGGGCGTCTACATCCGCTCGATGGGAAGTCGCGGCTCGTTGGGTGGGCTGGCGACCACAACCCGCGAGGTGTGCGACCTGCTCGACGCGGCGGGCTTCGACCGAATCCTGATCGAGACCGTCGGGGTGGGACAGAGTGAGCTCGACGTCGCGCGCATGGTCGACACGACCGTGCTGGTGCTGGTGCCGGAATCGGGTGACGGGATCCAGACGCTCAAGTCGGGGGTGATGGAGATCGCCGACCTGTTCGTGGTGAACAAGGCCGACCGACCCGGAGCGGAGAAGCTGCGGCAGGAAATCGAGGTCACGCTCGGCATCCGGCGGGGCAATGCCTTTCGGAACGTGCCGGCGCATCATGGTTTCGACGGTCGGGCCGTCAGGCCCAGGGCCGCTCACGCGCCTGACCGGCCGTCCGACTGGGCGCCGCCCGTGGTTCTCACGGTCGCCGCCAAGGGCGATGGCGTCACCGAGCTTATCGCGGCGCTCGATGGGCACCACGCCTGGCTCGAGGAGAGCGGCGCGCTCGATCAGCGGCGGCGACGCCGGCTGCTCGACCGGACCCGGGAAGTGGTCGATCGCGCCGCGCGCCGCTGGGTGTGGGAAGAGACCCGCGCCAGCGAGCGGATCGAGCAACGGCTGGACGACCTCGCGTCGCGCGCCGCCAGTCCCTACGAGGTGGCCGCCGAGGTGCTGCAGAGTCTCAAGCGGGGCGACCGGTCGTAGCCGCCACCATGCCATCCATCCCTCCAGCCCACCGCGTGATGCCGTCGCCGAGCCGTCTCGCGCGCGGCCCTCGCGCGCTTGCCTGCCTGTCGTCGCGGGGCGATTTTCCCGGCGACGGGCGGGGCCGTCGTGCGCTTCGAACCCAGAATCAAGGCGGGCGACAATGACCCTGTGGAATGCCGACCTCGACGCGGACAGCGCCCGCCGACTGGCCGAGCAGGAGCGGGAGCTTGCCCGGCTCCGCGCGGAAGTGGCCGCGTGGCGGGCCGCCGCCGTCAAGCTCCCGACCCGCACCGACGTCGATTTCACCTCGGTCTCCGGCCGCACCGTTGAACCGGTGTACACCCCGCTCGACCTCCAGCCCGGCACCGAGTCCACCGGCCTGCCGGGCGAGTTCCCGTTCACCCGCGGCATTCACCCCACGATGTACCGGGGCCGGCTCTGGACCATGCGGCAGTTCGCCGGGTTCGGAACCGCCGAAGATACCAACGAGCGCTACAAGTTCCTGCTCGAGCGGGGACAAACCGGGCTCTCGGTGGCGTTCGATTTTCCCACCTTGATGGGCTACGACTCCGACCATCCGCGCTCCGAGGGCGAGGTGGGAAAGTGCGGCGTGGCCATCTCGAGCCTGGCCGACATGGAGACCCTGTTCGACGGCATCCCGCTGGATCAGGTCTCCACCTCGATGACCATCAACGGGCCGGCCGCAATGCTGTTCTGCTTCTACGTGGCCGCGGCCGAGCGCCAGGGAGTGCCGATCGCGCAGCTCCAGGGCACCACCCAGAACGACATCCTCAAGGAGTACATGGCGCAGCACGCCTGGATCTTCCCGGCGGAGCCGGCGCTCAAGATCATCGTCGACCTGTTCGAGTGGGGGGCGGAGCACACGCCCAAGTGGAATACGATCTCGATCTCGGGTTACCACATTCGCGAAGCCGGATCGACGGCGGCCCAGGAGCTGGCGTTCACCCTCGCCAACGGCTTCTGTTACGTCGAACATGGCATCGCCCGCGGCCTCGACGTGGATCTGTTCGCGCCGAGGCTGTCGTTTTTCTGGGACGTGCACAACGACTTCTTCGAGGAGATCGCCAAGCTGCGGGCCGCGCGCCGGATCTGGGCCCGGCACATGCGCGATCGGTACGGCGCGCGCGATCCGCGAAGCTGGCGGATGCGGTTCCATTGCCAGACCGCGGGCGTCACGCTCACGGCGCAACAGCCGCACAACAACGTCGTCCGGGTGGCCTATCAGGCGCTCGCGGCGGTGCTGGGGGGAACGCAGTCGCTCCACACCAACGCGCTGGACGAGACGCTGGCGCTCCCCACCGAGGAATCGGTGCGCATCGCGCTCCGGACCCAGCAGATCCTGGCCTACGAGACCGGAGTGCCCAATGTGGCCGACCCGCTGGGCGGGTCATATTACGTGGAGGCACTCACCGACGTATTCGAGCGGGAAGCGGAGGCGCTGTTCGCCGAGATCGAAGCTCAGGGAGGCGTGGTGCGCGCCATCGAGACCGGCTGGTTCCAGCGGCAGATCGCCGGCAGCTCGGCGCGGTTCCAGCGCGAGGTGGAGCAGGGGCGGCGAACGCTGGTCGGGGTGAACGACTTCGTCGAGGAGGCGGAGGCCCCGGTCGAGATCCTCAAGGTGGGTGACGCCGCCGAGCAGACCCAGCGCGAGCGGCTGGCGCGGGTGCGCGCCACCCGCGACGCCGCCCTCGTCGAGGCCCGCCTGGCCGAGCTCCGGCGCGCGGCCGCCGAAGACCGAAACATCATTCCCGCCATGCTCGATTGCGCGCGTGCCTACGGCACGCTGTACGAGATCCGGCATGTGCTGGAGGAGATTTATGGCAGTTATCGAGAGCCGGTATTCTTCTGATCGCCGGCGCAGTTCCGCTCCGCCCATCGAAGGGCGGCCCCGCATCCAGCCCCAGGCGTCCGTCGCGGATCGTCTTGCCCGCCTGACCACCGTGGCACCCGGCCCGCACCGGGTGGTCACCTGCTATCTCAAGCTCGAGCCTCGGGATCGCGCTCGGGGCAAGTATCTCATCAAGCTCAAGAACCGCGTCCGAGCCGTGTTGCAGGCACTGCCCCGGCTCGGCCTCGCCCGCGGCGTACACGACGAAGTGGTGCGCGATGTCGAGCGGGTTCAGCAGTACCTCAACACCTCGGACAACCTTCCCTCCACCCAGGGCGTCGCCGTCTTCGCCTGCCAGGCCATCGGGCTGTTCGAGGCGGTGCCGCTGCCGGTGGTGTACCGGTCCCGCCTCGCGGTGGACAGCACGCCGCTGGTGCGCGAGCTGGCCTCGGTGGAGGACGAGTTCGGCCGCCTGCTCACGGTGGTGCTCGATCGAATGTCGGCACGGTTCTTCGAAGTCACCGCCTGGGAGTGCCGGGAGCTGACCGGCCTTCGTGCCGACAGCACGCGCGGACGGCGCTTCCGCGGCGGCCGGGACGGGCCCGGCTGGGGTGAGCACAGCTACAACAACCGGATCCGGACCGAGAAGCAGCGCCACTACGAGGCGATAGCGCGCGAGCTGTTCGTCATCGATCGCCGCCAACCGGCGCACGGCATCGTGCTGGCCGCCACCGGCACCGAGGCCGGGGCGGTCGAGCCGTTTCTCCACACCTATCTGGCCGAGCGGCTCATCGGCACCGCGCGACTCAGCCCCAAGGGCGCGACCGCCGCGGCCGTGCACGAGGCCACCCTGGGCGTTCGACAGGCCTGGGAGCGGGAGGCCGAGCGCTCCGAGGTGCGGGAGATGACCGAAACTCTGGGCAGCGGTTGGAGTGTCAACGGGATCGACCCGACGCTCCGGGCGCTGTCCCGCGGACAGATACGGATGCTCCTGGTCAACGCGGACGCGAGCGAGCCCGGATTTCGCTGCGGAACCTCGGGCAGGCTGGCTCGGACCGAGCGGGAGTGTCGCGAGGAAGGTGAAGCGGTGCCGGTGCTCGACGTCGTCGACGACGCCATTGAAGAGGCGCTCAGGCAGCGCGTCGGGGTCAACGTGGTGTACGACCCCGAAGCGCGGAGCGCCGTGGACGGGCTGGCCGGCCTGCTCCGATTCCGTTGATCCCGTGATCGAAACTCACGCGCCGCTCCGGGCGGTCCTGTTCGACGCCGGAAATACCCTGCTGTTCCTCGACTACGACCGGCTGGCGGCCGCCGTCGGGGACGCGCTTGGGCTGAGCCTGACCGCCGCAGAGCTCGCGGCCGCGGCCCCGGAGGCGGCGCGGACGATGGAACGCGCTCGCCTGTCCGATCGCGAGCGCGCCATCGCGTACCTCGAGGCGCTGTTCCTCGCGGCCGGCATTCCCGAGGGACGCCTTGCCGAGGTGCACGAGCTGCTCGTCCGGATGCACGCCGAACACCACCTCTGGAGCGGCATCGCGGGGGACGCTCACGATGCGCTCGCGCGGCTCCGCCGCGCCGGCCTCAAGCTCGGCGTCGTTTCCAACAGTGATGGCCGGGTGGAGGAGGCCCTCGAGGCGGCCGGGCTCTTGGTCTACTTCGACGTGGTGGTGGACTCCGGCGTGGCTGGGGTCGAGAAGCCCGATCCCGCTATCTTCCTGGCCGCGCTCGAGGCGCTGGACGTGCGGCCGGCGGAGGCGCTTCACGTGGGCGACCTGTACGAAGTCGATGTCATTGGCGCCAATGCGGCCGGCATTCCGGCCGTCCTGCTGGTGCCGCCGGCCACGCCCCGGCCGCTGGGCTGCGCCGCCGTCGACTCGCTCCGCGCCCTGGCCGACGATCTGACCAAGGAGAGACTCGCGTCATGACGGCTACCGGGTCCCAGCCTCGTCCCATCCGCGTCCTCGTGGCCAAGCCGGGACTCGACGGGCACGACCGGGGTGCCAAGGTGGTGGCCGCCGCGCTCCGGGATGCCGGCATGGAGGTCATCTACACCGGGCTGCATCAGACACCCGAGATGATCGCCACCGCGGCGGTGCAGGAGGATGTGGACGTCGTGGGCCTTTCCATCCTGTCGGGCGCGCACATGACGCTGTTCCCGCGCGTGCGGCAGCTGCTCGATCAGATGGGTCGCCCCGATATCCTGGTGACCGGCGGCGGCATCATCCCGCCCGAAGACATGGAAGCGCTGCACGCGCGAGGCATTGGCCGGCTGTTCGGGCCCGGCACTCCCACCTCCGATCTCATTTCCTACATCACCTCGTGGGCGTCCGAGCATCTGGAGCGGTGAGCCGCCTCAAGGCGCTCACCGCAGAGTACCGCGAGCTGGCCGAACGCCTGCGGGCGGGCGGCGGTCCCGCGCGCGTGGCCAAAATGCATCAACAGGGCAAGCTGGCGCCGCGGGAACGGGTCGCCAGGCTGCTCGATGACGGCGCGCCCTGGCTCGAGCTGGGCCTGCTGGTGGCGTACGACCAGTACGACGGGCAGGCGCCCGGCGCCGGCGTGATCACCGGCGTGGGGGTCGTGGAAGGGCGGGAAGTGGTCGTGGTGGCGAACGACGCCACCGTCAAGGCGGGGTCCTGGTGGCCCGAGACCATCCGCAAGATGCTGCGGGCGCAGGAAGTCGCCATGCGCCAGCGGATCCCGATCATCTATCTGGTGGACAGCGCCGGGGTCAACCTGCCCTATCAGGGCGGCGTCTTCCCGGGTCAGTACGGCGCCGCCCGCATCTTCTACTACAACTCGATCATGCGGCGCTATCTCCACGTCCCGCAGATCAGCGCGGTCATGGGGAGCTGCATAGCGGGCGGCGCGTACCTGCCGGCCCTGTCGGACGTGATCTTCATGGTGGAGGGCACCACCTTCATGGGGCTGGGCGGACCCAACCTGGTGAAGGGCGCGACCGGCCAGACCATCGACGCGGAAACCCTGGGTGGCGCGGTCACTCACACCGAGGTGAGCGCGGTGGCCCACTACCGGGCCGCCGACGACGCCGAGTGTCTGGCGCGGATCCGGGAGTACGTGTCCCGGCTGCCGAAGGTGCATGGGGTCGCCCACCGTCTGCGCGCCGCCGCGCCGCCCGCGCGGCCGGCGGAGGCGCTCTATGACCTGCTGCCGGCCGATCACCGACTGTCCTACGACATGCGCCACGTGCTGGACGCGCTGCTGGATGGCGGCACGCTGGACGAGTTCCAGCCCGGAGTGGCCCGCGAGATGATCTGCGGCCACGCGCACATCGAGGGGTGGCCGGTGGCGGTCATTGCCAACCAGCGCGGGGTGATCAAGGGCCGGCCCGACGAGCGGCCCCGCTTCGGCGGCATCGTCTACACCGGCAGCGCGGAGAAGGTGTCCTACTTCATCGAGACCGCCAACCGCGAGCACCTCCCCATTCTCTTCGTCCAGGACGTGAGCGGATTCATGGTCGGGCCCGAGGCGGAGCACAGCGGCATCATCCGGGCCGGGGCCCACTTCGTGGAGGCGATGGCCACCGCGGCCGTGCCCAAGCTGGTCCTGACCGTGAATCACGCCTCCGGCGCGGGCTACTATGCGATGGCGGGGCAGGGGTTCGACCCCGACTTCATCCTGTCGTGGCCCACGGGCCGTATGGGTGTCATGGAAGGCGAAAGCGCCGTGATGGCGGTGCACGGCCCCGAAATGGAGCGGGCTCGGCGCGAGCACCGCGAGGTGAGCCCCGAGGTCAAGGCGTCGGCCGAGTCGATGCGCGCCGACTACGAGGCCCAGCTCGATGCCCGCTACGCCGCTGCCCGGGGCTACGTCGACGCCATCCTCACGCCGGAAGAGACCCGCGGGCAGCTCGCGTTCCTGCTCCGCGTGGTCGCCAACTATCCCGGGCCGCACCTGGGCCCGTTCGTGCTCCCGCCGCTCGATGCGGCATCCGCTCGGTAAGGGTTCGCATGTCTTGCTCCCGTCTTTCCGCCGTGTTCCTGCTCGCGTCCCTGGCCTGCTCCTCCGGCCGCCGGGACGCGGCGATGCCCACACCGTCTGCCGCGGCCGACACCGGAACCGCCCACCGTGCGGCACCGCCGGCGTCGAGTGCCGCCGCCGCGCCCGCCGCCGCGGCTCCGAGTGGCGCGCCGAAGGACGAGGCGGCGGAGTCCAGCGACTCCGTCCAGCGTCTGGCGCCTCCCGCGATGGCGTACAGTCATGGCTGGATGCCGCTTGCGAGCACGGGCGTCGACCGGTTCCTGAGGGCGCACCCGGAGTACGATGGCCGGGGCGTGCTGATCGGCATCCTCGACACCGGCATCGATCCGGCGGTCCCCGGTCTCACCACCACGTCGACCGGCAGCGCCAAGGTGCTCGACCTGAGGAACTTCTCCACCGAGGGCAAGGTATCGCTCACCCGGATCTCGCCCGTGGGCGACTCGGTGCAGGTCGGCGGGCGGTGGCTCCGCGGCTTCGGCCGGGTGGTCGCGCTGAGCACCAGCGGGCCGTACTACGGCGGCACGATCGCCGAAATTCCGCTGGGAGATCCGCCGGCCGCCGACCTCGACGGCAACGGCACGGTGGGCGACACGCTGCCCGTGGTGGTGACCCGTGCCAGCGACGGGTGGGTGGTGCTGGCGGACGCGAATCGCGACGGCTCGCTCGCCAACGAGCGGCCGGTGCACGACTATCTCATCGGCCGCGAGACGTTCGGCTGGGCGCGCGCGGGGCACCAGCCGCGGGTGACGATCGCGGCCAATCTCGCCGACTCCGCCGGGACACCCACCCTCGATCTGGTGTTCGATACCGGCGCGCATGGCACGCACGTGAGCGGGATTGCCGCCGGGCATGACATCTACGGGGTGGCCGGGTTTGACGGCGTGGCGCCCGGGGCGCAGCTCATCGGGCTCAAGATCGCCAACAGCGCGCAGGGCGGCGTAACAACCACTGGCAGCATGGAGCGCGCGCTCGACTACGCCATCAAGTTCGCCCAGGCACGCCGGCTGCCCCTGGTGCTCAACCTGAGCTTCGGCGTCGGAAACGAGCTCGAAGGTCAGGCGCGCATCGACGCCATCATAGACTCGATGCTCGCGGCCCACCCGGAGGTGGTGCTCACCATCAGCGCCGGCAACGACGGTCCCGGCATCTCGACGATCGGCTTTCCGGGCAGTGCCGGCCGCGCGATCAGCATCGGGGCCACCCTGCCGGGCAGCTTTCTTCCCGCCGGCCCCAACGGTGCCCCCTCCCCCGACCGGCTGGCCTACTTCAGCTCGCGCGGCGGTGAGGTCGTGCGGCCTGACCTCGTCACCCCTGGCATCGCGTACAGCACGGTGCCGCGTTGGAACACCGGCGACGAGGTCAACCAGGGAACCAGCATGGCCGCGCCGCACGCCGCCGGCCTGGCGGCCCTGCTGGAATCGGGGCTGGTGCGCGAGAAGAAGCCGATCGTCGCACGCGAGATCCGCCAGGCGCTGATGGTGACGGCCCAGCCCACGCCCGGCGCCACCATCATCGACGAAGGCACCGGCGTGGCCGACGTGGACCGGGCCTATCGATGGCTCGCGGCCGCCGCCCCCGTGGTTCCGGACGTCAGCGTGCGCGCCGTCGGCCCGGGCGATGCGACGGGCGCCGTGCTCCGCGGCCGGAACGGCGCGGCCGATACTACCCAGAGCTTCGAGCTTCGCCGGCCCGCCGGTGCCGCCCCCGCCACTTACAGGCTTCGGAGCGATGCGCCCTGGCTCACCGCTCCGGCCAGCTTCACGCTCCGCGGCGAGCGGACCCCGATACAGCTTCGGGTCGCGCGGCACGCGCTCCCTGGCGACGCGGCGTCCGTCGGCACGGTGACGGGCTGGACCGCCGACACGCTGGCCGGCCCGGCCTTCCGTCTGGTCACCACGGTGGTGAACACCGCGCCGATGGCGGACGGTACGCGCGTGCTGCGCGAGAAGGTGTCGGTGCCCGCCGGCGGAACGGTCCGCACGTTCTTCCAGGCCGACAGCGCGCGTCCCTTTGCCCTCACGATCGAGACCAACGGCCGGGCCGAGCGGGCGCTGGCGTTCCTGCACGAGCCCGACGGCATGCCGTTCCGGGACGAGGGCGCGCGCACGGCCGGGTTCGGGCCCCAGTCCGCCGAGTACGAGGCCGACTCGCGCGACGTACTGAGCGGGGCATATGAGGCGGTGGTGGTGGCCCCGCCAACGCAGGCGGTCACCGCCTCGGTGACGTTGAGCCAGTCCCCGCTGCTGCTCCGGGCCGTGAGGCAGGGCGAGACGGTGCGCGCCGATGTTACCAACGTCACCGCCGCCCCCGTAGAGGCGGAGTTCGGCATGCACCTGGGCGGTGCGGTCCGGGGCGAGGACATTCGCGCCCAGGGTTCGGCGGCGCGGCGCATCCCCTTCGTGGTGCCCGCCTGGTCCCGCGGCATCGTGGTGGATCTGACGATGGACCGCGCGCAGTGGGGCCGATTCACTGATTTCGGCGTAGCCCTGTTCGATTCGCTGGGTCGCCAGATCGGCAAGCAGCCGCTCAACTACGCGTTCGGTCGGCTGCAGGTCGAGCTTCCCGAGGGACACGGCGACATGCCCGTTACGCTCGGCCTGTTCCCCGGCTTTGCCGATCCCCACGGCGATCAGCGCTGGACCATGCATGCCTCCATCCGAGTGTATGCCGACACCTCGATCGTGCTGGCGCGCTCGGACAGCTCCGGCGGCACGATCGCCCCGCACGCCACCACCTCGGCTTCGTTCAAGCTGCCGCCTTCGCCCTGGTCGCTGACTGGCGGATTCGTGCCGCTCGGGCTCCTGGTCGCGCGCGCCGATGGGCGCAGCTGGACCCGCGAAGTGGAGCTTGCGCCTGCCGGCACGGCGCTGGTCCCATGAGGGCGGCCTCGCGCGACACCGTCCGCATCGGGGCGGGGCAGGGATTCTGGGGCGACTGGCTCGAGGCTCCCGTGCGGCAGGTGCGCGGCGGCCCCATCGACTACCTGATGATGGACTACCTGGCCGAAGTCACCATGTCCATCATGCAGAAGCAGAAGTCGCGGGACCCCAGCGCCGGGTATGCGCGGGACTTCGTTCCCCTGATGGAACGGATCCTTCCCGACCTCGTGGCCAAGGGTATCCGGGTCACCTCCAACGCGGGCGGGGTGAACCCGCGCGGCTGCGCCGAGGCCGTGCTGGCGGTGGCCCGGAAGCTCGGCCTGCCGCGTCGAGTGAAGGTGGGTCTGGTCTCGGGCGACGACATCCTCGAGCGGCTGGACGATCTGATCGCTCGGGGCCATGCGCTGGCGGACATGGAGACCGGCCGCCCGCTGACCGACATCCGTGATCAGGTGCTCTCGGCCAATGCGTACCTGGGGATGGCACCGATCGTCGAGGCGCTCCGTGGCGGCGCCGACATCGTCGTCACCGGGCGGGTGACCGACACCGGCCTGACCCTGGGCCCGATCTTTCACGAGTTCGGCTGGTCGCCCGACGACTGGGACAAGGTGGCGGCCGGGACCGTGGCGGGTCACATCATCGAATGCGGGGCCCAGGCGTCGGGGGGGAACCTGCTCAAGAACTGGCGCGCCGTGAAGGGTCTGGCCGATCCGGGCTTCCCCATCGTGGAGGCCTCGCCGGACGGCAGCTTCATCGTCACCAAGCATGACGGAACCGGTGGCGTGGTGTCCGTCGCGTCGGTCACCGAGCAGCTGGTGTACGAGATGGGCGATCCCCGGAGCTATATCACGCCCGACGGCGTCGCGGACTTCACCACCATTCAGCTCCGCCAGGCCGGCCGCGACCGGGTTCGCGTGAGCGGAATCCAGGGCGGTCCGCGTACCCCGATGCTCAAGGTGTCCATCGCCTACTTCTGGGGCTACAAGGCGGTCGGTACCCTGGTCTACGCCTGGCCCGAGGCCCTGGACAAGGCCAAGGCCGCCGACCGCGTCCTGCGCCAGCGCCTGGCCGATCTGGGCCTGCGCTACGACCAGATCCTCACCGAGTACGTCGGCGCCGATGCGACCCATGGCCGCTTGAGCGGCCCGCCCAACGCCGAAATTCCGGAGGTCCAGCTCCGGGTGGGCGTGCGGGGGCGGGAGCGCGCGCCGGTCGAGCGCTTCACCCGCGAGATCGCGCCGCTGGTGCTCACCGGGCCGCCCAGCGTCACCGGCTTCGCTGGCGGGCGGCCCGCGGTGGAGGAGATCGTGGCGTACTGGCCGGCGCTGATCGACCGGCGCGAGATCGAGCCGTTCGTGCGGGTCGAGATCCTGGAGGCCTGACGTGGCACGAACCACCAAACCCGCCGCCCGACGCGGCAAGCGCTCGGCCCGTCCCGCGACCTCCCCGGTCCAGCTCCGCTATTTGGCCCACGCCCGCTCGGGTGACAAGGGCAACACCGCCAACGTGGGGCTCATCGCCCTGGAGCCGGCGTACTACGAGCTGCTGGCGCGCGAAGTGACCGCGCCGCGGGTGGGCCGACACTTCAAGGGCATGGTCAGCTCGGTGGAGCGCTTCGAGCTGCCCAATCTCCGGGCGCTCAATTTCCTGCTGCACGACGCGCTCGACGGCGGCGGAACCCTGTCGCTCAAGACCGATGCGCAGGGCAAGGTCTACTCGACCGCGCTGCTCCGCATGGAGATCCCGGTGCCGGCGGCGCTGGCGCGCCGCCTCACGCCGCGATGACCCCGAGCCCGCTTCGCCTCGAGCTCGGCGACGGGGTTCTCACCCTTTCCCTCGACCGGGCCGACAAGCGCAACGCGCTGAGCGCGGCGCTGATCGCCGCGCTGCACGGGGGGCTCGACCGCGCCGATCTCGATCCCGAGGTGCGGGTCGTCGCGCTCCGCGGCGCCGGGAAGG
>Ga0308175_100002843_pt1 | contig 11880 bp, 9 predicted proteins | sample PhyCR1_3_FD_203893 | JGI IMG/M metagenome (GOLD analysis project Ga0308175, IMG submission 203893) | Soil microbial communities from UC Gill Tract Community Farm, Albany, California, United States - DLSLS.C.R1 | ecosystem: Environmental > Terrestrial > Soil > Agricultural land | place: USA... | reverse complement strand
CGGGGTGGGGTGACCCCGCAGCCCCACCCGTCTCGAGCTTTGCTCGATCCACCCTCCCCACAAGGGGGAGGGAAAGGCTAAGGTCACCCCAATCGCCGAGGGAGGGTGGCCCCAATGGGACGGTTGCTGGCGCTGATCGGCGCATTGATCGCCGCCGGATTGATCGCGTGGTGGGACGAGCAGCCGCCCGCGCCGCAGCCGGCCAACGCGCCGGCCGCGCAGTTCTCCGCCGAACGAGCGCTCACCGACATCCGGGGCTTCGCCTCGGTCCCGCATCCAGTGGGGTCCGACGCCAACCGCCAGTCGCGCGACTACGTCATGCGCCGGATGATCGCGCTCGGCCTGTCGCCGCGGGTGACGCCGGGCGCGGGCGTCTACGCCCGGCCCCGCTTCGCCGCCAACATCATCAGTGGCGGGTATGTCCAGAACCTGGTGGGCGTCCTGCCCGGGCGCGACCGCAACGCGCCAGCGCTGGCGCTGATGGCCCACTACGACAGCGTGCCCTCGGACGACGCGGCCGGTGTGGCCAGCACGCTGGAGGTCGTCCGCGCGATCGAGACCAAGGGGACCCCGACGCGGGACATCGTGGTGGTGATCACCGACGGCGAGGAGGCGGGCCTCCTGGGCGCCGACGCCTTCTTCCGCACCGATCCCCTGGCCAAGCACGTCGGCTTCGTCATCAACATGGAAGCCCGCGGCTCGGCCGGCCGGGTGCAGATGTTCCAGACCGCGCCCAAGAACGACGGCGCGATCGCCCTGATGAAGGCCGCCTCCCCGCGCACCGTGGCCTCGTCGCTGGCCAGCTTCATCTACGAGCAGATGCCCAACGACACCGACTTCTCGGTCTCCAAGGCCGCCGGGCTGCCGGGGTTGAACTACGCCTTCGCCGGACGCCAGTTCGACTACCATTCGCCCTCCTCCACCCCGGCGGCTCAGGATCCGGGCACGCTGCAGGACATGGGCGACGAGGTGCTACCCGCCGCCACGGCGCTGGCGTTCGCGCCCGCCCTGCCCGCGGCCGCGCAGCCCACGGTCTATGGCAACCTCCCCGGCGGCTTCCTGCTGGCCTACCCGCCCGTCGTGGGTTGGCTGGTCCTGGCCGCGGCCGCCCTGCTGACCGCCTGGGGCGCGATCCGCGCCCGGCGCACCGACGCCTTCCCCTGGCTTGACCTCGCCCGCGGCGCCGGCGCGGCGGTCTTCGGGCTGGCCACCGGCGCGGCGGTCATGGTGCTGGCGCGCAAGGCCACTGGCGCGGCCGCGGGCTACATCGAACAGCGCTTCCTGCTGGCCCAGTCGCCGCGCTGGGAAGCGGCGCTCGTCCTGCTGGCCGTGGGCGTCGTCCTGCTGGCGGCCGCCCACACCGCGCGCGGCAAGCGCTGGGTGATCGCCGCCCTGCCGCTGGCGGCCGGCGTCGCCGCCTTCGCCCTGGATCCGGCCGACAAGGCCGGCCTGATCGCCGGCGCGATCGGCGCGCTGGTCGCGCTCGCGAGTTACGGCCGCCCGGCCAGCCGGCCGGGCGCCTGGACCGGGGTGCTCCTGCTGGGCCTCCTTCTCGCCGTGGCGATCCAGGCCTACGCGCCCACGGCTGCGTCGGTCCTGGCCTGGCCACTCGCCCTGGCGGCGCTGGCCTCGGCGCTCACCGCCGCCGGCAGCCACAAGGGCGCGGGCGCGCTGGTCCTGCTGGCCGTCTTCGCCGCCGTGGGCCTGGGCTTCGCCGGGTCCCTGGCGCACGCGGCCTATATCAGCCTCGATCTCGTCGAACTGCTCTGCCTGCCGATGCTGATGGCCGCCATGGTCGTCTGGCCGCTGGCCCAGACCGAGGAAGGTGCGCCGCCGGCGCGCCTGCTGGGCCCGGCGCTGATCCTGGCCGGTCTGGCGGTGACCCTGGCCGTGCGGTTCAACCAGCCCTACGACGCGCGCCACCCCGACATGACCGACGTCATCTACAACCTCGACCAGGACGCCAGGAAGGCCTGGCGTGTCTCCTTCACGCCGCAACGCAACGCCTGGACGACGGCGGTGCTCACCGCCGACGGCGGCAAGATCGGCAAGAAGGCTTCCGGCCTCCGCGACCAGAAGGCCGACGCCGCGCCGGCCCCCTACTTCGACGCGCCCGCCCCGCAGCTCAGCTTCGCCAAGGACGCCGCGGGCGACGTCGTGCTCCATGTGGTCCCGCCGCCGGACGGGCGGGTCGTGGACCTGAAGCTCACGAGCGACACCGCCGCCACGGTGACCGCCGCGGCGGGCGTGCCGGTCAAACTGCCGATCAAGCCGCGCGGAGACGCCCTGATCCGCTGGTCGGCCGCCCAGCCGGGCTTCGACGTGACGATCCATCCCGGCGGCCCGGGCAAGCTCACCGCCTTCTACAGCGTGACCATCGAGCGCTGGCCGGCCCAGGCCAAGCCGCTGCCGCCGCGGCCGCAGGACGTGGCGCCCTTCGACCTGTCGGATTCCACCGTGGTGGAGGGCAGCCGGAGCTTTTCGTGGTGAGGCGGGCGGAGTAAGCGAGCGCCATGAGCGACGTCACCATCTTCCACAATCCGAACTGCGGCACCTCGCGCAACACGCTGGCGCTGCTGCGCGAGAAGGGCGTCGACCCCAAGGTCGTGGAGTACCTGAAGGTCGGCTGGACCAAGGACCAGCTGAAGGGCCTGTTCCGGCAGATGGGCGTCTCGGCGCACCACGCGCTGCGGGTGCGCGGCACCAACGCCCACGAGCTTGGCCTCACTGATCCGGCCGCTTCGGACGACGCGGTGATCGCCGCGATGATCATCGATCCGGTGCTGGTGGAGCGGCCGATCGTGGTCACAGCCAAGGGCGCGGCGCTCTGCCGCCCGGCCGAGCGGGTGCTCTCGCTGCTCTGAGCCGCCGCGGCGAAACGACGCCAAGCGCGGCCGCGCCATGTTTTCGCCGCCGACACAGGGCCCGGTCTGCCAGGGACGGCTAACTCGAGCTTAAAGCGTGCTGGGGCCTATAGGGCCCGATCGCTTTGGGGGGGCGCGAATGAACAGGCTGGATCCGGCCAACGTCAGGCGCTGGGCGCTACGCGGCGGGATCGGCGCGGTCATCGTGGCCGCCGCGCTTGTCGGCGGCTGGACCGTCGCCGGCTTCCTGGCCACCGGACATGCGCCCGAGCCGCCGGACCCCGCCCAGCTCGCCCGCCTGCAGTTCGACGCCTTCCGCCAGGCCCAGGCCCGGCCGGACGTCGAGACGCCGCAGAGCATCCTGCTCAAGCTCGGCCGTGGCGAGACGCTGGAGGCGGCGGTGCGCCGCGCCGGCGTCGGGCCCGACGAAGCCCGGATCGCCGTGGACCTCCTCGGCCACGCCATGGACACCGTCCACATCAAGGCCGGCCTGGCGATCCAGGCGGCGATCGCCCAGCCCCGCGCCAGCGGCGGCGAGGCGCGCCTGGTCGGCCTGTCGCTGCGCACCGGCCCGGCGACGGCGCTCACGCTCTCGCGCAGCTTCGACGGCGCGCTGAAGCTGCGCGAGCTCGCCGAGAAGGTGCACGACGAGACCGCGGTCGCCGACGGGCGCATCGACGGCTCGCTCTACGAGAGCGCCCAGCGCATCGGCGCCACGCCCACGATCACCGCCGAGGTGGTGAAGCTGTTCGCCCACAAGCTGGACTTCCAGCGCGACATTCAGCCCGGCGACGACTTCAAGCTCGTGTTCGATCGCAAGGTCACCGAGGCCGGCCGCACCGTCGAGGCGGGCGACCTGCAGTACGCCGAGCTGCACGGCACGCGGTTCTACCGCTTCGCGCGCGGGAACGACGTCGAGTACTTCGACGAATTCGGCAAGAACATCAAAGGTTTCCTGCTGAAGACGCCGGTCGACGGGGCGCACATCACCTCGCTGTTCGGCCCGCGCAAGCACCCGATCCTGGGCTTCACCCGCGCCCACGAGGGCATCGACTTCGGCGTCGGCTGGGGCACGCCGATCGTGGCCGCCGGCGACGGCGTCGTGGCCCAGGCCGGGCCCTGGGGCGGCTACGGCAACTGGCTGCGCATCAAGCATACGGGCGGCTGGGACACCGGCTACGGCCATATCAGCCGCTACGCCAAGGGCATCCGGCCAGGGGTCCACGTGCGCCAGGGCCAGGTGGTGGCCTACGTCGGCGCCACTGGGCTGGCGACCGGCCCGCACCTGCACTACGAGATCTGGAAGGCCGGCCAGCGGGTCAATCCGCTCTCGGCCAAGGTGCCCCAGGGCACGGAACTGGCCGGCGGCGAGCTCTCCCGCTTCAAGCTGGAGAAGGCGCGCATCGACGGGCTGCTGGCCCGCCCGAAGGCCCAGCTGGTCGCCGCCGCCTACGCCCCGCAGGCGGCGCTGCAGCGCTAGGCGCCTGTAGGCAGCGCTGACCACGCTTGCGCCCGGGCCGCGCCGGTCGTTTCATGTCGCCTGAGGCGTCGCAAGAGCGCCCCGGTGGGAGAACGACCATGGCCGACGATCTGGCGCCCGCGCCCCATTCGCATGCCGACAAGCCGCGAACTGAGCCCGTGCGCACGTCGAACGGACCCGTCCGCGGCTACCGCGACGCGGGCCTGTCGGTCTTCCGGGGCCTGCGCTATGGCGCGGCGCCCACCAGGCTCTCCCGCTTCAAGCCGCCCAGCCCGCCCGCGCCCTGGACCGAACCCGCCGACGCCGTGGCCTATGGCGCGCCGGCCATCCAGTCCGGCCTTGCGCCCGGCGAGCGGCGCTCCTCGCCCGCCGATCCACCGGCGCCGGAAGAGCCGGGCTCGTCGGAGGACTGCCTGTTCCTGAACGTCTGGACGCCAGGGACGGACGCGGCCAAACGGCCGGTGATGGTGTGGCTGCATGGCGGGGGCTTCGCCAACGGCTCGGGCGGCGCGGCCATGTACGACGGCGGCGCGCTGGCCCGGAAGGGCGACGTGGTGGTCGTCACCGTCAACCACCGCCTGAACGTCTTCGGCTACCTGCATCTGGGCGAGGTGTTCGGCGCCGACTACGCCCAGTCCGGCGTGGCGGGCATGCTGGACATCGTCCAGGCCCTGCGCTGGGTGGCCGACAACATCGCAACCTTCGGCGGCGATCCCGGCAACGTCACGATCTTCGGTGAGAGCGGCGGCGGCTGGAAGGTCAGCCTCTTGATGGCCATGCCCGGCGCGCGCGGCCTGTTCCACAAAGCGGTCGTCCAGTCCGGCCCCGGCCTCACCGGCAAACGCGTCGCCGACGCGACGGCCACCGCCAAGGCGCTGCTCGCCAAGCTCGGTGTCTCGACGCCCGAAGCGCTGGCTGCGCTCCCGACCGAGCTGGTCAGCAAGGCCAGTGTGACGATCGGCGGCGAGCCGATGCGGCTCTACACGCCCGTCGTCGACGGCGCCGCGCTGCCCCGCGATCCGTTCGAGCCCGACGCCTCGCCGCTGAACGCCGACGTGCCCGTGCTGATCGGCACGAACAAGGACGAGTCGACGCTCTTCATGTTCAGCCATCCGCGCTTCGGCGAGTTCACCGAGGACGACGTGGCCAAGCACGCGAAGACCGCCGCCGGCGACAAGGCCGACGCCCTGGTGGCCGCCCTGCGCCGCGCCTATCCGGACTACAATCCGACGCACCTGGCGGCCGCCTGCCAGACCGCGACCGGCATGTGGGCCGGCTCCATCAAGCTCGCGGAACGCAAGGCCGCGCAGGGTTCGGCGGCGGTCTACATGTACATGCTGACCTGGGAGACGCCGGTCAGCCGCGGGCGGCTGCGCAGTCCGCACGCGCTGGAGATCCCGCTGGTGTTCGACAACGTCGAGGCGGCGCGCAACTTCGTGGGCCGGGGCGAGGAGCCGCAGATCGTGGCCGACCAGATGTCCGACGCCTGGCTGGCCTTCGCCCGCACCGGCGACCCCGGCTGGCCGGCCTACGACGCGGCCACGCGCACCACCAAGCTGTTCGACGTCGAGAGCCGCCTCGTCGACGACCCGCTGCCCGAGGTGCGTCAGGTGCTGTTCGGCTAGCCGGCCGGCCTCTGTCGCCAGCCTTGACCGCAAGGGAATTGTCGCCTCCGATCCTGCGAAGGTGACGTCGGGGGGCGCATGAAACGCTCGGGCAGGCTCGCGGCAGCGGGGTTCTGGATGGCCGCCTTGGCGACGTCGGCCGCAGCGGCCGGCGCGCCGCCATTGGACACGAAGATCGATCCGATCTTCGCCGCCTTCGGCCCGACGACCCCGGGATGCGCGGTGGGCGTCGAGCGCGCCGGGCAGGTCCTGTTCGAGAAGGGCTACGGCGCCGCGGACGTGGCGGCGGCGCGCCCGATCACGCCGCAGTCGCGGTTCTACATGGCCTCGGTGTCCAAGCAGGTGACGGCGATGGCCGCGCTGCTGCTGGTCGAAGATGGCCGGCTGCGGCTGAACGATCCGGTGCGGAAGTTCATCCCGGAGCTTCCGGCCTATGCCGACGGGGTGACTGTCGCCCAGCTGCTGAACCACACCAGCGGGATGCGCGACTACTTCACCGTGGGCGCGCTCAGCGGGCTCGGCGACGACCACGTCTACACCGAGGCCGGCGTGCTGGACCTGCTGAAACGCCAGCAGGCGCTCAATTTCGCACCGGGCTCGGAGTTCCTCTACAGCAACAGCGGCTACGTGCTGGTCTCGATCATCGTGCAGCGCGTCTCGGGCGAAAGGCTGGACGACTTCGCCCGCAAGCGGATCTTCGCGCCGCTGGGAATGTCGGCTTCGAGGTTCCAGCACGATCACACCGCCGCCGTGCCGGACAAGGCGAACGGCTATCGGGGCCGCGTGGGGGCGTGGACCGTCGCCAACAGCAATCTGGATGTCGTCGGTGACGGCGGCCTCTACTCGTCGGTGGACGACATGCTGCGCTGGTTGGCCAACCTCGACCGTCCGAAGGTCGGCGCGCAGGCCCTGGGTGTCATGCGCACCTCGGCCCGCCTGAACGACGGGTCGCCCAGCGGTTACGGCATGGGGCTGGAGACCACGATCTTCCGCGGGTTCGAGGTGGTCCAGCACGGCGGCTCCCTGGTCGGCTACCAGACGGCCGACTGGTGGATCCCGAAGCAGCGACTTGGCGTCGTTGTCCTCTGCAACCGCGGCGACATCCTGGGCGGCGCGTTCGCGGCGCAGGTTGCCTCGGTGTTCCTCCCGGATGGGACGCCGACACGATCCGCCACGACAGCGGGCGCGGGCGACGACGTGGCGCGCTATGTGGGCCTCTACCGCGACGCCGTGGGCGGCTATTCGGAGTTCGGGACCGATCGCGGAAAGCTCTACGGCATGCGCCCGCCGACGGCGCTGGCGCCGATCGGGACCGGCCTGTTCGTGGCGGCGGCCCGCCCGGATGGTGTGCAATACGCCTTCGACGCCGGCGGCGGCCTGGCGCTGATCCTGGAAGGGCAGCCGACCCACCGGTTCAAGCGGGTGGAGCGTTGCGAGCTCAAGGGGGACGCTGGCGCGGACTTTGTGGGCGACTACGCGAGCCCGGAAGCCACCACGCCGATCCACATCCGGCAGGCGGACGGGTTGCGCATGGCGTTCAGCGAAGGCGGCGCCGGCGTGGCCTTGGTCTCGACCGGCTCCGACCGGCTGTGGGCGCCGGCCAGCGGGATCGAGCTCACCTTCGTTCGCGACGCCGCCGGCAAGGTCACCGGGTTCGCCCTCAGCGCCGGGCGCGCCCGCGGTCTGAAGTACGCCCGCTCGGTCCCCTGACGTCGGGGTCTAGTTCTTCTTCAGCTCGAACGCGGCGCTGATCGAAATCTCCGTCTCGTCGGAGACGATGGGCACGTACTTGCCCATCCCGAAGTCGCTGCGCTTGACCATGGTGTGCGCCGAGAAGCCCAGGGTCGTGACCTTGCTGAAGGCGTTCGGCCCCGCGCCGATGAACGTCGCCTCAAGCACCACCGGCTTGGTGACGCCGCGGATCGTGAGGTCGCCGGCGACCTTGGCCGTGCGCGGCCCCGTGCGGGTGACGCCGGTCGAGACGAAGCGGATCGAGGCGAACTTCGCCTCGCTGAAGAACTCGTCGGACAGGAGCTCGCCATTCAGCTCGCGGTTGGTCGTCTCCAGGTGCGAGACCGGCGCCTTCACCGATAGCCTGGTCGCCGCCAGGTTCTTCGGGTCGATGATGAGCGTCCCGGTGGCGTCCGGGAACACGCCCCAGAACTGCGTGAAGCCCATGTGCAGCGTCGCGTAGCGCAGCTGGGTCTCCTTGGAATCGATCACGTAGGTCCCGGCGGGGATCTGGTCGGGCTCCAGGGTGGCTTCGGCCTGGGCGGCGGGTGGCGCCGCCAGGAGGGCGAGGGTGAGCGGGAGGACGGGCTTCATCTGGTCCTTGGTGTCTGGACGCGTCCGGATGCGACGCACGGCAGAGTTTCTTCGGTGCGGCTCCGACAGTCCTTGGGTGGCGGCTGAAAAGCTCTGAAGAGTTCTGAAGCGACGCTATCCTTCCGGGGAAATCGGGGGATACGGGCTCCCATGGCGCCTCCGGCCAAACTCCGCATCGGCGACTGGATCGTCGACCCCGCCGCGGGCCTCCTCACCCGCGGCGAAGAGGCCGTGCGCGTGGACGCGCGGACGCTGCGCCTCTTACTGGAGTTGGCCACGCACCCGGGACAGACGGTCAGCCTCGACCAGCTTCTGGATCGCGTCTGGGCCGGCGTGATCGTGACGCCGGATTCGGTGTACCAGGCGGTGGCGTCGCTGCGCCGCCTGCTGGGCGACGACCCCAAGCGGCCGCGCTACATCGCAACCGTGCCCCGGCTGGGCTATCGCCTGGTGACGAGCGTCGGCCCGCTGGAAGAACCTCGCGCCGGCGCCTGGCGCGCCAGCCGTCCGGCGCCGCGCTGGGTCGGCGTCTTCATCGGCGTGACGGGCGCGGCGACAGTGGGGATCGTCGTCGCGATACAGCTTTTCGTGCATGCGGCGGCCCGGACGCCGGTGGCCGTCATGCCCTTCCTCGACCTCACCGACAGCATGGGCAATATCGAGATCAGCGACGACCTGACCGAAGGCGTCATCGACCGCCTCGCCAGGAACCCCCGCCTGAAGACGCCGGGCTTCCGCGACGCGATCCTGCTGCGCGGCAAGCGCCTCACGCCCCGGCAGGCGGCGCGGCAGCTGGGCGTCGACTACGTCGTCGACGGAAGCCTGCACTCCTCGCCCAAGGGCTTTCGCGTCAACGCCCGGCTGGTGCGGGCCGACAACGGCTTCGTGGTCTGGACCCAGGCCTTCGAGGGTCCGGCCGGCGACACGCCCCGCTACGAGGACGCCATCGCCGCCGGGATCGGGGCGGCGCTGAAGCGCTAGGCGTCGAAGACGATCACCGAGCGAGCGACCGAGCCGGTCTTCATCTCGACGAAGGCGTCGTTCACCTGGTCCAGCTTGATGCGACGGCTGATCATGTCGTCCAGCTTCAGCTTGCCGGCCATGTACATGTCCACCAGCCGGGGCATGTCGGTCGGGAACTGGTTGGAGCCCATCAGCGAGCCCTGGATGCGCTTCTCGCCCAGGAACGCCGCGCCCATCAGGTTCACCGTCTGGCCCACCGGGATCATGCCGATGATGTTGGCGGTGCCGCCGCGGCGCAGCATGTTGAAGCACTGCTCGGCGGTCTTGGAGAGGCCGATCGCCTCGAAGCTGTGGTGCACGCCGCCCTTGGTCATCTCGATGACCTCTTTGACGACGTCCTTGTCCTTGGCGCAGATGAAGTCCGTGGCCCCGAACGCCTTGGCCATGTTCTCCTTGCCCTCGGCCATGTCGATGGCGATGACGCGGCCGGCGCCGGCGATCGCCGCGGCGTTCACCGCCGCAAGGCCCACGCCGCCCAGGCCGATCACCGCCACGGTCTCGCCGGGCTTCACGTTCGAGGTGCGGAAGACGGCGCCGACGCCGGTCATCACGCCGCAGCCGATCAGGGCGGCGCGGTCCAGCGGCATGTCCTGGCGGATCGCCACGCAGGCGTGCTCGTGGATGAGCATCTGCTCGGCGAAGGACGACAGGTTCAGGTACTGCACCATCGGGCCCTTGGCCGACGTCAGGCGCGGCTCCTCGTCCGGCCCGCGCTTGGTCTCGGGCGAGACGCACAGGCTCATCCGCCCGCCCAGGCAGAACTCGCAGTGGCCGCAGAAGGCCGAAAGGCAGGTGATCACGTGGTCGCCCGGCTTCACGGTGCGCACTTCGGAGCCCACCGCCTCGACGACGCCGGCGCTCTCGTGGCCCAGCACCGCCGGCAGCGGGTGCGGGTAGGAGCCCTCGATGAAGTGCAGGTCGGAGTGGCAGACGCCGGCGGCGACCGTGCGGATCAGCACCTCGTGCGGGCCCGGCTTGCCGATCTTGACGTCTTCGATCTCGAGCGGCTTGCCCACCTCGCGCAGCACAGCGGCCTTCATGGATGAATCTCCCTGAGTGTTCGGTGGGTTTCGCCCAACTTTCGGCAAAGCCTTATCGCTGATCAGACGCGCGGGCCAAGGGGGTTTCGCGGCGTCACCCGCCCAAAAGGGTCGACAGGCTCCAAGCGAGGCCGCAAGAGAAGGGCTGATGGACGACAGGCGGCCGCCAGACCCGGCCGGAAATCCCGGCGAAGTCTTCGCGGCCTTCCTCAGGCAAGGCCTGACCGCGTTCGGCGGCCCCGTGGCCCATATCGCCTATTTCCGGCGCGAGTTCGTGGAGCGGCGGGGCTGGCTCTCGGAGCCGGCCTTCGCCGACCTCCTGGCGCTGGCCCAGTTCCTGCCCGGCCCGGCGTCCAGCCAGCTCGGCATGGCCATCGGCCTACGCCGCGCGGGCTATGTCGGCCTGCTGGCGGCCTGGCTGGGGTTCACCCTGCCCGCCGCCACGGCGATGCTCGCGCTGGCCTATCTCCTGCCGCAGCTCGACGTCGGCTGGGGCGACGGGGTGCTGCACGGGCTGAAGCTGGCCGCCGCGGCGGTCGTGGCCACGGCCGTGGTGTCGATGGCCCGGACGCTGGCGGTCGGGCCGATCCGCGCGGGGATGGCGATCGGCGCGGCGGCGGGCCTCAGCCTGGGCCACGGCGGACCGGTGCCGCAGATCATGGCGCTGTCGGCCGGCGCGCTCTTCGGCATCGCCTTGCTGCGCGAGCCGCCGCCCGCCACGCCCGACGACCCGGCCGCCGGCCAGATCCCGGCCGAGGTGTCGCTGGCGGCGCTCGCGGTCTTCGCGCTGCTGCTGGGCGTCCTGCCGTTCCTCGCGGGCTGGCTCGACAACCCGACGCTGGGCCTGGCCAGCGTGTTCTACCGCACCGGCGCGTTGGTCTTCGGCGGCGGCCACGTCGTGCTGCCGCTGCTGCAGGGCGAGATCGTCGGCCGCGGCTGGCTGGACCGCGACACCTTCCTGGCCGGGTACGGGGCGGTGCAGGCGCTGCCCGGCCCGCTGTTCAGCTTCGCCGGCTTCGTCGGCGCCTCGCAGACCGTGGCCCCCGGCGGCTGGACGGCCGGCGTCGTGGCGGTCGTGGCGATTTTCGCGCCCAGCCTGCTCCTGGTGGTGGGGGTGCTGCCGTTCTGGGACCGGCTGAAGCTGCGGCCCGGCGCGCGCGGGGCCCTGGCCGGGGTCAACGCCGTCGTCGTGGGCTTGTTGGCCGCGGCGCTCTGGAACCCGGTCCTTACCGGCGCCATCGAGCGGCCCAGCGACTGGCTGCTGGCCGCCGGCGCCTTCGTCTTCCTGGCGGTCGCGCGCCTGCCGCCCTGGCTGGTGGTCCTGGGGTTCGCCGGCGCTATGGGCCTTTTCCACCCGCCGCTGGCGGTCTGAGCCTCAGCCCGGCGCAAGGCGCGTCTTGTGCGCCGTGAACGCCACTTCCCACGTCCGCCCGCCGTCGGTGGAATAGGACTCCTGGTAGGTGTGCGAGTTGGGCGTGAAGTCCGACCAGACGGCGCGCACGAGGATGGCGCGTCCGTCCAGC
>Ga0308175_100002841_pt1 | contig 11882 bp, 9 predicted proteins | sample PhyCR1_3_FD_203893 | JGI IMG/M metagenome (GOLD analysis project Ga0308175, IMG submission 203893) | Soil microbial communities from UC Gill Tract Community Farm, Albany, California, United States - DLSLS.C.R1 | ecosystem: Environmental > Terrestrial > Soil > Agricultural land | place: USA... | reverse complement strand
GCGTTGGGGACGATCAATCCCGTGCGGGAGATCGCCGCGGTCGCGCGAGATGCAGGCGCCCTCGTGGTATGCGACGGCGCGCAGGGGGCGCCGCACCTGCGCGTGGGCTTCGACACGCTCGGCGTGGACTTCTACGCGTTCAGCGGCCACAAGATGTGCGGCCCGATGGGAATCGGCGGGCTCGTTGGCCGCCGAGAGATCCTCGACAAGATGTCGCCCTATCAGTTCGGCGGCGACATGATCGAGTTCGTGCGCGACGAGGAGAGCACCTGGAACACCCTCCCGCACAAGTTCGAGGCGGGAACGCCGAACGTGGGCGATGCGATCGGGCTGGCCGCGGCGTGCGACTATCTCGATGCGATCGGGATGGACGAGGTGGCGTCGCACGAGCGCACGCTCATTCGACTGGCCACCAAGCGGCTCCAGGCCATCGAGGGGTTGGTGGTGTATGGGCCGCCGCCCGCCGAGCGGAGCGGGGTAGTGAGCTTCGGGCTGGCCGACATCCATCCGCACGATCTGGCGACGGTGCTCGATCAGGACGGCGTGTGCATCCGCGCGGGTCAGCACTGTGCGCAGCCGCTGATGCGGCGGCTCGGGGTGTCGGCGACGGCGCGGGCGTCGTTCTACGTGTACAGCGACGAGGCGGACGTGGACGCGCTGGTGGCGTCGGTGCAGCGAGCGAAGGAGTTGTTCGCGGGCTGATTGCCTGACGGAGGGGGTGTGCGTCTCTCATCCATGACCGCACCCGCGATCCGCGACGAGGATACGAACCTCGTTTCTCGCTCCCCCAGTCCGATCTCGGACCGCCGCCTGCTCGCCTGGGGGCTGCTCGCGTCGTTGCTCGTCGGGGGGTTCGGTCTTCTCGCGCGGCAGAGCATGATCGATTCGGGACTCTCGCGTCCCGTGGTCGGCAGCATCTTCTTCCGCCTCTACGCGTTGCACGAGCTGCCCTTCCTGCTCCTGCTCGTAATCACCACCATGCTCGCGGCGCTCGTCGCGCTCCGCCGTCCGGGCGCGGACGCGGCGGCGTCCGCCGAGCCAGTGGTGTCATCACCGAACATGCGGATGGTGGCACTGATCGCGCTGGCGGTGCTGGTGTGTGCGCTCGCGTCCACCTATCTCGTGCATCACTCACTGCTGTTCGCGATGGACGAGTTCACCACGGAGTTCCAGGCGCGGATCTTCGCGTCGGGGCGGCTCGAGGCGAAGGTCCCCGACGCGTGGCGCCCCATCGCGCCGGCGATGTCGCCGATCTTCACGAACTTTCATCCGGACACGGGCGAGTGGGTGTCGCTCTACCTGCCTGGCTACGCGCTGCTGAAGGCGCCGTTCGTACTGGCCGGCTTGGGGGTGCTGCTCAACCCACTGCTCACCGCGGCGACGGTGCTCGCGATGGCGGTCGTGGCGCGCCGGCTGTGGCCCGACGAGCGGCTGCGTCCGTGGGTCGCGATCGCTGCGCTCGTCACGTCGAGCCAGTTCATCCTCGTGTCGGGCACCGGCTACTCCATGCCGGCGCACCTGCTGCTCAACCTCGTCTGGCTCTGGTTGTATCTGCGGGGCGACCCGCGATCATGGGCGGGCGCGCTCGCGGTGGGAGTGCTGGCGCTCGGGCTGCACAATCCATTTCCGCACGCGCTCTTCGTCGCGCCCTTCATGCTGCGGCTGCTCCGCGACCGCCGGTGGGGTCGCCTCGCCTCGGCGGCGATCGTCTACTGCGCGGACGCCGCGCTGCTGATGGTATGGATGAAGATGGTGCATCCACTCGCCGGTGAAGGGGGGCCGGGCGTATTGTCGGTGTTTCGCTTTCCCGACGTCGGCGCCCTCTGGCTCCAGCTCGTGCACCTGACGCTGCTCTTCGCGTGGCAGGCGCCGCTCGTTGGTGCGCTGGCGATCGTGGGCTACGTGCGGGCGCGCCGCACCGAGCCCGTGCTGGCCGATCTGGGGCTCGGCGTGATCGTCACGCTCGTGTTCTATGCCTTCTTCCCGCTCACCCAGGGACATGGGTGGGGATACCGCTACGCGCACCAGATCCTTGGCAACGTCTTCCTGCTCGCCGCGGCGGGAGTGCCGGTGCTGCTCGGCGCGATGGGTGCACGCATGGGACGCGCGCTGCTCGTCACCTCGTGCGCGATCGCGCTGGTGGTGCAGCTTCCCCTCCGGCTCGGGCAGACCGAGAGCTTCGTACGGCCCTTCGCCGCGGGGCATGCGATGATCGAGCAGCAGCATGCCGACGTGGTGCTCGTGCACGGCGACTCGGTCTGGTACGGGAAGGATCTGATCCGGAACGATCCCTTCCTCACCGGGGAGCCCGTCGTGATCTACGCGACGATGATCAGCCCGTTCGGCCGGATGATGCTCGAGCGCGCGCATCCTGGACGCGTGGTCGAGATCCACGACAGCCAGCTCATCGCGGCGGGGATGACGCCCCGAACCCTGAGGCGGACTCGCTGAGCGCGGCGGCGCTCAGCGCCGCCGCATGCCGAGGATGCTGAGGAAGAAGCTCGCGAAGACTGTCTGGACACCAATCACGGCGAGCATCATCCCGGGAATGGCCCAGCGCATCGTGTGGCGCACGTCGAGGGCACCGAAGCCGACCGACCACCACTGATACACCGCGCCGGCCAGCAGCGCCGCGGCGGCGACGAGCGAGACGACCCCCACCGTGATGCCGCGCTCCAGCGTCACGCGCTCGAACAGCGTCTGGATGCGCTTGTCGACCGGGAGCATCCCTTCGTTGATCGCGAACGCCTTGGTGAAGACGGCGAAGGTGATCGCCTGGAAGCCGCAGATGACGGCGAGGCTCGCGAACAACAGCGTATGGACGTCGAAGCCGAACGGACCGATGCGAAGGCCCGGCATGGCGATGCCGTAGCCCACGGCGCCGAGCAGCATCAGCAGCATACCGGGGAGAAGGAAGAGCCATCGCGGGCTGAACATCAGGAAGAAGCGCAGGTGCCGCCACCCGTCGCGGAAGGTGCGCAGGTGAGTGCGTCCGCTCGAGCGGCCGTCGGGCCGCAGCACGATGGGCACCTCGGCGATGCGCATTCCCTTGAGCGACGCCTTGATGATCATCTCCGACGCGAACTCCATCCCCGTGCAGCGCTGGTCGAGCGTGTGCCAGGCTTCACGACCGAAGGCGCGCATGCCGCAGTGGATGTCATGGATCGGGGCACGGAACCACTTCTGCGCCATCCACGAGAACATCGGGTTTCCCCACCACCGGTGCAGGAAGGGCATCGCGCCCTTCATGACGGTGCCGCCACCGGTCTCGAGGCGGCAGCCCTGGACCATCTCGTACCCCTCGCGCAGCCGCTCGACGAAGCGCGGGATCTGCTGGAAGTCGTAGCTGTCGTCGGCGTCGCCCATCAGCACGTACCGGCCGCGCGCCGCGTTGATGCCGCCGATGAGCGCGGCACCGTAGCCACGCTCGGACACCGGCACGACCCGCACGCCGAGCGCGCGGGCGATGTCCTGCGAGCCGTCGGTGCTGCCGTTGTCGGCGATGATGATCTCGGCGCGGACGCCGCATTCGGCGATCGCCCGCTGCGCCGACTCGATGCACAGGGCGAGCGTGTCGCGCTCGTTGAGGCACGGCATCACCACCGAGAGCTCGATGGCATCGGCTCCGTTTGGCTCGCGCGGAACGGAGGCGCCGAACGGCGCGGCGGGCGCTTCGCTAATGGTGTCGAGCATCGTCGTCTCCGGCATAGTCGTGACTCATGTCGCAGCCTTTCTCACGGCGAACAGGTTTCCTCGCGCGCGCAGCCGCGACGACACCCGCTCGACGATGCGCGAGTCGCGGAAGTAGCTGCGCCAGCCCGCGGGGCCGAGTGCGGCCAGCGCGGCCAGCGCGGCGGGCAGCTCGCTCCACGAGCCATGCACCGCGGCAGCGAGCGCGATGTCGATCTCGTTCGAGACAGCGCCGACGCGCCGCGCGGCGTCGCGACGCTGCTCGGATCCGATCCCGGGCAGGTGGCGCTCGAGCACCGTCTCCAGCTGCTCACGGAACGCGTCGACGTTCGCGCTCCCCTTCATGGTGAGGGACGCACCATGAATGCGGAAGCAGGACAACAGCTCGTCCAGATAGAGCGTGGGACCCGTGCGCGCGAGCTTGAGGTAGAAGTCCCAGTCGCCGGTGTACCAGAGCACCGGGTCGATCCCGCCGACGGCGATCGCCGCGTCGCGACGAAAGGTGGGCGCTGGCACGGCGACGAAGTTCTGCACGATGAGGTGCTCGAGCAGCGCATCGGCCGAGTAGATCTGCGGCGCGGGGACGAGTGGGCAGCGCCACTTGCCGACCGTGCGTCCGTCCTGGTCGATCACGAGCGACGGATTGAGCAGCAGAGCGAGGTCGGGATGCCGTTCCAGCGTGCGACGCACCGCCGCGGCGCGGCCGGGCAGCCAGCGGTCGTCCGAGTGCAGCATGCAGACGTGATCGGCCGCTGCCTCGCCGAAGCCGAAGTTCGTCTTGCCGACCCAGTTCGGAAACTCGGGGCGGACGAAGAGCCGGACGTCGAGCTCGCGGGAGAACTCGTCGATGATGGCGCGGGTGGAGTCGGTGGACCCGCCGTCGACGACGACGCACTCGAAGCCGCGCTCGTTCTGCTCCACCATCGACTCGAAGGTCTCGCGGAGATAGCGCTCGCCATTGTAGGTGGGCATGATCACCGACAGCCAGGGACGCGTCACGGGATGCCCACCACGCGCGGCGGATCGAACAGGTTGTCGGGGCGCACGCCGAACTTCAGCAGGTCGCGCCGGCCGTACTCGTCGGCGATCCGTTCGGCGAGCGCGCGGACCGTCGTCGGCTCGCCGGAGCAGATGTTGACCGGCCCGGTGACGGTGCCGAGCGCGACTTCGGCGATCATGCGTCCGGCGTCGCGCACGTCGAGGAAGTCGCGCACCTGCGTGCCGCTCGTCAGCTCGGCGACCTCGCCGGCGGCGAGCCGGCTGCGGATGTGCGCGACGAGACGTCGCTCGTCCTCGCCCTCACCGTACAGGTAGAACAGGCGGCACCACGCGAGCTGGACCTTCTGGCTCGGCAGCCAGTGCGCGAGGCCATAGTACGTCGCGGCCTTCGCCGCGGCGTATGGCGACTGTGGCAGCAGTGGGGTGTCGATCGAGAGATCGCCGGCGGAGGTGTCATACTCGGCGCAGGTCCCGACGCCGACGAAGCGACGGACGCCAGCCCGCGTGGCGCCGGTGGCGAGGGCGAGTGAGCCGCGCAGGCAGCTCATGTTGAGCGGCGACCGGAGATACTGGCCGGGCTCGGCATACCAGGCCGAGTGGATCACGGTGTCGATGCCCGCGCAGCTCTCGGCCCACCAGTCGTCCGACTCGGCGAAGAGATCCGGCGTCGTGATGATGCGCTCCGGCGTCGCACCGGCGGACAGGCGCGTTGCGTCGCGCACGACGACGCGCACGCGGATGTCCTGCTCGAGGAGCGTGCGGAGGATCTGTCGGCCGACGAAGCCGGTCGCCCCCGTGAGAAGCACGTCGCGGCTCACGGCGACAGTCCCTCGAAGCCGTCGTCGATCATCGGATGTCCGTTGTCGCGCGCGGACCTCAGCGTGATCGGCTTGGGCCATGCGATGGCGAGCCGCGGGTCGCGCGCATTGAGCCCGCCCTCGGCCTGCGGCGCGTGCGGGGTGGAGTGCAGGTACAGCAGGTCGCACTCCTCGCTCTGCACCTGAAACCCGTGGGCAAACCCTTCCGGGATGAGCATGGCGCGACCGTTCTCCTCGGAGAGCTCTTCGGCGTGCCATCGGAGGAACGTCGGCGAGCCCGGACGCAGATCGATGGCGACGTCCCACACGGTGCCGCGCAGGCAGGTGACGAGCTTCATCTCCACGTGCTCGCCGCGCTGGAAGTGCATGCCGCGTACGGTACCTGGACCGCGCGTGACGGAATGGTTGATCTGCGCGATCGGCTTGCGCCAACCGGCCGGCGCGAGCTCCCGCTCCGAGAAGATGCGGGCGAGGAATCCACGCTGGTCGGTGAGGAGCCGTCGCTGGACCACCTTGAGCCCGTCGAGGGGAGTATCGATGATCGCGAGCTGGCTCATCGGCGTGCCGCGTCGTGGGTCGTCGTGCGCGGACGACTCACTTCCAGACCTTCCAGAGCGCGGCGCCCGAGTGCCAGAGCTCTTCGAGCTGGTTCTTGTCGCGGAGGGTGTCCATCGGTTGCCAGAAGCCGCGATGCTCGAAGGCCATGAGCTGGCCGCGCACCGCGAGTCCGGTCAGCGGCGCGCTCTCCCAGTTCACGTCGTCGCCTTCGATGAGATCGAGGCAGCGCGGCGAGAGCACGAAGAATCCGCCGTTGATGAAGCCGCCGTCGCCGCGTGGCTTCTCGGTGAAGCCGACGACGCGGTCGCCGTCGCGCGCGAGCGCACCGTAGCGGCCGGGCGGCTGCACGGCGGTGATCGTCGCCCACTTGCCGTGCGCCCGGTGGAATTCGATCGACGCGCCGATGTCCACGTCGCTCACCCCGTCGCCGTAGGTGAAGCAGAACGCCTCCTCGCCGGCGAGATGATCGCCGACCCGCTTCAGACGGCCGCCGGTCATCGTGCTCTCACCGGTGTCGACCAGCGTCACCTTCCACGGCTCGGCCTTCCGCTGGTGCACCTGCATCTCGTTCTTCGCCATGTCGAAGGTGACGTCCGACATGTGGAGGAAGTAGTTGGCGAAGTACTCCTTGATGATGTAGCCCTTGTATCCGCAGCAGATCACGAAGTCGTTGATCCCGTACGCGGAGTACAGCTTCATGATGTGCCAGAGCACGGGCTTTCCGCCGATCTCGATCATCGGCTTCGGCCTGAGATAGGTCTCCTCGGAGATCCTGGTGCCGAGTCCTCCGGCAAGGATGACAGCCTTCATGGCGCTCTGGTTCGGATGGTGCGGCGTACTATGGGAGAGGACTGGTCAGCGAGAGGGGCCGTAACTGCCGGAGATGGTGGGATGTGGGACGTTGGGGGTAAGTGCATCGGCCTCGAACCCATAGCCCGGTCGAGGTGGCAAACTCCGCACGTCCCACTCCCCACCTGCTCATCGGGTCATCGGACCGCCACCGGCCGATATAGATTGATGCTCCGGTGCTGCTCGTCGAACAGGAACGCCGTCCGCTCCGGCAGCCGTTTCATCAGCGCCGCATTGGCCGAGTCGCCGCGGTCGTAGGCGAGCCAGGTGTTCGAGGTCGCGAAGTCCGGGTCGTTCACGACCAGGCTCCGGTGCGCCTCGTGAAACTTGGCATGGCGGACGAACAGTACCGACGGTCCGGGAAGATGCGCTACCACGTTGCGGAACTCACGCGTGTAGATCGCGTTCTGCCCATGCTGAAACCGGTCGAAGCGCACCTCGCGCCGCAGCATCGGGATCGTGAACAGGATGGCCACGCACATCGCCACCGCCGCGCGCGGGGCGCGCGCCCAGTCCCATGCCCGTTCCGGCTCCCGCGCGAGCACCCGCAGCACGAGCGCCAAGCCACACACGGTGAGAAACGCCAGCACCGGCGCGATCTCCATGTAGTAGATCGTCCAGTTGGGCCAGGTCGGATGCGCGAGATATCCGACGAAGACGATCGCCGTGGTCGCCGCGCCGAGCCACACGGCGGCCGGCGCGAGCGCGAGGCCCAATACCGCGAGCGAGCCCTCGGTGATCGGATGCCACCAGCTCTGATCGGCGAGGAAGAGCCACCGGTCGTGCGCGATGTTCGGAAGTTCGGCGACCGTATGACTCCGCTGCACCGAGTCGAGCGAGAGGTTCACGAACGCCAGGTCGGGGGGCGGCGTCTTCCGCGGCGGCGTGGAGTCGTAGCCGAAGTGCGGCCGGTCGAAGGGCATGTAGTCGCGCGTGTAGACCGCGACGGGCCACACCTTCCAGTCACCCGTGGTGCGCGCGCTCCAGAGCGGAAGGATCGCGACCACCGCGCTCCCGGCGACGAGGCCGAACATCAGATCGCGCCAGCGACGCGTGCGCCAGACGTCGCGCAGCACTACGGCAGCGATGGGGAGTGAGAAGAGCACCGCGCTGAACGGTCGCGTGATCGCGCACCATCCGAGCGAGAGGGCGACCACCACCATCCACCGCGTGCGATGCTCGCCGGGCTCGTGCCAGCGCAACAGCGCATACCAGGCGAGCAGGAGGAGCGCGCCGGTCGTCGTCTCGGAGAAGAAGCTGGCGGCGAAGTACAGCGACTGCCCGTGCATCATCAGCACGACGGTGCCGAGCGCGATCGCGCCGTTCGTCAGCCGCCTGGCGAGCGCGAAGGCGAGCCCCGCGCGCAGTGCGCCGAGGAGGATCACGATCAACGACGGCGACCCGACGAGCTCACCGACGGCGAGCAGCAACGAGTGGCCCGGCGGATACTTCGACGCGACGAGCGGATCGTTCAGCACGTGCGCCTGCGCGAAGAACTCGGGGCTCGGTGGACCGGGCGCCGTCCATCGCAGGTGCGCGAACAGCTTCGCCTGCAGCAGATACGCGAGCTCGTCGTGCAGATCGGGGAGCGGCTGCCCGGGTCCCCACGTCCACCACACCGCGAGCCCGAAGAAGAAGCCGGCGACCAGCGGCGCGAGCCGCGCGTCGAGCGCTCGGCGAACGGACTGCACGATGACGTGACTCGGCGCCTCGCGCCCCCGCTCGGCGAGGGCGACGACGAACGCCGCGACCAACACGATCAGAAGAACCATCGTGCCGGAGCTACTTCTCCTCGTGGTAGACCATGTCGAGGTTCACGTCCCACAGATTCGCGTGGTCGGTGCGTCCCTCGATGATGTTGTCCACGGCGACCATCGCCGTGAGCATGCTGTGGTCCTGGTTGTTGTAGCGGTGCATGCCGTTGCGTCCGATCAGGAACAGGTTCGGAATGCCGAGCGACCAGTCCTTCACCTCGTCGAGCCGGTCGTAGGTGCCGAAGTAGGCGGGATACGCCTTCGGCATGCGCAGCACGCAGCCGTCGAGCACGTCGTCTCGCTTGATGAAGCCGATGCGCTCGAGCTCGCGCGTTCCCAGCTCGACGAGATCGGCGTCGGCCATCTCCCAGAGATGGTCGCCCTGATCGACGAAGTACTCGAGACCGATCCAGACGGTGTTCTTGCGATCGGCCACCATGTACGGGCTCCAGTTGTTGAACACCTGGATGCGGCCGACCTGCACGCCGCCGTCCTGCACGTAGATCCAGTTGTCCTCAACGCGGTCCGCCGGCTTGGCCCCCTTCACCTGCACGTGAAGCTTGTTCAGCAGCAGCCCGACGGTGAGGAAGTCGCGGTAGACGAGTCCCTCGGCCACCTCGCGCACAGGCGCCGGCGGCGCGGGCACGGTCTGCTTCACCAGTTCCTTCACCGGCATCGTCGAGAAGAAGTAGTCGCACGGAACGCGAGACTTCGCGCCCGTCGCGACGTCCTCGACTTCGACCTCGACGACCTGGCCGTTCTCGGTGAAGACACCGGAGACCTGCTGTCCGTAGCGGATCTCACCGCCCGCGGTGGTGATCTCGCGCGCGACGGTCTCCCACATCTGACCGGGCCCGAACTTCGGATAGAAGAAGCGGGTGATCAGACTGGTCTCCCGCTCCTGTTGGGCTTTCTTGAAGTCGCTCGACAGCAGATCCTTCACCGCGTGCACGACGGCGTTCTTGAGCGAGAGCCCCTTCACGCGCTGCGCGCCCCAATCGGCGCGGATGTGGTCGCACTTCACGCCCCACACCTTCTCGGTGTAGTCGCGAAAGAAGGTCTCGTAGAGCCGGCGTCCGAACCGGTTCACGAAGAAGGCGTCGAGATACGTCTCGTCCTTCAACGGAAAGAGACGCGACTTGATGTAGCTCAGGCCGATCAGCGCGGTGTTCATCAACCCGAGCCGGCGCGCGACCGTGAGCGTGATGCCGATGGGATAGGGGAAGAAGTGCCGCTTGTAATAGATGCGCGAGAGCCGCGGGCGGTGCAGCATCACCTCGTCGTCGATCTCCGGATCGGGGGCGACGCGCATCTCCTCGCGCGTCGGCACTCCCGCGGCGACGGCCGTTCCGCCCTTCGACGATCCACCCGACGCGCTCTCCATCAGCTCGGGTGCGAAGCGCCGCACGACGGACTCGGCGACGTAGTCGATGTCGTGGCTCTGCTCCTCGGTGTCCGCCGCGGCCGCGCCCTGTCGCGGCAGGATGGAGAACCACCACTTCATGACGCGCTGGTCCTTCGAGAAGAAGCGATGACCGCCGATGTCGATCCGGTTGCCCTTGTAGTTGTACGTCTGGGCGATGCCTCCGGTCGCGTGCGTGCGCTCGAACACCACGGGATGGATGTCGGAGCGAGCCAGCAATTCGTAAGCGGCGGTGAGTCCGGCGGGTCCTGCGCCGGCGATCACCGCGATCGGTCGTTGGGTCATTGCGACGGGACGGAGGCGGTGTGAAGAAAAGGCATGGCGCCTCCCCTCGGCTCAAAGACGCCTCTGGCGCGAGCCGAGCAACAGGCCGAGCGAGGGCAGCCGATGGCTGCGCCTCAGCAGAGATGCACCGCCGATGCTTTTATAGTCGCAACCACCGCGGTGCCGGGCAACAGATCGAGCTCCGAGACGGACGCGGCCGTAACGGTCGCGACGAGCGGCTGTCCCTCCACTTCCACCGTGATCTGCGAGAGCGCACCGTGAGTGACGACCTCGACGACACGCCCTTCGAGAACGTTGCGCGCCGAGCTGGCGGCCGGCCGCTCGCGGGCGAGCGTGATGTCCTCGCCCCGCACCACAGCGTGCGCGTCGCCAGCCCGGTCGCCCATCCCGACGAGCACCAGGCCGCCCGACCGGAAGCACATCGCGCGCGACTCCGACGCGTCGCCCTCGGCGATCGGTGCGGCAACGCCGGCGTAGACGTTCTCGGCGCCGAGGAACTCGGCGGCCGCTGCCGAGACCGGATGCTGGAAGAGTCGCGTCGGCTCGCCGGCCTGCACGAGGCGTCCGGCGTCGAGCAGGATGGCGACGTCTCCGAGGGTGCCCGCTTCGGCGAAGTCGTGGGTGACCTGCAGAACGGTGATGCCGTGCTCCCGCTGGATCGACCGTAGCTCTCGGCGGACTCGGCCACGACTGCGAGGGTCGAGCGCGGCGAAGGGCTCATCCAGTAGAAGGATGTCCGGCGCCGGGGCCAGCGCGCGCGCGAGCGCGACGAGCTGACGCTCCCCGCCGCTCAGCGTGCTCACGCTTCGAGACGACAACCGCTCCACACCGAACCGACGTACGAGGTCGTTCGCATGCGCGGCGTCCGACGCGCCGTAGCGCACGTTCGCCTCGACGCCGAGGTGCGGAAAGAGAAAACCGTGCTGGTAGACGATGGCCGCGCCGCGCCGCTCCGGTGGCAGCCGGGTCACGTCCGCGCCGCGTAGCGACACTCGCCCACCGGATGCTCGGCGCACGCCGGCGATGGTGTCGAGCAGCGTGGTCTTCCCCGACCCGGCGGGGCCGAGCACGATCCCCCACGCGCCGGCCGGCACGCTGAAGGAGACGTCGTGCAGCTCGAAGCGCCCCGCGCGCGCTCGAAGCGCCTCGACCTCGATCACCGCGCCGACTCCCCGAGCGCCGCACCGGCGCGGAGCGAGCGGAGCACGAGGAGCGGCACGAGCGCGAGCACCACCAGCACCGCGGCAACGGGAAGGGCCGCGTCCAACCCGCTGCCCGTGAAGCGGTCGTAGCTCAACACGCTCGCCACCTTCGGATTGTAGACGAGGATGACGATCGCGCCGAACTCGCTCACCGCACGGGCCCACATGACGACGGCCGCGGCGAGGAGCCCGCGCCCCGCGAGCGGGCGGGTGACGCGCCACGCGGCACGAAGCGTGGTGTCGCCGAGGGTGCGCGCGACCGATTCGTAGCGCTCGTCCACTCGCGCGATCGCTTCGCGCGCCG
>Ga0308175_100002840_pt1 | contig 11887 bp, 13 predicted proteins | sample PhyCR1_3_FD_203893 | JGI IMG/M metagenome (GOLD analysis project Ga0308175, IMG submission 203893) | Soil microbial communities from UC Gill Tract Community Farm, Albany, California, United States - DLSLS.C.R1 | ecosystem: Environmental > Terrestrial > Soil > Agricultural land | place: USA... | reverse complement strand
TCGTTGAAAGAGGTCGGTCGAAAACCCACCAGAGCACCCGAGCCACCGCCCGGGGGTTACGGGGGCCGCCCCCGACAGCGACACTGCCGCAGTGACGCGGATCGTGGCCGGCAGTGCTGGTGGGCGCCGGCTGGCGGTGCCGCCGGGCGAGCGCACCCGCCCGACGTCCGACCGGGCGAGGGAGGCGCTGTTCGCCACCCTGTCCGGACTGGTGGACATCGAGGGCGCCAGGGTTCTCGACCTGTACGCCGGTTCCGGCGCCGTCGGTCTGGAGGCGGTCTCCCGCGGTGCGGCGCACGCGCTGCTGGTCGACGCCGATGCCCGCGCCGTCGCGGTGGCGCGGGACAACGCCGCCTCGCTCGGGCTGGCCGACCGGGTGACGGTGCGGCGGGACCGGGTCGAGCGGGTGCTCGCCGGCGAGCCGGAGCCGCACGAACTGGTCTTCGCCGACCCGCCGTACGCACTGCCCGACGAGGAGCTGGCCGGCGTGCTGCGCCGGCTCACCGAGGGCTGGCTCGCGCCGGGTGCGGTGCTCGCGGTCGAGCGCTCCAGCCGGGGTGCCGGACCCCGCTGGCCGGACCGTGTCGAGGGTCTCAAGCAGCGCCGCTACGGCGAGGGCACGCTTTGGTACGGTCGATTCTCGTGACGACCGGGAGCGCCACCGCGCCGCGCCGTGCCGTCTGTCCCGGCTCGTTCGACCCGGTCACGCTCGGGCATATCGACATCATCGGCCGGGCCAGCAAGCTGTACGACGAGGTCGTCGTCGCGGTCCTGGTCAACAAGAGCAAGGCGAGCATGTTCTCGGTGGACGAGCGGATGGACATGCTCACCGAGGTCACCGCCGAGTACGGCAATGTGCGGGTCGACTCGTTCCACGGGCTGCTCGTGCACTACTGCCAGGCCAACGACATCCCCGTCATCGTCAAGGGCATCCGGGCGGTCAGCGACTTCGACTACGAGCTGAAGATGGCGCAGATGAACCACGGGCTGACCGGGGTGGACACGCTGTTCATGCCGACCAACCCCGAGTTCAGCTTCCTGTCCTCCAGCCTGGTCAAGGAGGTCGCCACCTGGGGCGGCGACGTCAGCCGGCTCGTCCCGCCGGCCGTGCTGGAGCGCCTGGTCGCCCGGCTCGACGAGCGCCGGTGAGCACGACGGTCGGCGACGCGCTGCGCCGGGTGCCGGACGCGCTCGACGAGCTCGTCGCGCTGGTCGAGTCGGCCAGGGCGATGCCGCTGTCCTCGTCCTGCGTGCTGCCGCGGGAGGAGGCGCTCGACCTGCTCGACGAGCTGCGCGCGGCGCTGCCGCTGGCGCTGGAGGACGCCCGCGAGGTGATGTCCGCGCGCGAGGAGCTGCTCGGGCAGGCCAGGGACCGCCGGGACCGGATCACCGCCGAGGCCAGGCAGGAGGCCGACCGGGTGCTGACCGCGGCCCGGGACGCGGCCGACCGGCTGCTGGCCGACGCCCGGGCGACCGCCGTGCGGATGGTGTCCGCCGACGGGGTGCGCCGCGCCGCGGAGGCGGAGGCGCGCGGCATCCTGCAGGCGGCCGGGGAACGGGCGCGCCGGTTGCGGGCGGACGCCGACGCGTATGCCGACGAGCGGCTGGCCGTGCTCGAGGACACGCTGGCCCGGTTGCTCGGCACGGTCGAGCGCGGTCGGGACCTGCTCTCCCGGGGCGAGACCGGCGAGACCGGAGTCGCGGGCTGGACCGGGGGAACCGGCGACGACGTCGAGATCGGCGCATCCGGCCGGGGTGAGTAGCCGCAGATCAGGCCCGGAGCACGGCATGTCGCCCGGCTGGCGGCCGCGCCGCCAGGCAGTTCGGCGGCGCGTCCTGAGGCGTTTCGACGTACCGGTCGGGGCTCGGGTAATCTTGGCGGTCGGTCCATACCTGTGGCCACCGTTTCCGCCTGTCCTCGAGAAGTGACCATGCCAGCCAGAACGACGCCGTCCGCCCGGACGGCCGCTCGTCTCGACCCCCGCCGGCCGTTCGTGCTCGACGTGCGCGAGCTCGGCCGGCGCCCGGGGTCGATGCGTGCTGTCCGGGTCGAGGTGCCGGCGCCGGCCGCGATGACCGTGGGCATGGCCGGCATTCCGGAGGACGAGCCGCTGACACTCGACCTGCGGCTGGAGTCGGTGGTCGAGGGCGTGCTGGTGTCGGGGACCGCGACCGCTCCGGTCACCGGTGAGTGCGCCCGCTGCCTGACCCCGGTGTCCGACACGGTGAGCGTGCCGGTGACCGAGCTGTTCGCCTACCCGGACTCCGCCACCGAGCAGACGTCGGAGGAGGACGAGGTCAGCCACCTCGTCGGCGACCTGCTCGACCTGGAGCCGCTGGTCCGCGACGCGCTGGTGCTCGACCTGCCGCTGTCTCCGCTGTGCCGGGACGACTGCCGCGGGTTGTGCGCCGGCTGCGGGGAGCGCCTCGACGACCTGCCTGCCGACCACACCCACACCACGACCGACCCACGCTGGGCCGCTCTCGCCGAGCGGTTCGGTGGCAGTCCCGAGAAGGAGTAGATCAGTGGCAGTCCCGAAGCGCCGGATGTCCCGGAGCAACACCCGGTCCCGCCGGTCGCAGTGGAAGACGTCGGCCCCGACGCTGGTCATCTGCGAGAACCGCGCCTGCCGCCGGCCGAAGCTGCCGCACACGGTCTGCAAGGTCTGCGGGACGTACGACAACAAGCAGGTCGTCGCCGTCTGACCGGCCGGGCGATCAGTCGGCGTGAGCGGAGAGCCTCGTTCCAATCCTGACTCGTCCTCCCTGGAGGGCGCGCTCGGCGTCACCTTGGAGGCCGAGCTGATCGGTCGCGCGCTGACCCACCGGTCGTACGCGTACGAGAACGGTGGGCTGCCGACCAACGAGCGGCTGGAGTTCCTCGGCGACGCGGTGCTCGGGCTGGTGATCACCGACGCGCTCTTCAAGGGGCACCCGGACCTGCCCGAGGGGCAGCTGGCGAAGCTGCGCGCCTCGGTGGTGAACATGCGGGCGCTCGCCGACGTGGCCCGCGGGCTCGGTCCCGACGGGCTGGGCGCGTACGTCCGGCTCGGGCGGGGCGAGGAGGTCACCGGCGGCCGGGACAAGGCCAGCATCCTGGCCGACACCCTGGAAGCGCTGCTCGGCGCGGTCTACGTCGAACACGGTCTCGACCAGGCCGGCGAGGTCGTGCACAAGCTGTTCGACCCGGTGCTGGCCGACGCGGCGCAGCGCGGTGCCGGGCTGGACTGGAAGACCTCCCTGCAGGAGCTGACCGCGGCCATGTCGCTCGGCGTGCCGGAATACGTGGTGAGCGAGGAGGGCCCGGACCACGCCAAGTCGTTCACGGCGGTCGCGAGGGTCGGCGGCGAGTCGTTCGGCACCGGCGCGGGCCGCAGCAAGAAGGAAGCCGAGCAGAAGGCCGCCGAGTCGGCCTGGAAGACCCTGAAGGCCCGCACGCCCAAGGCCTAGCCGACCCGGCGGGAGACCTCGTCGGCGAGACGATCGAGGGCTTCCCGCATTTCAGCGCGGGTGCGGTCGGCGGCGGCGCCGCGGTGCGCCTCGGCCTGCTTGCCGAAGAACGAGAGGTGCAGGTTCACCTCGCTGGCGTTGTCGCCCTCGTGGTACACCTGCGCCCAGCCGGCGTAGTCGGGTCCCTCGCTGCCCCACTCCATCCGGAGCTGGTCCTTCTCGGCCCGGAACAGCCCGTCGGCGGCGTAGTGCTGCCCGCTCGCATCACCCTCGATGTGCACGCGATCGGGCCCGGCATCCTCGACCTCGATCGTCGTCGGCAGCCAGCGTCGCATGGTCTCGATATCGGACATGATGTCGAAAACGACATCCGCTGACGCCGGCATCGGCCGGCTCTCCTCGTACTCCATGGCCGCATGATCTACCCCCGTGCATCGTGCCACTACCGTGGGCGGGTGCCTGAACTGCCCGAGGTCGAGGTGGTCCGCAGCGGCCTGGAGCAATCGGTCGTCGGCCGCACCGTCGCCAAGGCCGAGATGCTGCACCCGCGGGCGACCCGGCGGCACGTCGCCGGCCCCGACGACGTGGTCGCCCGGCTCACCGGCCGCACGCTCACCGCCGTCGAGCGGCGCGGGAAATACCTCTGGCTGCCGCTGGGGGGCGATGGCGAGGACCAGGCCGAGGCGTTGCTCGGCCACCTCGGCATGAGCGGCCAGCTGCTGGTCGAGCCGCCGGAGACGCCGGACGGGCCGCACCTGCGGGCGCGGCTCGCGTTCACCGACGGCGGCCGGGAGCTGCGGTACGTCGACCAGCGCACGTTCGGCGGGCTGTCGGTCGAGCCGCTCACCGGTCCCCCCGGCGACCAGGTGCCGGCGGTGATCGCGCACATCGCCCGGGACCCGCTGGACCCGGCGTTCGACCTGGCCGCGTTCACCGCGGCGGTCCGCAGGCGGCGTACCGGGATCAAGCGGGCCCTGCTCGACCAGTCGCTCGTCTCCGGCATCGGCAACATCTACGCGGACGAGGCGCTGTGGCGGGCGCGGCTGCACTGGGCCAGGGCCACCGACCGGCTGACCCGGCCGGCGATCGCCACGCTGGTCGATGCGGTCCGGGCGGTGATGAACGAGGCGCTCGCCGCCGGCGGCACCTCGTTCGACAGCCTGTACGTCAACGTCAACGGCGAGAGCGGCTACTTCGAGCGGTCGCTGCACGTGTACGGGCGCGAGCACGAGCCGTGCCCGCGCTGCGGCACGCCGATCCGGCGCGACCCGTTCATGAACCGTTCGTCGTTCAGCTGCCCGCGCTGCCAGCCACGACCCCGGAACGGGCGCTGGTGAGGCCGGTGGGCCGGGCGGATTCCGCCGATGTCCGATTGACGGCCTGGGTGCACGGGCATGTACAAGGCGTCGGATTTCGATGGTGGGTACGGGCACGGGCCCTCGAACTCGGGCTGGTCGGCTGGGCGACGAACCTGGACGACGGCCGGGTCGAGGTGGTGGCCGAGGGTCCCCGTTCGGCCGTCCAGGCGCTGCTGGACGCCCTGAACGGCCCTGGTGTCCCCGGACGGGTACGGACGGTAGTCGAACGATGGGCCGGAGCACGCGGCGGAATCACCGGGTTCGCAGAGCGGTAACCCGCCGTGGACACACGCAGCGACGGTGGACGTTGACCCGTCAGGCCGGTCCGTGCGACCCTATACACGACGCACGCACCCGGTCCGCCTGCGGTTTGCGTGCCCTTCCCAAGACCCACCGAAGCGTCTGGTGTGGAGGCCCACGAGATGGCGAAGGCCCTTCTCGGCTACGTCGGAGCGGTTCCGGATCGTCGTCTCGTCGACGAGGTGACATTCCTACGGTCGCGAGTACGCGACCTGGAAGCGGAGATCGCACGGCTGCGTACCGATCGCGAGTCGACGTCGACCGATCTGGAGCGTGGGCTGCGGCAGCTGTCCGAGCTGTCCGAGCCCGTTCTGGCCTGAGGTCCGGGCCGGCCGATTCCCGGTCCACCGCTCGCGCGTCCTGGTCCGGACGCGGTACGCGCCCATGGGCGTGACTTCCACCGTTCCGGGTTCTCCCTGCACGTCTTGCGCGGATCCGCTCGGGCGCTCAGGTACCGTTCCCCGAGGGCCCTTCCCCCCGAGCCGGCCCATCCGCCGTCCGCTTCCGGAGAGTCGTGCACCTCAAGAGCCTCACGCTGAAGGGCTTCAAGTCCTTCGCCTCGGCCACCAGCCTGCGGTTCGAGCCGGGCATCACCTGCGTCGTCGGTCCCAACGGGTCGGGCAAGTCCAACGTGGTGGACGCGATCTCCTGGGTGCTCGGTGAGCAGGGTGCCAAGGCGCTGCGCGGCGGCAAGATGGAGGACGTCATCTTCGCCGGCACCGCCGGCCGCCCGCCGCTCGGCCGGGCCGAGGTCACGCTGACCATCGACAACGGCGACGGCGCGCTGCCGATCGACTACACCGAGGTCTCGATCACCCGGCGGATGTTCCGCGACGGCGCCAGCGACTACGAGATCAACGGGTCGTCCTGCCGGCTGCTGGACATCCAGGAGCTGCTGTCCGACTCCGGCATCGGCCGGGAGATGCACGTGATCGTCGGCCAGGGCCAGCTCGACTCCGTGCTGCAGGCCAAGCCGGAGGACCGGCGCGGGTTCATCGAGGAGGCGGCCGGCGTCCTCAAGCACCGCAAGCGCAAGGAGAAGGCGCTGCGGAAGCTCGACGCGATGCAGGCCAACCTCACCCGGCTCACCGACCTGACCGGTGAGCTTCGTCGCCAGCTCAAGCCGCTGGGCCGGCAGGCCGAGGTGGCCCGGCGGGCCGCGACCGTGCAGTCCGACCTGCGCGACGCCCGGCTGCGACTGCTCGCCGACGACCTGGTCGCGCTGCGCTCCGCGCTGGCCCGGGAGGTCGCCGACGAGAGCGCGGTCCGGGAGCGGCGCGCGGTCGTCGAGCGCGAGCTGGCCGTCGCCCAGGCCCGGGAGGCCGAGCTGGAGGCGGCGATCGCCGCCGACGCGCCGGCCCTCGCCCGCGCCCAGGAGACCTGGTATCGGCTGTCCGCGCTGGAGGAGCGCTTCCGCGGCACGCACCGGCTCGCGGCGGAGCGGGAGCGGCACCTGTCCGCGTCCGAGGACGACGTCCGTACCGGCCGTGACCCGGAGGTGCTGGAGGCCGAGGCGGCCGAGATCCGCGACCAGGAGGAGGGGCTGCGGGACGCACTCGAGCACGACCGCGGCCGGCTGGCCGAGGCCGTCGCCGACCGGCAGGAGCTGGAGCGGTCGCTGGCCGCGGCGGAGCGGGCGCTGGTCGCCGCGGTCCGCGCGGTGGCCGACCGGCGGGAGGGGCTGGCCCGGCTCGGCGGCCAGGTCGAGGCGGTGCGGACCCGGCTCGGCGCCAAGGCGGAGGAGATCGACCGGATCGCCGCGGCGGCGGCCGAGGCGCGGGACCGGGCCGCGGCCGCGGAGGCCGAGTTCGCGGCGCTGCAGGGCGAGGTCGGCGCTCTCGACGAGGGCGAGTTCGGGCTGGACGAGCGGCACGAAGCCGCGGTCGCCGCGTACGACGCGGCCAAGGCGCGGGTACGGGCGCTCGGCGAGGCCGAGCGCGAGGCCGAGCGCGACCGGGCCACCTGGTCGGCCCGCAAGGAGGCGCTCGCGCTCGGGCTGACCCGCAAGGACGGGGCCGGCGCGCTGCTCGCCGCCGGCACCAGGCTGCCGGGCCTGCTCGGCTCGGTCGCCGCCCTGCTGACCGTACGGCCGGGGCACGAGGCGGCGCTGGCGGCGGCGCTCGGCGGGATCGCGGATGCGGTCGCCGTCTCCTCGCCCGCGGACGCGGCCGAAGCGCTGCGGCTGCTCAAGACCGACGACGGCGGCCGGGCCGGGCTGCTCATCGGCCGCGCCGCGGTCCCCGGCCCGGCCGGCGCCGGGCAGGCCGGCTTTGGGCCGCCTGGGGCGGGTGGTGGCGGCGCGGGTGGTGGCAGCGCGGGTGGTGACAGCGCAGGTGGTGACAGCGCCGGCGGCGGCCTGGTTGGTGCGGTCGGTGGCGACGCTACGTCCGGCGACTCGCCGGGGGCGGCCGGTGGACGGTCCGGCTGGCCGGCGCTGCCGGGCGCCGCGCAGTGGGCCGTTGACCTGGTCGAGGCGCCGCCGGCACTGCGGCCGGCGCTGGACCGGGCGCTCGACCGGGTCGCGGTGGTGGCTGACCTGGATTCCGCCCGCGACCTCGTGGCGACCCGCCCCGGCGTGCGAGCGGTGACCGCCGAGGGCGACCTGCTCGGCGCCGACTGGGCGGTCGGCGGATCCGCCAGCGCGCCCAGCGTGATCGAGGTGCAGGCCGCGGTCGACGAGGCCGAGACCAGGCTGGCCGAGGCCGAGTCGCGGCGTACCGGCGTCGCGGCCGAGCTGGTCGGGGCGAAGGCGGCCGCCGACGCCGCCCGGCACGCGGTCGAGGCGGCGCTGGACCGGCTCAACGAGTCCGACGCCAAGCTCAACGCGGTCGCGGAGCAGCTCGGCCGGCTCGGGGCCGGTGCCCGGTCCGCGGCGGCCGAGGCCGACCGGCTGGACAAGGCCCGCGCCGCCGCGACCCAGGCTCGCGAGCAGGACGTGGCCAAGCTCGCCGACCTGCAGGACCGGCTCACCGCGGCGGAGGAGATCCAGGTCGACGAGGAGCCGTCCACCGAGGAGCGGGACGCGCTGCAGGCCCGCGGTGGCGAGGTGCGGCAGGCCGAGATGGAGGCGAGGCTCGCCGTCCGTACCGGCGAGGAGCGGGTGCGGGCGCTGTCCGGCCGGGCCGACCAGCTGCTGCGGGCGGCCGCGACCGAGCGCGCCACCCGGGCCCGGCTGGAGGAGCGGCGCCGGTCCCGCGCCCGCGGCGCCGAGGTGGCCGCCGCCGTCGTCGCCGCCGCGGCGGCCGCGCTGACCCGGATCGCCGCCTCGCTCGAGGTCGCGGTCGCCGAGCGGGACGCCGCCCAGCAGGCCAGGGTGGTGCGCGAGGGCGAGCTGCTCGCGCTGCGCACCTCCAGCCGCGAGCTGGCCGGCGAGCTCGAGCGCCTCACCGACGTCGTGCACCGGGACGAGGTGGCCCGGGCCGAGCAGCGGCTGCGGATCGAGCAGCTGGAGACCGCGGCGGTCGAGCAGTACGGGGTGGACCTCGACGCGCTGGTCGCCGAGTACGGACCGGAGGAGCTGGTGCCGCCGTCGGCCGCCGACCTGGCCAGCGCCGAGGCGGACGGGAAGCCACAGCCCGAGCCGGCCCCGTACGAGCGGGCGGTGCAGGAGAAGCGGGCGGCGCGGGCCGAGCGCGACCTCGCCTTGCTGGGCAAGGTCAACCCGCTGGCGCTGGAGGAGTTCGCGGCGCTGGAGGAGCGGCACGCGTTCCTGTCCACCCAGCTGGAGGACCTGAAGGCGACCCGGCGCGACCTGCTCACGGTGATCCGCGAGGTCGACGAGCGCATCCACGACGTGTTCGCCTCGGCGTACGCGGACACCGCGCGGGAGTTCGAGATCGTCTTCCGCACGCTGTTCCCGGGGGGCGAGGGACGGCTGCTGCTCACCGACCCGGAGGACATGCTCGCCACCGGCATCGAGGTCGAGGCCAGGCCGCCGGGCAAGAAGATCAAGCGGCTGTCGCTGCTGTCCGGCGGCGAGCGCTCGCTGACCGCGGTCGCGTTGCTGGTGGCGATCTTCCGGGCTCGCCCGTCGCCGTTCTACGTGCTGGACGAGGTCGAGGCCGCGCTCGACGACATCAACCTCGGCCGGCTGCTCAACCTGATCGAGGAGCTGCGCTCGACCTCGCAGCTGATCGTCATCAGCCACCAGAAGCGGACGATGGAGATCGCCGACGCGCTGTACGGGGTGAGCATGCGTGGCGACGGCATCACCACGGTGATCAGCCAGCGGCTGCGCGAGTCCGCCTGAGGACGGACGCGCTGGCCCGACCGTCGCAACTCTTGCCGGCCGATCGCAGCAAAGTTTTCGGAGTGCACCACTGCGGCGCTAGCATTTGATGCCGTGCCTGCCATCCAGATCCGGGACGTGCCGTCCGATCTGTACCGCCGGCTGCGCGAGCGCGCGGCGGCGGATCGGGTGCCGCTCTCGGCGTACGTGCTGAGGCTGCTCGAGCGGGACGCGGGCCGCCCGTCGGCGCAGGAGTGGTTCGCCGCCCTCGCCGACCGGGAGCCGGTGCGTGACGCGGACGTAGCGGGGGCTCTGGACGGGTCGCGGTCCGACCGCGACACGCGGGCCGCCCGTGTACTGCGTCATTGACGCCGGGGCGCTGCTCGAACTCCTGCTGCGCACGCTGCGCGCCGAGTCGGTGCAGTCCGTGGTCGACGACCGGCAGATGGTGGCGCCGGCGGTGATCGACGCGGAGGTGCTCTCCGCGCTGCGCGGTCTCGAACGCAGCCGCGCCGTCACACCGGCCCGGGCCGCGGTGGCCGTCGCCGACCTGCGCGAGGCGCCGGTCGAGCGCTACCCGCTCGGCTCGCTGCTCGACCGGGCCTGGGGCCTGCGCAGCCGGCTCAACGCGTACGACGCGCTCTACGTCGCGCTTGCTGTCGAGCTGGACTGCCCGCTGGTCACCACCGACGACCGCATCCCCAGCCCTCGCCTCCCCGCCAAGGTCCTGCACGCTTAGTCGCCGTCGGGGGTCGGCCCCCGTAACCCCCGGGCGGTGGCTCGTGTGCACTGGTGAGCTCTCGACCGACCTCTTCCAACGAGCCCCGCCCAGGCGGAGGACCCCATCACCTCCAGGACCCCGTCGGTGCCGGTCGGGCGCTCGTGTCCCGCGGCTGGGAGACTCGGGGGCATGGAGTGGGTGATCCTCGCGGTGGCGATCGTGGTCGTGCTCGTGATTGCGATTGCCGGACTGGTGGTGCCGCGGCGGCGGGGGACGAGGCTGCCGCCGGCGCCGGAGAAGGCGGTTCCGCCGCTGGGGGCCGACACCGAGGCGGCCGAGACTGCGGTGCTGACCGAGCCGGAGGCGAGACCCGGGGCGGAGCCGGAGGCCGGGGCGAGACCGGGGGAGGGCACCCTGGTCGACACCACCGGCCCGGGAATCGAGGTGCCGGAGGCGGCTGCCGGGCGGATGGTCCGGCTGCGCTCCCGGCTGTCCCGGTCCCAGTCCACCCTCGGCCGCGGGCTGCTGTCACTGCTGTCCCGGGAGGACCTGGACGAGGACGCCTGGGAGGAGATCGAGGACACGCTGCTGACCGCGGACGTCGGCGTGGCCGCCACCCAGGAGATCGTCGAGCGGCTGCGGACCCGGACCAAGGTGCTCGGCACCCGCTCCGAGGGCGAGCTGCGCGCACTGCTCGCCGACGAGTTGGTCACCGCCCTGCAGCCGGACATGGACCGCACCCTGCACACGATCCCGCACCCGGACGGGCATCCGGCCGTCCTGCTCGTCGTCGGGGTGAACGGCACCGGCAAGACCACAACCTGCGGCAAGATCGCCCGGTTGCTGGTGGCCGACGGGCAGACCGTGCTGCTCGCCGCGGCCGACACGTTCCGGGCCGCGGCCGCCGACCAGCTCGAGACCTGGGCGTCCCGGGTCGGCGCGCGGGTGGTCCGCGGTCCCGAGGGCGGCGACCCGGCCAGCGTCGCATTCGACGCGGTCAAGCTCGGCACCGAGACCGACGACAACATCGGCGTCGACACCGTCATCGTCGACACCGCCGGCCGGCTGCACACCAAGGTCGGGCTGATGGACGAGCTGGGCAAGATCAAGCGGGTGGTCGAGAAGCAGGGCCCGGTGGACGAGACCCTGCTCGTGCTCGACGCCACCACCGGCCAGAACGGGGTCGTCCAGGCCCGCGTCTTCACCGAGGCCGTCGACGTCACCGGGATCGTGCTGACCAAGCTGGACGGCACGGCCAAGGGCGGGATCGTGGTCTCGGTCCAGCGCGAGCTCGGCGTGCCGGTGAAGCTGGTCGGCCTCGGCGAGGGTCCGGACGACCTCGCTCCGTTCGAGCCCGAGACGTTCGTGGACGCCCTGCTCGGGGAGACGGTGTAGCGGCTGCCTCTCGCCGCCGCCGGGCGGCCGGGCCGTGCTCGCGCCCGGGCAGGGCATCTTCGGCCCGCCGCGCTGACCCGGTCCGCCCCGCCGACCCGGTCCGCGCCGGCGGCCGTGGTGTGACGAAACCCGGGCGTAGCCGGGCCCCGGTCTGTTCACGGTCACGAAACAGCCGGGACCTGCCTCCGAAACAGCTCGCTGCGACCTTTCTGCCAAACCCCGTCAGCGAGAGGAGGAGCAGTGCCGTTCGACTTCGACTCGGTGGACACCGGCGCCACCGCCTGGGTGCTGGCCAGCGCTGCGCTGGTGCTGCTCATGACGCCGGGCCTGGCGTTCTTCTACAGCGGCATGGTCCGCGCGAAGCACGCCCTGGCCATGCTCATGCAGAACTACGTCACGATCGGCATCGTCAGCCTGGTCTGGGTGGTGGCCGGC
>Ga0308175_100002839_pt1 | contig 11889 bp, 7 predicted proteins | sample PhyCR1_3_FD_203893 | JGI IMG/M metagenome (GOLD analysis project Ga0308175, IMG submission 203893) | Soil microbial communities from UC Gill Tract Community Farm, Albany, California, United States - DLSLS.C.R1 | ecosystem: Environmental > Terrestrial > Soil > Agricultural land | place: USA... | reverse complement strand
TTTACACGGTCCGATGGAACCCACCTGGGAACCGGGAACCAGCCCCTGCCCGAGAGCATGAACGAGTTCACACGCCTCGAACAATTTGCAAAACTGCAGAAGGCGCCGACGATCAAGTTCAAGGATCTGGAAGCGGCAGTGAACTCGACGGTCCGGTATAACACGCTACCGATGCAGGTTCGGGCTGACTTCATTCGCATCACCGACTCGACCGTTCTGACCAGCTTGACTGTTCTCTTCAAGAACAACGACTTAAACTACGCCACCAAGGAAAAGGTTGCCAAGGCCACCGTCAACATGTATGGCCGGATCACCTCTCTCACCCGCAAGCCGGTGAACTGGTTTGAAGACACTGTGACCTCGGAAGTACCGGCGGAGATGCTGCAGCAGGCGATGAAAGGCTCGCAGATCTATTCGAAGACGGTTCCGCTTGCTCCGGGGACTTATCGTCTGAACATCGTCGCGAAGGATCTCGTAGGAAACACGATGAACACCTTCGAAATGGCGTTGAATGTTCCCCATTACGAAGAGGAGCAACTTGGATCGAGCAGTGTGATTCTTGCCGACCAGCTCGAACGCGTACCCACCAAGAGCATCGGCGGCGGTCCCTTCGTCATTCGCAGCTCAAAGGTCCGTCCACGCGTCGGCGAGAGCTTCAAGCAAAACGAGACCATGGGCATTTACACGGAGTTCTACAACTTCGGGATGGATGAGAAGACGAAAAAACCAGACGGGACAATCACGTATGACGTGGTGGACGCCAGCAATAAAACGGTTCTGACCCAGACGGAAAACCTGGCCACTATACCGAACGCGTCCGCTTTCCTTGTGACGGTCGAGAAAAAGCTGCCGTTGACTAGTCTTGCTCCAGGCAAGTACACGCTGAAGTTGAAGGTGACGGACAAGCTCAAAAACAAGAGCCTTACGCCCACAGCGCAATTTACGGTAGTATCGTAAACGGACACCTGTTTCGGGGAACCCGAACCCATTTTGGCCTCTGTATCCGCGAGCGTACAATTCGGGACGTTAATCACGGGGCTGTTACTCCTCCCAGCCCCGGCTCTACCCTCAGATCTGTCTTTGCCCGCTTCCGGTAATCTCGTCGGCTCCATCGTGGACAGCACGGGCGTTCCGCAACGGGGCGCTTCGGTACAGCTTTTCAACAAATATCAACAGCTGGTTGCGAAGACGGCGAGCGACGCAGAAGGCCGGTTCGCGTTCATCTCTTTACCTGCGGATCTCTATTCGCTACATGCGACTCTGGCGAGTTTCCTGCCCGCGGCGAAAGACAAGATATCCGTAAAAGCGGGCGCTAGCAGCGTCCTCCAAATCCATTTGGCTACCTTATTCAGCCGGGTCGAAGTCAACTACGTCGTGCCGACCAGCGCCATGGCGGACGATTGGAAGTGGGTGCTACGCTCGTCCCCTGCGACGCGCCCGATCACGCGTCTTCTGGATGGCACTTCGGAGCAAAAGCCGCGCTTCTTCACGGAAACGCGCGCGATGTTGTCGCTTTCGGGCGGCGACGGGGGAACGCCGGACACCGCCGCCACGCTGGGTGACTGGGGTACAGGGTTCTCCATCTCGACTACGGTTCTAGGCAAAAGCGAACTGAAGGTAAGCGGCTCCTATGGCGACATGACCACCATCGGTCCACCTTCGTTGACAATCTGCGGCATCTATAGCCCGCACCAGGACGGATACTTTGGACGGCCTCCCGAGGTCACGGTGATGATGTCACAGGTGGGTGGACTCAGTACTCCTTTCGGCGCTGGACAAAATGCCTCCGCTATCCCCGGCTCGCCTGCCCTTCGGGCTATGTCGCTCGGTATGTACGAGACGGCTGACCCACTGGACAACGTTCACGTGGAATACGGCGCGCTCGCAGAGTCGCTGGATTATCTGCAGCACAACAGCCGCATCAGCCCGTTTGCCCGGGTGACCGTGGGCACCGGCAGCCGGCTGGGCCAGCTGATTGCGTCGTACAGCGACGGCAGCCAGCCGGACGCTCTCCTGCGGCACAACGCGAACTCCGAAAGTGGCCTGGATGGACGCAATTCGCGGGATTTTGCATCCGCCGGGTCGTTGGCGAGATTGCCTCAACTGTCCCGTCAGAACGGGCGCCTGGAAATGCAGCGCACACGTAACCTGGAGATTGGCTGGAACAAAGTCTCGAAATCGCGTGTGTATGCGTTTAGCGCGTTTTCCGAGGACGTTTCCCAAGGCAGAATCAACGTGGGTGGGGACCTTTCCGCGATTCGCCCGGAAGACATACTGACCGATACGTACGCCAGCACGTCGACCTACAATATCGGGCGCTATACCAGGAAGGGTTATCTGGCGTCGGCAGTCCAGAAGGCCGGCGATCATCTGGATCTCAGCCTTGCGTATGGCCGCATGGGAGGGTTCTCGGCGAATCCCACTGGTTTCGGTTCCCCCGGGACCCGCAGCTTCGTGGATCAGAAGACCGTGAACATCGGGTCGGCCGAGGTGAAGGCCGTCGTGCCGGTGCTCGGGACGAAACTTCAGAGCGAGTATGCCTGGGTGGACAGCGGAACGGTGGTTCCCCAACATCTGTTCACGACGCAGAATAGCCGCATTTCGCCGGGCTTCAATGTGTATTTCCGGCAGCCACTTCCTTCGGTGTTTGGATTGCCCGGCCGGCTGGAGTTAACTGCGGATCTTCGCAATCTTCTTGCTCAGGGCTATCTGCCGATTGCGTCAGGGAACAACACCCACATGTTGATCGTTCAGGCGCCTCGATCCATCCGCGGCGGATTGAATTTCATCTTCTAGGCATACTTTATGCCCCGGGCTCCCGCCTGCCGCATTCGCGTCGCACGTTCCGCTGCGCTTCTCCTTCCATTTCTGCTTTCGCTCGCAGCCGCCGCCCAGGTAAGGGATTTGCGAGGCAATCCGGTAGACCCATTGCTAGATCGCGGCAAGGTGCACGTGCTCCTGTTTGTTCGCACAGATTGCCCAATCACGAATCGATATGCCCCGGAGCTGCGGCGCATCGCCCAGCATTTTTCGCACTCGTCCCTCGATTTCTTCCTGGTTTATTCCGGCAGCTCTGAAACAGCTTCGGCGGTCGGAGAGCATCTCCGCCAATATCTGTTTCCGGGAACAGCGCTTCTTGACCCGAAGCATGAACTGGCTCTGCATGCACACGCGACGGTAGCGCCGGAAGCAGCAGTGTTGGACAGGACAGGTGCGTTGCAGTACCTCGGACGTATCGACGATCGTTGGATCAGTTTTGGCAGATCGCGGCCCCAGGCGACGGTGCACGACCTGGAAGCGGCCATCGCAGCCGTGTTGGAGGGAAAGGCACCAGCGGAGCGAACGACGCGAGCTATCGGCTGCTCGCTGGAGGATGTTCGTTAGATCGGGCGTGCTGTGCCGGGAACGATCCCGAGAGCCGGTCCTGTTGTGGAACCCGGCTCCCGTTCCTACTTCGAAGCTGCAGGATGTTCGTGGATCCTCGACCACGCGCAGCCTCCGCATGCTGAAGCTGCATGTCCAGCCATCCGAAAGGAGGCGCAGATGTCACCGAACCCCGGCATTCACTTCACCGGCAGGACAGCCTTCGCGCGCTCAATTAGAAAATCACCGCGATCTTCCCTCAGCGAACGCAGTGTGCGAGTTAGAAATTCAGCTTCGCTCCGAATTGGTAGCTTCGATTTCCACCAGTGGAGCCTGCGTTCCCCACTGCAAGCGTGCTGGTAACCCGCCCGAAGTTCGCGTCACCGAAAGTGGAGTTCGGGTTAGCGAATTGCGGGGTGTTCGTGACGCTATATCCTTCGGCCCGGAATTCGAGATTGAATCTCTCCGTCAATCTGAACCGGCGGAAGAGTGAGGCATCCAGGTTGAAGAACCCTGGGCCGTCAGTCGTAAACCGGCCCATATTCCCAAACTGGCCCGGGGCAGGCGCGGAGAAGTTAGAGGTGTCAAACCAGGGCGCGCGGTCTATTCCGTGCAGGACCCTTACCGGACCATTGATATTCGGCGAGTTTCCATTACCCGGGGTGTTAAGGGCGCCGGTGCTGGCGGAGAAGTTGATGGGCAAGCCGCTCATGATGCTGAGGACACCGGTGACCTGCCATCCGCCCAGCAATTTCGATCCGACGCCGTCCTGCAAAAACGGCTTTCCTTTTCCGAACGGCAGCTCGTAGATGTAGCTCTGGACGAAAGTATGTCTCCGATCGAATGATGTTCGTGAGTAGTTCCGCCCTGGATTGATGTAATATTGCAAACCGCTCACGGCGTCTTCACCACTGATGGGAGCCGTTGCTTTGCCGAGAGTGTATGCCGTGGTCATCGAGAATCCACCCGAGAACCGTCTGTCCAGCTTGGCCTGGAGGGAATGATAGTGGGAATCGAAACCATTGAAGAAGAGGATCGTGTCTTGCGTGCGTCCAAAGGGTCCGAACAAGGGCTGCCCGGCAGCGCCAACCCCTTGTACCATTGCGGCGTTTAAGTTGTATTGGATCGGGAATCTTGTTCCGTGATTTCCCACATAGGCTACTTCTGCAACGAAGTTCTTCGGTAAGGATTGCTGAATGGCGAAGTTCCACGCCTGTGTATATCCTTCTTTGAAGTTCAGATTGACAACGTTGTAGTTCTGCAATGGCGCCGGGCTAATAATCCCGTTTGAAGGAAGTGGAGCAAACTGTGTCGCAGGGAATCCGCTCGACAAACCGGCGTAAGACCCGTTGGGTAATGTAGCCGGCAAATATGCATTGGCATTATTGTTGTAGTTGAAGTTTTGCTTGACTGGGTAGTTGTCGTACGCATACCGGTTGTCCGGGAAGGGGCTATAGCTGATTCCGTACCCGGATCGGATGACAGTTTTGTCCGTCAGACGATAGGCAATACCCAGCCTCGGAGCGAAATTCTTGTAGTTCGGGTTGTAACCGAGGTCCCGGGGCACGTTGCCAATACCGGCCAACTCAAGTGTGTTGTTCGTGAAGTTGTAATTGGAAAACCCGCCGGGGAATCGGGATGTCGGAGGCTTGTAGAACTCCCACCGTAGCCCGTAGTTCAGGGTAAGCTTCTTGTTCACCTGCCAGGTGTCCTGAAGGAAGAAGAAAAACTGGCTCTGACGATAGGTGGGAAACTGTACCGCAACGTCACGCCCGATCTGATAAGGCATATCGAGCAGGAAACTCGCAAAGGACTCCACGATTCCCGAAGGAGTACCATTCGAGCAGCCTCCCGCGCCACGCGGGTTGCAGCTTGTGATCGTGTCGCGGTACCGGAAGATTCCTCGCGAAGCGAAAGTCTGAGTTTGCAGCAATTCCTCGCGAACGCGGCGAATGTCGCCTCCCCATTTAACCGTGTGGTTGCCAAGAGTTTTTGTCCAGACGTTGACCCAATCGAAATGTGTCTCTCCACGGATCCAGGGCAGACTGCCCGCATAGCCAACAAGCGGATTCGAGTATCCGGCATTATTGATTTCGAGAGACGGGATGCCACTCGTCCACGGGTCGATGTTGACACCCTTAATGCCCAAGTCCGTAGCCGTTGTAGTGCCGAAGTCTGCATTTCGAGCCTCATTCCGGTAGTGCATGAGGCCAAATCGCACTTCAGTGATGAGGGTTGGAGAAAAGATGTGGTTGTAGTTCACGGCTCCCATCTGAGTCACGGTCTTGCCGGTGCCCTGAAAGCCTGCTCCGCCGCCCGGATCTTCAGGGCCGCCGGCTGTTACTCCAAAGATCGGCGGCGCCGTTAATTCCGGCCGCTGCTCGCTATAGCGCACGGCCAGGCGATCCTTTTCCGTGGCATTGTGGTCGACTTTGATATCCATCGAATTCGACTCGCGAATCAATGCTCCGTTCTGGGTGAAGTTGGTTCCGTATCCTGCGAGGTTCGGGGCAGGAATCAGGTTGAGGATTCTCCTGGCAATGGAGGATATGCGGCTGTCCGGTATCCGGTTATTGGCAAACGGGATGCGCCCTGAACCATCAGTCCGCGTTGTACTTAGGGGGTCATAAACAACAACCGGCCCGGTATAGCTGGAGCTAATTGACCTTGGATCGCTCAGTGCGCGGCTGAAGTCACCGGCCCGGAAATCTGAGGTCGGCAACTGAAAGCGGTTGAGCAGGCCGCGATGATCTGTTGTGCGGAGAAAGTCAAAGAAGAAGAATGTCTTGTTCTTGATGATCGGGCCGCCGATCGTGCCTCCGAAGTAGTTGTACGTGCTGACCGGTTTGGTGGAGGCGAAGAAGCTGCGTGTGGCGAGTTTGCTGACGTTGTTGAAGTAGTAAAGGCTGCCGTGAAACTGATTGGTTCCAGACTTAAGGAATACGTTCGTGACAGCGCCACCGGCGCGGCCCAATTCGGCATCGTAATTACTGGTGGTCACGTCGACGGTCTGAAGCGCCTCAATGGGCGGAATGTAAACCGTATTCAATCCTGTGCGCTGCTGATCGTCTACACCTTCGATCTGCGTGTCGTTCGCCTGCCGGGGCTGCCCATTCACCTGCGTCGAGAGACTGTCCTGGGAGTTGAAGAAGGGCGAATGCGGTCGGAATGCGCGAGTCGTACCCGGGACCAGGTTCAGCAGGCCCTGGAAGTTCCTGTTGGTTGCCAGAGGCAGATCCTCGATGGCCCTGGTCTCGATCTTCCGTCCTGTATCCGAACGATCAGTCTGCAGCATCGGTGTCTCGGCGGTCACCGTAACCGTTTCGCTGACGTTTCCCGGTTGCAGCGTCAAGTCGACGCGAGCGGCAGAATTGACGAGAACGTCGATCCCTGTCCGGCTTTCCTTCTTAAAACCGGTTTGCTCGACGGTGACGTTGTAGGACCCAGGGGGCAGGTTTGGAAAGGTGTAATTCCCGCTCTCGTTTGTTTGCGTGTTACGGGAAACGCCGGTGTTGGCTTCAGTTATGTTGACTTTGGCGTTCGCGACTGTAGCACCGGATTGATCGGTGACGGTCCCCAGCAGCGATCCGCTTACGGCTTGAGCCAGCGTCACTTGCCTGGCGATCAGAATCAGTGCGAACAATGCGCAAACAAAGCGTATTAACTTCATGGTTACCCCTATTACGTGCAAATTAGCCGCTCTGAGAGAGCGTTCTAGCAACTCGGCCACTACTTGTCGCACATTATATCGGGTCTTAGCGAGTCCCTAGGGGGAAAACCTAGTACCGACGCTACATGAATCTAACTCGCGCGTCTGCCCTCCGCCGTTCGCGTTCCTGGGCCGAAATCGGGAGTGGGATGGCCAACGCTCCAGCCACTTGACAGCGTTGTTAGACTGTTGACTTAGGGAGTTTTGAAAGTCAGATTCCGACTCACCATCGGACTGGGTATTCTCTACGATGATCGGCCGCGAAGAACTTGATCCGCTCGCCCCGCAACGCGAGGCAGCCATCTTCTACGGGCTCTTTCTGCGCGGTCATTCCGCCGATGATTTGCGCCGCGATATCGATGTGCCCCGCCCCCTGGTCAGCAAGTGGTTGCAGCCACAGCGCTACCAGGAGGATTTCCGGGATTCGCTCCGGCGCATGTACACCTATCGCAAGAAGGTGTTAGCAATCTTCGATGAGCTCGTGTTGAAAGAAAAGCACCGAGTTCGCATCAACTAGCGTTCCTGCTGCATCTACTGTTGTCTGGAACTCCCAATCTACCAAGTAGACGCGTTTTCCCGGACTGCTTTTTCGGGCAACCCGGCCGCTGTTTGTCCGCTTCCCGAATGGCTCCCGGACGAAACGCTACAGGCTATCGCAGCCGAGAACAACCTCGCTGAAACCGCATTTTTTGTCCCGGAAAACGGGTCGCGCCGTTTGCGCTGGTTTACTCCCATGTGCGAAGTAGATCTCTGCGGGCATGCAACGCTTGCGACCGCCCACATTCTCTTCGAAGAATTGAACGTGCCGGAAGAGCGACTGGCTTTTGAAACCAAATCCGGACAACTGACGGTGGAGAAGCGCGCAGACAAGCTTGTCCTGAATTTCCCAGCCCGGGATCCGGGTCCGATCGAGGCTGATCCGCAACTCCTGCGCGCGCTCGGCGGCCCGAAGCCAGTCGAGATCCTTGCCGCCCGGGATTACGTCGTGCGCTACGAGACAGCCGACCAGGTAAGAGCACTGACTCCCGATATGGAAGCTCTGAAAGGGGTGGACCGGTTCGGATTCATCGTGACGGCTCCCGGGATCGATTGCGATTTCGTGTCGCGTTTTTTTGCACCGGCAAAAGGCGTCCCTGAGGACCCTGTGACCGGCTCGGCACATTCCAGCCTGGTCCCTTATTGGGCACGCTTGTTAGGCAAAACCACACTCCATGCCAGGCAGCTATCGCGCCGGGGCGGAGAGCTGTTCTGCGAGCTGACTAAAGACAATCGCGTCGAGATCGGCGGGTACGCGACGCTTTTCCTCGCAGGAAAAATCCGGATCTAAGGAACCTTTCACCCGTCGCATCCGTAGAGAATCTTTTCGAGATGGAAGAAACACGCAGTTCGGTTTGTGCTCTCGACTGCCCCGACACGTGCTCATTGCTCGTGCAGGTGGATGAACGGGGGCATGGGACGAAGTTGCGCGGAAATCCCGCACACCCGATCACGAAAGGTTTTCTTTGCGCGAAGGTCAGTAAATACCTGGATCGCCAATATCATGCTGAGCGGCTTCTCTACCCGCAACGCCGAACGGGGGCCAAAGGCGAAGGCATGTTCGAGCGGATTTCCTGGGACGACGCCATTGGCGAGATAACCTCGCGGCTCTCCACCATTTCGCGCGAGTACGGTCCGGAAGCAATTCTTCCGTATAGCTACGCAGGCACCATGGGACTGCTCAATGGTGCTGGAATGGACCGGCGCTTCTTTCATCGTCTGGGCGCATCGCGGCTCGATCGCACGATCTGTGCAGCCGCGGGCGGAACGGCGCTGAAGCTATCCCAGGGGATCAGGCTGGGTACCGAGCCGGAACAGTTCTCTCATGCGCGGCTGGTCATTGCCTGGGGAGCCAACATCCTGGACACGAACGTACACCTTTGGCCCTTCATCGTCGAAGCGCGGCGGAAGGGGGCGAAGTTCTTCGTCATCGATCCGGTACGCACTCGCACCGCAAAACTCGCAGACCGCCACTTCGCGATCAATCCCGGCACGGACCTCGCTCTTGCTCTCGGCCTGATTCACGTCATTCTGCGGGAAGGCTGGCACGATGCGGACTACATCGCGCAATACAGTGCCGGCTTCGAAAATATGGCTTGCCTGGCAGCCCAATACAGTCCGGGCAGAGTCGAGGAACTGACGGGAATCTGCAAGGCCGATGTGGAATTGCTGGCGCGCGAATACGCAACCACCACGCCCGCAGTCATCCGCCTGAACTACGGGGTTCAGCGCAGTGATCGCGGAGGAAGCGCCGTACGCGCGATCTCGGCGCTGCCCGTCATCACGGGGTCCTGGCGCTCGCGTGGCGGAGGATTGCAACTCACTACGTCTGGTGCATTTGAGTTCAACACGCAATCGCTCGAACAGCCAGAGCTTCAATTCGCATCCCCGCTCGGGCGCATGTCACGCATCGTCAACATGTCCGAGCTCGGATTCGCACTTACGAGGTTGCACGAACCACCGGTGAAAGCGCTGTTCGTCTACAACTCCAATCCAGCTGCGGTCGCTCCCAATCAGAGCAAAGTGCTCGCCGGTCTCGCTCGCGACGACTTGTTCACTGTCGTTCTCGAGCACTTCAGAACTGATAGCGCCGACTATGCGGATCTGCTTCTACCTGCAACCACCTTTCTAGAGCACGACGACCTGTACCTGGCGTACGGCCACTACTATCTGCAGTTCGCCCGCGCGGCGCTGCCTGCCCAGGGAGAGGCGCGCTCGAACGTCGAAATCTTCCGGTCGCTTGCTCAAGCCATGGGCTTTGCGGAGCCCTGTTTCAGCGAGTCGGGCGACGACATGGTTCGATGTCTCCTGAACAGTGGTTCTCGTTATCTCCAGAACATTACGCTGGAACGTCTGCAACAGGAAAAGTGGGTCAGACTGGATGTGTCCGCGCCCGATCAGCCGTTCCTTCCATTCGCCGAGGGCGATTTCAGAACAGCTTCGGAAAAGTTCGAGTTCGGGGCCGAAGCGCTTGACTACACGCCACCGATCGAGTCCCGAGGCGGCGACCAGCAACGCAGAGAACAGTTCCCGTTTGAGCTGATCTCGGGCAAGAACGGCAACAGCCTGAATTCCACGTTCGGCCATCGCGATGACGTCACCGCCGAGACGTCGCAGCTTCTGATCAATCCTGCCGATGCGCTCGCACTAGGAGTTTCAGACGGCACCTCGGTTCGGGTCGAGAACGATCGTGGCGCCTGTTACTTCACTGCGACACTCTCCGGGGATGTCCGGCAGGGAGTCGTCGCGACGCGGAGTATGCGGTGGAACAAAAAGGCCGGAGGAGGATTGGGAGTGAATCAACTCACTTCTCAACGGCTAACGGACATCGGAGGCGGTCCGACCTTTTACAGCTGCCTGGTCCGCGTGGTCCCGAGCCAGCGATTGTACCGGGATGACAATGACGTCTCGGCAAGTGCCCTGCCGCGAGCATAGGCTGCGCTCTTTACATGGATCGAGACATTCTTTCCAGCGTGGATGAGAGAAAGTTCCCGGGTCGGACACCTAGAGTCCAAAGTAAGGCTGTTTTGAGCCCCGGGAATTGCCTCCGGGCAGTTCCGGATTGAAGCCGGAAGCGGGTTGAGGTCGTTTGCGGACCGGCTGAGCAAGGCCGTAACCGACTTCGAGCTGGGTGGCTGGGTGCTTCTATGTCAATGACCGGCACAGAGTTACGGCCGTGTTGTTTCCAACTCTGGGTTTTGGGCTTTCCCTGTTCCTTCGCGCTAAGTGCGATCGTTGGCAGACGGGAGTGGCCGGTGGGTATTCTGAACTCGAAATGGCTCTTCACTTGCTAAAGAGTTGTGTTATGATTCTGAGATCTAAAACGGGCCGACTGGTCACGGCGGTGGCACCGGAACTCTCTCCGGCCGCTTCCTCCGTACGGGATGTAGATCAGCGTCAACAGGCAGTTTTAATGATCCAGAACTCTTGCATTGGTAGGAAAATGACCGCGCAAAATCTTTGGGCGGAAAGCGGTTTGGTTGTTGCACCTTTTTAACCGCTAGTGACGTCTAAGCGTATGACTTAGGCAAGACTTTAAATGCCTCTGTGACGAGTATCGGGTTTGGTAATTGAAGGAGATAGTAATGACGAAGACCGAGATGAACAAATTCAAAAAGATCCTGGAAAACAAGCAGGACGAGCTCGAGCGGATTGTTCGCAACCGCGATGCAATCACCATCGAGAAAAGTGCCGACGCACTGGATGAAGTGCAGCATGCTGCCGAACGTGAACTTGCGATTCGAAACCTGGACCGGGAATCGAATCTGCTTCGCAACGTGAGATCGGCCCTGCGCCGGATTGATGACGGATCGTTCGGGATCTGTCTGCACTGTGAGGAAGAGATCAGCCCCAAGCGCATTGCCGCTGTGCCATGGGCTCCGTTCTGTATTCAATGCCAGGAGCAGGCAGACAGGAACCAGGAGCAGGGCGACGAGTCGTTCGACGACATGCTCGTCAACGCAGCCTAATTGATTCGAATTTCCGCGAGGGTGCAGTCGAAACGGCTGCACCCTTTTACTTTTTCCGAGCCTCTTCCGCACCTCCGCTTTACAAATCAAAACACCTGTCCCGGCATCTTATGTAACGCGCGGCCAACAAGTTGCGCCGTTTCCAGATACTAGGAGTTATTGTGAAGCCGCTGTCCGTCCTCATCACGCTCGTTGTTATTTCCACCCTGCAGGCCCAGGACACGACTGCCTCGGCGCAGGCGAAACCATCGGAGCATGTCATTGGCACGGTTACGGATACAAATCCCGCCAATCACACCGTCACAGTGAAGG
>Ga0308175_100002838_pt1 | contig 11893 bp, 11 predicted proteins | sample PhyCR1_3_FD_203893 | JGI IMG/M metagenome (GOLD analysis project Ga0308175, IMG submission 203893) | Soil microbial communities from UC Gill Tract Community Farm, Albany, California, United States - DLSLS.C.R1 | ecosystem: Environmental > Terrestrial > Soil > Agricultural land | place: USA... | reverse complement strand
CGACCCGCGAGACCGTGGTCAATCCGCTCGGCAACGCCTGGTATGACTCGGGCACCGGAATCGAATTCAGCGACAAGTGCTTCTGGTCCCCGGCACCGTTCCTCGACGGCGTCTACGGCTATCCCTACGAGTGGTCGCTCGCGACGAGCTCGTGCGTCAAGACGCGGTGAGGGCGTCTGGGATTGCGGCCTCCGAGGTCGGCAAGAGGCTCAAGGTCGAGCTGGCGTAGAGGCCTTCGGAATCAGCACCGGCCGGAACTTGTAGCCGTAGACGAGATAGCCCTGCCCCTGCGGCCCCCTCTCCTGAAGGCGCCGGGTCACCATCTCGACCGGCATGCCGATCTCGACCTCGCCGGGATCGGCGTCGGTGAGCTGGGCGGTGACGCGGACCCCCTCCTCGAGCTCCACCAGGGCCACCAGATAGGGGCCGGAGAACCCTTGAGGGGCCGTCGCCACCTCGGAAAAGGAGAAGATGGTGCCCCGGCCGGAGAAGCGGTAGGGCTCCTGCTCCCGGCCGCGGCAGGCGCCGCAGGCGTCGCGGGCCGGGAACTGGACGGCGCCGCACGTCTTGCAGCGCCGCCCCTCCAGCCGGTAAAAGGGGGCGGTCAGACGGCGATAGCGGGGCAGATCCATGGATTCAGGCATGGGTGTCAGGCCTCCAGGACGTGGGTCACGGCGATCGAGCCGTGGCCGCCGATCGATTGCGTGAGGGCCACCCGGGCGCCCGGGACCTGATTCGGCCCGGCCTCGCGCCGGAGCTGCAACGCGGCCTCGACGATCTGATAGGCGCCGCTCGCTCCCACCGGATGCCCGCGCGCCTTGAGCCCGCCGAAGGTCGAAAGCGGGATGCAGCCGCCGCGGGCGAAGCAGCCGTGGGCGGCCCGCTTCAGCGCCTCGCCGCGGGGCGCGAAGCCGCAGGCCTCCAGGGACAGGGCGGTGATGATGGTGAAGGCGTCATGCGCCTCGAAGAGATCGCAATCCTTGGGACCGAAGCCGCAGGCCGCGAACGCCTTCTCGGCCGAGCGCTGGGCGGCGCCCAGGGTCAGCAGGTCGGCCCGGCCGGCGAGGCCGATGGTGTCCGTGGCGGCCGCGGCGGCGGCGATGCGCACGGCCCGGTGCTGGCTCCGGAGCGCCTCCCGCGAGCAGATCACCACCGCCGCGGCGCCGTCGCAGACCGGCGCGGCGTCGAGCACGCCGATGGGAGAGGCGACCTGGGGGGAACGGGAGAATTCTTCTACAGTGATCGGCTCGCGGAACATGGCGTTCTCGTTGGCCGCGGCGTTGCGGTGGGCGCTGACCGCGAAGGGGGCGAAGTCCTCGCGCGAGGCCCCGGTCTCGTGCATGTAGCGCCGCATCAGCAGGGCCGAGAGGGCCACGAACGAGAGGCCGTGGCTCGCCTCGTAGTCGCCGTCCGCGGCCGTGGCCAGTCCCGCGGTAATCTGATCGGAGACGGCGTCGGTCATCTTTTCGATCCCCACCGCCACCGCCACGTCGTGGGCTCCTGAGGCCACCGAGAGCGCCGCCGCCCGCACGGCGGCCCCGCCCGAGGCGCAGGCGGCTTCGATCTTCCAGGCCTCGGCCGGGAGGAGGCCGGCGGCGTCGGCGAGCAGAGCGCCCAGGTTCTCCTGGCCGTTGACCGCGCCCCCCAGCATGTTCCCGACGAACAGGGCGTCCACCGTTTCGACTCCCGCGTCGTCGAGGGCCGCGCGGATGGCGGAGGCCCCGAGGTCGCGGAGCCCGAGGTCCCAATGCTCGCCCACCGGGGTCTGCCCCGTTCCGATAATAAAAATATCTCTCATGCGCGTTTGATCTTTCCCCGCAGCCGGAGGTACTGGCCGTAGCCGTCCACCGGCCGGCGGCGTTCCAGATAATCGATCACGGTTGGGCCCCGCCGGCGCTCTTCGATCCGTTCGGTGACGCGGAAGGAGAAGGCGTCGCTCCCCGCGCCCGAGCCGTAGGAACAGAAGAAGACGCGGTCCCCCGGCTTGGCCACGTCGAGCACGGCGGCGAGGCCGAGCAGGGAGGAGCCGGCATAGGCGTTCCCCATGCGCGGAGCCACCAGGCCGGTGCGGATCTGCTGGCGGCTGAAGCCGAGCTCGGCCGCGGCCTTCTCCACGAACTTGGGCACCGGCTGATGGAAGACGGCGTGGGCGAAATCTTTGGGCCCGCTCTCCACCTCGGCCAGCAGCTTGCGTGACGCGGCCAGCGTGTGGCGGAAGTAGGAGGGCTCGCCGGTGAAACGCCCGCCATGCTCGGGGTAGTGGGCCGCCTCGCGCCGGAAGAAATCGGGGGTATCCGTGACGTGGGAGATCGAGGCCTCGACCACCGCCAGGGACCTCCCGGCCTCCGCGAACAGATAGGCCGCGCCGCCGCAGCCGGCCGTGTATTCCAGAGCATCGCCGGGCTTCGACTGCGCCGTGTCCATGCCGATGGCGAGCGCCCCGTCGACCATCCCCGAGCCGACGAAGGCGACGGCGGCCTGCATGGCCTCGCTGCCGGCCTTGCAGGCGAACTCCATGTCCGCGGCCACCACGTGAGGCGTGATCCCCAGCGCCTCGGCCACGATGGTCGCCGAGGGTTTGACGGCATAAGGTTTCGATTCCGTCCCTACCCAGACGGCGCCGATGGCGTCCGGATCGAATCCCGAGCGGTCGAGCGCCGTGCGGGCCGCCTCGATGGCCATGGTCACCACGTCCTCGTCGGGGCCGGGTACCGACTTCTCGGCCACGGCGGGAGCGGCGGCGCGCGGTGAGCGCCAGGTGGCCGAGATGTCGGCCGTGCGCACCCGCAGGCGCGGCACGTAGGCCCCATAGCCGGCGATGCCCACCGCGCGGTTGGGTCTCACGCGGCGGCTCGCTTTCTGGGCGCCCGCCTGGCGGCGGTTTTCTTCGCCTTTCCCGCGTTCGGAGCGATCTCCAGGCCGCCGAAGAAGAGGTCCTGCATCTCGCGGGCGAGCCGGTCGGCCGGGATCTTGCCGTCCGGCCGGAACCACTTGTAGACCCAGAGCACCTGGCCGAGGAAGGCGAAGGCGGCCACCCGCGGCTCGACGCGGCGGATGCGCCCCGCGCGCATCGCCTCCTCGAAAGCGGATTCGAGGAAGTGGACGTAGCGCTTCTTGCGCGCGTTGATCTGCTGGCGGGCGGCGCCGGTGAGCGTCTCGTGCTCGTGGAGGATGATGGTGACCTCCTTGCTCCACCCCTCGGTCACCAGTTGAATGTTCTTCTCCATGCAGGCCTTGAGGCGCTCGACGGGATCGGCGATGGCGAGGACGGGCTGGAGGACGCGCTCCTCGAAGATGTCCATCCCGTAGCTCTGGATCTCCAGCAGCAGGTCCTCCTTGCTGCGGATGTAGTAGTAGAGCCCGGCCTTGGTGAGGCCGCACGCGTCGGCGATGTCCTGCACCGACGCCGCCTCGTACCCCTTCTCGCGGATCAGCCGCGCCGCCGTCTCCAGCACCGCCCGCTGCCGTTCCTTCGGGACCTCCGGTCCTACCTCCGCCGCTCGTGCCAAGGGAATTCCTTTCCGATACCTACCGGCCGGTAGAATTCTACCGAGCGGTAGGTAGTGTAGGAAGGGGGAGGAGGGGTGTCAAGGGGGCCGTTCCCAAGAAGGCTCCCCGAATGCCAGCATGTGCTAGCATAGGCTGGAATCGATCTTGGAGGTGCCCCTTGGCCAACTTGAGCATCCGCAGACTTGACGATGAGACTTACGACCGGCTCCGGGATCGCGCGACCCGGAAGGGGGTCTCCATGGAAGAGGAAGCCCGTCAGATCTTGAAACGGGCTGTCTCGCCGCCGGAACGGCTGGGCGACCTGTTTCTGAAAGTCTTCGGCCCCCTCGGCGGCGCGGACCTGGAGATCCCGCCGCGCGAGCCTCACGAGCCTCTGGACCTCGAATAGGGCATCCTCAGCCATGATCATTGTGGACACGAACATTGTGACCGAAGTGATGAAAGATTCGCCCACCCACGCGGTCGTGTCCTGGTTGAACGATCAGGAAACGTCAACTCTGTTCTTGACGTCCATCACCATCGGTGAAGTTCGCTACGGCCTGAGGATCATGCCTCAGGGAAGACGGCGCCTGCGGTTGGAGCAGGGTTTCGAGCGGATACTCGCGGAAGCCTTCGCGGGCCGTGTTCTGCCCTTTGACGAGGAGGCTGCCCGTCATTATGGCGACGTGATGGGAAGACGTAAGGAGATCGGCCGTCCGGTGGGTGTGCTGGATGGCCAGATCGCTTCCATCGCCCGGGCGAACGGCTGCGCGGTCGCGACTCGGAACGTCAAGCACTTTGTCGAGTGCGGAATAGAGATCATCAATCCATTCGACGATTGATACCTCCCACCTCAGTCGCACCTCTCCGGCCCCGGCAGCGCCGGGCACGTCTTGTGATAGGGCTCGTCGCCGCCGATGTAGGTTTCCCACTCGTCACAGGTCAGATTCCGGTTGGCTCTGTGGCAGGCCTCGGTCTTGAGGAAATCGAGATCGAAGAGGGCGTCCAGGTCCCACACGAGCACGGTGTGGCTCTCGCTGGCCACGGCCAGCCGTTTTCCGTTGGGGCTGAAGGTCGCTCCGCGCACCCAGCCCTGGTCGTCCGCCAGCGAGAGCAGGGGCTTGCGGCCGGCCACGTCCCAGAGGATCACGGTGCCGTCCCGGCTCGTCGAGGCCAGACGCTTCCCATCGGGGCTGAAGGCCACGCTTTCGATCCTGGCCTTGTGTCCCCTGAGCCGGGCCAGGAGCTTGCGGCTGGCCACGTCCCAAAGGATCACGGTCTTGTCCAGGCCCGCCGAGGCCAGTTGCTTCCCGTCCGGGCTGAAGGCGACGCTCAGGACCCCGGCCTTGTGCCCTGCGAGCCGGGCCAGGAGCTTGCGGCTGGCTGCGTCCCAGAGGAGCACGGTCTTGTCCAGACCGGCCGAGGCCAGTTGCTTCCCGTCCGGGCTGAAGGCGACGTCCGCGACCTCGGCCCCGTGCCCCTTGAGCCTGGCCAGGAGCTCGCCGCTGTCCACGTCCCACAGGGCCACGGTCTTGTCGTCGAGCGCCGCGGCCAGTTGCCTGCTATCGGGGCTGAAGGCGACGTCGAAGATCTGGTCCACGTGCCCTTCCAGCGTGGCGAGCGGCTGGTGGCTGGGAACGTCCCAGAGGATCACGGTCCCTGGCCACCGGCTCACCGCGGCCAGCCGTTTCCCGTCCGGGCTGAAGACGACGCTGTAGAGCTCGTCCTTGTGTCCTTCGAGCTTGGCCAACGGCCTGCGGCTGGCCATGTCCCAGAGGATCACGGTCCCGTCGCGGCTCGTCGAGGCCAGTTGCCTCCCGTCCGGGCTGAAGGCCACGGCGTCGACCCAGCTCTTGTGCCCTTCCAGCACGGCGAGCGGCCCGCGGCTGTCCACGTCCCAGAGGATCAGCTCCTTGTCCTGGCCCGCCGAGGCCAGTTGCTTTCCATCCGGGCTGAAGGCCACGCTCATGACCCAGCTCTTGTGTCCCTCCAGCGTGGCCAGGGGCGCGCGGGATTCCAGGTCCCAGAGGATCACGGTTTTGTCCGCGCTCGCCGAAGCCAGCCGTTTGCCGTCCGGGCTGAAGGCCACGCCCATGGCCCAATCCGTATGCCCGTCCAATTTGGCCGATTCCTGGTGGCTCTCCACGTCCCAGAGGATCACGGCCTTGTCGTCACCCGCCGAGGCCAGCCGCTTGCCGTCCGGGCTGAAAGCCACGCTGTAGACCTCTCCCTGATGGCCCTGGAGGGTGGCCAGCGGCTGATGGCTGTCGACGTCCCAGAGCATCACGGTGTGATCGTTGCTCGCCGAGGCCAACCGCTTGCCGTCGGGGCTGAAGGCCACGGCCCAGACCCGCTTCTGATGACCCTGAAGCGTGGCCAGCGGCTTGTGGCTGTCCACGTCCCAGAGGATCACGGTCTTGTCGTTGCCCGCGGAGGCCAGGCGCTTGCCATCCGGGCTGAAGGCCACGCCATAGACCTCCCCCTGGTGCCCCTGGAGAGTGGCCAGCGGCTTGCGGCCGTCCACATCCCACAAGATGACCGTCCCGTCCAGGCTCCCTGAAGCCAACCGTTTTCCGTCCGGGCTGAAGGCCACGCTCTCGACACCGCCTTTGTGTCCCTGGAGCCTGGCCAGCAGCTTGCGATTCTCCACGTCCCAGAGGATGACGGTCTGGTCCTTGCTCGCCGAGGCGAGCCGCTTGCCGTCCGGGCTGAAGGCGACGTTGTTGATCTCGTCCTGGTGCTCCGACAGGAACGTCGAGAGGTGAGGATGGCTGGCGAGGCGCCGGATCAGACCGGACCTCACCTCCAGGCCGGGAGCGATCCGGAGCGCCTCCAGGTTGACCAGGAGCGCCGCGTCGAGGTCGAGGTCCTGGAGCCGTTCCGCGTTGGCCATCCGGCGCGTGACCGCCGCTCCGCGCAGCAGCCGATGGGCCTTCCACTCGGCCAAACCGGCCAGCGCGATGAGCACGACCGCCACGAGCGCTCCCACCGCGATAAAGGTTGCATTGCGACGGTTGCGCCTCTGCTGGGCGAGCGCGGCCGCCTCGGCCTCGCGGGCGCGGCGGCTGTCGCGGCTCTCCTGGACCACGCGGGTGAGCACGTCGTGGGTGAGCTCCAACCGGCGCACGCTCTGCCGCTCGTCCACGCGCAGCAGGCGATTGCGGGTGAGCGCGTCGATCGCCTCGGCGGTGACGCCGGGCAGGGCCAGGGCGTCCTCCAGGGCGTGGCTGTCGCGGAAGCCGCGGTCGGTGATCAGCTCGTCCTCGACAAACGCCCGCGCGCGGGAATCGAGGCCCTCCATGGCCCGCTCATAGAAGCCGGAAAGGATCTCGCGGTCGGCGCCCTCCAGGAGCTCCGGCGTGATGCGATCGAGGGGCGGCACCGCCTGCCGGCGCTTGTGATTCAATTCGCTACACACCACGCTGAGCAGCGCCGGATCGATCTCGATCGTGGGGAAATCCGAGGGATCGACCGGCGGGCTGGGCTCGTTCCTCCAGGCGAGCCGGAGGATGCGCCGTGCCGCGTCGTCGTCCACCAGCGCGCCGCCCGCGCGGGTGATCACCTCATAGGCCTGCGTGCCGCTCATCGCCAGCAGGCGATAGCGGTTGTACATGAGGGAGGGGATCGCGCCCTTGAGCTCCTCCATCTCGGCGAGGAAATCCTCGCGGAAGCTCAGCACGATCTTCGCCGTGGAGCGCTTGAAATCGAAGCGTCTGGCCGCGGCGGGATCGGCCTCCAAAGCCTGCCGGACCGCGCCGGGAGGCCGGTTCTCGATCAGATCGCCGAGCTCGGCGAGGAAGGCGGCCGAACGGGCCCGGGCCGATCCGGTCTCCTGGCCCAGCGTGAAGATCTCCTCGAATTGGTCGAACAGGAGGACGGGCGTGACCGGACGGTTGCACTCGCTCCAGAATTCCACGTCCCGCCGGTGGAAGAAGGACCACAGGCTTTCGCCCGCGTCAGGAGGGGACGCCTGGACCCGGTTGGCTTCACACTCTGCGTGCAAATGGCGATAGACCTGCTCGCGCAGCGGCGGCGCTCCGTCGGCATGGTCGAGGCGTAGATAGATTGGAAGGCAATCCTCTTCGCGCAGCAAGGGAAACAAACCGGCCTTCAGGAGCGACGTCTTGCCCAGCCCGGAGCGCCCGAACAGCACCGTGAGCAGCTCGCGGCGGGCCAACCGTACGAGCTCGTCCGACTCGGCCGATCGGCCGTGGAAGTACTTCCGGTCCGTCTCGTCGAAAGGATCGAGCCCGGGCCACGGGTTTTCGGGGCTCAGTGCCTGGCGTTGCGGCTCCGGCATGTCACGCCGCCCGCTGCCGCCGATGGAAATCGCGTACGAGCTCTTTGAGGCGCTCGGCGACGTCGGACGTCACGTTGGCGCCCGGCAGGCTGGTGCCTTGCGCTTTCTGGAAGGAGGATGGCAGAGAGACGCGATCGATGCGTATGTCGTCATCGATCACGATCGGGATGATGAACGCCTCGCCCGGCGCCATGCCGCGGGCGAAGTCGTCCGCGTCGTTCCACTCCCGCCAGAAGTAACGTCGCCGGTTCTCCTCGCTCAGCGAACGTTGGGAGACCACCGGCAGGAACAGCGAGCAGCGCTCGATGCCGCGCCGGATGCCGCGGGCCCAATCGTCTCCAAGCTGGAGCTCATTCTTGTCGAGCCACACCTCCAGGCCGGCGGCGCGCAGACCCTCGGACAACCGGCTGGCCGCTGCGAGGTCCTCGCTGGCGTAGCTGATGAAAATCGCTCCGGACGGGACGGTTTTCCCGGCCGTTTCCACCTCCCGGCCCATGGGCTCCGCAACCGCCGCCGCGGGATGAGCGGCATGCCAGCGCCGCGCGAGCTCCATGGCGAAATCCGCCGCGGTCAGGGGGACCACACGGGTATCCGAGCTGAAGCTTTCGAGGAACAGGACCAGCCCGGCGTCGTGCGCGATGCGATCTCCCACCAGCACGTCCCAGCGCCGGCGCTTCTGCGACAGCTCGAGGCTCCGGGCCGTGCGCAGGAAGAAGCGCGCGAGCCAGTCCCCGAAATCGCAGCCGAGGAAGAGCAGATGATTTCCCCGCAGCTCGTCGAACAGGGTCTTGGGCTGCCGCTGTTTGTCTTGCAGGCCGTGCAGGAACTCGAGCAGATCCTCGTCGCAGATCGCGTAGTCTGGCGACGCCGAAGCCTTGCCGAGGAGATGGAACACGACCGGTTGCCGCAAGCCCGCTTTCGGAGAGGGCAGGTCGCGGACGGTGCTCGGGGAGTAGGCGATCTGTTGGGTGGTGCCGAGGGCTTCGGCGAGCAGCGAGTCGAAGGTGAGCGAGACGAACAGGTCGAGCTTGGGGATGCCCGCGAGCGCCTTGAGGGGCTCCGGCGGGGTCAGAGTGGCGTTCCTCAGAATCCGGTGGATCTGGGGGTAGAGCTCCTCCCGTTCCCCCCGCCGCCGCAGGTGCATGGAGACGACCTCGTTGAGGGCGAAGCCTTGGGGGAGCTCCGCGATGGGGAGCCCGAGGTCGGCCGCCAGCCGCCGCGCCAGCCAGGCGTCGAGGAGCACATCCTGCTCGCCTTCCCGGACCGTGACGAGCTCCGAGCCGATGACGGGTACGACGGTGCCTTCCTGGATGTAGTCCAGGAGGTTGTCCCAGAAGCTCTCCGGCACGGCAGCCATACGTTGGGCTCCTCGAGAGGGGTTGTTTGAAGAATCATAGTCTAACCTAGACAAAGCCGCTCGTTCCTCCGTAAAAAGGCAAGAACGAGCTCAAACCCAGACCCGGAGGTCGCGGTCGCGGAGATCTGCCATGCCCAGGATCGTGCGAATCGTGCCCGTCGTGCTCCTCGTCCTCGCCTCCCGGGCCGCCGGCGCCCAGGAGGCCCCCGACACCGGGCGGGGGCTCTCGGAGGCCCGCCGGAGCGTCAGCGTCTACACGTCCGCCTTGCAGGCCCGGACGGCGGAGCTGGGACGGGAGATCGAAGTGCTTTCCGAGCTCACCGATGCGGCGGACTCGGTGTCGGTGATCGCCACGGGACTGTCGCTGACCCGCGCCCGCGACAAGGCAGAGGAGGCGAAGAAAGACGCCGAGCGCGATCCGGCCCTCCCGAACCACGTCCTCGCCGTGGTCGACTCCGTGTCGGTGTTGGTCAACCGGCCTCCCCTGGGGGTGCCCGCGGACCAGTTGCGCGCCAGGCTGTTCGTCGAGATCAGCAGGCTGGAGGAGGAGATCCTCCGGCAGAGCGACGCCCTGCTGGCCGAGGCCCGCCAGATCGAGTTTCTGCAAACGAGCCTGGAGCAGATCCGCGGCCGGGTCCAGTCCGCAGCAGTTGCCGGTGGTCATGCCTCCCTGCTGACGCGGAGGCGCGCGCTCAAGACGGGCTCGTAGGCCGCCGTTCCCGGCCCGTTACGACCTCTTCCTCTCCAGGGGCGGGCGGTGCCCGGGTCCTGCGGACCGCCGGCGAGGCGACCGGTCCTTGCCGGCTTCTTATACGAGCGAGGTCGCTCCGGATCTCTGGACAGATCTTCTGTGGTATCATTGCGAAAAATCGCAATCTGAAGCCCGAGCTTACACGGAGCCGTCCGGCGGACGATGCCCTGTGCCTCGGGTGGCTCTTTGCGCCGCGTTACAACCTCAACACTTGGAGTGGAGGGAGCATGGAGAAGAAATTCGAAGTGGGAGATTCTGACGCAGGGCTGTACGTTGTGGACTCCTTCATCAAGTCTTCACACCTAGTCCGCTATTCGATCATCACCATCACCATCGCCAGTATTCTCCTGTTCGTGGGGCATCACAACTCGGAGAGCGATAGCTGGTTCAACTCGCGGCTGCGGCTGGCCTATACGGCGCTGCATGAGAAGGTCTGGACCTATCCCGCGGGAAAATTGAGTGGCGAGCTGGAATTGGCCCGGAGGTGGGCGGAGGCGCGGAACCTGAAGTCGGCCCCTGAGATCGAAGAGCATATCAAAACCCTGGAAGACGCCAGGACGAGCCGGCTTCTCCTGGTACAGATTCCATTTTTCAGCGTCAGCCACGACGTTAACGACCTCGGATTCTTCGGAAGTATCGCCCTCTTGATCTTGATGTTGATGTTGACGTTCGCCATGGCCCGGCAGCACGAGAATCTGTATCTGGCGCTCTGGCGAGTGCGCAGGCTGTTCGATGACGAAAAGCGGATCGAATCCGCGAGAAACCATTCGAATCTCATCTACCACACGCTGGCGATGTCCCAGCAATTCAGCCAACCGCCGACCCTGGCGCGCTGGAAGATGAGCAAGCTGAGGGGCCTGTCGAGGCTGCTGTTGCCGTTCCCGCTGGTGGTGCAGGCCTTTTGTTTCAATCGTGACTGGACTACCCGCGACCTGGGTCGGATCGTAAACCCGTATGCCACGAATCTGTCGCTGACCATGCAAGGCATCGCGCTGATCGTCGTGTCGGGCATGACGGTGGCCTGTTTTCTGTATACCCGATCGAATGACCTACGGTGGAAAGATACCTTTGAGCGTATCAACCCCTCCTACAAGGAACAGCTTCAACCTTCCTGGCTTGAATGGGTGCAGGTGCTAAAGCCAGAGGATCGGTACTGTTCCCAGAACCATTCGCACGGCTTGGCGGCTGCCAAGCATAAGCCTGAGCCGTAGAGCATTCCTCAAGGTTGACGACGTGCTCCTTTCGGAGAGCGCGGTCTGCGGTCCAATGAGCCTACGCGACCTCCGTCTCCTCCCCCGCATTCGCCGGCGCCGCGGGCTTTTCCTCCGGCGCCGGGTCGTAGGCGCGGCGGATCTTCCGGGAGCCCCGGTCGCCTTCCACCGTGAGGACGATGTAGAGGTGCTTGCCGTCGTCGGAGACGATGTAGGACTCCGTCCGCTTGGGCCCCTTGTCGGGCTTGACCTGCACCACCAGGCCGCCGCTCTCCCGATCCCAGCTCGCCTGCACCTCGGCCGGGCCGCCGAAAGCCTTGTCGTCGCGGACCTTGCCGCCGTCGGCGCGGAAGACGCGGGCGTGACCTTCCTTGTCGGTGACCGTCACCTGATTGCCGGCCTGGGTGATGGTCAGAGTGTCGAGAGCGGCGAAGTCGGGACGCTGGCCTTCCCCGGAGTCGCGCTGCTCCCCACGGGGCGCCTCCGCCCCGCCGCCGGGGGAGCCGCCGCCGGGATAGCGCCCGCCGCTCCTGCGGCCGCCGCCGCCACCGCCGCGCCGTCCCATCCCGCCTCCGAATCCGCCGCCGTGGGGAGCGCTCTGCTGATCGTTCTCGCGCATGCGGGCGGTGAGGTCTTCGTTCAGCGTCCAGGTCCCCGCCAGGCTGGGGTGTTGCGGCGCGGCCTTGTCCGCGGCGCGGAGGAGCGTCGCCATTCCCGCCAGGGCGAGCAGCCCGAGGATCCATGCCAGCTTGCGTCCACGTCCCTTCATCGTCAGCCTCCTTGTC
>Ga0308175_100002837_pt1 | contig 11896 bp, 9 predicted proteins | sample PhyCR1_3_FD_203893 | JGI IMG/M metagenome (GOLD analysis project Ga0308175, IMG submission 203893) | Soil microbial communities from UC Gill Tract Community Farm, Albany, California, United States - DLSLS.C.R1 | ecosystem: Environmental > Terrestrial > Soil > Agricultural land | place: USA... | reverse complement strand
AGAGGAGATCGAGCAACCGCTCGTCGGCCCGCTGCTCGGCCTGCGGGTAGACCTCGTCCTCGCGCTCGGTGCGGACCATGTTGATGGCCGCGTCCACCAGGTCGCGCACCATGCTCTCGGCGTCCCGCCCTACGTATCCCACCTCGGTGAACTTGCTGGCCTCGACCTTGATGAACGGCGCCCCACTCAGGCGCGCCAGCCGGCGCGCCACCTCGGTCTTCCCCACCCCGGTGGGGCCGATCATGATGATGTTGTATGGGGTGATCTCGTCCCGGATGTCGTCCGGCGCCTGGGCCCGCCGCCAGCGGTTCCGGACCGCGATGGCCACGGCCTTCTTGGCCGCCTCCTGGCCCACGATGTAGCGGTTGAGCTCGGCGACGATCTGGCGCGGGGGCATTTCCTCGAGCCAGGGGAGGGGAGCGGTCTCCTCCGGAGGGCTAGCCGGAACGGGCGCGGGGGCGGGGACGGGGACGGTGTTGGACATGGACTGAAAGGTAAGCGGTGAGCCGTGAGCGGTAAGCCGTGAGCCATGAGCGGTGAACGGTGAGCGTAAGCGGTAAGCGCTTAGCAGCGGAAAGACGGACGGCTGGGAACGGGGAAGTCGGGAAGTGGAACCTGTAAGGACAAGCCCTTCCGGGCATACCGGGGCCGCTGGGTATGCTGGTCCTCCCGTCCTTCCGTCCTCCCGTCTGTCCGTCCTCCCGTCCTCCCGTCCCCGCTATCGTCCCTCCGCCTTTCCGTCCTTCTCTCCCGGCAGCTCCAGGATCGTGATGTTGCGGTTGGTGAAAACGCAGATGTCGGCCGCGATGTCGAGCGCGCGCTGGACGATGTCGCGGGCGGGGAGCCCGTCTACGCCGATCAAGGCGCGCGCGGCAGCGAGCGCATAGTTGCCGCCCGAGCCCACGGCCACGATGCCGTCGTCAGGCTCGATCAGCTCCCCCGCGCCGCTCAGGAGGAAGCTGTGCTCCAGGTCGGCCACGATCAGCAGCGCCTCGAGCCGCCGAAGCACGCGGTCGCTCCGCCAGTCCTTGGCCAGCTCAACGGCGGCGCGCGGGAGGTTGGCGGGATAGCGATCGAGCTTCTCCTCGAACTTCTCGTACAGGGTGAGCGCGTCGGCCACGGAGCCGGCAAAGCCCGCCAGCACCTTGCCGCCCTTCAAGGCGCGCACCTTGGTGGAGCGCGCTTTCATCACGGTGTCGCCGATGGTGACCTGGCCGTCGCCGCCGAGGGCTACGCGGCCGCCTTTGCGGACGGCCAGGATCGTGGTGCCGTGAAAGCTGGGCATTGGCTTCCTTGAGTTCGTGGCTGGTCGATCAACGGCGGCCACCCGACCTTCCCGAGCTTCCGCCATGCTGCCGCTGCACAGCCCCGCATCCGCCTGGCGCTCAGGCCCGCGGGTGCGCCTGGTTGTACACCTGCTTGAGCCGCTCGACGCTGGTGTGGGTGTACACCTGCGTGGTGCTGAGCGAGGCGTGGCCGAGGAGCTCCTGCACCGCGCGCAGGTCCGCGCCCGCGTCGAGCATGTGCGTCGCGAAAGTGTGGCGGAGGGAGTGGACTCGGAGGGTGTCGCCTCCCACGGCGTCGAACATCTGGTGAATGGCGCGCTGCACGCCCCGTGACGCCAGGCGGCGGCCGCGGCGGCTCACGAAGACCGCGCGGCGATCGCCGCCGGGGCGGGCCACCGCCGCTTCCCGGTGGTTAAGATAGCGCCGCATCGCGGCCACCGCCCGCGAGCCGATCGGCACGATGCGCTCCTTCCGGCCCTTGCCGCGGACCTTGGCCTGATCGGACAGCAGGTCGAGGTCCTCGAGGTTCATCCCGCTCAACTCGGAGAGGCGGATGCCGGTGGAGTAGAACAGCTCGAGCATCGCCAGGTCCCGCGTCGCCGTGAACTCGTCGGTCCGCGCGCGCGCCTCGGCCCAGTCGAACAGCGCCTGGGTCTGCTGGCGGTCCATATAGGTGGGAAGCCGCTTGTCGAGCTTGGGGCTTCGCGCGGCCCGCGCGATGTTGACGGCCACGCCGTGGTTTTCCTGGAGGTAACGGTACAGGCTCCGCACCGCCGAGAGCGCGCGGGCGGCCGAACGCTTGGAGAGGCCGCGGCGCTGGAGCTCGCCGAGGAAACTCCGTATGCCGAGCCGGTCGACGGTGTCCCAGTGCCAGGTGCCACCGTAGTGGCGGTCGCAGAACGCGGCGAACATGGCGAGGTCGCGCAGGTAGGCCTTGACCGTGTTGGGCGACTGGCCGCGCTGTTTGTCGAGGTAGGTGAGAAACTCGGCGATCTCTCCGGGAACGGACATCGGCTCGAGGCCTCTCTAGAGGGAAAGCTTCACGTGCCGCCCGGTGATCAGCGGAGCCCCTTGAGAAAACGATCGAACTCCGCCTGGGCCCGCTCCACCAGCAGCTCCTTCTTCCGATCCTTCCTGACTTTCCCCGGCAGCGGCTCGAGCAGCCCGAAGTTGGCGTTCATCGGCTGGAAGTGCTTCGGGTCGGCCTGGGCGAGATAGCGGTACAGCCCGCCGAGCATCGTGGTGGGCGGCGGAACGGCAACCGGCCGGCCCGCGAGGCGGCGCGCGAGGTTGATGCCCGCCAGAAGACCGGTGCCGAGCGACTCGGTGTAGCCCTCGACGCCGGTGATCTGGCCGGCGAAGAACAGCCGATCGTCGTCGCGGGCGGTGAGTCCCGGTCCGAGGCTCGCCGGGCTGTTGAGGTAGGAGTTCCGGTGGATGCTGCCGAACCGGAGATACTCCGCCTGCTCGAGGCCGGGAATCATCCGAAACACCCGCTGCTGCTCGGGGATCCGGAGCCGGGTCTGGAAGCCTACGAGGTTCCACATCTGTCCCGCCCGGTCCTCGCGGCGGAGCTGGACTACGGCATGCGGCTCGCGCCCGGTGCGCGGATCGGGCAGGCCCACCGGCTTCATGGGGCCGAACCGGAGCGTCTCGCGGCCGCGGCGGGCCATTTCCTCGACCGGCAGGCAGCCCTCGAAGTACGGAACCTGATCGAAGTCGTGGCCTTGATGCTGGTCGGCCTCGAGCAGGGCATCGAGGAAGCGTTCGTAGGCCGCGCCGTCCAGCGGGGCATTGAGGTAGTCGTCGCCCCCGCCCTTGCCGTAGCGCGAGAGCGCGTAGAGCCGCTCATGGTCGAGCGAGTCATCGGAGACCACCGGCGCGATCGCGTCGTAGAAGGCCAGCGCGCTCGAGCCCAGCCGCGCGACCACTGCCTCGGTAAGCCGTGCCGAGGTGAGCGGGCCGGTGGCCACCACCCCCGGGGAGGGAAGGTCGGCCGCCTCCTCCCGGCGCACTGTGATGTTGGGGTGGCCGGTGACGCGGTCGTGCACGGCCTGCGAGAAGATCTCTCGATCCACCGCCAGCGCGGTGCCACCCGGCACCCGCGCGAGGTCGGCGCAGGGAAGCAGCAAGCTCCCGAGGGCGCGGAGCTCGGCCTTGAGCAGGCCGTGCGCGTTGGTGAGGTCGGTGGACTTGAAGGAGTTGCTGCAGACCAGCTCGGCCAGCCGATCGGTGCGATGGGCCGGCGTGTCCACCACCGGCCGCATCTCGTACAGGGTCACCCGGACGCCGCGCTCCGCCAGAGCCCAGGCCGCCTCCGAGCCGGCGAGACCACCGCCGACGACGGTGGCGTTCACGCCGTCGCCACCTCCTCGGGCTCGACGAGCACCACCTTGTGGCCGCACTTGAGGCAGGTGCGGGTCTCACCCTCGGCCTTGTTGACCTTCTTCTCCATGCCGACCCAGCCGCACTCTGGGCAGGTGTCGGGCACCGGCTTGTTCCAGGTCGAGAAGTCGCACGCCGGATAGCGCACGCAGCCCCAGAACGACTTGCCGCGCTTGGTGCGCCGCTCGGCCAGGTCGCCCTCGATGCACTTGGGGCACTTGATGCCGAGCGGAATGGCGCGGGTGCCCTTGCAGGCCGGATACGTGGTGCAGGCCAGGAACTCGCCGAACCGGCCGGTCTTGATGACCATCGGCGAGCCGCACAGGTGACACTTCTCCTCGGTGGGCCGGTCGGGTGCCCGGCCCTTCTTGAGCGACTTCACGTAGTCGCAGGTGTCCTTGTACTTGACGCAGGCGAGATACGGACCGAAGCGCCCGGTCTTGAGCTCGATGGCCGAACCGCACTTGGGACAGCGCTCCTTGGCCAGGTCCTCGGGCTTGAGCCCGTGGGCGTCCGCCACCAGCGCGTTCAGGTCCACCGCCTCGAGCGCCTTGCTGAAGGGAGTGTAGAACTCCTTGAGCACCCCCTGCCAGACCAGCTCGCCTTCCTCGATCCGGTCGAGCTCCGATTCCATCTCGCTGGTGAACTCGACGTTGAAGATCTCGGGGAACTTGGCCACCATGATCTTCTCGACCAGCTCGCCCAGCTCGGTGGGGAAGAACCGGCGCTGGTCCACCTTGACGTACTCGCGCGCGCTCAACGTGGAGATGATGGCGCTGTAGGTGCTGGGCCGGCCGATGCCGAGCCGCTCGAGCTCCTTCACCAGGCTGGCCTCGGAAAAGCGCGGCGGCGGCTCGGTGAAGTGCTGCGCCGGAGTGATCTCCCGCGCCTCGACCCGGTCGCCCTGCAGGAGCGGCGGGATGGGCGGGAGATCGTCCATCGTCTTGCCCTCTTCCTTCTCGCGGCCCTCGGTGTAGAGCACGTGGTAGCCGTCGAACACCAGCACCGAGCCGGTGGCGCGGAAGAGGTACTGACCCAGGTCGAAATCCACGATCGTCATGTCGTAGACCGCCGGCGTCATCTGCGAGGCGACGAACCGTTGCCAGATGAGCTGGTAGAGCCGGAACTGGTCGGGCTCGAGATACTGCTGCACCTGCTCGGGGCGCCGGCGCACGTCGGTGGGCCGGATGGCCTCGTGCGCGTCCTGCACCCGCGCGTTCTTGCGCGAGCTGTAGGTGTTCGGGGCCTCGGGCAGGTAGGGCTTCTTGTAGTTGGAGCCGATGAACTCCCGCACCGAAGCGATGGCCGTGTCGGACACGCGCACCGAGTCGGTCCGCATGTAGGTGATGAGGCCCACCGGACCATCCTCGCCGACGTCGCGACCCTCGTAGAGGTCCTGCGCGGCGCGCATGGTGCGCCGCGAGCTGAAGCCGAGCTTCTTGGCGGCTTCTTGCTGCAGCGTGCTGGTGGTGAACGGCGCGCCGGGGTTCTTTCGGCGGTGGCGCTTCTCGACCTTGGTGACGACGAACGGCAGCTGCCGCACCGCGTCCACCACCGCCTGGGCCTCCTCGGCGGAGTGGAGCTGGGGCTTGTGCCCGTCCACCTTGGCGAGCGAGGCCTCGAAGGTCTGCCCGTCCTTGGCGCACAGCGCGTCGATGCTCCAGTACTCCTGCGGCACGAACGCTCGGATCTCGCGCTCGCGCTCGACGATGAGCCGAAGTGCTACGGTCTGAACCCGGCCCGCGGAGAGGCCGGTCTTGATGCTGCGCCAGAGAATGGGGCTGGCCTTGTAACCCACCAGCCGATCGAGGATGCGGCGGGCCTGCTGGGCGTTGACCTTGCGGTCGTCGATCTCGCCCGGCTTTTCCATCGCCTCCTGAATGGCGGCCTTGGTGATCTCGTGGAACAGCACCCGGTGGGTGGGTGCCTTGCTGTCGAGCTGGTCGGCCACGTGCCAGGCGATGGCCTCGCCCTCCCGGTCAGGGTCGGTGGCGAGATAGATGGTCGAGGCGACCTTGGCTGCCTTCTTGAGCTCCGACAGCGTCTTGGTCTTGCCCTTGATGGTGACGTACTTGGGCTCGAACCCACGCTCGACGTCCACGCCCAGCTCGCGGGTGGGGAGGTCGCGCAGGTGGCCGATGGTGGCCTTCACGTCATATCCCGAGCCGAGGTACTTGCCGATGGTCTTGGCCTTGGTGGGCGACTCGACGATGACGAGCGCGAGCCCCTTGCCGCCGGCCTGGGCCGGGGGCCGGGCCGCCTTGGCGGTGCCCTTCCCCGCGCGGCCCTTGGCCGAGGCCGACGCCTTGGGGGCAGCCGCGGTGGCCTTGGCACCCTTGGCCGACTTGGCTGCCGGGGCGGTCTTCGCGGGGGATGTTGTCGAGCGCTTGGATCTGGTCGCCATGAATTCAGTATGCCTGCTCAGGTCATCGTCGGGTCAAACATCGGTGGCTGCAAGAAATCCGCGCTGCGGGGGTGGCGCAAGGCGGCTATCGCTAAGTATATGCGGTAGAACGGCTTGCTTTCATCAGTGTCTACGGCTGCGGCGGTCGCGGCCTCACCACCCCCCGTGAACGCGCGCCAGGTGAACCACTTCCGTCGCCACGTCGGCCGCCTTCCGGCCGTCCGTCGCGACCTCATAATCAGCGAGCCGATAGTACGGTTCCCGTTCGGCCAGCAGGGCCTTGACCCGATCCGCGGGGTCGCCGGCGCCGGCGACCAGGGGGCGGACCTCGCTCTGCTCGCTCCGGCGGGCGGCGGCGATCGGCCCGCACTTGAGATATATAAGGAGGCTCCCGGCGCGGGCGTCCTGCATTTCCCCCGGCTGGGCGGCCCAGCCACCGCCCGGCACGATCACCGCGGGCTCCCGGGCCCGGGCGGTATGGACCGCGTCCCGCTCCATGGAGCGGAACCGGGGTTCGCCCACCATCCCGAAGATCTGGGCGATCGACATCCCCATCTGGCGGACCAGAATCGAGTCGATGTCGAGCAGCGGTGCCTGGAGCTGCTCGGCGACCAGCCGGCCCACCGTGCTCTTTCCCGATCCGGGAAGGCCCACGAGCACCACGTGGCGGCGCATCTCAGTCCCGGGCCGGTTCCCGAAGCGCCGCCCAGCGCGCGCCGAGCGCGGCCAGGTACCCCTCGTAGTTGCGGCGCATCTCGCCGAGCGAGTCCCCGCCGAACTTCTCCAGCATCGCGTCGGCCAGGACGAAGGCGGTGAGCGCTTCGGCGATGACGCCCAGGGCCGGCACCGCCGTGACGTCGGAGCGCTCGCTCTGCGCGTTGGCCGGCTGCCCGATGGCCAGGTCAACCGTGGGGAGCGGCGACATGAGGGTGCTGATCGGCTTCATGGCCACCCGGACGACCAGCGGCTCGCCGGTCGTGATCCCGCCCTCCAGGCCGCCGGCGTTGTTGGTGCGGCGGCGGAAGCCCGCGCGGGAGTCGCCCGCCGAGGGAGGAGCCTCGCTAGAGGCAGGATCGATGGGGTCGTGCACCGTCGAGCCCGGGCGGCGCGCGGCCTCGACGCCCAGCCCGATCTCGACCGCCTTGACCGCCGGGATCGACATGAGCGCGCCCGCCAGGCGGCCGTCCAGCTTCCGATCCCAGCTCACGTGACTGCCCAGTCCCACGACGACCCCGCGCGCGACCACCTCGACCTCGCCGCCCAGCGTGTCGCCTGCCTGCTTGGCGGCGTCGATGCGGCGGATGATCTCGGGCTCCACCGACCGGTCGAGCACCCGCACCTCGGATTGGTCGGCGGCGGCGTTGAGCGGCGTCGGCAGCGTGGCCGGGCGCGGCACCATGACGCCGCCCAGCGAGACCACGTGGCTCCCGATCTCCACCCCGAACTCGTCCAGCAGTCGGCGGGCGAGCGCGCCGGCGGCGACGCGGGCCGTGGTCTCGCGGGCGCTGGCCCGCTCGAGGATGTCACGCGCGTCCACCCGGTCGTACTTGAGTACCCCGGCCAGATCGGCGTGGCCCGGGCGCGGCCGCGTCACGCGGCGGCGGCGGAGCTCGCCCGGCTCGGCGGCCTCGTGGGCCATCACGTCTTCCCAGTTGGCCCAGTCGCGGTTGGGAATCAGCATCGCCACCGGGGAGCCGAGGGTTTCCCCGGCCCGGACCCCGGACAGCCACTCGACGCGGTCCTGCTCGATCTTCATTCGGGCGCCGCGGCCGTAACCCTGCATGCGGCGGAGAAGGTCGCGATCCACCCACTCGGCGCTCACGGGCAAGCCGGCGGGGAGGCCTTCGACCAGAGCTACGAGGGCCTTGCCGTGGGATTCGCCCGCTGTGGAGAAGCGCAGGTGCATGCGGGACTCCCTCCAGAGTCATCCTGAGCGAAGCGAAGGAGCCATCACCCGATGCATGCCCCCTTCGCTGCGCTCAGGGTGACTCCGGGGCTTCGCTCACGGTCGCCGCAAATGAACGAGCCCGGCATGCGCCGGGCTCGTTCCCGTCGGGGTGCTCGGAGGTGCCGCGCGGGGCGGCTAGTTCTGGTCCGAGGCGCCGTCGTCGGTAATCCGGGGCGTGACCAAGATAATGAGGTCGCGCCGATTTTCCTGATCGCTGCTGAAGCTGAACAGCTTGCCGATGATCGGCAGGTTGCCCAGCAGCGGGATGCCGGTCTTGGTCTTGGTCACCTGGGTGACCGTCAGGCCGCCGATAACCGCCGTCTCGCCGTCCTCGACCAGGAGCTGGTTGTCGGCCTTCTGCTTCTGAAAGATGAAGCCGAGGTCGGCGGCGGCCAGCGGCTGGATGGCCGACCGCTCCGTGTGGAGCTGCATCAGCACCTGCCGGTTGTTGGTCACGTGCGGGGTGACGGTGAGCCGGATGCCCGTCTCCTTGAACTGCACGTTGGCTCGGGCGGTGCCGCCGGTCCCGGAGGAGGCGTCGATGACGCGCACCGGGGTCTCTTCACCGACGAGGATGTCGGCCTGCCGGTTGTCCAGCGTCGAGATGACCGGCTCCGCCTGGATGTCGGCCAGGTCGGTCCGCTCGAGCGCGCTGAGAAAGGTCGTGAGCGAGAACCCGCCGACGGCCGTCGAGAACACCAGGTCGAGCGCGGAGCCGCTGATGATGGCGTCGGCGTTCCCGATAGCCGACACCGAGCTGCCGCCCAGGTCGATGATATTGACGTTCGGCTCGAACGTCTTGCCGGTGGACGGATCGGTCCGCTGCACCAGCTTGTTGAAGAATTGACTCTTACTGCCCAGGTCATACTTGAGCCCCAGCTGCTCGATGTCGGTCCGGTCCACGAAGATGATCTTGGCCTGGATCGAGAGCTGCGGGGTGCGGATGTCGAGTCCCCGCACGAAGTCGGTAACGCTCTGGAGGCGGCTCCGGGTCTCGGTGAGGATGAGCGCGTTGGAGCCGGTGTCGGCCACGACGCGGCCGCGGTTCTTGGTCAGAATGCTCTCGACCGTCTTGGCCAGCGACGAGGCCTGGGCGTAGTTGATCCGGACGATGCTGGTCTCGAGCGGCTCGAGCGAGTCGAGCGCCGCGAGGGCCGCGGGGGCATCCACCCGGATGATCCCGCCCGGCATCTCCTGGGCCGACAGGCCCTGGGTGGCGAGCACGGCCTGGAACGCTTGGGGCCACGGCTGGTTCTTGATCTCGGCGTTGACTTCGCCCTTGATGTCCTTGCCGAGGATGATGGTGCGCCCGCTGAAGGCGGCGAAGCCGGCGACCACGTCGGCGATGCTGGCGCGGTCCCAGGTGACGGTGATGCGCGGCTCGTCGGCGCGGGTGAGCAGCGCGGCGCTCCGGAGGCCCACCTCGGGCTTCCGAACCCGCGCGACGGCCGGGGCGGGCGCGGCCTCATCGGCCGATTCGGTGTCGTCGGCCAGCCGCGCGGCCGCGGCGGCGGCGGTCGAGGACCAGGCCTGGAACCCGGCGCCAGCGTCGAAGCTCACGCGGACGGCGCCGGTCGAGTGATCCACCTTGTAGGTCTGCGGCCCGTCGAGGTCCACGACGATCCGCACGACGTCCGGGCGGAACTGCGAGTAGCGCAGGTTGACTACCTTGCCGCGCTTCACGCCGTCGTAGAGGCTCGCCGTGGTCGAATTCAGCGTGGCGCCGACCACGTCGAGCACCAGCCGATCGGGCGAGGTGAGGAGGAAGTCTCGCACGTCCACGGCACCCTTCACCGCCACGACGAGCTCGGTCTTGCCGGCGGCCGGCGCCAGGCTCACGGCGGTCACCTCTCCGCTGCCGGGCCCTTCGGCCGCGGCCGGAGTCGCGGTCCCGAGGCTTGCCCCGAGCAACAGCGAGGGGACCAGCGCGGCGACCATCCAGCGATACGTACCCGTCATGGCGTCTCGACCTCCTGCTTGCGCAGCGAGAGAGTTTCCTGGCGCTCGTACCCGAAGTCTGCGATCATGAACACCGCGTCGCGGGCGCGGATCTGCACCAGCCGCGAGCGGCCCAGCTGGTCCCCGACCCGCATCTTGTGACGCTTGCCGTCCGTGCCCTTCTCCCGCAGCACGATGACGTTGTTCGTCGGCGTCCGGAGATCCAGGTAGACGCCCACCAGATCGAGGTTGCCGATCTCGATCCCGCTGCTGTCCTTGGTGATCAGGGAGGCGAACGGGTCCCGTGTGCCGCCCGCGTAGGCGAACGTCTCGCGCATGACCTCGATCTCTCGGGCCCGCTCCACGGAGTCGGCCACGGCCGACTCGGCGACCCGATCGAGCGAATCGCTCGCCGGCCGGCTGGTCGTGGCCGGCGTGGCCGCGAGTGACGTCTCGGACGTCGGATCGGCGACCGGCGCGGCTTCGGCCGCGGCGGCGATGTGCTGGTCGCGCGCCTGAGCCAGGCTGTCGGTGCGGGCGCGCACCTTGGCGATCTGCCCATGGGCGGCCGCTATGCTCTGGGCCTGGGCGGGTTCGCCGCCGGCGGCGGCGATGGCCGTCAGAGCCAGCAGCGCGACCCCGAACCACGCGTTACGAGCCACTGGCCTCTCCCTCCGAGCTGGCGGACTTGACGAACGTGCGAACCTGGAATCTGGCCTCGAGCAACGAGCCGCTGGTATCGCCCAGGGCCTTGGCCGCGCCCGCGTTGGCCGCGGTGACATGCAAGTCGTACGGCACGATGATCCGCTGCAGGCTCGAGACGTCGGCCAGGAACTGGCCGATATGATCGTAGTGCCCGATGACCGACATGTTGTACTTGTAGGTGTCGAACGGCGCCGGGCCGGCCTCGACCGGCAGCGGCACGACCTGGGACAGCGTCACACCGCGTATCTTGCTCCGGCTGGAGATGTCGTCCAGCAGGTTGGGCACCTCGTTCCGCTCCGGCACGAGCCGGCGGAGCAGCGCCAGGCTGCCGCGGTAGGTGTCCAGCCGCTTGCGCAGGTCCTCGACGGTGCCCTTGGCGAGCTCCTGCTTGGCGCTGTCGGTGGCGGCGTTGAGCCGGGCGATCGTATCCTGCATGGCCACGATCTGGTCCTTGCGCGCGTGGAGCCCCGAGAGGCCGACCGCGTCGATCACCGAGCCGGTGTAGCCGATGTAGCCCACGAGGCCGGCGAGCATCGCGACCAGGATCGGCGCCGACTTCTGCGAAGAGAGAGAGGCCATTGTCGCCTTACCTCACCGACTGGCTGAGGGGAACCGTCTTGATGTACGCCGAGTCCGCCATGTGGAAGGTGGCCCGGATGATGAACGCCGTGATCGGCCGATCCTTCTCGACCACCGTCTGCGCCGAGACCGGCAGGACGTCGGCGATCCAGGGAGACGCCTCGAGCTGGCGAAGGAACCTGGTGTAGGCCTGGATGTCGACCGTGCGGCCGTTCAACTCGAACTGGACCGGCGGCGGCGCCTGATGGGCCGCGGTATCGGCCTTGGTGCCGGCTGCGGATGCGGCCGGCGCGGCGGCCGGGGTTGGCGTCGGGGCCACCGGCCCGGCCGAGCCGATATCCACCAGCCAGGTGTAGGGCGGCAGCGCCCGGGTGACCTCGTCGAGCAGGTGCGGCCAGACGTAGCGGTCGCCGTCCACCGTACGGATGGTGCTGATCTGGGCGACCAGCGAGTCGCGCACCGTCTCCTGGCGCCGCTTCTCGGCCAGGAAACCCTTGAACCGTTTGTTCTCGGCGCGGCTCTGCTCGAGCTGTGGGGTCAGCGCGCTCAGCTCGCGGGCTGTGCCGATGAACACGACGCCGAGCCAGCCGAGCACCCCGACCCAGGCCAGCACGGCCACGAGCGGGAGGGGATCCTTGATCTTGCTGCCCA
>Ga0308175_100002836_pt1 | contig 11897 bp, 10 predicted proteins | sample PhyCR1_3_FD_203893 | JGI IMG/M metagenome (GOLD analysis project Ga0308175, IMG submission 203893) | Soil microbial communities from UC Gill Tract Community Farm, Albany, California, United States - DLSLS.C.R1 | ecosystem: Environmental > Terrestrial > Soil > Agricultural land | place: USA... | reverse complement strand
GGGGCTCAGGGGCTTGGGCAATTGTGGGGAATTGCGGGCGTGGGTTTGCTGATCGGCGGCTTCATCGGGAACCGTATTGGGAAAAAAATCAGCTTCAACGCGTACAAGAAAACAGTTTTCTTCTGTTACCTGCTCCACGGCGGATCTTATGTCGTGTTCAGCCAGATGCCGTCATGGGGACTCGCGCTTTTCTTCATGGGGCTCTCGCGTGCCTCAGTTGCGGTGAGTTCAGTTCTTAACTGGTCGAATCTCCTGACACACGTTGATAATCGCTATCGTGGCCGGGTCTTCTCCACAATTGAGACCATGAACTGGTCGACCATGATGCTCTCGATGCTGGGCGCGGGTTTAGCTTCTCAAAGCTTCAGTATTCGCGCGATTGGCGCAGTGTCCGGCCTGCTCAGTTCTTCAACGGCTATCTTCTGGGGATGGGCGAACTGGACCGGAAAGCTTCCTGAGCCGACCCGGACAGAGGACGATGACAGCGTAGAGATACACGGCGACGTAGCGGCAAACGGCTAGGGGGCTTTTCGCGCAAGCCCGGTCAAAGGATACTCATGGACCGAACCTTAACGGTATTTCCCTCCAGATCGCCTCGTACGATCACTCGCAACCCGTCCCTATCGTGGCTGTTGCCCAACAATTCCCGCGCTTGATCACAACCAGCCTTGTCCAGCCGATAGAATTTCTTGTCATCCGTGATCAGACCATACTCACTGCGGCCGGGATCTTTTACGAGGGAACAGCTGCGGTCCTGTTTCAGAGTTTTCGCCCGGCCGTCCTTAACCATGCGTTCTGTACATTTCCAATCGGCAAGAACGCCCTGAATCTCCGCTGCACCGAGGGAACACACAAACCCCATCGACACAGAAGCCAGAAGAACTGCTCGTTTCATTGACACGCTGCCTCCACCAACTCGAGAGCTGAGCTCATTTCCTTCGACGCCTTACCGTCGTTTGCGATGCTAAATAATTAGGAACTTTACTATTTTTCGTGAATCAAACGTCTGTGCACGAAGGCCAACGGCACTCGTTCTATCGCTCGCTCTTGAGAGATGAGGGTCCACGCTACGAAGGTTTCGATCTCGATTCCTCTCGCGTCGCTTTGGATCTCGCTCTTACGTATGACGCCTTGCACCAGATACAGAATCGCTACATGGCCGATTTCGGATTATCCAAGTCGACCTATAACGTTCTGATGCTCCTGCGTAGTGGACCGGAACAGGGTATGCAACTCCACGACCTCGGTGAGATGTTGGTTGTCAGCCGCGCGAACATTACGGGTCTGATCGATTCACTCGAAGAGCGCGGGTGGGTGCGGCGTGTCGTAGATGAATCAGACCGCCGGGTCCGCCATGCTCGGATCACCCCGGCTGGAGAGAAATTACTTGACGACTTTGCCCCTGTCCATTTCGGTAATCTTTGCGTTCTGACCCAGGGGCTTAGCTCCGAGGAAAAGGATTCGCTTGCAAAGTTGTTAGGGAAGATGAGACGTAGCCTTGTGGCGCATACGGATCAGTGCTTCCGGCAAAGCGTAGCTTTAGGAAAGAGGTCGAAGGAGTAGAGCCGGTATGGCGGAAGAGCAATCTCAAGAACAGAGGGGCGAGGCGGAAGAGAAAAACGAAGCGCAGGAGGGACAAAGCAGACGCAAGCGCTCTGACCCGCGCCGTAAAAGAACCGTGCGGCTCATCGTGATCGCTGTCCTCGTCGTCGCGATTATCGTAGCAATTCCTGTTTACTCCTACTATTCCGTTCGCGAATCTACGGATGACGCACAAGTAGACGGCCACGTGATCCCGATCAGTTCGCGCGTCAGCGGCAATATCCTTTCTGTTCTGATCAACGATAACCAGAGTGTGCGTGCAGGCCAGGAACTGGTTCGCCTTGATCCCGCCGACTACAAGCTTGCGGTGGCTCAGGCCGAGGCGCAGTTGTCGAGTTCGGAAGCCGATACTCTCGAATCCGAGCAGAGTGTTCCGGTTACGACGATCACAACTTCGGGGCAGATCAGCACGAGCGTAGCGCAGCAGCAGCAAGCGAGAGCAACGGTCACTGCAGCCGAAAAGGGAGTAGAGGCGGCTCGCGCCAGGCTCAACTCTGCCAAGGCCGCATTAGAGCAGCGGCAGGCGAACTTCGTGAAGGCGCAAAAGGATCTCGCCCGGTACAAATCGCTCGTCGACAAAGACGAAATTTCGAAGCAGGATTACGACGCGGCTGTCGCAGCCGCGGAGGCAAACTCCGCACAGGTCACAGCGGGACGCGCCGAGGTTCTCGAAGCTCAACACATGCTGGATCAGGCAATCGCGCAAGTGGACGAGGCGAAAGCGAGGCTCGCTACCGCCACAGTTCAGCGTCACCAGAGCGAACGGTTGGAATCGCGGCAACGGGCGGTTACCGAAGCGCGGTATCAAAGCGCGCAGGCGACAGCCAAACAGAGAAGAGCCGACCTGGAGCAGGCAAAGCTTAACCTTGATTACACGATCCTGAAGGCGCCGGTTGACGGCGTGATCAGCCGCAAAACCGCAGAGCCAGGCATCCAGGTAGCTGCAGGACAACAGCTCATGGCATTGGTCCCGCTGGAAGATGTCTGGGTCACGGCTAATTTTAAGGAAACTCAGCTTAGGAAAATGCGGGTCGGTCAACGGGTTGAGATCAAAGTCGACGCTTATGGCGACGGGCGCAAATATCGTGGGCACATCGACAGCATTGCCGCAGCGTCGGGAGCGAAATTCAGCTTGCTACCGCCCGAGAACGCAACTGGAAACTACGTGAAAGTTGTGCAACGGGTACCGGTGAAGATTGTTCTAGAACCGGGCGAGAATCGGGATCACCGCTTGATTCCGGGCATGTCCGTCGTCCCAACCGTGCTCCTGAATAGCGACACCGACGGGCCGGCTCTTTAGCTCCAGATCGAGTTCACTTACTATTTGGCACCCCGTGCGAATGCGTTGTTTTTCTCCCGGTCCACGTCCACATCCGGTTCACGCGAGAGATCGAGGCTGACCGGGAGACTGAAGTAGAAAGCAGAACCAACGCCGACAGTCGAGTCAGCCCAGATTCGCCCGCCGTGCCGCTCGACTATTTTCCGCGAGATGGCGAGGCCAATCCCGGTTCCGTCGGGCACTTCGAGAACATGCAGGCGCTGGAACAAGCCGAATACCCGCTTTGCGTACTGCTGGTCGAATCCCCGTCCGTTATCGGCGACGCTGAAGATCCACTCCGACCCACTCTGGTGGGCTGCGACTCGAATCACCAGGGGCCTTTCGCTCCGGTATTTGACCGCATTCGACAGCAGGTTTTCCAGAACTTGCATGAACTGAATGCGGTCCACCACAAGCGAGGGCAGTGGTGTTTCCGCGATGATCTGTGCCTGACTGTTACGAAGCGAAGCCTGCAAACTGGTCTGGGCATCGGAAAGCATTGCCCCGAAGGAGACGGGCTCCGTCGGTTGTCCCTCTTTCCGCAGCCGCACAAGAGCCAAGAGTCCGTTGATCAGGTCCGTCATTCTCCGCGAGGAATTGATAATGTACCCGATGAATTCGTCGGCATCTTCTCCGAGCTTGCCTTGGTAACGGACCTGTAGCAATTGACTGAAGCTCGTCACAGTCCGAAGGGGTTCCTGAAGATCGTGGCTGGCTACATAAGCAAACTGTTGTAGTTCTTCATTCGCTGCTCGAAGATCGCGCGTACGGGCATCAACCTGAGTCTCCAGATTGGCGTTCATCTCCTGCAGCCGCTGGTACATGAGGTCTCGAGCTTTCAGCGAATCGAGTGCTGCGCGATAAACCCGTATCAACAGAACCAGCATGAGGCTCGTTCCCACAGCGAAGATGAAGAACGCGATTGTGTTCACTCGTGTTTGGATGTTCGCGTAGCGGGCCTGCAGCCGATTGATGCGCTCGTGAAGATCATGAGTCGACATGCGGATCTCGTTCATCGTCTGCTCGGCCACTTCAGGCCGTTCCACCTGATTCGTGGTGATGCCACCGGAGCGCTCGAAATTCACGATCCGCTCTGCCACTTCGCCCCGCCTCCTAACCAGGGAAGTAAAGTGAGTCACACGGGTCTGCAGATCTTTGTCTTGTGCTTTCGCCGCCTCAAGAGTTCGTTCGATCAACTCCGGCATGCTCGCGGAGGCCTGGCGGAGAGGGTTGAGGTATCGCGAATCGGACGTGAGCAGGAACCCCCGCTCGCTAGTATCCACGTCGGCCGCAAGGGCTCGCAGCGCATCCAGGTTGATCAGCAGGTTTTCGAAATTCAAAAATTTCGCCGTCATGTACTCTGTTGCCGTTGTCACCGTGAAGAACAGCAGCGAGAAGCAGATGGGGAGAGAGAACACAACAGCGAGACGTCGCTTTGTGGGTATTTGCGAAGTCATAGTTCGGCCACCGCCAGGGCGGAAGAGACATAGAATCAGAAGCCCGGGCGCGGAGGCGCTTCGCCCGTGATCAATAATCTTTCACGAAGCAACCCGTTACTGACGGCACTTCACGTGCCCTCATATTCTTTGGACCTCTGTTCCAGGACTTTGTTTCGTCCTGTAAGGAAGATTCCCGTAAGAACACGGGCATCGGCCCAATCAGTATATGGGCGGCTGAAAGGTAAAATGGTGCAAAGAACGCCGCTGACGGTACCCCTCATCTTCTTCCATGGCAATTCAGACTCTCTTTGGTAGTGTTCCAACTGAACCGACTCTCCTTGACAGGCTCAAGGCTGGGGTTGAAAAGACGCGGTCCGGACTTGTGGACAGGCTGGAAGATGTTCTGTCCGGCAAGAAGGAAATCGATGCCGACTTACTAGAGGAACTTGAGTACACGCTCATCACCGCAGATCTCGGCGTGCGCACGGTTCAGGAGATCATCGATCGAATTCACGCTCGAATCGACCGCAAGATGACCAGCGATGCCGGCGAGATCAGAGGTCTCATCCGGGAGCATCTGCAAGAAGTCCTGCAATCTTCCGAAACACCGATCCGAGTTGTCCGTACACCTCCGGCTATCATCATGCTGGTCGGAATCAACGGAGCCGGCAAGACGACCACGGTGGGCAAGCTTGCGAACCGGTTTCTAGGCGAAGGCCGCAAGGTTTTGCTGTGTGCGGCGGATACATTTCGCGCCGCCGCTATCGAACAACTGGAAGTCTGGGCGGAACGGGCGGGAGTTGAGGTAATCCGTCAAAAGACCGGCGCCGATCCGAGTGCCGTAGTGTTTGACGCCCTACAGGCCGCTAAAGCGCGCGGAAGCGATTACGTCATTGTTGACACCGCCGGACGACTTCATACGAAGGAGAATCTGATGGCAGAACTCGAGAAGATGCGCCGCACCTGCCAGCGCATCCTTCCCGGTTCCCCGCATGAGGTCTGGCTGGTGCTCGACGCCACAACTGGTCAGAATGGACTCGAACAGGCGCGGAAATTCACGGAATCCGCAGGAGTAACGGGCATCATCCTCACGAAGCTCGACGGCACAGCCAAAGGCGGCGTGGTGGTCGCCATCGCGCGTGAGCTGAATCTGCCCATCAGATTCGTGGGCGTGGGAGAAAAGATCGATGATCTGCTTCCCTTCGAGCCCGAGAAGTTTATTCAATCGCTGTTTGACTAACCCGGGCCTGCATCGATGAACTCATTCATGCAGGAGGCCATCGGTCTCGCAGCCGAAGGCAAAGGACTCACCAGCCCTAATCCAACCGTGGGAGCTGTGGTCGAAAAGAATGGGCAGGTTGTTGGCCGTGGTTTTCATAAATGGGAAGCGCAAGATCACGCTGAGATTGTGGCGCTGCGGCAGGCGGGAGGGGCTGCCCGAGGCTCGACGCTTTACGTAACGCTCGAACCTTGCTCTCATTTCGGGCGCACCCAACCTTGTGCCGATGCGGTCATCGGAGCGGGCATCGTACGAGTTGTAGCCGCCATGCAGGATCCCAATCCGCTTGTAAGCGGAGCCGGTTTCAGGAAGCTCAGAGACGCAGGAATCGAGGTGGTGATCGATCACGAAGGTACGGAGGCTGCGGAGCAACTGAATGAGCCGTTCATCCACTTCATGAAAACCGGCAAGCCTCTCGTTACTGTAAAGGCGGCTCTCACGCTCGATGGGAAAATCGCGGCACCGCAGGATAACGTCGGTTGGATCACAAGTGATGTCGCCCGCGCCGACGTACAGCAGGTTCGGCACTATTCCGATGCCATTCTTACAGGCCTTGGCACCGTTTTAGAAGACGATTGCCTGCTGACAGACCGCTCGGGGCTTGAGCGCAGCCGCCCGTTACTGCGCATTGTTCTCGATTCTCAACTTCGTATTCCGCTCGGGTCCAAGATGGTAACGAGCGCCAAAGGAGACGTGCTGGTTGTAGGCACCTCGATCGCTCCGCTGGAGCGTCGCAAGGCTCTGGAGGCGGCTGGTATCCCGGTCCTCATCAGCGATGGGCCGGGGGGCCGCACCGATCCGCACAAAGTTCTCGAGTATCTGGCGCAGCATCGATACCTTTCGCTGATGGTGGAAGCAGGCAGCAAGGTCAATTGGACGATGCTCGACTCACAGATCGCTGATAAGATCCTGTTTTACTATGCGCCGAAGATTCTTGGCGGACTGAAGAGTCTGCCCGTGGCGGGCGGACAAGGGAGAATGAGGCGTGCGGACGCGTTGCTGTTGGAACGCCTGACGATCCACCCGATTTCAAGGAACGAGTTCGCGGTCGAGGCCTACGTAGTTAAAAGCTGATGTTTACGGGAATCATCGAAGAATTGGGGCACGTTGCCAGCCTGACGGAGGAGGAAACCGGCGCATCGCTGGTGGTCCTGTGCTCCAGGGTTCTCCAGGACGCGACGGTGGGGGCGAGCATAGCCGTGAATGGCGTGTGTCTAACCGCGGTCGAAATCTGGGCGGACCGTTTTCGCGCGGACCTCGCTCCCGAAACGCTGCGAAGAACCAATCTGGGCGGCCTGGTGATCGGCTCGCCCGTGAACCTGGAGCGGCCATTGCGCGCCAATGGGCGCCTGGACGGCCACTTCGTACTTGGCCACATCGACGGCACAGCCGAGATTGTCACGCTGGAATCTCTCGGTAGCCACAACTGGTGGCTACGGCTGCGGGTTCCTCAGCAGTTAGTGCGTTACATCGTCAGCAAAGGATCGTTGGCGGTAGACGGAATCAGTCTTACCGTCGCGGAAATCGAAAGCGAGGTCGTGAGCTTCACGGTCATTCCGCATACGTTCGACCACACGACCTTCCATAGCTACTCTCGAGGATCGAGCGTCAACATCGAGGTAGATATCCTCGCCAAGCACCTTGAGCGTCTGCTACCCGGTTCATAAAGCAAGCGCTTATCTTCCTGTCCAGCAGTCGCCGCCCGATATCTTACGAACACCTTTCTTTCCGGTGAGACCACGCGATTGCCCATCAGTTTCGGGGGACATAAAGTCCCGAGTGTCAAAGACGCGCCACGGTTCACCTAGCTTTGCAATGAAGAACTGCAAAGCCACGAACAGCCCTGGTCCCTGCATGTACGTCAGGCGTACTGAATGGAGTCCGCTTTCGAGTTCTACCTTTGCCTGGCAGGCAGACGGCGGATGTATCCCGTCATTATCGATGACGGATCGCTCATCGATGTACAGTTTGGCGCCATCGTCCGAGACCAGACCGAATCGATAGTCTGCCCGCGCGGGAACAAAGAATTGTCCTACGTAGTCGATAGTGAACCATTCAACGCGTCCGGTGATTCCGGGGAACCCCTCCCTGAAGTCTCGGGGAGGGATGTTGAGGCGAGTCGTGTATATGGTTCCGACCGGCTTTAGGCGTTTGAGCTTGGGAATGCTGCTCGTCCCTTGAGGAAGGAGGTAGATGGTTCCGCGCAGGCCTGCGGATTCGACCACGGTCGTTCCGAACGTAGGGATCGGGGTATCCCCGGCGCTCTGTCCGCCGCTGCAGATAGGAATTGATACGAGCGCGAGTAACCAGCAGGCGCTTGCGACGAGATTCGGAGCAATTTCGCGAAGGCGCGCGCAACTCCGCGGCCCAGGCACAATCAGCCTTGCAGTTCTTCGCGAATCTCCGCCGCAGCCTTCCGCGCAGCTTTCACGGCATCGGGCGGGAAGCTGATGGCGCCCACCTTCGCGTGCCCCCCGCCGCCATAGCGCTCGCAGATCGTTGCCAGATTGTGGCGCAGCGGCTCATGGACCCAGGGATTCGAGCCAACGGACACCTTCGTCCGATAGCTCGAGGTCGACACGGAAACCGTGTAAACGGAATCAGGGAACAGGTAGTACGGGATGAACTTGTTGTAACCTTCAATCCCATAATCCACGAGATCGAAGAAAATCACGCCTCGATCGCAGGTGCCTTCCTTGCGGATGACGTCTATATTGCGCAGGTGCGTTTCGTGCAGTTCGTTATACATGGCGGCGATCTCAGGATCCGCGATAATCTGGCTCAAACACTGATGCTGCATCGCGTGGATGATCTTATGCACCAGGTGTGAGCCGCGGCTCCCCTCAATGACCAGTGTGAGTTTCATGGCCGGAGCCTTCATCTCAACGGCCGCCTCCGCGCTTTCGTAGAGCGCTCCATCTACGATGTCCGCCCAAGTCACAAGTTCTTCAAGATCGGGCGCGACGAAGCCATATTGCTCGCGGACGACGGTGGAAATGAACTTCGTACACGATCGATAACTCGGGTCGAACAACTTGCGGCCGGATGTATCGTGGCGAAAGTGTTCGGCGTCTTCAGGGCTTAAAAAGGCGCTTTGATGATGATCGAACCACCACGTGAGATTGGGATGCGTTGCGTATTTGAAATCGACGATGGCGTTGATATCGCCGTCGAAAAGCCGGTCTTCGAAGAGTTGGTCGGCCCTGTGAGCGAGGCCTGTGTAAAGGAACTCAGCGTCGGGATAGAACTTACTTCGGAGGAAGCGAGTCACATACGCCGCGGAAGACGTTCCATCAAAGCAGTGGTCATGATATAGAACTCGCACCTTCATCAGAAAAGACTTTGTCTCCAGAAAACCTTTTAGATTGCCTGAGGGGACGGCGAAAAGCAAGCGATGAGCGATAATTAGTGGTTTAGGAGATTTCTGCCTGCGTGCGGATTTGTCCTCCCATCGACCCGTTTCGAGGCCCCGTTTGCACCGGCGGGTCGAAATTCGTATTGTTAAATTGACCCGGACGAAATGCTGAAAACAAAAGAAGAACGGCAGAATGACCTGAATCCGCAGGAGACCTCGGAATGGCTGGAAGCTCTGGATCAGGTTGTTGACGAGTTCGGCCCGGACCGGGCCCACTATCTGCTCGCGCAGCTGCTCAACCGAGCGGCTGATTTTGGGGTTTCCGCGCCCCGTGTTCGCTCGCCTTATGTGAATACGATTCCCGCGCACGAAGAGGTGCCTTATCCCGGCGACCGGGCGCTAGAGCGCCGGATCAAGAGCTTGATCCGCTGGAACGCTGCAGCCATGGTAGTGCGAGCGAACAAGTACGATGCCAACATTGGCGGCCATATTTCCACGTACGCATCGCTCGCGACTCTGAGCGAAGTCGGGTTTAACCACTTCTTCCGGGCCAGTTACGGCGACCAACCTGGGGATCTGGTTTACTACCAGGGCCATGCGTCCCCAGGCGTGTACTCGCGCGCGTTCCTCGAAGGCCGCCTCACTGAGCAGCATCTGTTGAATTTCCGCCATGAGTTGCGGGATACGCCTGGGCTTTCGTCTTATCCGCACCCGTGGCTCATGCCCAATTTCTGGCAATTCCCCACGGTATCCATGGGTTTAGGGCCGATTAATTCGATCTACAACGCCCGTTTTCTGCGGTATCTGGAGAACCGTGAACTCATACCGCGGACAGATCGCAAAGTCTACGCGTTTCTGGGCGATGGTGAGATGGATGAGCCCGAATCGACTGGTGCGCTCCATATCGCGTCACGCGAGAAGTTGGACAACCTGATTTTCATCCTGAACTGCAATCTGCAGCGCTTGGATGGTCCGGTGCGCGGCAATGGAAGCGTGGTCCGCGAGTACGAGAGCATTTTCCGGGGCGCGGGCTGGAACGTCATTAAGGTTCTGTGGGGCAGCGATTGGGATGAGCTCTTCGCCCGCGACACGAGCGGCCTGTTGCTGAAGCGCATGGAAGAGTGCGTGGACGGCGAGTACCAGAATTTCAAGGCTCGCGGCGGGGCTTATGTTCGCAAGGAGTTTTTCGGAAAATATCCAGAGCTTCTGAAGCTCGTCGAAGACAAGTCCGATGACGAACTGGCGCGACTGCGTCGCGGTGGCCACGATCCCGTCAAGGTTTACAACGCGTTCAAACGCGCCACAGAATCCGTGGGTCAACCGACCGTGATCCTCGCCAAGACGGTGAAAGGTTACGGTTTGGGGGAAGCTGGTGAAGGCAAGAACATCACTCACCAGCAGAAGAAGCTGAACGAAGAAGAGCTGTTCTATCTCTCGAATCGTTTTGACCTGAACCTGCCGAAGGAGATGATCCACGAGATCGCCTTCATCCGGCCGGATGAGGGCAGCCCCGAAATCACATACCTGAAAGAACGTCGGACGGCGCTCGGCGGCTATCTGCCCGCACGTAATCCGAAGAAGATCGATCTCAAGAGCCCTCCGCTCGAAACCTTCACCGAGGCCATCGGCGGATCTCGCGGCCGCGAAGCTTCGACAACAACCGCATTCGTATCCGTGCTGAAAGCTTTGCTGAAGCTTCCAGATCTGGGCAAGTATATTGTGCCGATTATCCCGGACGAAGCGCGCACGTTTGGCATGGAATCCATGTTCCGCGAACGCGGCATCTACGCGCCCAGCGGCCAGCTCTACAAACCGGTCGATAGCGACGTTCTGATGTACTACAAAGAGGCGCAGAACGGGCAGATCCTCGAAGAAGGTATCACTGAAGCCGGAAGCATGGCTTCCTTTACCGCGGCAGGCACCGCCTACGCCAATGTCGGTGTTCCGACCATTCCGTTTTTTGTCTATTACTCCATGTTCGGGTTCCAGCGAGTCGGCGATCTCATCTGGGCATTCGCTGATTCCCGCGGCAAGGGATTCATGGTGGGCGGAACGGCGGGCAGGACGACTCTGTTGGGAGAAGGCTTACAGCACGATGACGGGCACAGCCATGTCCTCTCGAGCGTCATTCCCACTTGCAAGAGCTACGACCCGGCGTTTGGGTACGAAATCGCAGTTATCGTGCAGGATGGCATCCGGCGGATGTATCAGGAAGGCGAGGATCACTTCTACTACATCACCGTTGGAAACGAGAACTACGTCCAACCGCCTATGGCCGACGGCCCAGGCGTTCGCGAGGGCATCCTGCGCGGGCTTTACCTGTACAAGGGCTCGGAGACCGGTGCTTCCCAGGTAACTCTGTTCGGAAGCGGCGCGATTCTGAACGAGGCTTTGAAAGCGCAGCGCATTCTCGCGGAGAAGTACGGTATCGGAGCCAATGTCTGGAGCGTGACCAGCTATACCGAACTTCGACGGGACGCTATCACGACCGATCGTTGGAACCGGCTACATCCGAATGAACCCCAGCGGAAACCGTTCGTCCTCGAAGCTCTTGGTGAGCTTGATCAGCCCGTCATCGCGGCTTCCGACTACATGAAGATTGTCGCGGATCAGATTTCGCCGTGGTTGCCCGGGAAGCTCACAGCCCTCGGCACTGACGGGTTTGGCCGCAGCGAAAATCGCGAACATCTCCGGCGGTTCTTTGAGGTTGACGGCGAGAGCATCGCCGCGGCTGCCCTGTCGCGCTTGGCGTCGTGGGGACGGTTCGATCGCAATCGCGCTGCTCAGGCGATTTCCGAGCTCGGTGTCAACGTCAATACCCCCGATCCCGCCGTTATCTAAACGCATTAGCTTCCCTCCGAATTAGATACAGACGTGGGGGGCGGGGGGAAAAAACAAAACAAG
>Ga0308175_100002835_pt1 | contig 11898 bp, 7 predicted proteins | sample PhyCR1_3_FD_203893 | JGI IMG/M metagenome (GOLD analysis project Ga0308175, IMG submission 203893) | Soil microbial communities from UC Gill Tract Community Farm, Albany, California, United States - DLSLS.C.R1 | ecosystem: Environmental > Terrestrial > Soil > Agricultural land | place: USA... | reverse complement strand
GAGCCCGGTGGAAGGACTGCACCGCCTTTGGTAGGCGAACGATCTGATATCGTGAAAGAGAGTGCGCGGAACCGCCCGCGCAAGATGACCCGTGGCGCTATCGTCTAACGGTTAGGACGGAGCCCTCTCAAGGCTTAAATACGGGTTCGATTCCCGTTAGCGCTACCATTAATCATTTAGAATCAACGGTTTGCACATCAGAACAGCCGAAATAAAAAATACCAACCAAGAGATTCAGTGACTTACAGACGCCAAAATGTGTGACCGCAGGATGGTCGTAAGATGAGGCGGTCGATGAAATCCTTCCTGCCGGCGAAATCAGAACATTGAAGACAAAAGGGCAACGACCGTTCGGAATGATGCTTAACACTGGGCAGGTCTGAACTGAGCTGAAATCAAGCGGGTACTTTTCCCGTTATTCGAGTGCGCTCCCGCACATTAGGTGCTCATTCGCTTTGTAGTCTCTTTATCCGTGGTGCCGGGCCACTTTCGCGGGCTTTCGCTACTTACGACCTGGCAGGAGTCATTTTCAGGTGATCACCATTGACCGCTTTCGGGTGATCTCCGAAGCTCAACAGGACGGGTCACTTCGTCGACCGATGGTCCCGCGCAACCTGGATGGCAGCATCGCGCCTCGATCGTCACCTCCAAAATTCTGATTGGGTAAGTCCGCGTCGGTGCCCAGTTCGTCCGGCACCGCTGAGAGGATTCCCTCTGGAGGGCAAGTTCATACCAGCGCGAATTAGGACAGATCACGCCGGCCGCTCGAATACTGCCCCTTCGAGCCGGACTTGCCGATCCATGCGACCTGAGACGCCTGATGGTTCGCTCCCGCGCCATCAGAGCGAGTTCTGAACCCAGACATTCGATCAGGAGTTTAGCTACCACCCTACGGACCGCGGTTTGCGTCGAGACGAGATGACCTTCATAGCTTCCTTCTCTTTTGCAGCAGTGTGGTGTTGTTGAATGAACTGCTAACGAAATGCTGGAACACGATGACTGAATTGCTAATGAGCGCCAAACAGGACCTTTCTTTCAACGCTTTGATCGTGAGGCAGCTCGCTGTCATGACCCAACAAAAGCGTTTGAACGTCGTTACGGGGATCCTTGTCATCCTCCGTGCTGGGTCCTGCGCACGCCCATCGCGTCGGCCACTGACAACAGGTGTCGGACGTATCGCTTCAATTGCTTACTTTGATGAGCATCGCGAGGCGCCCGGGTTTGCCGTTGACGTCGTCGGCGACGCAGCGCGACGAGAAGGAGTTCCTCTCCGTTGGACGCCACTCGTAAAGACCGTTGGGGAGGACCTTCAATCCGGGACGACGGATCTTCTGGCGGCGGGAATGGGCACGGACGAACGCAGGCAGAAGTTCTACGTTTCATATCCGTGGTGGTATCAGTCTCTCCGGACCCGTGAAGGGCAGGCGCTGCCCCCGAAGCGGCTGGGTCTGCAGCAGGCCTACGCCGAATTTGCTCGTCCAACCAGGCGGGCAGGGATTCTCGATTGTTCTAAGGTGCAGCTTCGGCCGGAGACTGCTGCTCCGCGCCGGCGACGGGTGGATCCTGCTGCTTCGGCTCGCGCGACGCTTTTGTTGTGGGAGTGGCGCCGTTTGTTGAATGCGCGCCGGTGGTTGCAACCGCGGGTGTTACCTGACCGGTTTGACTTGTTGAATTGAGGCCAGCGGGTGAAGGAGGGGCTGTGCCCGGCAATGGAGTTGCGGCGATTGCGGCGGGCGTGATCGAATTTTGAGGAACTGCCTTTGCGGTTCCAGCCAAGCCTTTGAACCGCCCGGCACTCGCACCCAGCTTTTGAAGCACGAGCCGTCCGGTGACGGCGCCCGCGCAATACAGCAGCAGCGCGGCCGCCGCAATGCCGATCATCATCGCCACGCGGCTCTGTTTCCCTGGGGTGGCAAGTGCTTTGGGAATCTCGGGTTCATGCAAAACAGGTAAATGTCCGAGTAGCGGGCGGTGCTTCTGTGCCGCTAGCCAGTGAGGCGTCTCGGAACAGTTATCCTGCTGGATCACATCGGAATCGTAAGCTACGTTGTCCAGACTAGCCGACCCGCTGATGCTTTGCACCATGCAATAGCCCTTCATCGGATACGAATACTCGAAACAGGAGCCCTGGTCCTGCGCTCCAGCGTCGCAGCCTGATTTCCAGAAGTAGTTGACCTCGAGCGCATCCAACTGCTCACCGCTGAGGATAGACCCGGTCCCGACGTACAGACCGGGAACGTAGCCTGCGTCCGCCACCTTTGAGAACCATGCATTGCAATATGCGCTGACATCGCTCGCCGGCGCTCCTGAATTCACGCCCTCGAGATCAAGCCAGATGTTCATCCCTGACGGCAATCCGGCGGACTGCGCATTTCGCGCGGCGTTGTTCCCGTGCTGCTCGCCCAGCTGCGCAGTGGGAATCCAGCCCGACTCCGGCGCGTGCTGCACCGCCATCAGAGCAAGGCCGGCGCCGATAATATCCTGTACCTCGCTGGCCGTCAGATCGCCAGACTGTTCGACCGGACCCAGAGACAGATACCGGACGGCAAACCGGAATCCGGCTGCTGCGAAAGCGGCCGCAGTGTTAGAGGTGAGCTGGGTATCGGTGTCAAAACCGCGTGCGCCGGCCGGCGCGGATTGCACGGTTTCGTCGTTCGCAGGACTCGTTTGCGTCATCCCTGAAACCTTCCTTCCTTGTGGCGCTCATTGCGCACGGCCTGGACGATATCTTCGAGGCGCAGCGACTCGGAACCGCGAGCGACGGCCTTCAGACATGCGTAGCGCAGGACGTTGACTATGTTGCCGCCCGAAATCTCGTGGTCGCGCGCCAGAGCGGCAATGTTCACATTCGCAGGCAGGCGATAAGGCTTATCGGTGAAATTATCTTCCCAGAGGCGAAGGCGCTGTGCGTAATCGGGCATCGAGAAATGAATGATGGACTGGAAGCGCCGCGAGAAAGCCTCGTCGATATGCGACTTCATATTCGACGCGAGGATTACAACGCCGGGGAAATCCTCGATGCGTTGCAGCAGGTAAGAGATTTGCTGGTTGGCGGCGCGATCGTTTGAGTTGCGCGTTTCGGTTCGTTTTCCGAACAGTGAGTCCGCTTCGTCGAAGAACAGAATCCATCCGCGATTCCCGGCGTGATCAAACAAGCTTGCAAGGTTCTTCTCGGTCTCACCGATGTATTTGGAGATCACGCTCGAAAGGTCGACGCGGAATACCGGCATGCCAGTAGCCTTGCCGAGCAGCATGGCGGTAAGCGTCTTGCCAGTTCCGGGCGGGCCGTAGAAGAGCGACCGATAGCCGGGCTTGATGCGCCCGGCGAGTTTCCAGTCTTCGAGCAGCGTTTTATGGAAACGCACCCAGTGAATGATGTCTTCCACGTCGCGCCGGGCGGCGTTATCCAGCACCAGATCGTCCCATTCGTACTCTGTGCTGATCTGCCGCGCCGGGAATTCATCGCTGAACGGAGGGTGATAATCGCGGCCGGTGGTGAGTAATTCGAGGAACTCCGGCGTGAGCAGGAGCGGAGTTGAGAGACGCGGCTCAGGGATGCCTGCGGCAACGTCGCCGCGGGCGCCCTCCGACCGGAGAATCTGGAGCCGGAAGAAGTAATGGTCGGGATGGAAGAGGTGCAGATGATGAAGCCTTGCCCGGGTATAGTTGCCTGCCAGAAGAAACATCGCGGTTTCGGCTGTAGGCAGAAAGCCGCCGTGAGCCGCGCCCACAACGCCGCCGAATTCCGTGAACCGACGATGAAGCGATTCGTTCTGAATCAGGAAGGGATCGAGAGTCTCGGGCCGGATGTGCGGCAGGTAGGCGAGGATAAGAACGAGCCTCTCGGCGGGACCCATGTTGAATCTGCGGATCACATCAGAGTACGGGACGGAATGCGAGGGCAGTTCGGGTGGAGCAGGCGCATGAGCGGCAGCGGAAGCGGAGGCTTGACCGGTATGACTGCGAAATCTCGAGTCGAGCACCGCGCGGAACCAGACTATTTCGCGATCTATCACGGCTGCGTTGGCTGCAAGGATGTGTTCCATAGTTTTACCAGAAAAGCTCTACGAGAAAACGCTCTACCAGGAAACATGCAAAGGCCCAGGCATCCAGTCGTGCACGACAAGGCTGAAGCTCCACGGCGCCTGATCGACGAGAACGTCGAGGGTTTTGCGTTGAACCTGAAGCTTCCATTGATCGGCCTCGCGCTGGAGCTTTCCCGCACGCTGGAAGAAGGTTTCCCTGACCGCCGCGGGCGAGCTGCCGGAGACAACCTGCCAGTTCGCGATCAGGGCGCGCATCAGCCTGTCGCACACCTCCTTTTCTTCTTCGGTGATCGCAATCTGTTTTTCGATTGGCTGCGCGACAGGCAGTCCGCAAAGGATCTTGTTCAGGACCAGCAAAGGTTCCGGCGCGGAGCCGCGTTCGTCAACCAGATACTGGAGCAGGTGAACCGCGCGCGATGCGACGTGATCATTGCGCCAGCGACTCGCGCGTTTTTCGCTCTTCTCCAGAAAGTTCAGACTGGAGAAGAAATGCGGGAGGAAGGGGGACGCAAGCACCAGGCCGGCGTTCTCGACGTAAAGCACGTCTTCTACCGGCGCGTCCGCTGGAACTTTCGTAAATACCCGGCGGCGGGGCGCGGGCTTTTCGTGATCTCGCCGCGCCGCAGCGTTCGTAAGCGCCGCACGCAAATCTTTCGCGCCCGCCTTTTCAGCGAGCGAGTCCGCGTTGCGCAAAAAGGCCGCTACCGCTTCCTCGCCAGCGGCGGAGCGGCGAACAGACTGAATCACGCTGTGCGCGAGAGCCTCGCAAGACGAAGATCCGGCCGCGATCGCATCGAGAATCGCTGTCCGGATGATGTGTTGGGCAGCATCTGAACCGCTGCTCTGATGAGTGGATGCCCACGCTGAGGCGAGAATGCCGGTTATGTCCGCGAGCGTGCGGGCCTGCACTGGATTCAGAAGCCGCAGCACGTCGAGAAACAGAGAATCGGGGAGGATTCGCGCAATCTGTCTCCGAACACGGGCGGCGTTCAGCAGATCACGGAGCGCACGGCGCGTCTCTTCATTGGCGTGGCGCAGCATTTCGTCGAAATCACGAATCGCGATTTCATGCGCCGCGGGCTCACCATCTTCGAGTCGCGAAAGAAGATCCGTAAGTTTTGCGGCTGCGTTGATGGCCTGCCTACGACTGGCTCCGTGGGGCGGATCGAGAACCGCACGAACAGTCTGGGCATCAGGGGACGCCGACGAAAGCAATGAGTCGCGAACGCGTTGAGAGAGCGGGGCGGGGAACAAGGCCGCAAGCAGCCGTTCGAAGAAATCTGCATCCATTTCGCGGCCGGGTTCTCTGAGCAGAGTCTCCGAAAGCAGGACGGCGCGGATGTGGTCAAGCGGGGGACGATCAGACGCGGCCAATCCCTGAACATGGTGGAGAAGAGCGAGAACGGGCCGGGCATTCGCGCCTGCCATAAGTTCGAGAATGGTCTCGAATTCGGTGGAGTCGCCCGTCTGGAAGAGCGTTTCGCGATACTCCGGGTTCCCGATGACGGAACGGAGAAAGCGCCGCGCATCGGTAGCGTCCCGGCGAAGAAGAATGGCGATGAGCGAATACGCGCTGTGCAGGCCCGGCGCGGCTGCGGGTCCGGCGCTCAGGCGCGCCGCGATGGCGGCTTTCAGTTCACGCGGCTCCATTGACTCGGGCAGGAGCGGCGCTTGCCCTGCCGGCGTCTGGCCCTCTGGATTGTCGAAATCAAGAGGCTCGCCGCGAAGGGCGGCCGAGATCAGACGTGCGTGGAACTCGCGCGGGCAGGGCTTATCGAGCGTGGAGCGCAGGGCTTCGGCGAGCGGACCGGATGCGTTGATTGCGGGCAACACGTCCGCCAACACGCGGCGCAGCTGGTGAGGCGGCATGTCCTGTATTGCTGCGAGGACCAGCCGCGCATGCCGGCCGGGATCATCGTGAGGGTGTGGCGCCAACGCGGAGTGCAGCGGATCAGGCGCGGACGGCGCCGCAGGGGCGCGATCGGATGCAGGCGACGCGATGCCGGGATCTGTTGGCGTTCCTGAGCCTGATGAATTGCGGACGCCGGCGAGCACCGGGTCGCGATTTGATGCAGGCCAGGCGGGCAGGGAATCGGCTCCGGCGTCGCTGTTGCTGCAATCGTTCAGCAAACCCGAGAAGATTGCAGGGAGCGAGGACTTGACCGGCGCTTTTGAGGCGAGACGATCGAGACCAGTGCGGAACCAGCCCAGAACGGACGCGAGATTCACTCCCGCCGCTTGCGCCAGCCGCCGCAACAGCGAAAGCAGAAACGCTTTGCGGTTGAACTCCGACCCTGGCTCCGCCACGATGTAGGCGAGCGCCAATGACCAGAGGAACTGATGGAAGTCCGATGGGTGGTCTGCGAGAACCGGCGCGGCGCGCTGCGCGTCACGAACACTGAAGAGGAACGGCACGATGGCGGCCGCCTCATCCGGATCGAGAACACCGATCAACCTGACCAGAACCTCGTCATCCAGGCCACGGACCAGCATTTCGAGCCATGCCGCATCCCGGCCTTTCAGCCGAACCAGACGCGCCAGTTCCTCGATTTCGAGCTCTCGCGATGGCGGCTCTTTATCGATGTTCGAATTCGAGCTTTCGAGATTGAGATCCGATGCGGGCGACTCCCGCACCAATTCGCTCAAAACGGCCGGCAATGAGGATGGCAGACCGTGGCGGCGCGTCACATGTTCCAGAGCCGCAGCGAACAGGGCCAGCATCTGTTCGTAATCCATTCCGTACTGCGCGGCGACGCCCCGGATCAGCGATTGCAGGAAGACTTTACGGTTGAACTGCGATCCGGCATCGCGCACGAGGTACGACAGCGTCACCAGCCACAGCATCCGATTGAACTCGGCCTCGTCCACCGCAGCAACAGGCTGTTCGCGATGGATTCCGTGAAGGTCGGCAAGATAAGAGAAGATAAGCGCAGCGTGTTCCGGATCGAGCACCGCGACGATGCGCCGCAAGGCGGCTTCGGTCGACTGATTTACGAGGCGCGCCAGGGCGTATTCGTTCAGGCCGGCTCGCCGGATGAGACGCGCCAGGCCTTGTGGATCCTGGCTTGCCATTTCGTTCAGCCAGTCATCGAGCGAGAACGACGCGGCTGCGGGCGCGGAGGCGTCCAGTGTTCCTCGAAGCAGATACCGTTCGAGAATCTCTGCCTTTTTCACCTCTTCAGACTGGGTACGGCTCAGCAGGGGAGAACTTAGTGCTCGCTCCAGAGCCTCTTTCAATTCGGCATAAAGCCTTTCGGGCGCTACATCCTCGAACTCATCCGGCTCCATTGTTCCGAGATCGATCTCGAGGCGTTCAATGCAGACATGTCTGCCAGCGGGAGCAGCCTCCAGCAGCACACGTTCAATCACCGGAAGAAGATGCGCCTTGTTGTAATCTCCCAGACTGCTGCGCAGTGCCAGCGCTTGTTCTTCGTTGTCGCATTCCAGAATCAACGTCTGCCGGACTACGCTGTTCTTCAGGTTCATCAAACGTTCGGGACAACGGTGCTGCGGCGCTGCCGCTCGAGGAACCGCCGCAGGCGAGCCGAAGAACGACGGATTGCGGGAGCGTTGCGGGATCTCAAAGCATCCTGCCATTCCCGGTACAGGTGCTCGAACGTCAACAGGCGGCAGGGATCCAGAAAACAGATCGCCGCGACGATGTGCGCCGGGGTGTTCTCGCGGACAATCTCCGCGACTTTCGTCCTGTCGTCCCGGCTCAGCCGTTCCTTCTTCGGCAAGCCGACCACAGCAGTGATGGTGAAGCTGTAAAGAAAAGGATCGTCCGTGCGGCTTCGCCGGCGTCCGAAGCGAAGCAGTGTGTGCTCCACCACGTACATCTGTGTCCGGGCGCGGTGAATTCGTTCCGACTGCTTCACGATGGCCCAGGCTTCCCGCAGCGCTTCATCGATATTGGCAAAGACATCGATGATCACCGATTCGGTGGAATCGATGCGGCAAACGAGAACAACCGTATCCGTACCCGGTATGAAGCCAACCAGCAGATTCGCAGGCTTGCGGCCCGCGTCGATGAACGCTTCGGAAATCGAAGTTCCCCTGAACCTGGAGGGCGAGGCCGGAACATTCGCCGGTGCTGCGTGCTCCGTGATCGGGCGCAACTGGTCGTCTACTTTTTCGAGGCCGCCGCCCGCGCCAGACTGCCCGCCTCGAGTGAGACGCATGTCCGCGCCGGCCAGTTCGTCCCGCAATGGCCGATGCGTCTGGAGATCGAGCCCCAGTTCGATGCGGCACTTGATCTCCATGCCAGCGATGTTGCGCGGCGAGGGCTTCGCGCGGTAGTTGAAGCCCCGGCCTCGAAAGCGCGTAGCGGGAACCAGGAGGCGCATGAGTTCAAGGCGCGCGCGGAGCAGCTTCTCTTCACGCCGGCGCCGGCCCGACAACGACTCGCAACCCGACTGGACGGCGGAAAGATTGTTTGCGTAAAGAGACAGGAGGTGCCCGAGGAAGCGATTCCGGCGCTCCAATGAGTTGCCCTCGCCGCCGACAATTTCCTTAAGACCCTGTTCGTAGCTGGATGCGAGCACCGGTTCAATATTCGGCACCGATTTGACAAGCGACTGCGAATAATACGTCTGCCACGGATCTGGCCGGATGGAAAACAGGTTGCCGACCTCTCCCAGTTGAGCGAAGTAATCAGCCATCAGCTGTTCGAAGGCCAGCAGATATCCCTTCAACTGCTTCGCCTGACCGCGCCGTTTGGCGTTTGCGTCGGGGGGCAGACCCCACGCGCTGATACCGTAAATTCCCGGATACTGGTTCTGAATGGAGTAGTAGCGAGTCACGTCGCGCCACTCGCCGCGGGGCGCGCCGAAGTACTCGTCATACTGCAGCTCGAGCGGAAACTTCCTCCGGTAAGCAGCCCATAGCAGCGAAAGCTCGCGGGCCACGCTGTCCGGATCGGGATGGCATACGACGCCGTTCCTCAGAAGACGAATGGGGAAGCCGTGTCCGTGCTCCCGCGGCTGCGTATCGAGTTGAAGGTAACGATCGGCGGGAATCGGAACGGAGTTGTTCAGCCGGTAAGCGCCGGAAGCCGTTCTTACTTCCACCTCGCGTGCGCTCGCGACGCCTTCCGTCCGGGCAATCGCGGCAATCACGTCATTCACGGCAACTGAGGCCGCTTTCGGCGTCAGCTCGCCATCAGAGATGAATCCCTGCCGCAGCAGCGGGCCGTTGAAAATCTCATCGGGCGTCTTCCCGGCTGCGAGCAGATCATTCAGAGATTGTCTGGTCAACTCGGGCGCGAGCAGTTTGCCGACTTCGAACAGGATGCTCGCCATGGCTCGCTCGGCGGGGATCCGCTCTCGAAGGCTCACGTCCGCAGATACAACCGTGTGAACCGGTTTCAGCAAGCGGACCGCGTGAAGGTCTTCGCATACATTGCGATGGCGACAATACACGCGCCGAACCTGTTGCTTCAGACGGCGGATGCGGGCTGCATGCTCGTCAGGTCCGCAATCGGGCTGTGGATGATGCGCATTGGGAACGTACAGAACAATGTCGTAGAGGCCGCTGACCTCGCGCGACGCTCTCACTGGCTCACGCGACGGCGCCTTTGGAATGAGAGGAGTGAGCCATACGTTCGCCACACCGGGAACCTCATCGGCTATGAGCTTGCGATAGTCGTCCAGCGTGACGGGATTGCACGGCAGGATCTCGCGGGCCGTATACAATCCATGCCTGTGCAGATCGATCCGCCCTGTCTCGGGATGCGCCAGCAGGTCCGCGATGTCGAATTCGGCGCGCCACGAGAGCTCGGTAAGCGCGTAGCAGAGTTGCTCCAGAGTTGTGACGCCAGGATCATGTGCGTTGTAGTCCGTCCAGATGTCTGAGGAGAGCTTCTGGACAATACGTACGCCCTTCTCACGAAGGTATTCGTAATCGACGCCCTTGTTCGTGGGCGGATGAGGTGAAATCGTGGCGGCGAGATCCAGGCTCACAACTCTTCATCCTTCGGCGGCGTCTGCTTCAGGAGCGGACGAAGGTTGTATTTCATCAGCCCCATCTGCGGCAGTGTGCTGCGGTTGACCCCGGACATCAGGCGCATGGAAACGGCGTCTTCCCGATCCTCTTCGTCCGAGAGTTCGGCCGCTTTTTCGATATCGGTCATCGCCATCCGTTCGCCGAACGTATTGAGCACATTGTCGCGGCGCTCGACCGCGAGGTCCCGCGCCGTCTCCAGCGTCATACCTTTTGGAGCTCGGGTGACGTTTTCACGGATCGCCTCGTCACTGAGGTCCCCATCCATAAGGGCGGTTTCGAATGCACCGAACTGATGCACTGCGCCCGATCCGGTGGCGGAGATGGTTCCCGGATAGTTCACCTTCTTTGACGAGTAGCCGAATGCCGATCGGAAATCGCGCGGCTCCTCCGATGTGTGCCCCTGATTGGCTACTTCGAGATCGCTCGAGGCCGACATCAGGTGGGAGCGCTGCGTCTCCGAGATGTTGAAGATCGTGGGCACGGACTGTAGTTCCAGCTCATGCTCCATCAGTTGTGGGACAGGCGCATCGCCGCGGCTTACGGAATGGAGGGACTGCCATACCTGCTGCTCCGTGACGCCATCCGTGGCGAGGCTTTGCAGACGTTGCCCTTCCGCCGGATACGGGGTAAAAGTTCCGTTGGAATCGTAGAAATGCTGTTCCCGCGCACCCGACGGAAAGGGTGAGGCAGAAATCCTGCCAAGATCCAGAGTGGTATCGGGACTCGAGAACGAAGGCGTTTCAAGCTTTACGTACGGCAGGGAATGCTTGTTGTCCAGCGCTTGCTTTACCAGAAGCGCACGGTCGAATGGCGACGTGATCACGGCTTGCCGACGCTCCCGGTCGCCGATCTCGACTGTCTGGTTCAGGTGGGGATAACTTTCCTCATCGCTGGCGCTCGGCAAGTGAGAGTAGCGTGAATGAAGACTCTGCTGATAGGCCTGCAGGAAATCGACCTGAGGAATACTGAACGTCGACGGCCCGGAGGTTACGTTCCAGTGGCCCGGAGCGTCAGATCCGTACGCACTGACCTGGCCAAGATCAGGACCGTGGGACAGATAGGTTTGTGGCGAGTGGTGATCATCCACGACCTGCATCGGTGACTCTTCCTCGTCGATTTTGGACGATTCCGGGCCGGATTGCTTCAATTGTGGCTGGTAGGGAAACATGGCAAAGTTGGGGAGCTGAAGGCCGAGTAGTTACTCTGACCCGCCTCCGCGGCCGTTCAGGATGTTTGCATAAGAGCGGAGCGAAGCGCTCGTGCTTTGGATGAAGGCGCGAGTTTCCGGACTGAAGCTCGAGCCCATATACCCTCCGATGGGGTCATCCCATCGTTGCGGCGGATTTTGGTAGACGTTGTCCCAATAACCGTGCTCTGTCCGGCCCAGTTCAAGGTTGGCGGGCGAGTTGATAGGCTGGCTCATCAGATTCTGTGCGTGAGGACCGGAGAACAGACTTCCGATCTGAGCCTCGCCGAGTGATCCGAACACACCGTGAATGGCCCGGATCGGCAGATGGGCCCCGTATCCCACGGTACCTTCCGGAAATTGCGAACTGGCGGAGACTGCCTGCAGACGCGACCCTTCCGGCGCATCGGCATTGCCGGACAGCACCTGGTGCTGCTGATACAAGTTATGAGCGGTGTTGCCGGCCAGCAAACTGCCGCCAACCCTGGTCGCTAATCTTCCAATCATTGGGAACATGGCTGTACAGCTCCTTTCGAATCCGATATGTAATCGGCCTGAGTAATGGAATGAGACTTCGCTGAGGTCAGGAAGTACCAATCCAGAGATGACGGCGGGGGATCGTAATCGAACCGGATGTCCACCAGCGCCGCAACATACGCGCGC
>Ga0308175_100002834_pt1 | contig 11900 bp, 7 predicted proteins | sample PhyCR1_3_FD_203893 | JGI IMG/M metagenome (GOLD analysis project Ga0308175, IMG submission 203893) | Soil microbial communities from UC Gill Tract Community Farm, Albany, California, United States - DLSLS.C.R1 | ecosystem: Environmental > Terrestrial > Soil > Agricultural land | place: USA... | reverse complement strand
CAGGACACCCGCCGCCAGCGCCAGCGGTCCGCCGAGAAGCCAGGCCGACTCCCGCTCCTTCGGCAGCAACGGGTCAGGCTGGCCGTATGCCACCTCGAGAATGACCGTGGCCATGCCGATGAAGATCATCGCCAGGAGCATCAGCATCGCGGCCGCCACCCACGGATGCCCGCCTCGCACCGCGCCGCTCAGGATGGTGAACTCGCTGAGGAAGAGCCCGAACGGCGGCGATCCCGTCACCGCGAAGAGCCCGGCTACCAGCAATGCGCCTGTGACCGATCGGGAGCGCAGGATGCCGTGGATCCTGGGCGCGTAGGAAGTGCCGGTAGCCAGCACCACGTTGCCGACCGCCAGGAAGAGGAGGCCCTTCGCGAGCCCGTTGTTGACCAGGTGGAGCACCGTGCCGTAGACCCCCACGCCGCCGACGCCGAGGCCGAGGACCAGCAGGCCCATGTGCTCGACGCTGGAGTACGCCAGCAACCGCTTGATGTCGTTCTGCGCCACCATGAACACCGCCGCCACGAGCAGCGAGAGCAGGCCGAATCCGATCAGAAGGGGCCGCACGAATTCGGCCAGGCCGGCCGCCGTCGTCACCTGCACGATCCGTGCGATTCCGAGAAAGGCGCAGCTCGTGAGCGCACCCGCCATGAGGCCGCCCACGAGTGGCGGCGCCTCGCCGTAGGTGTCCGGCTTCCAGGTGTGCATCGGGGCCAGGCCCATCTTGGTGCCGAACCCGACGAGCAGGAAGACGAACGCCGCCTTGAGCCAGGCTGGACTCAGCGCGGGCCCCTGTGCCACCAGGTCCTCCAGGACGAGGAGACGCCCCGTGGTGCCGCCGCCCACCTGCGCGGTGGCGAGGAAGAACATCCCGAGCAGCGCCAACGCGATTCCCACGGATGAGATCACCAGGTACTTCCACACCGCCTCGAGCGAACGCCGGTCGTGCCGGTGGAAGATGAGCGGCGCGACCGCGAGCGTCGTGGCCTCGAGCCCGACCCACAGCAGCCCCATCTGGTGACTCAGGACGACGAGCGACGCGGCCGATAGGAACGCGAGCAGGCAGCTCACGAACAGGCGGCCGCCGCGAGGGTTCTCCACCCGCAGGTAGCCGACCGCGTAGGAGGCGAGCACGAAGAACAAGATGCTGACCAGGCTGAGGACGACGAGGCCCAGCGGGTCGGCCGCGACCCAGCCGCCGAGCGCTGGACCCGGTGGGCGGAGCCACAGCGAGGCCACCAGGCCGAGGTGGAGCGCGGCGGCGCCCAGCAGCCAGCCCAGCCGCTGCGGCGCGCCCCACCGGCCATAAGCGACCAGCGCGCCCGCCAGCGGGACCAGCATGAGGAGGACGAGTCGCATCAGTCCTTCAGCTCCGTGAGGTGGGCCGAGCTGATCGAGTCGAACTCGCGGTTGATGTGAAACACGACGATTCCCATGACGAACACGCCGACGAACACGTCGAGCAGCACACCCAGCTCGACCAGCAGCGGAACGCGCTCGGCGAGCGTGAGCCCGAAGGTGTAGATCCCGTTCTCCAGCATGAGATAGCCGACCACCTGGGTGATCGCCTTGGCCCGCGTCGTGAGCACGAGGAGACCGATGATCAGCGTGGACATGGCCACCGGCACCAGCAGGGCGGGCTCCTGCCCCGGGAGCGGCAGGCGCCCGGCGATCGCGAACGCCATGGCCACGGCGACGGCACCCAGCAGCAGCGACGTGATGTACCCGATCAGCGGCTCCACCTCCCGGCGCACCGATGCTTCCCGGATGGCCCACAGGAGGAACCAGGGCAGGATCAGCGCCTTGATGATCACCGTGCCGATCGAGAGGCCGATGATGGTCAGGCCGGCGGTCGGATGTAGTACCAGAGGCAGGACGCCGAGCAGGAAGCCCTGCATCGCGACCGCCCGGATGCAGGTGCTGAGCCGGGTCGTCCCCAGCACCACGAAGTTGGTGAGCACGACGCTCAGCAGGAGGACCTGGTCGAGATGCGACATCGTCACCAGAGGAGGAGGACGACCGCGAAGAACGCGAGCGCCGACGCAGCGACGAGGAACTGGGGCACCCGATCGAGCCGGAGCCGGGCCATCACCGACTCCACCACCCCGACCAACGCGGCGACCGCGAGCAGCCCGGCCGCCAGGACGGCGAGCGAGGCCGCGGCGGGGAGGTGGGCCCGCGGCAGCAGCACCCCGACCACCAGCGCGCCGAAGAGCGCGAGCTTGACCGCGCTGCCGTACAGGATCAGGGCGAGGTCGGGCCCGCTGTGATCGAGCACGATCACCTCGTGGACCATGGTGAGCTCCAGGTGGGTAGCGGGGTCGTCCACCGGCACACGGGAGTTCTCCGCCAGCAGCACCGCGAACAGCGCCGCGGCGACCATCAGCAGCGACGGGGCCGCCGCCGGCCAGGCGTCCGACAGCGGACCGCCGAGCATCCCGGTCAGGCTCAGGGAGCCGGTGGCGCGGACCAGCGCGATGAAGCACAGGAACAGCGCCGGCTCGGCAAAGCTGGCGAACGTCACCTCCCGGCTCGCGCCCATCCCCTCGAAACTGGACCCGGTGTCGAGCCCCGCGAGCACCAGGGTGAACCGCGCGAGCGCGAGCAGCGAGGCGAACGCGATCAGGTCGCCCGAGAAGCTCACGACCGCCTCTCGGCCGTCGAGCGGCAGGAGACACGCCGCGAGGATCGCCGTCACCGTCGCCGCGACCGGCGCCAGCCGGAAAATCCACGTCGTCGTGGTGCTGTAGACGACGCCCTTGCGCCATAGCTTCGCCAGATCGGAGTACAGCTGCTGGACCGGCGCCCCCCGGCGGCCGGTCAGCAGGGCCCTGGTCCGCGTGGCCACGCCGGGAAGGAGGGGGGCCAGCAACAGCACGAGCGCCAGTGAGACGAGCGGCATCCAGTTCATCCCGCCCCTCCGGCGCAGGAGAGCAGCAGCAGCAGGATCACGGTGGCCACCACGTACAGCAGATAGAGAGCCAGGCGTCCCTGCTGGATCGGCCGCAGGCGCTCCGCGGTCCACCGGAGCCCGTGCCACAGCGGGCGCACCCCGCCGTCCAGCACGAGGTCGATCGGGTGGGACCGGAACGCCAATGCGTTGCGCTCCACCCGCACGCCCGCGATCGGCTGATAGGCCGCGATCAGCGGAGCCGCGAACGAGGAGGCGGTGTATTGCATCCGCGGCTCGCCGTAGGTGTAGCCGCAGCGCCAGGTCGGCTGCCTCGGCTGGCGGCGGGCGCGACGGCGCGATCGGCCCAGCGCCACCAGCGCGAGCAGCAGCACCAGGCCGGCGGAGGTCCATCCGGTGAGCTGCGCTGCCGCGATCAGGTGCCGGGGCATCGCTCCGGCGCCCACACCGGCCACTCGCGCGGCGATCGCGACGGACGCACCGACGGCGGCCGACGGCGCCAGGCCGATGAAGGCGCAGGCCAGCGCCAGCAGCACGAGGGGCAGCAGCATGCCCCGCTTGGCCTCCTCGGCCGACCATGCCTCGGGCGTCCGCGGCTGGCCCAGGAAGACGATGCCGCAGACCTTGGCGAAGCAGGCGAGGGCCAGCGCGCCGACCACCGCCAGGCCGGCGACGGCGAGCGCCTGCAGCCTGATCGGTCCGTCGAGCGTTGCCCCAGCGAGGAGCGCCTGGTACGTCACCCATTCACTGACGAACCCGTTGAGCGGAGGGAGGCCGACGATGGCCACCGAGCCGACCAGGAACGCCGCCCACGTGACCGGCATCCGCCGGGCGAGGCCGCCCAGCCGTTCGATGTCGCGGGTGCCGGTCGCATCCACTACGGCGCCCGCGCCAAGGAACAGCAGGCTCTTGAAGAGGGCATGGTTCAGCGTGTGAAGCGCGGCGCCCGCGAAGCCGAGCAGAGCCACCGCCGGGTACCGGTAGGTCATCCCCAGCGTCCCCGCGCCGATACCGAGCAGGATGATCCCGATGTTCTCGACGCTGTGGTAGGCGAGGAGGCGCTTGAGGTCGTGCTGCGTGAGGGCCCAGAGCACTCCGAGCACACCCGAGACCACGCCGAGGGACAGGACGGTCCATCCCCACCACGCCGGCGCCCCACCCAGCAGCAGGAGCACACGCAGCAGCCCATAGATTCCGGTCTTGATCATGACGCCCGAGAACACCGCCGACACGTGGGAGGGCGCGGCCGCGTGCGCCTCGGGAAGCCAGAAGTGGAGCGGGATGATGCCGGCCTTGAGGCCGAATCCCAACAGGGCCAGGGTGAGCACCGCGGCGCCTTCCGCCGGCAGTTTCGGCCCGGCGGCCGCGAGCGCGGTGAAGCTGAGGTCGCGCGCGTAAGCCCCCCACAGGGCGAACAGGGCGAAGAGCATGAGCGTGGCGGTGTGGGTCACGATCAGGTACAGCAGCCCCGCCTGCCGGACGTCGGGCTGCTCGCTCTCGTACATGATGAGCAGATACCCCCAGATCGCCATCAGCTCCCACGCCATCAGAAACGGCACGGCCGCCGCGGCGGTCACCACCAGAGCGATCGAGACCAGCAGGAGCGAGAGCAGCAGATGGGACCGCGCGGCACGCGCGGAATGGTGCCCGTGGCCGAGATAGCTCACCCCATACAGCGTGACGGCGCCGCCCACGCCGAAGACGATGAGGAGGAACCACGCGGAGAGCGCATCGATCCCGAGCACCCACGGCCCGCCAGGCACGTGACCCGAGACGATGACTTCCCGCGGCGTCCCGCCTGCCAGCACCCTGAACGCGGGGAGGGAACCGATTATGCACCCGCTCGGAACCAGCAGTCGGAACAGCGCTCCCGAGCGAGACGCGGCGACGCCGCCCGCCAATATCAATCCCAGACCGATGAAGAAGGGACTCACCGCCGCGTCCCGGCCCCGAGCGGCAGGATCATCGAGACCACCAGGACGAGCACGGTCAGCACGATGTAGAGCAGGTAGGTCGCCAGATGACCCTGCTGCAGCCCCCTCAGCCGCAGCAGGGCCCGCTCCACCGACCTGAACAGCGGCTCGTAGAACCCGGTGAGCGCTCGGTCGGGCGTGAGGGACCGCCAGCTCAGCGCTCCGGGCCAGCGGCCCGGCGGGTCCAGCTCGCGCTCGACTCGAGTGCCGAGCAGCGGCTGGAAGATCCGCGTGATCGGCGCCGCGAACGACGAGGCAGTGTATTGCATCCGCGGCGCCGGCCTGGCGTAGCCGCAGCCCCAGGTTGGTGCCCGCCGAATCACTGCAGCCCGACGGACGAGCAGCCACCGGAGGGTCATGCCGAGCCCGAGCCCGAGCGTGGCCAGCAGGGCGACGGCTCCGAGCGGCGCAACTATGGCCGCGACTCCACTCGGGACCGCCCCGCGCGCCACCGCCCCGGTCGCCGGTGCCAGCAGTCCGATTACCCGCCCCGGCGCCCACGCGACCGCGGTACACAGCGCGACCAGCACCAGCATCGGCAACCACATTTCCCAGCCCGGGGCCGCGGCATGGCGGGCACCCTCGGACCTCGGCTCGCCCAGCAGCGCGACCCCCGTGAGCCGGGCGAAACACGCCACCGCGAGAGCGCCGGTCAGGGCGAGTGCCGGCACGCCGGCGAGGAGCGCGATCTGGGCGGCGCCGCCCTGCCGCACTCCGCCGGTCAGCAGACCATAGAAGATGAGCCACTCGCCGCTGAAGCCGTTCAGTCCCGGCAGCGCGGTGATGGCCGCGGCGCCGAGCACCATCAGCCCTGCCGTCAGCGGCCAGCGCCGGAGCAGCCCGCCCATGGCTTCGGCATCGCGCGAGTGGACCCGCTGGGCCGCCACGCCGTATCCCAGGAAGAGCACCGACTTGAACAGGGCGTGATTCCAGAGGTGCAGCAGGCCGCCCAACCAACCGAGCGCGGCCAGCCCGGGTTGGTCCAGCGTCGTGCCGAGCAGCCCAACGCCGAAGGCGAGCGCGATGATGCCGGCGTTCTCGATGGTGGAGTACGCCAGGATTCGCTTCACGTCACGCTGCGCCAGCGCGAAGACGATACCGCCCAGCGCCCCCGCGGCTCCCAGCGCCATCAGAACCAGGCCCCACCAGAGCGGCGGCGGCCCCAGCAGCGGGATGAAACGCGCCAGGCCGTAGAAGCCCATGGTGACCATGACCGCCGACATGAGCGCCGACACGTGGCTCGGCGCCGCGGGGTGCGCGTCGGGAAGCCAGACGTGAAAGGGGACGATGCCGGCCTTGGTGCCGAATCCGGCGAGTGCGAGGAGGAAGAGCAGTGCCGCCGGCGCCGCCGCGCCGGTGAGGGACAGACCGCTCAGTTCCAGGCGGCCCCCGGCCGACAGCAGCAGGAACAGCAGCACCAGCGCGCCGGTGGCCAGATGCGCGGCGATGAGGTACCGGCGGCCAGCCGCCCGCACCGACTCCAGCTTGTCCTCCTGGACCACCAACCCGTACGAGGAGAGCGTCATGAGCTCCCAGGCGACCAGGAACAGCACCAGGTTGTCGGCCAGGCAGACGACGGTCATGCTCGCCAGCAGCAGGTTGTACCCAGCAAGCGGAGTCCCGACCGGCCCCGTATCGGCGTGCGCGCGGAGGTAGGCGCCGCCGTATAGGGCACATGCCCCTCCCACGAGATAGATCGGCAGCAGGAAGACCGCGGCCAGCGGGTCCAGGCGGAGCGAGAGGGATCCGAGCGGCACGGCCCACCCACCCGACCAGGTTTCCGCCCCGCCGCCAGCCAAGGTCGCGATCACCCCGCTGGCCCCGAATGCCGCGCCGGCGAGCGCGGATCCTACGCCAGCCAGCGTTGCCTCCGTAGGCCGGCGCCTGGTCAGAAAGGCGAGGAGCGCGCCCGCCAGCCAGATCGCGAGCCCGATGCCGAGCAGCGTCACCTGGCGGACCCGGGCACCGGCCACGAGGTCACCTGTTCCTCGACGAGCCGGACCCGCTCCAGGATGGCCGAGGCGTTCGCGCGCTCTCGCAGCAGACGCCGGAGCTCGGCGTCGCGGAGAATGAAGGCGATCTGGGCCAGCATCCTGAGATGGGTCGGGACGTTGGGGCTGACCACGGTGAACAGGGCGTGAACCGGCCGGCCGTCGATGGCGCCGAAATCCACGGCCCGCCGAAGCAGGCACAGCGTGACGACGGGCGCGCTCACGTGCAGCAGAATCGGGTTTCGCACGTGAGGGATGGCGATGCCGTCGCCGATGCCCGTCGATCCCATCGCCTCGCGGGCCTCGAGCACGCTGGCCAGAAATCCCCGGTCTACATCCGCGGGGAGCGGCAAACGGCCCACGATCTCGCGCAGCACGCTCGCCTTGTCGTCCCCGGCGACATCGTGGTGGATGCCCCCCGCGGCGAGGAGCGTGGAGAGCGGCGGGATCGCCTCGGGCGACTTGCGGGCCTGGTCCAGCAGGCTGCGCGAGACCGGCACACCCTGTTCCGTGGCCCACTCCCAGAGTTCGAGCGCGTTGAGGCGGAGACCCTCGTTCACCCGGTGAGCGGGCAGGCCGCGCTTGGTGACCCATTGGCGGACGGTCGACTCGTCGACATGGAGGTACGCGGCGGCCTGCCGCACGGTGAGGTTCATGGGTGCGCACCGGGCGGACCGGGGGGCTCGTCACCAAAGGTGTCGCGCTCGCTCTCCCGAATGAGACGGACGATGTCCGCCGCCGTGGAGGCGCCGCGGAGCCGGCGAACGAAGCCTGGCTCCCGGAACAGGCGGGCCATCTTCGCGAGCAGCAGCAGCTGGGTGCGTTCGCTCCGGGCCAGGACCAGCACCAGCGCGTCGGTCAGACTTCCGTCGAGCGCCCCGAAAGGCATCGGCGCATCCAGTCTGCCGACGGCCAGGAAGTCGTGGGCGGCGAGCACCCGCGGCCGGACCCGGGGCGTGTGCAACAGGGCCGCGCCATCCGGCAGCGCCGTGCTGCACATCGCCTCGCGCTCGAGGATGCGCTGGGCCAGCAGCTCCTGGTCCAGCGGCTCGGGGAAGTTCAGCCGCCGTACAAATTCGCGCACCACCGATTCGGGGTCGCCGGCGGCCAAGCCGAAGATCACGTTTCGCGGCTCGAGCAGCTCACCCAAGCTCTGCGGTGCGGTGCCTTCCCTGTCGGCCGAGAGCTCCCCGAGCTGGGCCGCATCGAGTCGCTGGAGCCGCCGGTCGAGCCAGGAGTCGACCTCGGACTTCCGGAAGCGCCACTGGCCTCCGACTCGAACGCCGGGAAGCTCGTTCCGCTCGAGCAGGCGGTAGACGGTCCGGGGCGAAAGCTGGAGGTACTCGGCCAGCTGCTTTGGGGTGAACAGGTCGGGCATTGGGTGGCGCGATCGTATGGACCAGGGAATGGGACCGACAATAGCGCGTGTGACAAAATATGTCAATCGATGACATTTCTAGACAGATGTGTCGTTCATTTGTCAGGGCCGTGGGCGCGAGGCTGGCCGAGGCACGATGGCGGGAACGGCGCCCCCTAGTGTGCTGCCCCAGCCCGGACTTTCCCGATTCGCTCGAGCTTCGCGACGATCGAGTCCGCCGTCGCGAAGCGAGTTGGTGAATGCGAGTCGCGCCGGCCGGCTGCCGCTCTCGGGCGTTGGCCATCGGCGATCTCTCGCCCGGTATCCGGACTCCGACCGAGGCGAGAACCGGCGGCGCTATCGAAGGCCACAGCGAACCTGAGGGGACTATTCGGTGAGGTGTTGTAGCGGCAAAGCGATCTTCTGGGGGCGGGTTGCAGCGAATGGCCAGAGAGGGAATCGAACCCCCGACACGCGGATTTTCAGGGCGTCAGGACCCGGTCCTTGGAGGACCATAGAGAGCCACTAGGGCTCGTCTATCAACGCGTTACCATACCTAGTCCAGCTATCCAGGATCATCCAGATACTCACACATCCACCGAGTTCAGGTACGATTCAGGTACTGGAACGCACAAAGACAAGCCGGGCGGGCCTACTTGGCCGAGCCGATGATTACCGCGACCAGTTCCCACATCCGCTCCCGTGAACCTAAGCAGCCGGCTAGCGGGTCCTGACCTCCATCACCCACACGTCGCTCCGCTCCTCGGGCATCGCGTAGGCCAGGCGGCCCGCCGCGGCGCTCCACCCGCCGGACACACGCCCTCCACCTGGAAACGTCATCAGCCGCTCCGGCATGCCGCCCTCGAGCGGAATGCGCCAGAAGGTCGTGCCGGTCGAGTCGTTGCTCAGGGTGTAGACGGCGCGGCCGTCGTCGCTCCACTGCGCCTGGTTGCCCAGCACCGCCCGGGGCCCGGTAGTGTCGGCCACGAGCCGTGGCATGCCCGAGTCGGCCGGCATGATCCACAGTGCACCACGGGTGAGCGAGGCGCTGACGGTCAGGCTCCGCCCGTCCGGCGACCAGTGGGGGGAGAACCCCCAGCCGAGCCGCTCGACCGGCTGCTCCCACGGGGCGCCTCGCGAGGTCCGGCGTGCCGTCCAGATGCCGCCCTGGCCGGTGAAGATGGCCCAAGCGAGACGATTCCCGTCGGGCGCCCAGGCGGCCAACGCCTCCTGGCCCGGGGAGGATGTCACCCGCTGGAGCGGGGCGCCGTCGAGCCCCATGACCCAGATGTCGCGCGAGCCTGCCCGCCACGAGTGGAACGCGACCTCACGGCCATCGGGCGACGGCGCCGGCCAGAAGTCGTCGCTCGAATCGCTGGTGAGCCGCTCGGGCGCGCCCGCGGGCAGCGCCATTCGGTACAGGTCCATGTTGCCGCTGAGGTCGGAGTCGTAGTACAGCCAGCGGCCGTCCCGGGAGAGCTGGGTCGTCTCGACGAACTGGGACCCGTGGGTTAGCTGGGTCGCGCTCGAGGGCGCCACCGGCAGATGGGCCGGCACCGGGATGGACCAGGCGCTGCTCTCGATCGCGAGGTCGCCGTATGCGAGACGGCGGCCGTCCGCCGAGAGCGAGATGGTGTGGGCATTGAGGCCGGTAGTGAGGCGGAGCGCGGGTCCGCGCGGCGCGCCTGCCGCCATCGCCTGGGCGAAGATGTCGCGCGGACCGTACCGGTTGGAGACGTAGTAGACCCAGCGCCCGTCGGGCGACCACACTGGGCTCAGGTTGGAGAACAGGCTGTCGGTGAGCGGCACGACCCGGCCGCCGCGCACCCGCAGGCTCACCAGCCGGCTCGGTGAGACGTTGCCGAACAGCCCCCCCGGGGTGAGCGCGATGGCGTTGCCCGAGGAGCAGGCGAGGTACTCGGCGTCGGGGCTCCAGACGCAGCCGTGAGCCTCGTACAGACGCGCGATGCCGCGGGAGTCCCCGCGGGACTCGCGGACGAAGACCGAGTCGCCGACGACGTACGCGATCCGCTTTCCGTCGGCCGCCCAGGCTGCCGAGATCACCGGCCCGCTCCGGCCGGGCGGGACCTCCGCCGTCTCGGCCCCGCCACCGGCCGGCGCGCTGACGACGCCGCCGCGCTCGAGGAAGAGGACCCGGCTTCCGTCAGGAGACCAGCGGGGATGGGACTGGATCTGGTCGGCGTCGTCCGTAAGCGCGATCTCCCGGCCGCCGGCTACCGGGCGGACAAAGACCCGCATGTGGAGTGGCGTGCCGCCGGCGTAGGCCACGGTCTTGCCGTCCGGCGAGATGGCCGGCAGCACCTGCATGACGGGATCCCAGGTCACCTTGGTGGTCGAGCCGAAGCTCATCGGAGGCGGAGCCGGACCCGACCGATGCGCGCCGAGGAAATAGGCCCCGGCGAGCAGGGCGACGCCGGCCACCGGGACGATCCATCGCCGCCAGGGCGAGGCTGCCGTGGGGGCCAGGCGCCCGCGGGCTCCCGCGTGTCGGCCGGCCCGCTCGGCGTTGAGACTCGCCGCGAATTCGTGCCCCGAGCCGAACCGGTCGGCCGGCAGCTTCTCCAAGGCGGTGAGGACCGTCTCCTCGACCTCGGGGGGAATCGAGCGGCGGCGGGGGATCAGCGGCCGAGGCTCCTCGGTCAGCACCTTGGCCACGACGGCCTGCGCCGTCGGCCCGCTGAAGGGCGGCTCGCCGATCAGCATCTCGTAGGTGACCGCGCCGAGGGCGTAGATGTCACTCCGGGCGGTGATCTCCCGCTCGCCCATCGCCTGCTCGGGGCTCATGTAGTGCGGCGTGCCGACCGACATCCCGGTCTCGGTGATCCGGGTCCCACCCGCCTTGCTCGCGGCCAGCGCGATGCCGAAGTCCGCCACCAGCGCGGAGCCGTCGTGCAGCAGGATGTTCTCGGGCTTGATGTCGCGGTGGATCACCCCATGGCGGTGGGCGTAGTCGAGCGCGCCCGCGACCTCGCTGGCGATCCGGATCGCGTCCCCCACCGGCAGCTGCTTCTCCCGGGTGAGCCGGTCGCGGAGCGACTCGCCCTCGACGAAGGGCATGGCGTAGTAGAGCACGCCGTCGGCCTCGCCCGAGTCGAACAGCGGCAGGATGTGGGGGTGCTGCAGGTTGGCCGTGGTCCTGATCTCGCTCAGGAACCGCTCGGCGCCGATCACGGCGGAGAGCTCGGGCCGCATGAGCTTGATGGCGACCTGGCGGTGGTGCCTCAGGTCCTGGGCGAGGTAGACAGTCGCCATGCCGCCCTGGCCGAGTTCGCGCTCGAAGCGATAGCGTTCGGCCAGCGCGGCGGCGAGGCGGGAGCGGGGCTCGTGCATGGGTGTCCATCAATATGACGACCGTCCGCGGGTGTGGCCACCTGCTTCGGCCGCCTACCGCCCGTCGCCTTGTCGTCCCTAGCCGGGTCACCGAATCGTCGATCAGATGTTCTCGACCCTGACGAAGGCCTGGTGATCACATGGCGGTTCGGTTAGAAAGGCGGAGTTCAAGGAACGTGTGCGCGATTGACCGGGGCTTAGTAGTTCGCCTCCGTCAGGTACGTTCAGGTACTGGAGGCTAAACGGGCCACCCAAGTCGGGTGGCCGTCTCTTTCGTAAGCTGTGTTTTCGAAGGGAATTGGAACAGTGGCCAGAGAGGG
>Ga0308175_100002832_pt1 | contig 11904 bp, 9 predicted proteins | sample PhyCR1_3_FD_203893 | JGI IMG/M metagenome (GOLD analysis project Ga0308175, IMG submission 203893) | Soil microbial communities from UC Gill Tract Community Farm, Albany, California, United States - DLSLS.C.R1 | ecosystem: Environmental > Terrestrial > Soil > Agricultural land | place: USA... | reverse complement strand
CCTCAACTTCGCGTTCATCGGCTCCTACGCCAACTACCACGCCCCCACCGACGACCCCGCCCACCTCGACCCCGCCTCCCTCCGCCACCACGGCCTGCACGCCCTGGCGCTCGCCCGGCACTTCGGCAACCTCGACCTGACGTCGGTGTCGCGTACCAACGACGCGGTCTACTTCGACCTGCTCTCCTGGAAACTAATCCACTACCCCCCTGCCGTCGCGTACGTCCTGGCCGCCGTTTGCCTCATCTTTGCCGCAACAGCACTGTATCTTTCACTACGCCGCCGCCGCGCAACCGCGCTCGGCGCCCTCGTCTCCATGCCGCTGCTCTTCGGCGTCGCCGCCCTTACATCCGCCGTCGCATGGGCCCCCGTCAAACTCCTCCCCGCCGCCAACCTCCGCCAGCACCCCGCCACGGCCACGCTCGCGTTCTGCTTGCTCGCGCTGACCACGACAACCGTATTCCTTGCAATCATTCAACGCGGCACCCGGCCAAGCGATTCACCCAATGGCCCGTCAATGCTTCACGCGCTGACTCTCGGCAGCCTCATCCTCTGGACGGTTACCTCCGTCGCCGCCGCCATTTACTCCCCAGGTGCCACTTTCATCATTCAATGGCCCCTGCTGTTCGCGCTCTGCGGCCTCCTCGCCACCCTGATGCTCCGCGGCGGCCTCACCTCTTCGACCCTGATCCTGCTCACCCCAGTCCCCGCCCTGCTCCTCATCCCGCCGCTGATTAATCTAGTGTTCCTCGCCCTGACGCTTCAACTCGCCGCCTACGAAGTGCTCATCCCCACCTTCCTCCTATGGCTCCTGATTCCCCACCTCTCGATCCTCCTCCGCCCAAGACCTTGGATCTTGCCCACCGCCTCGGCGATCGCCGCGACGATCTGCTTCATCCTCGCGTCCGCCGCAACTTGACCTCACGGCACCATCCACCGCGGCGCGATCTGGTCCGCTTCATCCGCCGTGACCAACCACTTCAGCAACCGGTCCTTCATCTCCCGGATCGTCCCCTCGTGCGCGCGATCCCCGGCAAGGTTGTGTTGCTCCCCGGGATCAGCTTCCAGGTCGTACAGCTCCTCGAAACCTTCGGGGTAATAGTTGTATTTCCAACGTGTCGTGCGCACCATCTTCGCATCGGGGTGGCGGATGCCCTTCACGCCCTCGCCTTTCTTGAAATAAAAATCGAGCGTCCGGTTCGTGATCACCTCCGGAATGATGTTCTCGCTGAACACCGCGTCCCGCTGCGTAAGCGCCCGCCCCGCCTCCCCGATCAGCCCCGCCACGCTCCGCCCCTGGCAATCCCCCGGCTGCGGCAGCCCAATCAGGTCGAACAACGTCGGCAGCACGTCCACCGCCTCCACCAGGTCCTCGTGCCGCCCCGCCCGCACGTGCCCGGGATAGCCGATGACCAGCGGCACCCGCACCGACGCCTCGAAAAACACGTTCTTCCCCAGCAGCCCGTGCTCCAGAAGCTGATCGCCGTGATCCGAAGTAAAAACGACAATCGTTCTGTCCATCAGGCCAAGCTCCTTCAGCTCGCCCAGGATCAGCCCGATCTCCCGGTCCACGTGGCTGATCGTCCCGTAGTAGCTGCGATACGCCCACTCCAGTTCGCTGCGGTCCATCAGGTATTCCGGCCTGCCGCGCAGAATCAGCTTCTGCACCGGCAGCGGCAACCGCCCGATCGTCTCCTTCGTCTCCGCCGCCGGCAGCGGAATCTGCGCGTCGTTGTACATCGAATCGAACGGCGCACAGACCTCGTAAGGGCTGTGCGGCTTCCAGAACGAACAGAACAGAAAGAACGGCTTATTCCCCCCAGCCAACTCCTTCATCCGCTCGCGCGTGCGAACACCCGTCCACGTCGTCTCACTATATTTCTCGTCAATAGCGGCCCGATATGGATTCGTCCCCGCAGGCAGCTTGCTCCTGAGCGACGGCACCTGCCGCGCCAGCTTTCGGTGCGGAATGTCCCGCATCGGGTCGTTCGCCTGCCGCCACTTGATGTAGTCCGACCACGGGTCCGTCTCCCCGGCCGCGTCGTGCAGGTCCACCAGGTCAAACCCCGTCCGCCGCGCCTCCTCCGGCGTCGGCGGGTAGCGGTAATACAGGTGCAATTTGCCCACCATCGCCGTCCGATACCCCGCCGCCTGCAACCGCGCCGGCAGCAGCACCTCGTCCGCCTTCAGAGGCGTGTAATTCACCCGGTTGCGGTGCGAATGCGGGTACCGCCCCGTAAAAAACGACGCCCGCGACGGCACACACACCGGCGACTGCACGAACGCCCGCGTGAAATTCGCCGACCCCTTCGCCAGCGCATCAATGGCCGGCGTCTGAATGATCTTATTCCCATTGGCCCCAATGCCGTCCGCCCGCAACTGGTCCGCCATGATCCACAGGACGTTCGGCCGCCGCGTCTCACCCGATGGCAATTGCCCGGCTACCGTCGCAGTGACGAAGCAGACGAACGTGATTGATAACGTGAGATGCCTCATCGCTTCCTACGCCGACTTTCCCGCCGCCAGCCGCTCGATCTCCAGGAACAACGCGCTGTGGTCCAGTTCCGCGCCGCCAGTGGACCTGAGCCGGTAAAACAGCTCGCGCACGGTCTCCAGCAGCGGCAGTTTCACACCGGCCAATTCCGCAAACCCCTCGGCCGCGTCCAAATCCTTGATGTGATTCGTCACGGTCCCGCCCGGCCGAAAATCCCGCGCGATCATCCGCTGCCCGTGCTCGTTGAGAATCCGGCTGTCGGCAAACCCCCCGCGCAGCGCCTCCCGCACCGCCGCCGGGTCCGCCCCACCCCTCTCCGCCAGCACCAACGCCTCGGCCACCGCCCCGATCGTCACCGCCACGATCAACTGATTCGCCAGCTTGCAGAGCTGCCCCGATCCCACCGGCCCCACCCGCCGAACGTTCCCCATCGCCGCGAACACCGGCGCCAGCTCCGCAATCGTCCCCTCCTCCCCGCCCGCCATAATCGCCAGCGTCCCCGCCGCCGCCCCGCGCGTACCGCCCGAAACCGGCGCATCGACGTAGCGAACGCCCCGCGATGACAGGCGAGCCGCATGGTCTCGCGCCACCGGCGGCGACGTGGACGTCATGTCCACCACGATCGTCCCGGCCGCCAACTCCCCCGCCGCCCCGGACCCGAACAGCACTTCCTCCACCGCCGCCGCATTACTCACCATCGTGATGACCACGCCCGCCCCCGCCACCGCCTCCGCCGGTCCCTCCGCCCATCGCGCCCCCGCCCCCAAAAGCGGCTCCGCCTTGGCCCGCGTCCGGTTCCACACCGTCACCGGAAATCCCGCCGCGACCAGTCGCCCCGCCATCGGCGCGCCCATGAGTCCCGTCCCAATGAAGGCGATCCGTTCCATGACCCCTCACGCGACAAACTTCCCGCTCAACTCATCTTGGATAAACGCCCGAATGATCTCCTGCATCGACCCGTCCGCCGTGAACCCCAGCCTTTGCCCCTTGGCCGACCGAAACGCCGTCGGCCACGTCGCGACGATCCGCATGATCCGCTCGTCCGGCTCGAACCGCACGCGCTTCACGACGTTCTCCCCCGCCACCTCCCGCAGCGCATCGAGCATCTGCCGCACGGTCAATGTCAATCCCGGCAACTGCGCCACACGCGTCCACCCCCACTCCCCCGCCGGAATCTCCGCCGCCCGCACAAACGCCTCCACCACCTTCCGCGGCGACAGCAAACACATCGCCGTCTCCGCCGGCACCGGGCACGCCACCTCCCGCCCCTCCAGCGGGTCGCGAATGATCGAGCTAGCAAACGTAGACGCCGCCTTGTTCGGCCTCCCCGGCCTCACCACGATCGTCGGCAGCCGCAGCGCCCGACCGTCCACAAACCCCCGACGGCTGTAATCGTTGATGAGCAACTCCCCGATCGCCTTCTGCGTGCCGTACGACGTCTGCGGCGCCGGCGGGGTCCCGTCCTCCACCACCGCCGGCAATTCCCCCCCGTACACCGCCACCGAGCTGGCGAACACGAATTTCGCCCCCGGCGCCGACCGCCGGCACGCATCCAGCAGCGCCCGCGTCGCATCAAAATTCACCCGCATCCCCAGCTCAAAATCCTCCTCCGCCCCCACGCTCACAATCGCCGCCAGGTGAAAGACGGCCCCCGTCACAGGCGTCACAATCCGCGCGACGACTTCCGGACTCGACGTGTCCGCCTCGACGCGCTGGATCCGGGGATCGTTCGGCAGCCCGGCCAGCGCCAGGTCGCACGCGACCACCTTCGTCACCGCCTGCGCTTTACCATCCGGCGACGCAATGCCCCGCTCGAGCAGCCGCCGCACGAGCCGCTTCCCAATAAACCCGCCCGCCCCAGTCACCGTGACCTGCATGTCGCCTCCTACATCGCCGTCTGTCATTGTGGTGCAGGCGTTCAGCCTGCAAGTGCAGCCTGGAAAGGCTGCACCACAACGCGCCCCGTCATCATACCGCTTGCCCCGGCCCCGCCGCGAATTACCATGAACGCATGAAACCCACCCGCCGCCAGTTCCTCGCCGCCACCTCCGCGGCCGCCCTCTCGCTACCGTCCCTCCGCGTCCTCGCCGACGACGCCCCCGCCCAGCCGTTCAGGCACCAGATCAAGCGCGCCTTCATCATCAACAAAGTGACGGAGGAAACACTCACGCCCCTCAAGGAAGCCGGCTTCGACGGCGCCGAGAGCCGCGACAACTGCCCCGAAGACGAAGCCGCCAAGGGCCGCAAGATCGCCGAATCGCTAAACCTTCACATCCACTCCGTCATGCGCGGCTGGGTCGATTTCAACAGCGACGACCCCAAGGTCGTCGAAGACTCCCTGGAGAAAGTCCGCGTCGGCCTCCGCGCCGCCCACGCCTACGGCGCCGACGACATCCTTCTGGTCCCCTGCCGCGTCCGTGACCTCCCCATGCCCCAGCCCTCGGAATGGGACATCGAATTCAATCCCAAGACCCTGCACGTCTCCCGCGTAGTCAAAGGCGACAATTCCAAGTACGAGCCCTACATCAAGGCCCAGAACCTCGCCACCGACACCTCCCGCCTCAACGTCGAAAAGTGTATCCCCCTCGCAGAGGAATTGAAGATCGTCATCGCCCTCGAAAACGTCAGCAACAACCTCTGGATCACCCCCGCCTTCTACAAGGCCTTCGTCGCCTCCTTCAACCATCCGCTGGTCAAGAGCTACTTCGACATCGGCAACTACGTCCGCTACGCCCCGCCCCAGCTCTACATCCGCGAGCTCGGCCCCCTGATCGAAAAAGTCCACGTCAAGGACTACAAGCTCAACCCCGACGGCCACAGCGGGGCCCAGGCCCCCCTCCGCACCGGCTCCATCGACTGGCCCGCCGTCCGCAAGGCCCTCGACGACGCCGGCTTCGACAAGTGGGCCACCATCGAGGCCAAAGGCCTCCCCCTCCCCGAATTCCGCCGCCGCCTCGACCTCATCCTCGCCGGGAAATAGGCTCACTCTTGAGCCACCGCTCGAACCACGCCACCGCCGCGTCATAAGACTTCGGCGTCACCTTGTGCCCCACCCCCGGCTCGACGATGAGCTTAAACTTCTCTGCCGCCCCCGCCGCCTCATACGCCCCCCTCGCCGCCTCCTCGCACATCCTGATCGATTCGGGCGGCGTCTTCGCATCCAGCTCCCCGTTGATCACCAGCATCGGCCGCGGCGCCACCAGCCGCATCATCGAAGGCCCGTCAAACTCCGAATCAATCCCCGGCACCACCCGGTCATAAAACCGCTTCACAAACGCCGCGTCCGCCCGCGTCACCCCCGCCTCTTTCATCGCCGCATCAAACCCCCGCTGCACCGTCGCGATCCGCGGCTGCCACGCGTTATGCTCCAGCGCCCACCCAAAACTCTCCACCCCAATGCACGGCACCGCCGCCGCAATCCGCGTATCCACCGCCGCCGCCAGGTACGTCTCAATCCCGCCTTTCGAAATCCCCATCAGCCCGATGCGATTCCCGTCCACATCCGCCCGGCTCCGGAGGTAATCGACAAGCCGCATCACGTCCCACACCGTGTCGTAATAAAACGGATGCTCCCCGCCCTCGCGAAACGCCCGGGCGATCGCCGCGTTGTAATCGCCGTACTGCTTCGCCCGCTCCCCGTGATACCGCCCGTCAATCGCCACGGCGACAAACCCCCTTCCCGCCAGCCGCTTGAGAAAATTGACCTCCCCCTCCTTCTTCCCCCCCGTCCCGTGCAACACGATCACCGCCGCCCGACGCGCCGCCCCCGAATCCCGCGGTTCAATCAAAATCCCCGGCACCCGCTGCTTCCCATCCGCCGCATAACTGAAATCCACGCGCACCAGATCGCCGTCAGCAACCGCCTGCCACTCCTTCGCAGCCAGCTCCACCCTTGGCCGGGCAATGACCTTCAGAAAATCGGCCCGCAACTGTGCCGGCTCGAAAACCCCGCGCTCCCCCGCAATGGCGCCCCACCCAATGCACGCGCAAATAAAAATGCCCAACACAAGCCACTTCTTCCCGTTCATCTTCCGACCTCCGTTACCGCCCCGAAACCACCTCTTCAATTCTCTGCGTCCCCTGCGTCTCCGCGGTTAAATCCTCCGAAGTGGTCTCGTAAAACGTCCGATTCGGATCGATAAACGCCCACATACACGACGCCACCAGGAACGCCCCAGAATAGACCGCAAAAAGGGCGTTCCACCCGAACCGGTTGAAAATCATCGCCCCAATGACCGGCTGTAAAAACCCCGCCATATTCCCCACCATATTAATAAATCCCGCCGCACTCCCCGCGAACCGCCCGCCAATGTCCACGATCGTCGCCCAGTTCGCCCCCTGCCCGAAATCGAACGCCCCCGCCGCCACGCACATCAGCACCACCGCCTGCCCCGGCGTGTGTACATACCGGATGCAGAACATCGCCACCGCCGCCGTGATATAACCGCTCACGGGAAATACGGCGCGCCCGAGCTTCTTTCGCCCGATCCGCTTCACCAGCTTGTCCGACAGCCACCCGCCGCTCAGGCACGACATCCCCCCAAAAAACAGCGGCATCGCGTTCATCAATTCCGAATTCTCGAACTTCACGTGATGCACTTCCTTCAAGAACCGCGGCATCCAGCTCATGAAGAACGACCACCCGAACCCGCCCGAAAAATACAACAATGCAATCGCCCACAAGCTCCCGGAAGTAAACAGCGCCCGCCACACTCCCGCCGCCGCGTGGCGGTGCCCCGCGTCCGCCCCGCGCCCCGCGTGGATGAACTCCAGCTCGCGCCGGTTCACCGCCGCCACGTCCGCCGGATCGTCCCGGAACCACGGGTAAAACGACACCACCCACACCGCCCCAAGCATCCCCGACACCCAGAACCCCACCCGCCACGCCGAAACGTGAACCAGGAAGCCGCGCGCGTGCAGCGCCCCCACCCCCCGCAGGATCGTCCCGAAAATCAGCGGCGAAAACGCCCCGCCCCACCGCGCCGTCAGCCACAGCAGCCCGCCCGCCCTCCCGCGCGTCCGCGCCGCCAGCCATCTTGACTGGATCCGCGCCATGTTCGGAAACGCCCCCGCCTCCCCGACCCCAAACAGGAACCGGTACGTCCACAGCGTCACGAACCCCGTCGCCGCCCCCGTCGCCGCCGAAAAGATCGACCACGCCAGCACGATCCGCGTCAGCGCCCCGCGCGCCCCGAACCGGTCCCCCAGCCACCCGCTGGGGATCTCGAACAGCGCGTACGCCAGCGAAAACGCCCCGAACACCAGCCCCATTTCCGCGTCCGAGAGCCCCAGGTCCCGCTGAATGTCCCCCTGCGCCCGCATGATGCAGATCCGGTCGAAGTACGTCAGGAACGCCAGCACGCACAGGAACGCCATCACCCGATAGCGCACCCGCGTCCGCCGATCATCGCCGTAGTCTAGCTTCTCATCGCCCGTGACGGACATGCGGGCGCGGATTCTAACCGTTCCCAGCGCCGCCCGCGCCTTCTCGTAGGGTCCGCTTCAGCGGACCTCGTGCCTGGACTCATGAATCAAGATCCAACCCGCGCACCTCCCCGCAGCGCAGGTCCCGCGCCCTGCGCACCGCCGCGTCCTTGAGCAGCTTCCGAACCTCGCCATCGGAAAAACCGGGATACACGTCCACCGCCTCCACCTGCGCGGCTACCACCGGCCGACCGCGATCGACGACGACCTGTCCGTCGCGGCACACCGGTTCCACGCGAAAACACAGGTGCCCCGCCGGCTTGTCACCCACGAACGCCGCCAGCAGGTTCTGCCGCGCCGCCAGCCACCCGTCGGCGTCCACGCCGATCCGCTGCCGCTGCCCCAGGTCATCCACCCGCGCCAGCACCTTCTCCCACGCGCGGTGCCACTGGTCGATCAACTCGACGCGCATGCCTTGCGCTTCTCGGCCTTGAGCTCCCGGGTCAACCCTTCCCCCGATCCGCTCTTCCTCGACGGCACACATAGTCCCTGTCCTTTCCCCGTTCACACCGGCCTCAATGCCACGTTCCACAATCACCCTATCACCGTAGTCATTCGAACCAAACACTTCAGTTCTATCTTTCGCGAATTTTTGGAACCGCCGTCCCGCCGCATCACCGCACCGCCACCAGCGACGCCATTTCCATCTGCGTCCTGTGCAGCTTCGCGTAAACCCCGTTCTCCTTGTTTACCAGCTCCTCGTGCTTGCCTTGCTCGACGATCTTCCCGTTCTCCAGCACGATCAGCCGGTCCGCCGCCTGCAACGTGCTCAGCCGGTGCGCGATCGCAAACGTCGTCCGCCCCTCCACCAGCCGGTCCAGGGCCTGCTGAATCTGCTTCTCCGTCTCCGTATCGACCGAGCTCGTCGCCTCGTCCAGGATCAGGATCCGCGGGTTGTGCAGGATCGCCCGTGCGATGCTGATCCGCTGCCGCTCCCCGCCCGACAGCGACTGCCCGCGCTCCCCGACCATCGTGTCGTACCCGTCCTGGAATCCCACGATAAAGTCGTGCGCGTTCGCCGCCTTCGCCGCCGTGATCACCTGCCCGTCACTCGCCCCCGCGTTCCCGTACCGGATGTTTTCCGCGATCGTCCCATGGAACAGGTACGGCTCCTGCAGCACCACGCCCACCTGCCGCCGCAACCACTGCACGTCGTAGTCGCGTACGTCGATCCCGTCGACCAGCACCTGCCCTTCCGTCGCGTCGTAGAATCGGCAGATCAGGTTCACAAACGTGCTCTTCCCCGCGCCGCTCGGCCCGCACAGCCCGATCATCTCTCCCGGCTCCGCCGTCATCGACACCTCGCGCAGCGCCGGCTGCGCCCCCTCGTAGCTGAACGACACCTGCCGGAACTCCACGCGCCCCTCCAGCCGCTCCTTTTTTAACGCCCCCGGACGCGAATAAATTTCCGGCGGCGTATCCAGCACCTCGAAGATCCGCTGCGCGCTCGTCGCCGCCCGCGTCACCATCCGGTTCGAGTTCGCCAGCTCCATGATCGGCTGGTAAAACTGCCACACGAACGCAGAGAACGCGATGAGTTTGCCCAGCGTGATGTCGCCGGTCGGGTGCCGGATGATCATCGCGCCCCCGATGATCCAGACAAGCAGCCCGCCGAAGCGCATCGTCCCGCTGACGACCGGCGCCAGCGTCGTCCACACCACGTGAATTTCCCGCTCCTTGTCGCGGAATTCGCTGCTCCGCACGTCGAACCGCGTGACCTCCTTCCCCTCGTTGGCAAACGCCTTGATCACCTTCACCCCCGGCAGCGCGTCCCCGACCACCGCCGTCAGCCGGCTCCAGTACGTCCACAGCCGCCCGAACATCGCCTGCATCCGCATCCCGCGCTTGTACGTCAGCACCGCCAGCGGCGGTAGCGGCAGCAGCGCCACCAGCGCCAGCCGCCAGCTCATCCAGAACATCGCCGCCGCAAAAAACACGATCATCGCCACGTCCCGCACCAGATCGACCGACCCGAACACGATGAAGTCCCACAGCCGGTCCGTGTCGTTGGTCACCCGCGTGATCAGGCTGCCCGTCCGCCGCTTCGAGAAGTACCGCAGCGACAAATCGTGCAGGTGCGCGTAGACCATGTGCCGCAGGTCGTTGGTGATCTCCGCCCCGAGCATCGCCAAAATGCGCAGCCGCACCCCGCCACAGAATTCACTCAGCGCGATCGCCACCACCAGCAGCACGGCCCAGACGACCAGCCGATGCAGCCGCTGCCCCGGCGTCACACCCGACTCCGCGATCGTCTGCCCCGTCACAGGATCGGTGACAACCGGCATGATCGCCCGATCCACCAGGAACCGCTGCAAAATCGTCGGCACCGCCGTCAGCCCCGACCACATCATCGTCAGCAGCAGCGCCAGCCGGATCTGCCACCGGTACGGCTTGGCCACGTCCAGCAGCCGCCACAGGATCTTCCGCTTCGCCAGGCACTGCGGGCACACCCCCTCCGCATACGCCGGGATCAATTCCCCGCACTTCGGGCAGTGCTCCTGCGCCTCCGCCTTCCGCTCGACCGACTCCAGCCAGTCCGGCAGCTTGTCCTTTTCTTCCTTCTTCGGCATCCGCCGCTCGAGCTTCCGATGCAGCCGCGTCATGTCCCGCCGAAACCGCCGCGTGTACCGCAGCTCCCCCGCCGCCTTCCCGCCGACAATCAGCGACAGGCGATCCACCCCCAGCCCCTCGGTGATCCTCGCCTCCTCGATGTCCTTCACCGGCACCGACCGCGCCGCCGACGCCGGCCCGTCCAATATCACCAGCGCCTCGTCCGTCAGAACCGCGTACCGCTGCGCGTACTGGTTCCCCTCGTCCAGGTCGAATTCCGACCAGGCGATCACCGACCGCCCGTCCAGCTCGCCGTTGAACCGCGACCGCAGCGCCGCCGGAAGCGCCACCGCCGCCGAGTCAGTTGTTCGCTCGTCTGCCATGACAACCTTCCCCAAAAAAAGAAGCCACGCGGCCCGGTTTGGGCCGCGTGGCGTGTCTTTCCGAGTACGGAGGCGATTAACTCCCGATCGCCTCCCGCCAGCGCGGCCGCATCGCAAGGTCAAGGCCCGTCATGCGGACCCTTACCCACGAGTGCTTCGAGCAGAGGTTGAATGTGCGGTTCAGGATCATCAGAACTCGGCTCCGTTGCCTCACCGGACGAAGTCGCGGCCGCCGCCGCAAGCAAGTGCGAAAAGATGCCCGATCGATACACCCCTGTCAACACCCTTTCCCGAATTTTGTCACGCCGTGTATGCTTCGTCCATGGCAACGACGCGCGTCGCACTGGTCACCGGCGGGGCCAAGCGCGTCGGCCGCGCCATCGTCGAAAAACTCGCCGCCTCCGGCTTCGACGTGGCCTTCACGTACCTGAGCAGCGAGGCTGACGCGAAGGAACTCGCGCACCGGATTCGCGCCGGCGGCCGCCGGGCGCTGGCGATCAAGGCGGACCTCACGCGCCCCGATCCGTGCGTCGAGGAAATCTGGCGCGAATTCTTCCACGAGTTCGACCGGGCCGACGTGCTCGTCAACAACGCCTCCCTTTACGAAACCGGCGACCTCCCCGCCGCAACGCACCAGCAGTTGCTCCGCCTCAACGCGATTCACATCGAATCACCCCTGCTGCTCTGCCAGGTCTTTGCCCCGTTGCTGCGGGAAAGCCACGGCCACGTCATCAACATGGTCGATTTGCTGGCCGAGCGCCCCTGGCCGCAATACCTCGCCTACTGCGCCAGCAAAGGCGGCCTGCGCACCCTCACCCTCGGCCTCGCCCGCGCCCTCGCCCCCGAAGTCACCGTCAACGGCATCGAGCCGGGCGTCGCCGAATGGCCCCCCGGCTACCCCGAAGAAGAAAAACAGAAATACCTGAAACGGGTTCCCCTCGCCCGCGCCGGCACCCCGCAAGACGTCGCCGACCTCGTCCACTTCCTCTGCAC
>Ga0308175_100002829_pt1 | contig 11907 bp, 14 predicted proteins | sample PhyCR1_3_FD_203893 | JGI IMG/M metagenome (GOLD analysis project Ga0308175, IMG submission 203893) | Soil microbial communities from UC Gill Tract Community Farm, Albany, California, United States - DLSLS.C.R1 | ecosystem: Environmental > Terrestrial > Soil > Agricultural land | place: USA... | reverse complement strand
GCCGAAGAGCACGAGCGCCAGGCCGAGGAGCATGCGGCGACTGCCTCGGAGCTCGACGACAAGGGCGAGCGAGCCCGCACAGCCGCGAGCCGCCACGACGACCGCGCGAGCGACGTCGAGGAGCGGCTCGGCGAGCTGTGACAGGCGCTTCGCGCTAGCGCGTGAAGCTGCGCGCCTTGGACTTGAACGTGCGGTAGCCGGGGCGGAGCGATCCGTCCTGGCGCACGAGGCCGGCGTCGAAGCCCTGGCAGTCGTTGCCAGACCAGCTGAACGCGTACAGCCGCTTGACGCTGTGGCGGAACTTCCGCGCCAGCTTGAACATGTACGAGATCCGCGACGCGGCGCGCTTCTCGTTGCACGGGAATGAGCGGCCGAAGTTCACGACGCCACCTGTCTCGGTCAGCCAGAACTGCGCGTGGCGGTCCCAGTGGCGCGACGTGCGGATGATCCGCGACGTCCCGCGCGAGCGCCGCCGGTTCGTGTCGGAGTAGTTGTGGATGCCGATGATCAGCTTCTTGTGCCGGTACGAGCGCGGCTGCGCGCGGAACCAGCGGCTGATGTAGCCCTGCACGCCGCGCTGGTCGAGCACGTCGAGCGCGACGATCCTGCAGTGCGGGCAGAGCACGCGCATCGTGCGATAGAACTGCGCCGCGCGGCGGGCGTTCTTGTACGTCGGTTGGGAGACGTGGTTCTCCTCGTTCCACACGCCGAACTCGCGCACGCCCATGCCGCGGAAGTGGCGCACGAGCTTGCCGACCCACTTGCGGTATTGCCCGACCGACGGCAGCTTCGCCTTCTTGTGGGCGAAGTTGTTGGTCGAGAAGTGCATCAGCACGCGCACGTGTGCTGCGTTTGCGGCGCGCACGTAGTCGTCGGCCGCGGCGAGCGCGGATGGCACCTTGGCGGCGTCCCAACGGATGAAGTAGCGCGCCTTCTTCACGTGCAGCGCGCGGAACGCGGGGGCCGAGAACGTGCTCGCGTGCTGGTCACCCAGGCCGACCGCGACGTGCGTCTTCGCACCAGCCGCGGCAGGTACCAGCAGGAGTGCGGCAAGCAGGCCGCACAGCATCTTCGTCGTCATTCGCATGCTCCTCTGACACCCACCCGGGCGGCGTGTCGCACCTGCCGGGGCGGCTGAGGTCCGCGTCCTTACAGACCGGGTGGGTGCCTGAGCACGAATCCCGCCGTCGAGCGCGTCTGCGCGGTCCAGCGCGAACCGCCGACGCGCAACCCGCTCGTGTCGAAGCGCAGGCCCGCGACCATCATCCAGGCGTGACCGCCGTTGGCGAAGATCGTCACCCACTTCCCGGGGCCGGGCCGGCCCCAGCTCATGAAGGACGTCGAGTCCAGCGGGCCCTTGAGCAGCCCGGCTGCGGCGAGCGCGAACGAGACCGACCCCGAGCAGTCGTAGGCGCTGTCCTCCCAGCGCGCGTGGCCGCCGCCGTAGACGTAGGGCAGCAGTGCCACGGCGTTGGCGGCGCGGATGATCGACTCGACGGCGTGCGGGGCCGATGAGGGCACGCCGGCCAGGCCGTCGGGGCTCAGCGACGCGCGATTGACGACCTGGCTCGTGCCGAATGCCGCCTGCAGCTCGCGGCGGATCTCGGCGTCGCTGGGTGCGCCCGGCGCGACGCCGTCCGCGGCCGTTGCCACCGGCCCCCTGACCGCGGCGACCTTCGGCGCGGGCGCATGCGCCTGGACCTTCGCGATCGGCGTGGTCACCGCCCCCGCGTTGACCACGGGCGGCGGCAGGTACGGGGCGGCCGCCGTCCATGCGTGGATCGTGCCGTCGCCGCCACCACAGCCGGCCAGCAGCGCCGCCCCCAACAGCAGTCCAGCGATCCGTGCCACGCCATCAGTATGCGCCACACTCGGGGCGTGTTCGCCGCTGCCATGGTCGCTGTCGCCGCCGCGGCCCACGCGCCCGCGCCACCCCGCGTGGGCGGCTGCCAGGTCTTTCCGCGCAGCAACGCCTGGAACCGCAACATCGCCAACGCGCCGGTGGACCCGAACTCCGACCGCTACATCGCCGCGCTGCCCGGCAACCTGCACCCGGACTTCGGCTCGGGGCGCTACGGCGATTACGGCATCCCCTTCACCGTCGTGCCGCGGTCGCAGGAGCGCGTGCCGATCCACTTCACCGACTACGGCGACGAGAGCGATCCGGGCCCCTACCCGGTGCCCCTTGGCGCGCGTGTGGAGGGAGGCGGCGACCGCCACGTGCTCGTGCTCCAAAAGGGCAGCTGCAAGCTCTACGAGCTGTACGCCGCCCAGCGCAACGGCAGCGGCTGGGATGCGGGTTCGGGCGCCGTGTTCAACCTGCGCTCCAATCGCCTGCGCCCGGCCGGCTGGACGTCTGCCGATGCCGCGGGCCTGCCGATCTTCCCCGGCCTCGCGCGGCCGGGTCCGATCCACCACGCGCTGCGCTTCACCGTCCGCCGCACACAACGCGCCTATGTGTATCCAGCCAGGCACGTCGCATCCTCGGACACAAGCCCGGAGCTGCCGCCGATGGGGCTGCGCTTCCGCCTGAAGGCGAGCTTCCCGCTGGCCGGGTTCCACGGGCAGGCGCTGACGATCCTGCGCGCGCTGCGGACCTACGGGATGATCGTGGCCGACAACGGGTCGAACTGGTTCATCAGCGGCGCGCCCGATCCGCGCTGGAACGACGACGACCTCGACCAGCTCAAGCGCGTTCCGGGAACCGCATTCGAGGTCATCAGACCGGGCCCATTGCACAGGTCGTGATTAGGCTGTGGGGGCTACGGCAAACCTCATTGACGAGGCAGTGTCGATCAGCACCCCCATGTCCGAGGTTCTTCTTGCCCTCCCCGCACGGCCTGACGCGGCGCGTCAGGCTCGCCGCGAGCTGCTCACGCGGGGTCTGGACGACGACATCAGCCACACGGTGACGCTGCTGACGACGGAGCTCATCTCCAACGCGATTCGCCACGCGGACATGGATCCCGCGAGCGACCGGATCGTGTTCTTCGGGCGGATGGCGCCCGATCTCGTGCACATCGAGATCGGCGACAGCGGCCCGGGCTTCGAGCCGGGCGAGCCGGTTGGCGGCCTCGGGATGCGCCTGTTGGACAAGCTGGCCTCGCGCTGGGGCTGCGAACGCTCGGGCCAGGGCTTCCGCGTCTGGTTCGAGGTCGACCACCGCCGGCGGCGCTTCCGGCGCTGAGCGACCCGCGCTCTGACAGGCTGAGCGGGTGCGCCGCGCCCCGCTCGTGCTGCTCGTCCTCGCCGCCGGCTGTGGCGGTGGTGGCGCTGGGCCGCGCGTGCCGACGGTCGCCTTCACGCCGCCCGCGCGTGAGCCGGCCTCGTGCAGCACCGACTCGCGTTCGCATGCGCGCGCGCATGTGGAGCTGTTCCGGCGGGGGAACATCGTCGTCGTGCCGGCGGGGATCGGGATCCGCGGCGGCAGGCGCGAGGGCGCCTACGTGCGCGGGCGCTGCCGTGCGGCGCTGTGGACCGAGGAGCCCACGGGGCTCGTGCAGATGGCGCGGCCGTCCACGCTCGGCGCACTCTTCGCCACCTGGCGCCGGCCGCTGCCGCGCGGCGCGCGCGCCTGGCTCGACGGCCGTCCGTGGCGCGGTCCGCTCGCCAGGCTGCCGCTACGCGACGGCGCACAGGTCGTCGTCCAGGAGGGCCTGCCGCTCGCGCCCGTCCACGCCGCGTATACGTTCCCGCCGACGTGAGACGCACCGCGCTCATCGCCCTTGTGCTGGCCGCGCTCGCGCCTGCGGCAGCTTTCGCCGACGGCGACCCGGCGTCCGACGTTCTGCTCGCGCAGGACGTCTACTACCCGTACGCGCCAAAGGTCTCCAATCCACTGAAGGTCGCGCTCGACGGGCTGGCCAAGCGCGTGCGCGCGGACGGCTACCCGATGAAGGTGGCGCTGATCGAGGATCCGTCGGACCTCGGCGCGTACCCGAACCTCTTCGGCGACGTGCAGTCCTACGCGAACCTGTTGTCCAAGGAGATCGCGTTCAACGCCAGGCCGCACCTGCTGGTCGTGATGCCGACGGGGTTCGGCGGCGACAACCTCGGCGACAAGGTTGACGGCGCGCTCGCGGGGATCAAGGTCGACCAGGAGGCGAAGTCCGACGGGCTGGCGCAGGCGGCGCTCGTGGCCGTGGCGAAGCTGGCGACGGCCAACGGCCACACCACACCGGTCCCCGCGGCGGCGCGCACCTCGCTCAAGGCCTCGCATGCCTCCTCCAGCCGGTCGACGCCCTCGGTCCTGATCTACGGCGGCCCCGTCCTGCTCGCGCTCATCGCCGTCGGCGGGCTCCTCTGGGTTGGTCGCCGCCGCGAGAACGAGGAGGCGCCGCAGGACGCAGCGCCTCCTGACTGAGGTGCTACGGAGTGGTCACCGTCACCGCGCCCGAGGCCGCGCACTCGCCACCGAAGTTGGCGGCCTCCCCGGCATCCGACGTGTCCTGGATGAAGTTCCCGTCAACGGTCATGCTTGCGCCGTTGGGCAACACGACGCCTGCCGTGTCGCCGATGTCGTCGTAGTTGAAGAACGCCGAGTCTCCGGGGTTGAAGTCCGTGGTCGATCCGGTCGTCCCGTCGGACGCGTTTGCGAACCCGTGCCCGACGGACCCGGAGTTGAGGATGTAGTAGTGCGTGCTGCTCTGCGGCGAGGCCACCGTCCCGGCCGGATCGCACACGGCGTGGAGCTCGAGATCCGCCGTCTTGACGAGCACGACGTCGTCGCTCTGGTGGAGCTTCACGTTCCACGTCTTCAGGGCTGACGCCGGCACGAAATCCGACGCGGTCTTGCCCTGCAGCGTGCCCGCGCTGTCCGCGTGGGCGGCCGAGGGCACCTGTCCGAGCCGCGACTCGATGATGTCGCTGCCGTCCAGCGAATCGGGCTTCACCTTGTCGCCGCCGATGGCGTCGGGGGCGATCTCGGCGTCCTTGACCTGGAAGGTGCCGATGTCGGCGGCCCCGATGCTCCCGTTGTGGATGTCGGCTCCGCTCAGGCTGCCGTTCTTCACATCGGCGCCCTTGATGGTGCCGTTCTTGATGTTCGCGCCCGTGATCTGACGGGCGATGTTGGCGACCGGAGTCGCGACGGCCGATCCGCTGAGCGCGACGACGAGCGCGACGAACGCGAGGACCGTTGCGGCGGAGGGCCGCCCCTTGAAGCGCTGCATGCACTTCCTCCCTTCGATGCTCCATGAACCGGAGCGTTGGCCTATACGCGGCGCTCCTTACCCACCACATCGGGCCCCTACCGGCGGTGCGCGCTCATGTCGCGATGTGTGACCAAACCCGTGCGGAAAACAACTGCTACCCTACGTAGGGTGAAAAAGACGAGCATCTATCTCGAGCCTGCGCTCGACGAGGCGCTCGCCAAGCGGGCGGCGGAGGAGGGCGTGACGAAGGCGGAGTTCATCCGGCGCACGCTCTGGGGCGCGGTGACGCGCCCGAAGCGGGCGAAGCTCTCGATCGGGGCGTTCAGCTCGAAGCCATGAGCGTCGTGCTCGACACCTCCGCCGCCGTCGCCGCCTACGACCGCGCCGATCCCGGCCACGAGGCCGTCGCCGAGCTGCTGCGCGCGCTCGACGACGAGCTCGTGACCACCCCGCTGGTCGCCGCGCAGATGGACCGCGCGCTCGCCGGCACCGAGGGCCGCGAGGCGCTCTGGAAGGACCTGGACAGCGGCGCGATCACCGTCCGCTGGTGGGCGGACGCGATGGAGGAGACGCTGCGCATCGCGCGCCGCCACCCGGTGCTCGGACTGGCCGACGCGTCACTCGTGGCGCTCGCGGGCAGGCTCAGAACCGACCGCATCGCGACCTTCGACCCGCACTTCGCCGACGTGACGCTTCCGCGCGGGAGGCCGATCGTCATGCTCCCTGACACTGAAACTGAGCGAGGGGCCCGCCTCGAGCGGCCACGTCGGCCGCCCTCGGCACCCTCGATCGGAGAGGACTGACACCCATGGCAGAGCACCCCAACAGCTTTGACGCGCGCGGCTCGCTGAAGGTCGGCGACCGCGAGCTGGAGATCTTCCGGTTGGACGCGCTGCAGTCGAAGTTCGACGTCGCGCGGCTGCCGTTCAGCCTCAAGGTCCTGCTCGAGAACCTGCTGCGCACCGAAGGCAACGGCTCGGTCGAGGCATCCGACATCGAGGCGCTTGCGACCTGGGACGCGAACGCCGAGCCCTCCAACGAGATCGCCTTCACGCCCGCGCGCGTGCTGATGCAGGACTTCACCGGCGTGCCGGCCGTTGTCGACCTCGCGGCGATGCGTGACGCGATGGCCGACCTGGGCGGCGACCCGGCGAAGATCAACCCGCTCGTGCCCGCCGAGCTCGTGATCGACCACTCCGTGCAGGTCGACGTCTTCGGCACACGCGATGCGTTCACCCGCAACGCCGAGCGCGAATTCGAGCGCAACCAGGAGCGCTACGCGTTCCTGCGCTGGGGCCAGGACGCGTTCGACAACTTCTCGGTCGTGCCGCCTGACACCGGCATCGTCCATCAGGTCAACCTCGAGTACCTCGGGCGCGTCGTGTTCGTCGACGACAAGCTCGGCCGGGCATACCCCGACACGCTCGTCGGCACTGACTCGCACACGACGATGATCAACGGCCTCGGCGTGCTCGGCTGGGGCGTGGGCGGCATCGAGGCCGAAGCCGCGATGCTCGGCCAGCCGATGTCGATGCTGATCCCGCAGGTCGTCGGCTTCAAGCTCGGCGGCGAGCTGCCCGAGGGCGCCACCGCGACCGACCTGGTGCTGACGGTCACCGAGATGCTGCGCAAGAAGGGGGTCGTCGGCAAGTTCGTCGAGTTCTTCGGCCCGGGCGTCACGAACCTGCCGCTCGCCGACCGCGCGACGATCGGGAACATGAGCCCCGAGTTCGGCTCGACCTGCGCGATCTTCCCGATCGACGCCGAGACGCTGCGCTATCTGGCGTTCTCCGGCCGGCCCAAGGAGCTGATCGACCTCGTCGAGGCCTACGCGAAGGAGCAGGGCCTCTGGCACGACGCCAACAGCGAGGAGCCCACATACTCGGACACGATCGAGCTGGACCTCGGTGACGTCGTGCCGTCGCTGGCGGGCCCGAAGCGCCCGCAGGACCGCGTGCCGCTCGACGGCGCCAAGGAAGCGTTCCGTTCGGCACTCGGTGACCTGCTCGGCGAGGGCGTCGAGGAGGTCACCGCCGCACACGACGAGGCCGTTGCCGAGTCGTTCCCCGCATCCGACCCGCCCGCCAACGGCGCGCCCGGGCACGAGGACTCGCCCGATCGCCCGAGCACGGCGCCGGCCGTCGCCGCCGGCACCGTTGTCGCCGAGCATTCGGACACCGCGATCGAGGTCACGATGGGCGACGACACGTTCCGCCTCGACCATGGCCACGTCGTGATCGCGGCGATCACCTCGTGCACCAACACGTCGAACCCGAGCGTCATGCTCGGCGCCGGCATCCTCGCGCGCAACGCGGCCGCCAAGGGGCTCACCCGGCAGCCGTGGGTGAAGACCTCGCTGGCGCCTGGCTCGAAGGTCGTCACCGAATATCTCGACCGCGCCGGCCTGACCGAGCCGCTCGAGCAGCTCGGCTTCAACCTCGTCGGCTACGGCTGCACGACGTGCATCGGCAACTCGGGCCCGCTGCCCGACGAGATCTCGGCGGCGGTCAACGAGGCCGACCTGGCGGTCTGCTCGGTGCTCTCGGGCAACCGCAACTTCGAGGGGCGCATCAACCCCGACGTGAAGATGAACTACCTGGCGTCGCCGCCGCTGGTCGTCGCCTACGCAATCGCGGGCACGATGGACATCGAGCTGGACAGCGATCCGCTCGGCGTCGGGTCCGACGGCGAGCCGGTCTACCTGCGCGACATCTGGCCGTCCTCGCAGGAGGTCGCCCAGGTCGTCGAGGAGGCCGTGCAGTCGGACATGTTCCGCAAGTCCTACGGCGAGGTCTTCGCCGGCGACGAGCGCTGGAACGGCCTGGACGTCCCGTCCGGCGACCGCTTCGCCTGGGACGACGCTTCGACCTACGTCGCGCTGCCGCCGTACTTCGAGGGCATGGATCCCGAGCCCCAGCCGATCGCGGACATCGAGGGCGCGCGCGTGCTCGCCAAGCTCGGCGACTCGGTCACGACCGACCACATCTCGCCGGCCGGCTCGATCAAGAAGGACTCGCCCGCGGGCAAGTGGCTGATCGACCACGGCGTCGAGCCGCGCGACTTCAACTCCTACGGCTCGCGGCGCGGCCATCACGAGGTGATGATGCGCGGCACGTTCGCGAACATCCGCCTGCGCAATCAGCTCGCGCCGGGCACGGAGGGCGGCTTCACCAAGAAGGACGGCGAGGAGCTGTCGATCTTCGACGCGGCGATGGCGTTCGCCGGCGAGAACACGCCGCTGGTCGTGCTTGGCGGCAAGGAGTACGGCTCGGGCTCGTCGCGCGACTGGGCGGCGAAGGGCACGAACCTGCTCGGCGTGAAGGCCGTGATCGCCGAGTCGTTCGAGCGCATCCACCGCTCGAACCTCGTCGGCATGGGCGTGCTGCCGCTGATGTACCCCGACGGCGAGTCCGCCGACTCCCTCGGTCTGTCCGGCGAGGAGGAGTTCACGATCACCGGGCTGGCCGAGCCGATGAACAACGGCGACCTGCCCCGCGAGGTCACGGTCAAGGCCGGCGACAAGGAGTTCCAGGCGCGCGTCCGGATCGACACGCCGAAGGAGGCGGAGTACTTCCGTCACGGCGGGATCCTGCAGTACGTGCTGCGGTCGCTGGCGGCGAACTGAGCTGCGTCGAACGCTGCCCGCGATATGCGCGGGTAGCGTTCCTTTCACCGCCGAGGAAGCGGTTAGAGTCGCCACGCCGTGAGCTTCTCCGACTGGCTGCTCGCACTGCACCTGATCGCGGCGTTCGCTTTGATCGCGGCGCTCGTGCTGTTCACGGCCGTGATGGTCGCCAACTGGGGCAACGGGAGTCCGCAGCGCGCGTCGGCCTACTTCCGGCTCGCCGCGATCGGGGGCCCGCTGATCGCGGCGGGCGCAGGGCTCACGCTGGTTCTCGGTATCTGGCTCGCGATCGATCTCGACGCCTACCATCCGTGGGACGGGTGGATCATCGCGGCGATCGTGCTGTGGGCGATCGGCGGCGCCACCGGGTCGCGCGTCGGCGCCCACTACTCCGGGCTGCAGGAGCTCGTAGACAGGCTGGCCGCCGCCGATGGCGACGAGCCGAACGCGGAGCTTGCGGCGCGGTTGAGCGATACGAAGGTCCGCACCCTGCACGCGATCACCATCGTCGCGTTCGTCGCCGTGCTCGTCCTCATGATCTTCAAGCCGGGAGCGTGACCGTGGTCGCCCTCATCCGCCCCGACAGCTGGAATTGGGCGCTGCTGCTGCACGTCGGGGGCGCGATGATCCTCGTCGGCGGTCTGGTCACGGCCGGCGGCGCATCGTTGGTGATGCGCGGTGACGCGACGGGCGCGCTCACTCGCTTCTTCTACCGCGTGCTCGTGCTGGTAGCCCTGCCGGGGATGATCCTGATGCGCGCCGGTGCTGCCTGGATCTACGACAAAGAGGGCTACACCGGCAACGGTGATCCCACGTGGCTCGGGATCGGCCTCAGCACAGCGGACGGCGGCGCGGTGCTGTTCATCATCGCGCTGATCCTGGGCGGCATCGGGCTGCGGCGGTCTCGCCGGGGCGCTGGTGGCGAGGGACTTCTGCGCGCCAGCGGCGTGATCGCACTCGTGCTCCTCGTGGCCTATGTCGTCACGGTGTGGGCGATGGCCGGCAAGCCGGCCTGACACATCGGTTCTGCGGCCTGATCAGACGAGCTGTGTGATCAGGAACGCAACGGCCACGACGGTCACCAACAGCAGCATCACGAGCGAGCCGTCGATCGACGATGGGCGGTTCTGATTGGGCATGCGCAAAGGATACACGCCGTCTAGACATACTGTCTAGTCATCTTGTCGAGTAGCGTGCGGCGCATGCCTGCCTCGGCGCATCGCGCGAAGCGCCCGGACGGTGCGGCGCGCGACGCGCTGCTCGCCGCCGCCGAGCGTCTGTTGGCCGACCGCCGCATCGCGGACCTGACGGTCGGCGATGTGCTCGCGGAAGCGGCCGTCGCGCGCGGCAGCTTCTACTTCTACTTCGGCTCGAAGTACGACCTCGTCGTGGCGCTGGCGCAGGAGATCATGGACGAGGTCGAACAGGCGTCGGCGCCCTGGCTGGACCGCGGTGAGCTCGAGCCTCGCGCGGCGCTACGCGCGGCGGTGCGCGGCGCGCTCGGCGCGTGGCGCGATCACGGCGCGGTGCTGCGTGCGGTCGCCGAGTCGTGGCACGCGAGCCCTGAGCTCGAGAACGTCTGGGGCGGGTTCGTGGAGCGGTTCGTGACTCGGGCGCGCAGTCAGATCGAGCGCGAGCGCAAGAGCGGAGCGGCGCCCGCCGGGCCGGACGCCGGCACGCTGGCCGCCTCGTTGATCTGGATGAACGAGCGCGTCTTCTACCTGTGGGCAACCGATGCCCAGCCTGAGCTCCGCGACCCGGAGGTCCTTGTCGACACGCTCACCGCGATCTGGCTGGGCGCGGTCTACGGGGGCTGAGCGCGAGGCGCCCGTCGACGACCCCTGGCCCGCGGCGTGAGCGGAAGCCTGTGTGATCCTATGGCCGCGAGCCGGCCGCTCGTTATCGCCGAAAGCCGCCACGGGGACAAACGACGTGGAAGCCGCCTGGCCCGATCGGGTAGACCCGAGGCGCCCCGGGCGGCGTGTCATTCAAGTTCCCCTGAACGCACGGCCACCCGTTCAGCACCTTCGGGTGCCGGAACACGCCACGGACGTTCTGGTCTCCTCCCTTGTGCGCGGCTCTTACGAGGGATCGCTCTGGCGGCTCGCCGGTGAAACCGGGTGGGCGTCCGCCGCCCGTCTTCGTGCTCGGGATAATGAAGAACGTCAGATGCGTGGCTCTGTGGACCGTGCCGGTCCAGCGAATGACCACATCCTTGCCGCGCACCGACAGGGTGTAGGAGCCCCGGGACAGGTACGGATCCGCCTTCGTGGACGCCGTGAAGTGCGAGCGCTCGATCCCGGTGGCCCCGGCACGAGCAGCCAAGGCGACCACGGCGATCAGGAGTCCAAGGAACCGCATCGCACGCGGACAGTCTCAGAATCCCGCCGGCTCGGTTTGAGTCACCGACCTACCGTCGCGGAACCGCGCCGTGAGTGCGATTTCGCCGCTCGGGAAGTCGCCGTCGTAGACCGCGACGAACGCGTGTGCGCGGCCAGACGGGACGAGCGTGCGCACGTCACGCGGCGTGCTGATTGTGATCAGCGTCACGTCGGGGCGCGTGATCCCGTAGATAGAGATGCGGCCTCGAAGCGTCCGCAGCAGCGGCCGCGCCGGGTCGATCTCGTCACCCAGGAAGTCGGATTCGCCGGAGAGCCCGAACTGCACGGGCCGTCGGCGGGTGAGCTTCAGCCGCGGGTCCTGGCAGGACATCCCGACGCCGGCGCCGTCGTTCTCGTAGAGCGAGCCGGCCCGCAGGTCGATGCGCCCGACGCGGTCGCCGACGATCTGCTCGGCGTCACCGAAGCACCAGCCGCCGCGGCTCCCGCGGGCCGTCAGAACCCCAAGCGCGGGCCCGCCGCCAGGGTCCGGTGCGCGAGCCTCGAGTCGAACGGTGCCGGGGACCGGCCGCGCAAAGCGCCTGCGCTCGAAGGCCGGGTAGGACGCGTGGCCGTAGCTGACGTGCTTGGTCGCGCCGTCGCGATAGTCCACCGTGATCGCGACGTCCCGCTGGTGCAGCGCTGGCCCGGCGAACAGCAGGAAGGCGCCGCGCGCCGAGCGGCGCGGATGGACGACCCGGCGCCCGAGGCGGACCGTCAGGTCCTTCACGCGCGCGCCTACTGCGCCCCA
>Ga0308175_100002828_pt1 | contig 11907 bp, 11 predicted proteins | sample PhyCR1_3_FD_203893 | JGI IMG/M metagenome (GOLD analysis project Ga0308175, IMG submission 203893) | Soil microbial communities from UC Gill Tract Community Farm, Albany, California, United States - DLSLS.C.R1 | ecosystem: Environmental > Terrestrial > Soil > Agricultural land | place: USA... | reverse complement strand
GTCCAGGGTTTGGCTTTGGAAGACCTGGTTTTGGTTTTGGTGGTCCCTTTGTAGGAGGGTTAGCTGGTGGTTTATTAGCCGGTTCTTTACTTTCTCCATATGGCTATGGTGGTTATGGATATGGAGCTCCATATGGATACGGTGGCTATGGAGGTTGCTGTTAATCCCCTTTGAAATAAAAGTAGAATGTTTAAATTAAGACTTGTTATGTGTTATGTAAAATAAGAATTTAGTGTTTAAATATCTATCAAACTAGCTTACAAAAATTCTATTAGAAATAGGATCCGATGGAATTCATTATTCCATCGGATTAATGAGGAAAAGAGCCTTATAAACTTCATTTACTTACTTATTAATAACTACCCTTAAAGCAAGTACAACCAACAATAACTAATAATATAAACAGAACAACAATGATAGCAAAACTACCACCTGAGTTACCACCATAGCCATAGCCGCCTCCAAAACCGCAGCCACCTCCGTAACCACCGAAAAAGCCCATATCTTCACCACCCTGCACGTTATATTTTTATAATATGTACAAGTAATAAAAATGCTCGCCTAAAATATAAAAGCTCAAATTAACCATTAATATATAGACAATCGTACAAGCCTTTTAAGAAGTTTTACATAGAATGAAGTATCCTTGTACAAGGAAGAGGTGCCTAACCCCCCTGAACCTGTTATTACCACCGCCAAAATAACAGGTTTAGTACATAACAGAGAAAAAACTTCCTTCCCGACTTCAAGGAAGTTTTTTCTCTGTTATCACAATATTTTTTGACTTTACAATCAGGAAATTGAAAAAAGAAGGGCAAAAAGATTTTAAGTGTGGGACCAAAATTAGTTTAACTACACTATATGAGTTAATGGCTCTTTAGGTAACTTGCCTATTGGGAATAAAACTTTACCTTTTGAGCAAACTACACAACATGGAGAGCTTCCTTTTAAAAATTCTACTCTCTCTCCATTACACCTAACAAACTACTTTGAGACCTTTCTAAACGACTTAGGTAGGGCGAAGGGTAGTTTGTTTTTTATGGACATGAAGTCATAGAATTTAAAAAACAGGCATATGATTTATAAAGACCCCACGTGCTTATAGATTGAACTAGTAGATAACCCATGAATACATTTATTCTTGGGTTATTTGCTTTCTATATGAATTAAAACATCATAACCGGAACAAACTACTAAAGACGCTTAAAAACATCAAAATATGTATAGCACATGTTATTAATCAGAAAAGCCACTGACATACGCCAGTGGCTTTTCTCTCTTTAGAATGTATATCTTTAATTAACATAAAACGTATTATAATAAGCCAGAACCAAAATAAAAACAGACTAACTACTTCCCACATAGTCAGTGTGCCTTTCTTGTCCTTAAAAATGAATCCTAAAGACAAACGCCTTACTTTTCCGTCCCTATATTTTATGCATATGGCTAATATAAAAGACTTAAATTAAGAATTTTTTGAGCAAACTACTCAAGACGCCGTGAGGCTTCAGTCCTTTGGTTAAATAAATGTAGCAGACAAACCTACTGATCCCTGTCCAGTAGGTTTGTCTCTTTTTCGGCTGTATATCATATACATTCTTAGTTACCATAATGATTATTACCAGAAGCAAAAATTCAACCATCATTGAACATACAAACACTTTTTCGATTAATGAATAAAGTATATAGAAAGGGTGATTGAAATAAAGATATACTATATGCATTATAACTTTAAGAATGGTATGTATTATGTAGACAAGTCATTCCCACAAAAAAATAAGAAAAGAAAAAATTCCACTAATACTAAGAAAATAAATACGGCTGTTAATTCACCAACAGAAATAACCAATAAAAATCGTAATTCAGAAATAAACACTCCCACCAATAATTTCAGTTCTAAATTTGGAAAAACTGAGATAATTTCTTCAAGGATGATTGTAATAGATGGTGGTATGAGGTTTTAACTATTTAAATTATTATTAAAAATACTATATTTCAGTTATAAGGGCCACAAAAGAGAATTATTTATATAATAATTCTCTTTTGTGGCCCTTATTTTTAACTAATTTCTAATAAATAAAAAGATATCATATTTAAATGATTAAATGGTACAAGCCTTTGCTTAAAACTTACATATAATAAATTAAATAGAGATTAAAATAGTCTTTATTTAATTTAGTATAGCAAGGGGGGATACTGAGAATGATTCCAGAAGTGTTAAGAATCCTTGATCCTGGAACGCCAATTGCACGTTTAGTTTTAAATGGTGTTCAAATTAATAACGTTGTATTTTCAAGCTTTGATGAAGCAAAAGCTTTGGCATATTTCGCTACTTCAGAAGGAATTCTCGCTGTAGATGTTGAGGAAATTCAAGCTCTACAAGCAGCTTAAATATATATATTATTTAAATTAGGAAACAAACTGCTCAAGACGCCATGAGGCATCTTAAAGCTAATTCTCCAGTTTCTTTACGAGGACAGAAAAACCATTGATTGGACCAAGTGGTTTTTCTCTTTTTACCCTAAATAAAGAGGAGGTAATTAAGATAGAACAATGGCTTAACCTTATTGGAAATTTTGGCTTTCCTATTGTTGTTACTTTTTATCTTCTATTACGCTTTGAAAAGAAAATAGATCATTTAACAGAAGCTATTAATAAAATAGCCACTAGTATTGAAAAAGAACAGGACAAGCAATAAATAATCGATTTATGGACTTATTTTTAATTAATCTTTTAGTATGAATAATGCCTAATAATTTGAGCTAACTATCCAAGGCGCTCTGCAACGTCAGCTAACTATTGATTACCATTCATGAAACAGAAAGAACTACCCTATCACACACCTGGGTAGTTTTTTCTGTTTTTAAGCTGTATATGGTATACATGCTTAGTTAAGTCGGTTAAGTTAGGGGCATCACTGCCCCTTCCTCCCCTAAGAACCGTGCGAGTCCCTTTCAAGACACATCGGCTCAAGCCTCCCATTGCAGGTCCATTTGCTGTCGTATCCTCATCACACACCATATCGGTAAGTAAAACGTACACCGACGCTCCAAATGGAGGTATACATAACAGTACGTTTCTTTCGTCAGAAGATAGCCACAACCTTATGTTCCTACGAGAGACCAACGAGAAGTCAGCTCCCTTTCGAGTCTATCATGGGTTTGTCCGTAAGGACGATAGTATCCGTTCAGTTATACAGTTTCCTGCTTTCCTGTTCTCTTTCGAGATAACGGCATTCGCTTTCTCTCGTATCCTTTACCCTCTGTCACATCGTTTGACTTTACAATCATCCTACTGTTTATACAGATGACAAAGGGCTTACCAAGTTCCGCATCTTATAGATACGACGAGGTTAGGTGGGCTCTTTACTCCGGGCAAGATATGGGACGCGTCACAGCAGCATTATGAATCTGCTTTTCCTCTTGCCAATACCCAGGCAATTCTGTGCACTATCCTAAGCTAACACTTACGAAGCTTACAAACCTTCACTAATGTTCACCATACTCATCTTCCCCTAGCAGTGTTCCGAGTCGTGCACTGACTCTCTGTTTCCACATTTCCGCATGCAACCCACGAGCCCGTTACCAGGCCCGCAGTTTTGGACGGGGATAGTTTTTGCGTCTAAACCAGTGGCGTAAGCCACACTATATAAAAGCGACTTCTTGTCGCACCATAATGTCTCTTATAAGAAGCAAAAAGCCTTAAAACGATTAGTTTTAAGGCTTTTTGAATAGAGATCTTAAAAATAAAAGAAGAGAAAAGATTTTCATATATTGCTATAAACCTTGATATATAAAGGTTTATAAGACTTTTTAAAAAGTTGTTTTTAACTCCTATATAAGTTTATTCTAACTCCTATACGGGTTATTTTTAACTCATATAGGAGTTAAAATAAACTGTTTTAAAGAGTTGTTTTTTCAAAAAAATCAAGAGTTAAAAACAACACTATTAAAGAGTTGTTTTTAACTCCAATAAAGAGTTGATAATAACTTGAATATGAGTTAAGATAAAAATATAGCAAATGGTAAAAAATGATAGAGGTGGGTAATGTGGCTAAGATATCAAAAGTTGAAACAACAAAAGTAGTTGATATGAACGGAGAAATAACGGAAGAAACGACGAGTGTTTCTTTTAACTATGGAAAAGAGCCCGATTATATAAAAGTATATCTAGACAACATTGTTGTATTAGCAGAAATACAAGGATGGATAAGTAAGGTATTATACGAGCTTATTAAAGGCGTAACTTATGCAAATAAAGGACAATTTATCATCATTAATTCAGGATATAAACGAATTGTAGCTGAAAATTTAGGCATTAAACAACAATCAGTAACTAATGCAGTTAATCAGTTAACCAAAAAGAATATTCTAATAAAAAAAGAAACAGGCGTTTTCTTATTAAACCCTCAATTCTTTGGAAGAGGTGAATGGAAAGACATCTCTAAAATTAGATACGAAGTAGAACTAAGTGCAGATGGTAAAGTCATGCGATTAAAAGATACAACTTGAAAAAATCATTAAAACATCGTGTTCAAAAGAATGAACACGATGTTTTCTACAGTTGCACATATATGTTCACTTTTAGTTAACATAAAACCCCTTCTAGGTAGCATAAAAAAGGTTAACTCTAATGAGTTAACCTTTTTTATTTAATAGAGCATATCCCAATTTGGAAACTAAATATAAAGAAAAAATCATTACTAATGTTCGAGATATTAGATAACCATCAATAGCTAGCTCATAACCTTTCGGAACTAATAAGTTTGGGTTAACAAATAAATAAATTGATAATGCCAATGATAAAAAGATTAAAATGTAAGCTACAACTGACCTATTTTCCATAAACATTCCACCTTGCAATTATATATAATCTAAATAATAACATTTATGGATAAATAAAGTTATTTAATTTACATAATCAAAATTCTAGGAAGATATGATCTGTTCTCTCTGTTAAGACAACAATCCAAACTTTTATATTAAAATTGCATATTATATAGGATATCGGTATCTAAAAGGAGGTGCTTAAGATAGAATATTGGCTTAATCTCGTTGGAAATTTAGGCTTTCCTATCGTTATAGCCTTTTACCTTTTAATACGATTTGAAAGAAAAATAGACCGCCTAACAGAAGCCATTAATAAAATAGCCACTACCATTGAAAAAGAAAAGGACAAGCCATAAAAATTTAAAGGTAGGTAATTTCATACTCTAATACAAAGAAGATATGGGCTACTCATTAGGCCATATCTTTTTTGTATAGGTTAGGTTTATATAACTCTACATGAAGATGATTTTCTTAGAAAGACGGATGATCCTAAGAAATCTTGATGTTGAGAATAACCAATACTACTTACATCCTATTCATTAGCCTAATTTTAAGTGAATTGTCCATTATGAATATTTTCTTATATAATGAGCAAACTACTCAAGATACGTTAGGTATCACTTTTAATACCTTGATACGTTACTGAAAAAACTCCTGACCAACCTGCAGGAGTTTTTTCTCTTTTTAAGCTGTATATGGTATGCATTTGTAGTTAACATAATGTCTCTTTCCGGAACACAACTCAAAAAAGAACCCTTGTCGCAGAACGGTTCCGCCGAGGGTTCTTTTTCCGGAGTATGCAGCTTTTTATACATCCTTGATATGACTGGTTTTTCCCAAGATCTAGGTGGAGGGAGAATGTATAAAAAGTCTGCATTTTATACATATGCAAAACGGTTCAAATAATTGATTTTGTATACAAATATGATATATTAAAAGTCAGACTATTTTTTACAAATTTCAACATAACCCTATTTTTGAGCAACCTCCCGTCCACTGCAGAGGTTGCTCTTTTATTTTGTATATGTAGCAACACATTAAAAATATCCTCTAATTACAGAACGTGGTAAACTATGAATGTTTCATACTTCGGATACGTATGAACAAACCCTTACAAAAAAAGCAACCTCGTTCATTGGCCAATGCCGAGGTTGCTTTTTTGTTGTTTTTAATAGCTCTATTTAATCTTTTCTAATTCATTTAACATCCTATCAATAAATTCACTAATTTCTACTGTATTCTTAAATCAATTATTATGAGAATCTATATATAATTCAATAAACAAGGGTTGGTGAAAAATACAAATGAAAGCTGAATTACTAATAGTAGATGAAAAGTTAGCATTAATAGTTAAGAAACAAGATATAAAAACTGATTATGATAAAGAAATAATTGCTAGGATTGTTGGTGATATGTACTTTACCCATTCCATGACCGTATCTTTTACAAAAGAAGAGATTCAAGAATCCTTAAATAAGATAAAACAGGCTTATATATGCTTTATTATGGAGGATAGTTACGATCCTGATGTTAGAGTAATTGGTTATACAACGGAACAATTTAAAGCACTAAAAATGCTCAGTGAAAAAATTCACCACCTCAAATCGCCAGATAAACCAAAGTTAATTTTAAATTAAATAAAGTTTTAAATAGAAAGAGGCTTTTCTCTTAATAGAGAAAAGCCTTTTCTTTATGCTGATCAGTTTGAACACTGATTTTACCACATATTTAATACTTAATAAGACTATTTTCTTACATGTAACAGGACTATTTAATCTTTTCTAATTCATTTAACATCTCGTCAATAAATTGACTAATTTCTACAGTATTATTACTTGTAAACCCCTCTTTAAATGCCGTTTTGATCAGAGATTTCCTCTCTTTTTCAATCTCAACTGTTAAAGCTTCTTTTAAGATCACTTTATGAGACTCCAATATTCCCCTCACCCATTTGCTTTTAATGGCAAAACTAATATAAAGTTGATTGGTTTTAGAATAATCAACTTTATATTAGTTTTATCTTTTTATTTGTATACAAATAATATTTTACAGTATACAAATGTCCTTATACAACGGAATTTTATCTTAAAATCAAAACTTGTCATACAAATTTTGATTTTCATCTTCACAGTCAAGAAAGTTTGTGATATACTTCACATATAAAGATATCCATGACGAACCAGAACACTCTTGAATGTAATATAGAAAAAGCTATTTCACTCCGATGCCAATACGATTGAAATAGCTTTTTTTATATGGCTTTAATTATATTTACTGACCAGAAAAACCGTAATGATAAGCATTCAATAATAAAAAAATATCATAACCAGCTACAACTACAAAAGCAATAAGTAAGAGTGTCGTTTTCATTTTACTCAACTTCATGTCTCCTTTTTACCGTTCTAAGTCTTGTTCCTGACGTGTGGATTGCTTGCGGATCCCACCGACATATTGAAAAAATGATATCTGCTTCATCTTCTCCACATTTTTATCAATCCAATTCAACGCTTTTTCCTTCCAGACTTTTAAGGTCTTATTCTCTTCTCTTAATTCATGAACCTGCTCATTCGCCTTATCCAACTCTTCTTTTGGCACATAATCCTTTATATAACTAAGATTCATCTTTGTTAAGCTCTCATTCACTTCGTTTACTTGTACAAGCTCTTTTTTCGTTTTCTCATGTTTCTGCTTCTCAATCATTAAATCATCGCTGAGAGAGCTTATATGGGCTTTATATTGCGTATCTAGTTCTCTCTTAACCTCATCTTTCACATTTTCCCTTTGTTCAGCTGAAAAATCACGGACAAGCTTCTGGCGCATTTGTTTCTTTGCCTTCTCTACGTGGCCATCTTGATCCGCCGCATATATCTCTAATTCTTGCCTTGTCTCACTCAAATCATGCTTTAAAGTCTTATTCTCTTTTTCATAACGATCAACTTCGTGACTCAATGCATGCGTGCGCTCATGTTCGGCCGCCAATGTTTGCTGCAGCTCTTTTGTAAGACTCATAAGCTCATGGAAATCTGCTTCTTCCACTTTCACTTTGGAACCCATGACACTCTTGGCCGCCTCTACTTCAATTGGTTGGCTACATAACTCTTCGATCCGTCTCTCGCTACGTATATCAACGGGTGGTGCTGCTTTCAACTCCACTAAGTTGTCCATCTGTTGAAGCTCTTTTTCCTTGTGAGCCACTAATTGTTGCAAATGCTTTAGCTCTTTTTCACGTTCTTGTTTCTTAAACTCATGCACACTTTTATGCTCCAGCTCGCTCGGCTCGCCACGCTCAATGTCATAGCCACGTTTGTTCATGTAGTTATGAAAGTCATCCTGGATTCTACGAATCTTGGTTTTACCATGAAAATACTCTTTCGCCGCCAAGCGTCGATCCTCCGTAATCGGAACAAAACCCACGTGCATGTGTGGCGTCGCTTCATCGTTATGTACCACCGCATATAAAATATTCTGCTGGCCATACTTACCGGCAATATGATCCAATGATGCTTCAAAATATTTACGCTGCTCGTCTCGCGACATCGCATGCATATACTCCGGACTGGCCGACACAAAGAACTCTGCCACCAGGACCGCATCATTCCGAATTTTTCGTTTCACACGGGTGGCCGTCATCTTCTTAATTTCTTCGTGGTACTTAATTTTGTCCTCATTCACAAAGTCATAGTTGAGCATCGTTCTGCTTGAATCGATGTCTTTATTTTTACTATTCTCGCCTTCTCGTTGGTTGTGTTTCTGGATCCCCAATATTGCGTCTTTGTGGAACTTTTGCATGCGGATAATCCCATATTTGGCCATCCCTCAATCCCCCATTTCGACCACTATTCTTAGGTCTAGCATACCACAACTTTAGATTTGGTGTAACGCACTACACCAATTTTTCATCTTCGATAAAATTGGGAGCGCGCTCTACGAGGTGGCGGTCGGGGTTCCTCCCTATGTTTGGCTCCGCCAAAACGAAAAAAGACATCCTAAACGGATGCCCTTTTTCGTTAAGACCGCGGACGCCGTCCACCACCTGCCAAAGGGAAGCCCCTTTGGAATGGCTTCTACAAACACCCCCAACCCCCTCAATCTTTGAGGGGGCTCCCTCGCCGGTTGGCGTCAAACAAACAGGTTTGTTTGAGTGCCAAGAGGGTCTTGGTGTAGTGACATTGTCAATTCCTTAATGCTCCCTACGGTCCGCTTACCATTGACAATGGCGAAATTTAGAATACTACTTCTTTTTATAGTTATAACTCAGTTCGATCATTTGCTTCCGGTGGCTTTTCTATCCATCCTCTTTCAATCATAATATTCCCCCAACTAGTAGTAAGTTTTAAATCTCTTAGAATTGATGCTTCACAGTGTCCTACTACATCAATTCTCATACTGACAGACATAGTAACCGAATAATATATCATAGCTAAATTAAACATAAATCCGGCATGAAATAGCATTAGTTTATCTGAAAAAGGTGCAATTTTAGAATTTGTAACTTCTCTATCTAATAACGGTGGGGTATGGAGACCCCCTTCATGTAATAGTGAAGAAAAAAGACCTATATGCTTATTAACTAAATTTAAACCATCATCCATAAACTTACGTATTTTTTTATCTTGGACTACCTGCTGAAATCCAAGAAGAATGCCTTTTGCTGAAATACTCTTCTTTAAATCAGTATATATATTTCCTGCCTCCATCGAATTTAAGGGTCTTTTCTTCCCCAATATATCCATCGCATATCCTAATTCTGTTATGTATTCGACACTTTGAGGCACTGAAAAATAAGGATCTCTCTCATAAAGACCTTTAGATAAGAGAATATCAATGGATCTGTTATAAACATCCATGGCGTCCATATTACATCGATAATAAAGATCCCTAATATCTTTCCGAACAGAACTACTGAATGACATACTATGTCCTGATAATCCATGAATCGTCATAGTATGTATGTAATGTAACCAAAGTGAATCCGTGAATAAAGGTGGAGCTTCCAAATTTACATCTTTATCTGTAAAACCCTTTGGCAAAGGGAAATTCTCAGCATTTAAAATCTTTTTTAACATTTTGAGATGTTTTTGAGATAGTTCTAAGCAGAACTCGAAAAGAGAACGAACTTCGAAATCTTTAACAGTTGCTAATACATATTTACTGATGCAAATTGCCATCGTTTCCCTCATATATTGAACCCACAGACTTGTAATTTCTGAAGAGGTTAATCTAGTATCATTTTTCTTATTCAAATTACTTACCTCCATAGCATATAAACCATATCGTTTAGTTTGCCCTAGAAGTATTTATTTATGAAAATAAGCGTATCGACTGCCGATTCGCACCCAATATGCTCATTTGAAGATACGTCATAGTAGCTTGGCCGCTTTAAAAAATAAAAAGCAAAAGGATGCCCTTTTGCTTTTTAAATACACATTATTCATTTACACATCGTAGGTTGGTCAATCAATAGCATAGGCTGTTCAACTTTGGCATTTGTCATTTGTTCCTGAACAAAGATCCATATAGCAAGGTTGATCACGACGGCCGTCAGTAGAAAACTTCTATTTTTACTAATAAAGGTTTCCTCCTTTAAGTCATAGTCACAACAAAGACCGCCCATTATGTATCAGTCTATAAGGCGGCCTTCATTGTATGTATGCTATATCTTTATTCTAAAAATCACGACATTATCTCTCATAATACTGTATTTTTTACTACAGCTATCTACGTTACAGTGGGAAGTAGCCCCAAGGGCAGACATATAAAATTCAGTGCCTGGGCAAAGAGGAATGATCTGAAATCATCTCGGTTTGCCCAGGCACTTTTTAAAATTCTGCTTATAATGATAAATTAGCTAAGTCTTTAATTTGGTATTCAACTAGAGTTTTAATAATGTGAGCATCAATCGTATATTACATTTTTTCCTTCTTCAGTTAACTTTTTTAAAGATGTAAGCATATGATTTATTTCTTCATCGGAATGTCTTTCCCATGAACCTAATTCAGCTACTATTTTCAAAGGAGATTTAGATCTATAAGAACGTGTTGGGTTCCCTGGAAATTTTTTGTCAGTTAAATTCGGATCATTTTCAAAATCGCCTAATGGTTCTACAATATAAATTCTCTCTTTTGAATTAGATCTTGCTAATTCAGCACCCCATTTAGCAGCATTTAATGTTCCAGTAAAATAGATATGGTTAGATTTTTTATCCTGGTAATTAGATAAACACAACGGTTCAAGCAGGTCTCCAATTTTTAGTTCTGCTTTAGTACCATGAAAAAACGGACCAGGATCTAAGACATTTTTCTTCTCATTCATATAGCCACACCCTTTATACTTTTTGACTTGCGTATAACAGTATAAGGCCGGACATGAGTGAAAAAACAGTCTATAAATAATTTTCAAATAGGGTTATAATTAAAGTAGAGATTAGGATGTTATCGGAAATAACTCATTTAAATAAAAAAAGACTGCCAGCTAGTTGGCAGTCTTTTTTTATTTCCAAAATTCCCACCACTTCTTTTTCTTTTCTTCACTGGCAGCAATAAGTTTTTGAGTTTCTTGAATTCCTTTAACAGCATCTAAAAGTTCACGATCTCTATTCTCTAATCTCTTCGAAATATACTCATCTCTTTGTTGGATCTGTTTCAGTAATTCTTGATTAAATTTCATTTGTTCTTCTTTAAAATCTTCAAATTGTTTTAGTAATTGCTCATACTGTTGTGTCCCCTGATATGTCACTAATTCCTCTGTGTCACGGTCTGACACATCGTCTTCGCCAACCGTTGATATCACTGCATTTATAGCCTGATCCAGTGACATATCAGGGTGCTTTATCAACTCTCTAATCTTACGTAAAACAATTACATCCTTATCAAAGAAACCTCTGTGGCCCAACTCATTTTTATGGATATGGTACCCTGCTTTTTCAAGCAGCTGAGAATACTTACGAACAGTAGTGTTCTGTATCGCTAAAAGGGTAGCGACTTCCCTTGCTGTATAAACCTTTTGCTGCTTCTTTGTGTCACCTGACATATCGCACAACCTCCTGCTATGTCCTATGATATGTCATTCGATATATAAA
>Ga0308175_100002827_pt1 | contig 11908 bp, 12 predicted proteins | sample PhyCR1_3_FD_203893 | JGI IMG/M metagenome (GOLD analysis project Ga0308175, IMG submission 203893) | Soil microbial communities from UC Gill Tract Community Farm, Albany, California, United States - DLSLS.C.R1 | ecosystem: Environmental > Terrestrial > Soil > Agricultural land | place: USA... | reverse complement strand
GTTCCGGCGACGTGCGTCTGCAGCGGCTGCACGGGCCGGGACGGGTCGCCACCGGCTCGGGCGATGTGACCATCGGCTCCGCCGACGAGTCGGTGCAGGTCCGGTCCGGATCCGGCGACATGCGGGTGCGCGAGGCCCAGGACGACGTGTCCTTGAACACCGCCTCCGGCGACCTGGTCGTCGACGTGATGAACCGCGGCCAGCTCACCGCCAAGAACGTCTCCGGCGACATCCGGGTCGGTGTCCCGGGCGGCGTCCCGGTCTGGACCGACATCTCCAGCGTGACCGGCAGCGTCCGGTCGGACCTCGAGGGCGCCGGCGAGCCCGCCGACGGCCAGGACTACATCGAGCTGCGGGCGCGGACCGTCAGCGGCGACGTGTACCTCCAGCAGCTCTGAACCGCTACCGGTGACCGATCGAGATCAGCACCGTCCATACATGAGAGACACACGAGGAGAACACCATGCCTGACTACAACCTGTTGACCGAGGACCTCGTCCACGCCCAGATCGACGAGCGCGCCCGGCGGGCCAGCCGGGTCCGCATGCCGGGGCCGCGGCGGCCACGAGGCCGGCACGCGCTGGCCCAGCGGCTGCACCGGATGGCCGAACGGCTCGACACATGAACACCCCACGTGAGGCCGCCGGCGGTCTGCCTGCCCTCCGGGCTCAGACCTCGGTGCGGTGGAAGTTCAGGTGAGACCGGTACGGGGTCGGCCCTCGCTGACCCTGGTACCGCGAGCCGTACTTCTCCGAGCCGTACGGATGCTCCGACGGAGACGACAGCCGGAAGAAGCACAGCTGGCCGATCTTCATCCCCGGCCACAGCTTGATCGGCAGGGTCGCGACGTTCGACAGCTCCAGCGTCACGTGCCCGGAGAACCCCGGGTCGATGAACCCGGCCGTCGAGTGCGTCAGGAGGCCGAGCCGGCCCAGCGACGACTTGCCCTCCAGCCGGGCGGCCACGTCGTCCGGAAGAGTGACCACTTCGTACGTCGACCCGAGCACGAACTCGCCGGGGTGCAGGATGAACGGCTCGTCGCCGCTCGGCTCCACCTGGCGGGTGAGGTCCGGCTGGTCGGCCGCCGGGTCGATGTGCGGGTACCGGTGGTTCTCGAAGACCCGGAAGAACCGGTCCAGGCGGACGTCGACGCTGGAGGGCTGGACCATCCCGGTGTCCAGCGGCTCGAGGGCCACCCGGCCGGCGTCGATCTCGGCGAGGATGTCTCGATCGGAGAGCAGCACCCGCTCAACCTACTGGGCCGGGACCGCTGCCGCGGCTCCGCGGTGCGACCTCGTGCCGCCGCACAGCCACGTCGCGCCATGCCTCTTGACATGGCGAATATCCGAAGTGGAGTATTCCTGCATGAGCACCAGGCGGCGGGTGGCCAACCTGCTGGCGCTGGCCGTGCTCGCCTGCGTGGCGGAGCGGCCGATGCACCCGTACGAGATCTCCACGACGCTGCGCACCCGCGGCAAGGAGAGCAGCATCAAGCTCAACTTCGGGTCGCTGTACTCCGTCGTGGAGTCGCTGGCCAAGCACGGGCTCATCGAGGCGCGCGAGACCGTGCGGGAGGGGCGGCGCCCGGAACGGACGGTCTACGCGATCACCGCCGCCGGGCGCGCCGAGCTCGAGGACTGGATGGCCGAGCTGCTCTCCACCCCGACGCCGGAGTACACCTCGCTCGGCGCCGCGCTCTCGCTGGTGGCCGCGGTCTCCCCCGACGAGACCGTGCAGCTGCTCACCGCCCGCGCGGCACGGCTGCGCATGGAGCTGGGTGCGGTCGAGAGCGGACTCGCCTACAGCGCCGAGATGGGCCTGCCGGAGCTGTTCGTCGTCGAGGAGGAGTACCGCAAGGCGCTGATGGAGGCCGAGCTCGCCTTCGTCACCTCGCTGGCCGCCCGCATCGACAAGAACGAGCTCGGCGGCACGGTGTGGTGGCGGCGCGTCCACGAGCTGCAGGACCAGGGCGTCTCCTTCGAGGAGATCGCCCGGGACCCCGTCCGGCACCTCGGAGAGGAGGCCGCGCACCTGGCGCCCTTCCTGCGACCCGACTGAGCAGAACCGCCCCGGGCCGGTGCGGCAACACCGGACCCGGGGCGACATCCCCGAGCCGGCCGGCCTGACGGTCGACGACCCGAGACGCACTCAGCACGATACGTCAGCGGCCGGCTCCCTCGCCTTCGAGCGGAGAACAGCATGAGCCAGTACGACGTACAGGCCGACGACCTGCGCAAGACCTATCCCACCGGGCGCGGCAAGCCGCCCGTGCACGCCCTCGACGGGCTGAGCTTCACCGTCGAGCCCGGCACCGTCTACGGGCTGCTCGGCCCGAACGGCGCCGGCAAGTCCACCACCGTCAAGATCCTCGCCACCTTGTCCCGCGCCGACTCCGGCACGGCCACCGTCGCGGGCGTCTCGGTGAGCGCGGACCCCGACGCCGTCCGGCACCGGATCGGACTCGTGTCGCAGAAGCCGTCCTCGGACCCGATGGCCACCGGCCGGGAGAACCTCGTGCTGGCCGCCCGGATCCAGGGGCTGAACCGGTCCGACGCCAGGGACCGGGCCGGGTGGCTGCTCGCCCGCTTCGGCATCGCCGACGCCGCCGACCGGCTGGTCAAGACCTGGTCGGGCGGCATGGCGCGCAAGCTCGACGTCGCCATCGGGCTGGTGCACCGCCCGCGGGTGCTCTTCCTCGACGAGCCGACGACCGGCCTGGACCCCGAGGCACGCGCGGAGCTGTGGGCCGAGATCGGCCGGATGACCGGCGAGGAGAACCTGACGGTGCTCCTCACGACGCACTACCTCGACGAGGCGGATCGGCTCGCGCACCGGCTGGCGATCGTCGACCAGGGCCGGGTCGCGGTCGAAGGGACGCCGGACCGGCTCAAGGCGGAGCTGCGCGGCGACGTGCTGCACGTGGAGCTGGAGGACGAGGCCGCCGCCCTCCGGGCGAGTGCCGCCGTCGAGTCGCTGGCCGGGCTCTCGGCCGTGCTGCGCGACGGCTCCTCGGTGCGCGCCCGGTCCGAGGCCGGCGCGCGCGTAGTACCCGCGGTGTTCGCGTGCCTGTCCGAGCGGGGGATCCCCGTGGTTTCGGCGACCGTCGCGCGGCCGTCCCTGGACGACGTCTACCTGCGCTACGCGGGCCGGTCGTTCGCGTCGACCGACGCCCCCGAGGCGGTCGCGTCATGAGCGCGTTGATCACCCACTCGACGTACCTCTCGATGCGCTCGGTCAAGGCGCTCGTCCGGCAGCCGCTGTTCCTGGTGATCACCCTGATCCAGCCGATGATCTGGCTGCTGCTTTTCGGCAAGCTCTTCGAGTCGGTGGTGCGGATCCCCGGCTTCGGCTCCGGCAGCGGCTCGTTCCTGGAGTTCCTGACTCCCGGCGTGATCGCGATGACCGCGCTGTTCTCGGCGATGTGGGCGGGAACGGTCTACATCGCCGACATGCAGCGCGGGGTGATGGCCCGGCTGCTCGCCTCGCCGGTGCGGCGGGGCGCGATGATGAACGGCACGCTGGCCTACCAGTCGCTGACCAGCCTCGTGCAGACCGTCATCGTGCTGGTGGTGGCGGTGATCGCGGGGGCTCGGTTCGACGGGGGTGTCGTCGGAGTCGTCGTCACGCTCGTGTCGGCCTGCCTGCTCACGGTGATCTGCGCGGCGCTGTCGAACGCGATCGCGCTGATGGCGCGGCAGCAGGAGGCGCTCATCGGGATCAGCCAGTTCCTGAGCCTGCCGATGACGTTCCTGTCCTCGGCGATCATGGACCCGTCCCTGGCCCCGGGGTGGATCCGCACCTGCGCGCGCTACAACCCGCTCGACTGGGCAGTGGTCGCCAGCCGCGAGACGCTGCTCGGCTCCCCCGACTGGTCCCTGGTGTGGCCGCGGCTCGCGGCGCTGGCGGGACTGGCCGTGGTGATGGCGGCCCTCGCGACGCGGACGTTCGGCGCCTACCAGCGGTCGGTCTGAGCGACGCCGGTCTCGCCTGTGGTGTGCCGGCTCTTCCCGCTCGACCACGCACGTGAGGCCGGCCGGTTGAACGGATCACGGTCGACGAGACGGCACCCGCGTGCCCGCGTGCCCGCGAGGGGAAGGGGTACCCCTGCCCCAACGGTTCGTCTCGCCGCGGCGTGGCGGGCCGCAGGCCCCTGGGGTGTAGACCACGCGGCCCAGGGGCCGCTCACACCGCCGGCGGGGGTGGGTTCCGGCGGTGCGCCGTAGGGGCCTGCGGCAGCTCTCTCCCCGCGACGACCTGTGCCGCGACGTCGCGAAGCTTGGTGTTGGTGGTGCTGGCCAGCCGCGCGAGGGCCTCGAACGCTCGGTCGGTCGACAGCCCGTAGCGCTCCATGAGGATGCCCTGCGCGAGTCCGATCTGGTGGCGGCTTCCGAGTGCCGTCTGCAGACCGGAGACCGTGCGCGACGCCTGCATCGCTATCGCGGCATGGACGGCGTAGATCAGCGCGAGGTCGTAGGCGTCGTCGACGAACGAGCCACGAGCGCGGCCGTACAGGTTGATCCCCCCCAGAACCGCCGTCTGGTTCGTCAGGCGCACACTGACCATCGAGTGGACTCCCGCGTCAGACATCGCCGCGGCCCAGCGAGGCCAGCGAGGATCCGTCTCGAGGTCGTCGCTCCTGAAGACCTCCTGCTCGGTGAGTGCCTCGACGCACGGTCCTTCGCCGAGGTCGTACTGGGCGTGGTCCCAGGCCTCGGCCTCCGGCGCGGTCGTAGCCACGGTCGCGAACCGTCCACTCCGCGTGCACACCGTCAGGCTCGCGTAGTCACAGCCGGGGACGGCCCTCAGCGCCTGCTCACAGATCCGCTGCAGGGTCGGACGCTCGGCGAAGTCGGCGGTGAGCCGCTCGCTGACCCTCGCGATGGAGGCGGCGGTCGACCGGTCGCTCATGGGCGGGCCGGAGCACCGTGAACGGGGGTGCCGCCGTGCGCCGGCGACACCTGGAGGAGAGACAGCATCTGAGTCTTCTGCGATGCCGATCGGCGTCCTGGTCTCAGAGCCGTCGGGTGCCTCATCTTAACCGCAGGACCATGACACGTTCCAGTCCCCCGAGTGTCAGCCGTCGTGGTGGCCGCCTGTCTCGCGCACGAGCTCTGCGGCCACCTCGCGCAGCTTCCTGTGCTGCAGGCTGCTCAGCGATACCAGGTGCTGGAACGCCTCCTCCGGCCCGCAGCGCTTGTCGGCCATCACGATTCCCTTGGCCTGGTCGATGACGGCCCGGGAGCCCAACGCCCGCTCCATGGCGGAGGTCACCTCCTCGACCTCCGAGCGCACCGCCAGCTCGTTGAGGACGGCGGTCACCGCGGAAGCCAGCACCTCCACGTCGACAGCGGACGCAGCGGTGCTACCACTGACCGTGAGCGCACCCAGCACCTGCTCACCACTGCGCAGCGGCGCCGCCACGACAGCCCGGACTCCCGGGGCGGGCAGGCGCTGGGTGAGCCGCTCCCACCGGCTGTCCGTCCAGAGATCGTCGGATACGACGGGCTCGCCCGTCGCGACACAGTCCACCGTGGGGCCTCGGCCGGTCGTCAGCTGGGCGCCGTGCAGCCCCTGTGCGGTAGACGTCGAGGCCGCCAGCACGTCGGGGCACAGCGGCTGCCCGAGGACGAGACTGACACTGACGTCCGCGCCCAGCGCCTCCTGGCAGATCTTCACCGCCTCCCGAGCGGCAGAGGCAGTGGTCTTTCCGGGGGCGGCGACCGTGGTGAGTCGCACCAGCGCCCGGGGAAGGGCAGGGTGCGGGGACGACGCGGACCCGCCGGGAGCGAGCGGTTGCGGCACGAGGAAGACCCAGGTGAGCCGCGGACCGCCCGACGCAGAGGACAGCTCGACATGCGCCTCGACCTGCAGCTCGGCGTTCCGGCGCGGGGTCAGCATGACAAGGCGGTGCATGCTGCCCCCCTCGGCGACCAGCTTGGACAGCGCGCGGCGCAGGTCGGAACGGTCGGACGTGGTGACGAAGGAGAAGACCGGCTTCCGCAGCGCGAACTCGACGCCCACGCCTGCCAGAGCGGCGAACGCGGCGTTGAGCGACAGCATGCGGCCGTGCGCATCTGTGGTCACCACCGCGACCGGGAGAGTGGCGAGGATACGCTCGTGCTGCCACTGCAGCAGGCGTCGGTCCTCGAGCAGCCGGGCGAGCTGCTCGTGCTGGGCCCGCACCTCCTCGTCGGCGACCCTCAGCTCCTCCTCCGCGGTCTCGAGGTCCTGCAGCAGGACGACCGCGTCGGCGCTCAGGGCGCCCTCCCGGCCGCGCGCGATGCGCTGTCTCAGCTGGTCGAGCTGCGCGGAGACGCTGATGCTGATCCCGCCCCGCTCGTTCGGCGTCGCGCCGTACGACGATTCTCCGTGGTCGCCAGGACCGTGTTCCCGCAGCCGGCCGGTCATCGTGTTCGTCCTCCCCTTTGCCAAGGAGTATGTCCCGGAGGCCTGCAGTGACACCATGGGGGAACCGTCGGAAGGTGAGCACATGAGCGGGAACTCCCTGCAGCGACGCGACCTCGTCGTCCTCGGCGCCTCCGCCGGCGGTGTCGAGGCGCTCCGCAGCCTGGTCTCGCTGATGCCGGCCGACCTCCCGGCCGCGGTCCTCGTCGTGCTGCACGTGCCACCGACCGGCACCAGCGCGCTCCCGGCGATCCTCGACCGTGCGGGACCGCTGCCGGCGAGGCATGCGCGAGACGGCGACGTCCTGTCGGCCGGACAGATCCTGGTCGCCCCTCCCGACCAGCACCTCATCGTGTACGACGGGGCCGTGACGCTCTCGCGAGGTCCGCAGGAGAACGGGCACCGTCCCGCCGTGGACGTCCTGTTTCGTTCCGCGGCGCGGGCTCGCGGGGCACGCGTGGTCGGGGTCGTGCTCTCCGGTGCCCTCGACGACGGAGCCGCGGGCATGGTGGCCGTCGCTTCGCGAGGTGGCGCCTGCGTCGTGCAGGACTTCGAGGAGGCGCTGTACGACAGCATGCCGCGCGCTGCCCACGACGCGGTCGAGAAGGCCGAGGTGCTGCCGGTGACCGACATCCCTGACGCCCTGCAGCGGCTGCTCGCCGACGCGGTCGTCGTACCCGACGAACCTGCCCCCCACCTGATGGAACAGGAGGCGGCCATGGCCGACCTCGATCCCTCTGCCATGCACGACCCCGACCGCCCCGGCCACCCGTCCGGCTTCGGGTGCCCGGAGTGCCACGGCGCTCTCTTCGAGATCAAGGAGGGAACGCTGACCAGGTTCCGCTGCCGGGTCGGTCACGCGTGGTCGCCCGAGAGCCTGGTGGTGCGCCAGACGGTGGCCCTCGAGAGCGCGCTCTGGATGGCGCTGCGAAGCCTGGAGGAGAAGGCCACCCTCAGCCGCCAGCTGGAGGCCAGCGCGAACGATCGGGGCCACGGGCTCACCGCCGCGCGCTTCGCCGACGACGCCCTGGAGGCATTGACCGCCGCGGAGACGCTGCGTGACCTCATCGGCAGCATCGGCGGCGGCGAGGAGGCGACTCCGGCCTGAGGAGCAGGGCCGACCGGAAGCGTGCCGGAGGACGGCCGTACAAGAGGCGGGGGCAGGAAGGGGTGGACGTGCCGACCGAGGAGGACCCGGCGTTCGAGGCGCTGCTCGCGCACGTCAAGGAGGAGCGGGGCTTCGACTTCACCGGCTACAAGCGTGCGAGCCTGGTGCGCCGGGTGAGGCGGCGCATGGACGAGGTCGGCCTGGAGACCTTCGAGGCCTACCACGACTACCTGCTGGTGCATCCCGAGGAGTTCGCGGCGCTCTTCGACACCATCCTGATCAATGTGACGAGCTTCTTCCGCGACCAGGACGCCTGGAACCACCTCGGTGACACGCTCCTGCCCGAGCTGTGCCGTCGGCGGGAAGGCCGCCCGATCCGCGCCTGGAGCGCGGGCTGCGCCTCGGGTGAGGAGGCGTACTCGTTGGCCATGCTCTTCACGGAGATCCTCGGCCCGGAGGAGTTCCGGCGACGCGTCAAGATCTACGCGACAGACATCGACGAGCAGGCGCTGAGCCACGCCCGCCAGGCGACCTACCCGGCGACTGCCGTCGGCGCGGTCCCGGAGGCGATGCGGGAGAAGTACTTCGTGCCTGTGGGCACCGGCTACGCCTTCCGGCAGGAGCTGCGCCGGAGCGTGATCTTCGGCCGGAACGACCTGGTCCAGGATGCACCGATCTCGCACGTCGACGTGCTGACCTGCCGCAACACGCTGATGTACCTCAATGCCCACACCCAGGCCCGGGTGCTGAACCGGCTGCACTTCGCCCTCAAGCCCGACGGGCTGCTGTTCCTCGGCAAGGCGGAGATGCTGCTCGGGCACTCGACGCACTTCCGTCCCCAGGACCTGCGCCGCAGGTTCTTCCAGAAGATCCCGGGCTCGACGAGGGAGCCGCGGCCGATCCTGGTCGAGGGCGGGTCGGCAACGCATGACCAGGACGCCGCGGCGACGCGGCTGCGGCACGCGGCGCTGATGTCGTCGGCGTCCGCGCAGGTGCTGCTGGACAACGAGCGTCGCCTGGTGCTGCACAACACCCGCGCCATGCACATGTTCGGACTCTCGGCGCGCGACATCGGCAGGCCGTTCCAGGATCTCGAGCTCTCCTACCGACCGGCGGAGCTGCGCACGCCCATCGACCAGGCGATGTCGGAACGCCGACCGGTCTGGATGCGCGACGTGAGCCACACACGCGCCGCCGGGGAGCCGCTGTCGCTGGACATCCTCGTACTGCCGCTGAGCGACGAGACCGGGGCGCAGCTCGGTGTGACCATCACCTTCAACGACGTGACGCAGTACCGGCAGCTCCAGCACGACCTGGAGTTCACGAACCGGGAGCTGGAGACGGCCTACGAGGAGCTGCAGAGCACCAACGAGGAGCTCGAGACCACCAACGAGGAGCTGCAGAGCACCGTCGAGGAGCTCGAGACCACCAACGAGGAGCTGCAGAGCACCAACGAGGAGCTCGAGACGATGAACGAGGAGCTTCAGTCGATGAACGACGAGCTCCAGCTCGGCAACGAGGCACTGAGGGAACGCCAGGACGAGGTGGACCAGCTCAACGCCTTCATGTCGGCTGTGCTGGGCGGCATGAACGCCGGGGTGGCCGTCGTGGACCCGGAGGGCCGGCTGCTGGCGTGGAACGCCCGCGCCGAGGACCTGTGGGGCGTGCGGGCTGACGAGGCGGTGGGCGCACCTCTCCTCGAGCTCGACATCGGCCTGCCCGTGGACCGGCTGCGCGAGCCCATCGCGGCCCAGCTGCACGACGGTGACCAGCGGCCCGCGACGCTCGTGCTCGACGCCGTCAACCGACGCGGCCGGCCGGTGCGGGTCAAGGTGACCCTCACGAAGGTGATGGACCAGCAGCCCAACGTGGCCGCCATGCTGGTGATGGACCTCGTCGACGGCACCGGCAGCACCGGCAGTTGAGGACTTTGCCGGTCACCCGGCTTGCGCATACCCCCCGCTCGGGGTAGGACATGTAGTCACGCGCACCGCGCGCGAAGCGCCGTCGGGGCAGGGTGCTCAGGGCCCGCCCGTCCGGCGCGCGAGGGCAGGGTGCCCAGGGCCCGCTTCGGAGCACGACCGGGGTGGGGCCGCTCATGCGACGGTTGATCCGTGCCGACGAACTGGGTTGGCCGGTCGCTCCTGCCCGGACCTGGCCGCTCCCCGCGGACGTCGGTGCTCCGGGGACAGCTCGCGACCTGCTTGCCTGGCACTGCCGCAGGCGGCCGTCCGGTGTCGACGACGACATGCTCGCCACCGCCCTGCTGCTGGTCTCCGAGCTGGTGACCAACGCTCTCCGGCACGGCGCACCGCCGCTGTCGCTGCGGATCGACGGCACGCGACGGCTGTACGTCGGCGTGTCCGACGAGGGTGCCGCGCTCCCCAGGCTCGGGCTCAGGGACGACGTGTGGGCCGAGACAGGACGGGGCCTGCTCCTGGTGGATGCACTCGCTGCCGACTGGGGATGTGAGGAGAAGCCGAGGCGCGGCAAGACCGTCTGGTTCGAGCTGTGAGCGCTCGCGCCCCGCTGACCCGCCGGATTGTGGCCGATCCCTGCAGCTTCCCGGGCAAGTGGCCGATGGCTGCAGGAAATCCGCCGATTCCGTGCGGGGATCGGCCACTTTCCTGCGTCTTGACCGATGCGTACGACGAGCCGCGAGTCGCCGGCGCGGTGGCCGCCGTGCACGAGCAGCTCACGGCCGCGGGCGGTCCGCAGGACGTCGTACGACGTGGGGCGGCCGTCGAGCCGGACCGACCGCACCTGCGCCGGGGCCGATCCAGCGGGCCTTCGCGACGGTGCCAGCGGAGGCGGGGTACGTCGTCCCGGCGTGCGTCACGCGGACGTGCAGGTCGCGCGCCTCCTGCACCGACTCGGCGAGGTTCTGCTTGCTCCACTCGATGCTGCGCTGGAGCAGCCGGTCGCCGGGCAGCGAGACCTGCGTGTCCTTCGCGACGGCCCGGCGGTCGGCAACCGTCGCCCGGAGCAGCGCCGCCGGGTCATGCAGCGCCGTGGTCTGGGCGGCCCGCGCGGCGCCGACCCCTCGGTCGGAGCCGGCCACCGCGAACCACACGGTCCGGCCACCGGCAGACGTTCGCCGGGTCCTGCGGACCGCGGTGGTCCGGCCCGAGGGACGTCGAGGCCGGCGTCAGGCTGGAGCCGACCAGGGCCGCGTAGTGGTGCGTCTCGGCGTTCGCGACCGGCGGCCGGCCGTCCTCGCGGAACAGCAGGCTGCCACCGGAGACAGCGCCGGTGTCGGGAAGGTTGTACGTCGACTGGCTCGGCGTCGTGGCGCCCCAGGGGTACACCTTCATCAGCTCGGAGTGGGCGTCGACGGCGAGGTGCACGGTCCTCGCCCGGTCCGTGCCGAACCGCAGGCCGATCAGCGCCGCCCGGATGCCGTCGGGGGCGACGCCGGTCCGGGTGATCCGCACGCCGTCGTGGGTGCCGAGCGCCATCCGTTGGTAGCCCCAGCCGCTGGTGTAGCGGTGCGCGGTCAGCCAGCTGCCGCCGGCCTTGAACCAGATCCCGTCGAGCAGCTTCGCCGGCGGTGTCCAGAAGCCGCCCATCTCGCCGCGGGTGTGGAAGCCCATCGCGGGGTAGCTGCCGTCCTCGGCGCCCACCTCGTACATCCGGTCGCCCACCACCAGGCTGCGCCGGTCGGGCAGCCGGGTGGTCGTGGACGGCTCGAGAGCAGGTACTCGTCCGAGACCTCATCCGATACCTGGACTGCCGCGTTGGCAAGACCGCGTTCCGGGGTAGAGGGGCGCCATGGAGTACCGCACCCTCGGACGCACCGGCTGCTCGGTCTCGACCCTGTGCCTGGGCACCATGACCTTCGGCAAGGAGACCGACGAGCCAGAAGCGCATGCCCAGCTCGACGCGTTCTTCGAGGCCGGCGGCAACCTGGTCGACACCGCCGACGTCTACAACGCGGGCGTGTCGGAGGAGATGATCGGCCGCTGGCTCGCAGACCGGCCTGCCGACGTGCGGGACCGCGCGGTCATCGCCACCAAGGGCCGGGCGCCGACCGGGAAGGACGTCAACGACGTCGGCCTGTCCCGGCGGCACCTGCAGCGGGCGCTCGACGCGTCGCTGCGACGGCTCGGCGTGGACTGCGTCGACCTCTACCAGGTGCACGCGTTCGACCCGGTGACGCCTCTGGAGGAGACGCTGGGGACGCTCGACGACTTCGTGCGCGCGGGCAAGGTGCGCTACGTCGGGCTGTCGAACTACACCGGCTGGCAGGTCCAGAAGGCCGTGGCGCTGGCGAACCGGCACGGCTGGGAGGCCCCGGTGACGCTGCAGCCGCAGTACAACCTGCTGGTGCGCGAGCTGGAGTGGGAGGTCGTGCCGTCCTGCCAGGACGCCCGTCTCGGGCTGCTGCCGTGGTCC
>Ga0308175_100002826_pt1 | contig 11908 bp, 11 predicted proteins | sample PhyCR1_3_FD_203893 | JGI IMG/M metagenome (GOLD analysis project Ga0308175, IMG submission 203893) | Soil microbial communities from UC Gill Tract Community Farm, Albany, California, United States - DLSLS.C.R1 | ecosystem: Environmental > Terrestrial > Soil > Agricultural land | place: USA... | reverse complement strand
CGAGCCCCGCCCACTTCATCCAGACCGCCGCCCACTGGGCCAACGACCTCCCCGCCCTCGGCGCCCTACGCTCCTCCCTCCGCCCCCGCATGGAACAATCCCCGCTGACGAACGCCCCCGCCTTCGCTCGCGGTATCGAAGCCGCCTACCAGACGGCGTGGAGGAACTGGTGCAACATCCACCACCCCTAAGCTCCCGCATGCGGACGGCTTCACGCTTCGGGTGACGATTAATCGGAAAACGCGCGACCTTTGCCCTCGCCGCACCATAAAATCGAGGTTGCCATGGGCGAATATTTCTTTGTCGCATGCTGTGCCTCCGGCATCGCCTTCGGGTTCGGCAGCCTCTGTTTCATGCTGCTGATGGGTGCGGAACGGGGACCAGATGCCCCGCCGGTAAGGTGGCTCGTCAGCCCGTACAACATCATCTTCACCCCGCACCTGCTGACCGACACCGGCCGCCGATACCGCCGCTGGTGCTTGAGGTGTGTTCTAGGCTTTCTTGTCAGTTGGATCGTCGCAGTGACAACGGGCCTGTGTATCGGCCTCAAGGGCTAGTACTTACCCGATCGCGTGCCGCTGGCGCGGGCTTCACCTGTGACCATGCACTAGGATTCGCCAAATGAGGCGATGGCTGTTCAACATCGCGGCCGGGCTGTCGCTGCTCCTGCTCGGGTGCGTAGTTTACTTCTGCGGAGACACTTATTTCTTCCAACACGAGCACAACACCGTCACATCCATCGGAGCGATTGAGGTGGTGCTCGTCAGCAACCGCGACGGCGTTTACTTTTCGGTATCTCGGCACGGTGCGTACAACAACCTGGCGCCGGACATCGATGCGGGCAAGCGCCAGATCCATACGTACCAGGTGGGCCGCTTCTGCTTCGAGCGGATTACCGGCACGCCGTGGCTGTGGCTCGTGAGGGTACCACCACTGTTCCTTGCCATCGCCACGGCCATCCTCCCGCTCGCGTGGGCGTTCCGCCAACCGTTCCGCCGTCGGGCGGGTCAAGGGCCATTGCCCCGCGTGCGGCTACAACCTCACAGGCAACGTCTCCGGCACGTGCCCCGAATGCGGCACGCCCCTAGGGAAGCTGTCGGCACGATGAGACGCCTCCGGTTCACCCTCGCCTCGCCCGTGTCGCTGGCCCTGTGCATCGGTACGGCGGAGCGCGCCCGCGCGATCCGTCCCCGAACACGCTTGCCGTTTGGCGGGATCGAGTCCTCTCCCAATTCGCTTGCGTCTTCGCGATTCCACTTTCCCACCCCCACAATTTTCCACCGAACCTCGCCGCCCGCCGTACGTAGTACCCACGCACGAAACGATGCAGGGGAGGACCGGGGGCCATGACCGCCACGACCACGCAACGCTGCGACACCGAGCAGTTCCCCCGCGCTCCCTCCGCGCCCCCGCTCTTGGCACCTTGGCCCCTTGGCGTCCTTGGCGATTCCATTGCAGCTCATGTCCCCGATTGTCCCCGGACGTCTCCGAATGGCTCCGTTTGTCCATCCCCTACGCGCAAGGAAAAATCGAACCCACCGCCCGCCACCTGTAACGTCGTGTCCATCGGTGAGCAATCCTCCCCCGCGCCACAACGCGCCACGGCGCGCCACAAAACGCCACAAAATGCCCGAGAATGCCCGGTTTCGCCCGGCCACTCGTCCCTCGGGAAAAATCGAACCCAAACTCTCAACTTCGTTTTGCGGAATCGGCGTGGGAGGGCATGCCAGGACATATCGGAAGAGGGGAACCGCGGACGGCGCAAAGAACGCAAAGGAGACGTTCCCGCCGCCCGTGTTAAACTCCGCCTCGGCAATCAAACCTAAGCACAAGGACCTCGCCCATGCCCACCAAAAACCCCTACGGCCTCCTGTTCCCTACCTCCGTCGTCGGCTCCCTCCCCCGCCCCGACTTCGTCCGCGACCTCATCTCCGACCCCTCGATCCCGCGCGCCGATTACGACCGCCGGATGGAATCGGCCGTCCGCTACGCCGTCGCCCTCCAGGAGCACGCCGGGCTTGATATCCTCACCGACGGCGAGTGGTGGCGCAAGAGCTATATTGGCGTGATCGCCGACCTCGCCCACGGCTTCGAGGTCGGCATCAACCCCGCCGACGGCCGCCCTTGGACCGTCGTGGTCGATCAACTCTCGCCGAAGAATCCCGGCGAAATCGCCCGCGAAGTCCGCCTGCTCAAAAGGATCACCACGCGCATGATCAAGGCCACCCTCCCCGCCCCCGCGCTCCTCGGCGAGCGCCTCTGGGACCCGGCCAAGTCCTCCAAGGCCTACCCCAAGCGCGAAGACTTCGTCCGCGACTGCGTCCCGATCCTCCGCCGCGAACTGGAACTTCTCCGCGACGCCGGCGCCACGATCGTCCAGATCGACGACCCGCACCTGTGCCTCTTCGTCGATCCGGCCGTCCGCAAAAGCTACGACAACCCGGACGCCGCCGCCGATTTCGCGACGGACATGGTGAACCATCTCGTCGCCGGGTTCAGCGACATGAAGCTCGCCGTCCACCTCTGCCGCCGCGCGGGCGCCCGCGCCCGCGGCGAAGCCCGTCACCAGGGCGGCTACGACCCCATCCTCTCCCAGCTCAACCGCCTGAAGGTCAACCATCTGACGATGGAATTCACCGCCCCCGAGGCCGGCGACCTCTCCGTCCTCAAGCAGCTCCGCGAAGACCTCGAGATCGGCCTCGGCTGCGTCGGCACCACCCCCGGCCAGATCGACTCCCCGGCGCAGATCGTCTCCCGCGTCGAAAAGGCGCTCCAATACCTCCCCGCCGAGCGCATCACCCTCAACCCCGACTGCGGCTTCGCCCCCGGCTCCGCCGCCAAGGTGAGCATCGACGAGGTATATCAGAAGCTGAAAAACGAAGTCGAAGCCGCCCGGCTGCTGCACGAGAACTACGCCTAAGGGCTCCAGCCAAGCTGCTCACATCACCGCGACACCAGCGCCGGATACACCGCCTCCCCCATCTGCCCCGCGCCGGGTCGCGACTGCGGCAACGGCTTGCCAACACGTTCCCGGACCACCACCCCAACGAGGAACGCGACGGTCAGCATGGCCACGACGGCCACGCCCCCGACGGCTAGAACTCTGTCGCGTTTTTTGAATTCGGCCGCGCCAACCATACAGCCCTCCGCGCCATCCAATGAGCCCGCCGAGAGTGAACCAAGTATACCCCCGATTTCCCTGCTTCCAATCGAATACGAGCATTGTTACTGGCCGTTTTCCGCACGAGTTCGGGCGTTATATCCGTCACATTTTCCCAGCGCACCGCCGCCGGCCGCGATTCCCCTAACGTCGCTCCCCGCCCGCGCCGATGGTGCGGTGGAGACACAGCCGTAGGAGACAAAATGCGAACGCCAGACGAGGGGAAAAAGCAGTCGGCCGAAACGACGGCACCCGCCGAGCGGCGCGACGCCGGCGGCGAAGGCACCGGCCCCGACCGCCGCGAGACCGTGGTTGACCGCCGCATTGGCGTGGACCGCCGCAAGCAGACGCGGGAGGAGTCGGGCTACACCGGGTCCGAGCGCCGGGTCGCAACCGACCGCCGCACCGGCCTGGAGCGCCGCCGCGGCCCGGGACGCCGCCGCAGCGACGACCGTCGCGCCGCCGAGGAAGGCGAGATGACCGGCGAGCAGTTCGAATTCATCATGGCCATCGAGACCTACAAAAAGGTCAACAAGCGCATGTACCCGACCTGGACCGAGGTGCTGGAGGTCATTCGCCAGCTCGGCTACCGCAAGGTCATCGGCCGCTCGGTGCAACTCGACAACGTCCCCGAGCCCCAGATCGCCCCCCGCAGCGACGCGGCTTGAGCAGCGCAACACCGCAACGGACATTAAAAGAGGACGGGAGGAGAGGGTGCCTCCCGTCCTCACCGCTTTTGTATTTGTTGAAAGATTCGCGGGCATGGCGGATAAGGGGGGAAGATGCAGACCCGCCCGAAATCGCCCGCCGCCCGACGCCCCACCGCTCTGCCCGTCACCGCAACGGCGGCCGCTACGGTGGCCGAAAGTCCCGGGCGGCGCGCCGCGCGGTTCGTACCCGTCTATGCGTTGGCGATTTTCGCCGGCGCGTTCCTGCTTTTTCAGGTCCAGCCGCTGGTCGCCAAGTACATCCTCCCGTGGTTCGGCGGATCGACCGGTGTTTGGACCACCTGCATGGTCTTCTTTCAGGTGCTGCTCCTCGCCGGCTACGCGTACGCGCACGTGCTCACCCGATTCCACTCGCCCCGCGTTCAGGCCGGCGTACACCTTCTCCTGCTGATCGGCGGCCTCTCGCTCGTCCCAATCATTCCGGGCCCGCAGTGGAAGCCTTCGCCGGCGCAGGCGGGGGGAGACCCGACGCTTCGGATCATCGCGCTGCTGCTGGCGTGCGTCGGGCTGCCGTATTTCGCGCTCTCGGCCACCGGCCCGCTCCTCCAGGCGTGGTTCGCGCGGTTGAATCCGGGGGTGTCGCCGTACCGCCTGTACGCGATGTCCAATGTGGGTTCGCTGCTGGCGCTGGTGAGCTACCCTTTCGTGTTCGAGCCGGCACTGTCGCGGCACGCGCAGGCGGTTGCCTGGTCGCTGGGCCTTTGCGTGTTCGCGCTCGTGTGCGGTTCGTGCGCGTGGCTGGTGTGGAGGCACGGGGGGGACGGCGCTGGGGCGGAAGAATCTCGCCATGGGGCCGCGGCGGTTGAACGAGCTGACGCTTCGGTGCCGTTTCAGGCGATGATGTGGTTTCTCCTTCCCGCAATCGCGTCGATGCTGCTCCTGGCGGTGACGAACAAGATCTGCCAGGACGTCGCCGTGGTGCCGTTCTTGTGGGTGCTGCCGCTCAGTCTCTACCTTCTGACCTTCATCATCTGCTTCGACCATTCCCGCTGGTACGCCCGGCTTTTTTTCATGCCGCTGCTCGCGGCGGCCCTGGCGGCGTCGGCGTGGGCGCTGGCGCCGCGCCCGCCGGGGGGCATTGGCTTTGAGATCGGTCTCTACAGCGTGATCCTCTTCGTCTGCTGCATGGTCTGCCACGGCGAAACTTACCGGATGCGCCCCGAGCCGCGGCGGCTGACCTCGTTCTACCTCCTGATCGCCGCCGGCGGGGCGGCGGGGGGGATCTTCGTCGGGGTCATCGCCCCGCTGGTCTTCCGCACGTACCTGGAGCTCCCGATCGGCCTGATCGCCTGCGGCGTGCTGGCGACGTACCAGGCGTGCGCGTCGCCGGACTCGCCGCTCGCCCGGGCTCCCCGGCCGTGGGTGCTAAGCGGTGCGGTGGCCGCCTGGCTGGTCGGCGGCTGCGCTGCGTACGTGTACTATCTCCAGGCCGACGCCAGCGCGTTCATCGGCCAGCGGATCGACGTTGCCCGCAACTTTTACGGCGTCCTGAGCACCATCGAGCGCCACCCAGACGAGCCCCCGGTCCACCAATTCGTGCTCAAGCATGGCGAAGTTACCCACGGCCAGCAGTTCACCGACCCCACCCGCCGCGGGGAGCCCAGCACGTTTTACGGCCGGTCCAGCGGGGCGGGCCTGATGTTCCGCACGCACCGCCCCGGCGGCGGGCGACGCGTCGGGATCGTCGGCTTGGGTGCCGGCACCCTCGCCGCCTACGGGAAGCCCGGCGACACCTTCCGCTTTTACAAGATCAATGCAGAGGCCAGGCGCATGGCCGAGGCCCACTTCACGTACCTCGCGGATTCCGCCGCGAGGATCGAATGCGTGCTGGGGGACGCGCGGATGTCACTCGAGCGCGAGCCGCAAGCGGCCGCGGGAAGCGAAGCGCCGGCGTGGTTCGACGCCCTGGTCCTCGACGCGTTTTCCGGCGACGCCGTCCCGGTGCACCTGCTGACGCGCGAGGCTTTTGAAACGTACCTGGCGTTGCTCACGGAGGACGGCGTGATCGCCGTGCACGTCACCAACCGCTGGCTAGACCTGCCCCGGACCGTTGCGCCGCTCGCCGCCGCACTGGGTCTGAAGCGGCTGGAGGTGGACTACAGCATCGGCAGCAATCCGCAAATGGAAATGTCCTCCCACTGGATGCTCCTGTCGCGCGATGCGGCCGCCCTGGAGCGCGTGCGCCGACAGGCCGCCGCGGACGCGGCCAGCGGCAAACCGGTCGTCGTGGATGATGGGCCTCGGACCGATGCCGTGCGGCCTTGGACCGACGACGACGTCAATCTCTTCAGCATCCTGAAGTGAATTGAAAACCCCTCTCCCGCGCCCTAAATTACGGGACTGGCCGCTCCGGCATCGGGAGCCGCCGGGCCTGAGTTCTTAAACTGAACGGATTGATTGAAAGGACATCCCCCATGCCGCTCATGACCACCAAGCCGATGTTCGACCTCGCCTACGGCGGCGGCTTCGCCGTCGGCGCGTTCAACGTCAACAACATGGAAATCACCCAGGCGATCATCGACGCCTGCGCCGCCGAGAAGAGCCCGGTCATTCTCCAGATCTCCAAGGGCGCGCGCAAGTACGCCAACATGCGCTACCTGAAGCACATGATCGACGCGGCCGTCGAAGACCACCCCGAGGTTCCGATCGCCATTCACCTCGACCACGGCGACACCGTGGACCTCGTCCAGACCTGCATCAACGACGGCTTCACCAGCGTCATGATCGACGGCTCGCACCACCCGTACGAGGAAAACATCGCATTGACGAAAAAGGCCACCGACCTCGCCCACGCCAACGGCGTCGTCGTCGAGGCCGAGTTGGGCATGCTCGGCGGGATCGAGGAGGACGTGGTCGGCCTCAGCGCCGAGGAGTATGAGAAGAACGTCGAGCAGTTCCTCACCGACCCGCAGCAGGCGGCCGACTTCGCCAAGCGCACGGGGATTGACTCGCTGGCCGTCGCCATCGGCACCAGCCACGGCGCCTTCAAGTTCAAGCACGAGGCCAAGCTCGCCTTCAACCGCATCGAGCAGATCATGAAGACCTGCCCGGGACTGCCGCTGGTCATGCACGGCTCGTCCAGCGTGCCGCAGGAGTTCATCGACCTGGTGAACAGGTACGGCGGCAAAATGCCCAACGCCAAGGGCGTGCCCGAAGACCAGATCGCCATGGCCGTCCAGAAATACGGCGTGTGCAAGGTGAACATCGACACCGACCTGCGCCTGGCGATGACCGCCAAGATCCGCGAGGTCTTCGCCACCAAGCCGGCGGAGTTCGACCCGCGGAATTACCTCGGGCCGGCGCGCGAGGCGATCGTCGGCATGGTGCGGCGAAAGCTCCATATGCTCAACTCGGCGGGGAAGGCGGAGGCGGTGATGAGGAATTGGGAAAAGCTGGGCAAACCGCTTCCGAAGTTTTATACGAAGGGGAAGGCGGCGTGAGCAATGCGGGAGCGAATCTGAAACGAAGGCGAATCTGAAGGCGAATAAGCGATCGAGCGGGCGTTTAAAGGACTTGGCGGATTTGGAAAACCTCCCGCCCTCTGGCGGGCCAATTCGATCGAAAAATACCCCGCGCCGTAAGCGGCGTAAATAGCGAGGCGCGTCCGCAACATGGCCGAGCCCAGCACCAACCTCCCTCCTTCACTCCGCCGCGAGTACACGCTCGGCGAGTTGACCGAATCGCAGGTCCTGCCGGACGCGATCGATCAGTTCTCCCGCTGGTTCGCCGACGCCGAGGCCGCGGGGCTCGTCGAGCCTAACGCGATGACGCTAGCCACGGCCGACGCGGGCGGCGTGCCCTCCGCGCGCGTCGTCCTGCTCAAGAGCTTCGATGCGCGGGGGTTCGTCTTCTACACCAACTACACCAGCCGCAAGGGCCGGGAGCTAACCGCCAATCCGCGGGCGGCGTTGTGTTTTTACTGGCAGCCACTGGAGCGGCAGGTGCGGGTCGAAGGGACGATCGAGCGGACCACGCGCGAGGAGAGCGAGCAGTATTTCCACAGCCGCCCGCGCGCGGCGCAAATCGGGGCGTGGGCCTCCGACCAGAGCAACGTCATCGGCTCGAGGGAAGAATTAGAGCGACGGGATGCGGAGCTGAACGCTCGCTTCGGCGACGGCCCCGTGCCGCTGCCGGATTGTTGGGGCGGTTTTCGGGTCATCCCTCGGGTCGTCGAATTCTGGCAGGGGCGGCTGAGCCGGCTGCACGACCGGCTGCGGTACACGCGCTCGGCGGGCGGCGGGTGGGTGATCGAGCGGCTGTCGCCGTGATGGCCTCCGCGTAGCCGTTGTTCCTAGAATCGACGGATGACCGACCTGCTCGACACCAGGGTGTACTCGCTCATTGGCGAGGAGGGTTTTACTCGGCTCACCGCGGCGTTTTACCGGCGCGCGCCGCACGACGAACTTCTCGCGTCGATGTACCGGGGGCGTGACCTCGGCGCCGCCGAGCGCCGGCTGCGCGACTTCCTCATCATGCGCTTCGGCGGCCCCGACCACTATCTCCAGACGCGCGGCCACCCGCGCCTGCGCATGCGGCACTCACCCTTCACAATCGACCAGAAGGCGCGCGACCGCTGGGTGGAGTTGATGGAAGCGGCGCTGGCCGAGGTGCAACTGCCGCCGGAGCCGACCGAGCTTTTGCGGCGGTTCTTTCACGACGCCGCGACGTTCCTCGTGAACCAATGAAATTGCGGCCGTTGCCGGTCCATCCCCGGGGGCTTAACTTGTCCGGCATTCATTCAACAGGAGCAGCCAATGAAGTTGCACTGGGCAGTGTGCGTGGCGGGGATTGCGGCGTTGTTTGCGGCCGGCTCCCGGGCCGACGAGTTCAAGCCGCCGGCCGACGGAAAGTTCACCGAAAAGCAGCTCGAAACGGCCATCGCCACCCAGAAGGACATCCAGGCCTGGGCGATGGAGAAAATGAAGGCGATGGAAAAGGACAAGTCCACCCCCAAGGCGATCCAGGAGGTCCGCAACATCGACGAGGAAAAGGCCGCGATCATCAAGAAGCACGGCATCTCCGAGGCCGAGCTGAAATGGGTCTGGGACAAGGCTTTCGAGGCGTGGGGGTACGTCACGGTCGAGAAGATGATGACCGGCGCCACCGGGCAGATCGCCGACGTGCAAAAGAAGGCGGACGAAGAGCTCGCGGCGGCGAAGAAGGAGCTGTCCGAACACCAGGCCGCGCTGAAGGACGGACGGACGGTGATGACGAAGGAGGAGCGGGACAACGCCGTCGGCGAGGCGAAGGAGGCACAGAAGTCGGCCGAGGAGGAGGCGAAGCAGCACGCCGAGGAGGCCAAGTCCGCGGCCGAGGATGCCGCCAAGGCCGACGCCGAGGCCAAGGCCGCCGACGCCGCCGCCAAATCGCCGCCGGCCGACGTGACCGGGGACGACCGTGCGTCGTTCATCCAGGAGAAGCAGAACGCCGCCCAGTCCGCCCGCGACCACGCGAAGGAGGCGCGTGAGAAGGAAGCGGAGGCGCGCAAGGCCGAGGCCGAATCCAGGGCGAAGCTCGTTGCCGCCAAGCTCAAGGCCGAGCGGCCGGACGTGCCGACGACCGAGGACGAGAAGGCCGACGCCAAGCGGCAGAACGAGGAGGCGATCCAGTCGGCCCGGGAGCGGATCAAGGCCGCCGAGGAGCAGAAAAAGCAAGCCGCCGAGGCGGCCGCGCAGTTCAGGAAGGAGGGGGATGTGCGCACCAAACGCGTTCCCGCCGAGAACGTCGCACTGCTGAAGAAGCACCAGAAGGAATTCACCGACGTGCTGGGAATTAAGGAGGAGAAGAAGGATTAGTCGAGCCCTCACCGGGATCGGCCGCGCCGCCGGTGCGTTCCTCCGGAAACCGCCTTGCGGGAACCGGCGATCCCGCTTAGGCTTTCTGCAGTTCGCTAGGGGTGACCGGGCCGCACGAAGCGGCCGGCCTGAGAGTACACCCTCAGCCACCTGCGGCAAACGGCGTAGGGAAGCGAACGGGAAGAGCACGTCACGGCGCTCGGTCACGCCTGCCCCTCTTACACCCGTCTCCATTCCATCGCCGCTGCCGGTCGGGTGGTGGTATTTAGGAGATGATCATGGGCAAGGCAACGGCTTCGCGTGGTGGAGATCGGTCGTACGTGCTGCCGGTGGTGGGGGGGGATCCTTCGAGCTGTGGGCAGGGGACGACGCCGGGGAGTTTTGCGAACGCGGGGCGGGTGGGGACGCCGTGGACGTACAGCTCGCCGGACACGCCGGGGATGCCGGGGGTCAGCGACGTCACCGCGATGAACTTTGCGAAGGCGACCGACGCGGAGCGGAAGACGCAACTGGAGGAGGCGCGGGACGGGAATATTTCCGACGAGATGCGGCGCGTCGCGCAGCGGGAGCCGCATCTGACGGCGGAGCAGATCCGGGCCGAAGTGGCGGCGGGGCGGATGATCATCCCGGCCAACAAGGTGCACCTGAAGTACAAGCTGGAGCCGATGTGCATCGGGCGGGCCAGCCTGACGAAGGTCAACGCGAACATGGGCGCGTCGCCGGTGTCGTCGGGGACGGACGAGGAAGTGGAGAAGTTGCGCTGGGCGGAGCGGTGGGGCGCCTCAACGGTCATGGATCTTTCGACTGGTGGGAACCTAGACGAATGCCGTACTCGCATCATCCGGGAGGCGCGGGTGCCGATTGGGACGGTGCCGATTTATTCGATGATTATTGGCAGGACTATCGAGGAGTTGTCTTATGACATCATCCTCAAGGAGTTGGAGAAGCAGGCTCGGCAAGGGGTGGACTATTTTACGATTCATGCGGGGGTGTTGCGGGAGCATTTGCCGTTTGTACGTAAGAGGCTCATTGGGATCGTCAGCCGTGGCGGGTCGCTTTTGGCGAAGTGGATGATTCATCATGGGAAGCAGAATCCCATGTATGAAATTTTTGGTGATATTTGCGATATTATGCGGGAGTACGACGTGTCGTTTTCGCTGGGGGATGGGCTGCGGCCGGGGGGTTTGGCGGATGCATCCGACGAGGCACAGTTGCGGGAGTTGCAGACGTTGGGGGAGTTGACCGAACGCGCTTGGGCGAAGGGGGTGCAGGTGATGGTGGAGGGGCCGGGGCACGTGCCGTTCGATCAGATTGAATACAACATGAAGTTGCAGCGGAAGCTGTGTCACGGCGCGCCGTTTTACGTGCTGGGGCCTTTGGTGACGGATATTTTTCCGGGGTATGACCACATCACGTCGTGCATTGGCGCTACCGCGGCGGCGTATCACGGGGCGGCGATGTTGTGCTACGTGACGCCGAAGGAGCACCTGGGATTGCCGAAGAAGGATGATGTGAAGCAGGGGTGCGTGGCGTACAAGATCGCGGCGCATGCGGCGGACGTGGCGCTGGGGATTCCGGGGTCGCGGGATCGGGATGATGAGTTGACGAAGGCTCGGGCGGCGCTGAACTGGCAACGGCACTTTGAGCTGTCGTTCGATCCGGAATTGGCGCGGGCGTATCACGATGAGGACCTGGAGGTGGATACCGACTTTTGCGCGATGTGCGGGCATGATTGGTGCTCGGTGAGGATCTCGAAGGAGATTGAGGAGTTTTATTCGGGGAAGGATGAGGGGGCGCAGCCGGGGAGGAAGGCGATGGCGTCGCCGGGGGTGACGGCTGAGGGCGCGGAAGTCCTGCAGAAGCGGGGGAATCTATCGCCTGAGGAGGTGATGCGGTTGGCGCACAAGGGGACGAAGGCGGCTTGTCATTCGGATAATGTCGCGGACGCGGGGGAGGCGAAGGTGGTGCAGATCAATACGCTCAAGGCGCATGGGGTGGTGGTGAATGAATCCGGGCTTTAAGCCACTGATTAAAAAGGCGAAGAGGAGTTGGCCACCGATTAACACCGATTTTCACCGATTAACAAGAGAAAAGTATCTACTTCTTTTTTGCTTAAATCGGTGTGAATCGGTGTAATCGGTGGCTATTTCTTTTTTCTGTTTTGATCGGTGGCTGCTTTCGGGAAGGAGATGGGCTATGGGAGAGGAGCTGGACCGGCGGTTTGA